>Ga0207700_10002179_pt1 | contig 11226 bp, 5 predicted proteins | sample LARL82metaG_FD_184348 | JGI IMG/M metagenome (GOLD analysis project Ga0207700, IMG submission 184348) | Corn, switchgrass and miscanthus rhizosphere microbial communities from Kellogg Biological Station, Michigan, USA - LAR L8-2 metaG... | ecosystem: Host-associated > Plants > Roots >...
CATGTTCAGCGGCGCGTCCATGATCTTGCTCCCGAGCGGCCTTGTTCCAGCGGCAGGGCATATGTCGTGCGCCCGTGGGGCGGCGTCAACTCCCTTGATGGCTAGCCCCCACCGCCATTATCTCATGTTATCAACCAATATGAATTGATGTTGCAGATGGCCATTCCATTCTACACCATCGGTCACGGCACTCGGCCGCTACCCGACTTCGTCGAACTGCTGAAAAGCGTCGCCGTGACGCTGGTTGTCGACGTGCGCACGGTGCCGCGTTCGCGCACCAATCCGCAATATAATCAGGACGCCATGCCCCAATCGCTCGAGCCGTTCCAGATCGGCTACGAGCATCTCGCCTCGCTGGGCGGCTTACGCGGCCGCGCGCGGAAAGTGCCGACCGGACTCAATGGCTTCTGGGAGAACGACAGCTTTCACAATTATGCCGATTATGCCATGAGCGCTGGATTCCGCGACGGCCTCGCGCATCTTCGCGAGCTCGGGCACGCGCGCCGCTGCGCGATCATGTGCGCGGAGACGGTGTGGTGGCGCTGCCACCGGCGGATCATCACCGACTATCTCCTGGCGGCCGGCGAAAGCGTGTTTCACATCCTCGGCCCTGGACATGTGGACGAAGCGCAGATGAATGCCGCAGCACAACGACAGCCCGGCGGCCGCCTGATCTACACCGCTTAAGCCGCCCTTCGGCGGTCATCCGACGCTATGCGCGGCCTGTCTTCGCCTCTGGCGCCAGTGCCTGAGGCGATCGAGATAGAGATAGACGACGGGCGTCGTGTAGAGCGTCAGGATTTGGCTCAGGATCAGCCCGCCGAAGATGGCAATGCCGAGCGGCTGGCGGAACTCGCTGCCCTCGCCGTGACCGACCATCAGCGGCACCGCGCCGAACAGCGCGGCCATGGTGGTCATCATGATCGGCCGGAAGCGCATCAGGCAGGCCTCGAAGATCGCGTCCTCCGACGACAACCCGCGCTGGCGCTCGGCGTCAAGCGCAAAGTCGATCATCATGATCGCGTTCTTCTTCACGATGCCGACCAGCAGGATCACGCCGATCATCGCGATGATGTCGAATTCCGAATGCGCTAGCATCAGCGCCAGCACTGCGCCGACGCCGGCAGAAGGCAGCGTCGACAGGATCGTCAGCGGATGAATGTAGCTTTCGTAGAGCATGCCGAGCGAGATGTAGATGGTCGCGAGCGCCGCAAGGATGAGAAACGGCTCGGTCGCCAGCGATTTCAGGAATATCTTGGCGGCGCCTGCAAAGTCGCCGTGAATGTCCTGGGGCATGCCGATCCGGGTCATCGCCGCCTCGATCGCCGCTGTGGCTGTACTGAGCGAGACTCCCGGCGCAAGATTGAAGGAAATGGTGCTCGCGACCAGGAGATCCTGGTGATTGACGGTGAGCGGCGTCTCGCCCTCGGCATAATGGGCGACGCTGGACAGCGGGATCATGGTCTCGGCGCTGGTGCTGACGGCGGTTCCGGTCGACGCGCCTCCTTTTCCCGTCGTGCCGATCGAATTGGTCGCCTGGTTTCGCACCACATTTGCGGCGATCGCGCTGATCGAGGTCTTCTGCGCTGACGATGCGACCGTTCCGGCGACCGCATTGGTCGTTTGCGAACCGGTCGCCGCGCCGCCGGAGGTGGAGATATAGACCTCCTTCAGGGTCTGCGGGTTCTGCGAGTAGGAAGGCGCGACCTCCATGATCACATGATACTGGTTGCGCGCGACATAGATCGTCGAGACCTGCCGCTGCCCGAAGGCATCATAGAGCGTGTTGTCGATCTGGCTGACCGTGATTCCGAGACGGGTGGCCGTGTCGCGATCGATGACCAGATTGGATTGCAGCGCCTTGTTCTGCTGGTCGGTGCTGACATCGGCGAGCGACGGATCGGCCTGGAGTGCGGCGACGAGCTTCGGCGTCCACTCGCTCAACTCCTCGAATGTCGAGCCTTGCAGCGAGTATTGATACGCCGCATTGCCCGAACGGCCGCCGGCACCGAGATCGCCGATCGACTGCAAGGTCAAGGTGGCGCCGGCGACGACCGCGAGCTTGTCGCGCAGGCGGGCGATCACCTGCTCGGCCGACATCTTGCGTTCACCAATCGGCTTCAGCGATGCGAACACCGTGCCCGTATTGGTCGAGCCGCCCGGCCCCGGACCGCTGCCGCCGGTGAAACCGACGGCGACGTCGACCGCCGGATCGGCTTTGACGATATCGATGAATTGCGTCAGCTTCTGCCGCATCAGTTGAAACGACGTATGTTGATCGGCCTGGATCGACCCGATCAGCAATCCGGTGTCCTGCTGCGGCACAAAGCCCTTCGGCACGACTCCATAGAGATGGAAATTGAGAAACAGCGTCGCCGCCAGGGTCAGCATCACCAGCCGCGGATGACGGAGCGCGATGGCGAGCGTCCACCGGTAACCCTTCAACATCGCGTCAAAGATAAACTCGCTGATCCGGTAGATGCGCCCGTGCCGCTCGTCGCTATTGCCGCGCAGCAGCACGGCGCACATCATCGGCGTCGTCGTCAGCGAGACCACGAGCGAGATCACGATGGAAATCGTGATGGTCATCGCGAATTCGCGGAACAGGCGGCCGACCAGGCCGCCCATCAACAGGATCGGGACAAACACCGCGATCAGCGACACGCTCATCGACAGCACGGTAAAGCCGACCTCGCGCGAGCCGAGCAGCGTCGCTTCCCACCGCGACATCCCCGCATCGATGTGGCGGGTGATATTCTCCAGCACGACAATGGCGTCGTCCACGACGAATCCGGTCGCGACCGTCAGTGCCATCAGCGAGAAGATATCGAGGCTGTAGCCCATCAGATACATCACCGCGAATGTCGCAACCAGCGACACGGAGACCGCCACCACCGGGACCAGCGTCGCGCGCGCGTCACGCAGGAAGGCGAACACCACGAGGATGACAAGGGCAACGGTGATGAGAAGCGTGATCTCGACGTCGCGCAGCGATGCCCGGATCGTCTTCGAGCGATCGACCGCGAGATTGAGGTCGATAGCCGGTGAGACGGAAGCCTTCAATTGCGGCACCAGTCCCTTCACGCGGTCGACCATCTGGATGATGTTGGCGCCCGGCTGGCGGTACACGATCATGATGACCGCCGGCTTGCCGTTGGAGAGCCCGAGCGTGCGTACGTTCTCCACGGAATCGACGACGTCGCCGACATCGGTCAGGCGCACGGGTGCGCCGTTGCGATAGGCGACGATCAGCGATTTGTAGTCTTCCGCCTTTCTGGCCTGATCGTTGGAGTAGATCTGGTAGCGCTGGCTCGCGACGTCGATACCGCCCTTCGGGCTGTGCGCATTGGCGCTGCCGATGGCGGCGCGCACATCCTCGAGCCCAATGCCGTATTTGAACAGCGCCGGCGGGATCAGCTCGACGCGCACGGCCGGCAGCGATCCGCCGCTGACGGAAACTTCGCCGACCCCTTCGACCTGCGACAGCTTCTGGGCGAGGATCGTCGAGGCGGCGTCGTAAAGCTCGGCCGGCGTCAACGTATCCGACGTCAAGGTGTAGATCAGGATCGGCGCCGAGGCGGGATTGAATTTGCGGTAGGTGGGATTGGTCCGCAGACTGGCCGGCAGGTCGGCGCGCGCCGCGTTGATGGCCGCCTGCACGTCGCGCGCGGCGCCGTTGATGTCGCGATCGATATTGAACTGCAGCGTGATCCGCGCGGAGCCCAGCGAGCTTGCGGAGGTCATTTCGGTGACGTCGGCGATCTGGCCAAGATGGCGCTCGAGCGGGCTTGCGACCGTCGCGGCCACGTCCGCCGGACTGGCGCCGGGCAAGGTCGCCTGCACCGCAATCGTCGGGATATCGACGTCCGGCAGCGGCGATACCGGCAGCTTGAAAAAGGCGATAACGCCCGCCACCACAAGTCCGAGCGAGAGCAGCGTAGTGGCCACCGGCCGGCGGATGAAGGGGGTAGAAAGGCTCATACGATGGGCGATCGGATCGTTACGGAGGAGCTTCTAGCCGGCAGCGGCATGGTGCAAAAGCCCCACAATGTCACATGCGCCCGCCACATGGCGGCCGCGATTTTTTGGGGTGTCCGTTCTTTGGATTGCCCCAACATTGCCGCCAGGCGCTGAAATCACCGCATGGAAGGGACTGCGCCGCTGTCCCTTTGTCCCGGTCCCGAGGGCGCCCCCTTCCTGTTGCGGCCGGTTAGGCGAGCCCCCTCTGCCTATTCCTCCCGGCGACAGTCGGGTTTCCGGTTCCGCTGAAACCGCTGGCCGAAAAAGGCGGTCAGTAGCCATTGAGCAATGGGATGGGTATGGTGTTGCGGCGGGGCTGGGGGAAGGTAGCGATGTCGGAGGAAGTCGCCTACGAGGCGCGGCTTGTGGAGAGCTTTGCGCCACCGCCGCTACGCCTCGCCGCGTCCGGCGCGACGCCCGCCGCGGACGGCGACATGGCGCTGCTGTGGCTTGACGTCGTCGGCTTCACCCGCATCACCGGCCATCTCGTAGAGACCGGGCCGGCCGGCATCGAACAGATGGCTGTCGTGCTGGAGCAGCATTTCAATACGCTGCTCGGCAGCATTGTTGCCCATGGCGGCGAGCCTTTCATGTTCGCCGGTGACGGCCTGCTCTCGGGCTGGCGATGCGGCGAAGGTGCGCCACGCGAGGCCGTATTGCGCGCCGCCGCTTGCGGCCAGGCAATCCTGTCGTCTCCCGGTGTTGAATTGCCGTCGGGCGACAGGCTCCAGTTGCACGCGGTTCTCGCGCTCGGCCCCTCTCGCACGGCCGAAGTCGGCCGCGGCACGGACCGCTTTCATGTGACGGTGGGGGGCGGGCTCGCCGATCTTCAGGCCACGAGCGCGAGGCGCGCTGCCGGCAACCTGTTGCTATCTGCGACCGCACGGGAAGCGCTGGGGGATGCGGCCGAAACAGTCGAGGACGAGGCCGGTGCCGTCATTCTTACCGCGCTGCACAAAGTGCCGGCTCCGATACCCCTGGTCATACCCCCGCTTTCGCCTTCGGCCCGTGAACACTTCAGGCCGCTCGTCCCACTGCCGATCCGCAGCCACCTTGGGCGGCGCGATCTTGATTGGACAGCCGAGCTTCGCCGCGTCACGGCCGTGTTGATCGCCCTCCCCAACTTCGATCAGGCTTCCCCCGACAGCCTGCAGCAGCTCGAGTCGGTCGCGGCGGCAGTCGGCCCGATCGTACGCCGGCACGACGGCTTCATGTATCAACTCCGCATCGATGAGAGCGGCGCCAACCTGTTCGTGCTGTTCGGCATCCCTCCCGTCGCTCACCCCGACGATCCCGTCCGCGCCGTGCGTTGCGCCATCGAGCTCAGAGACACCCTGCGTGCAGGCCACCGCTGCAGTCTGGGCGTCGCCACGGGACGCGTATTCTGCGGTTTGATCGGCAACGACATATTCCGGGCATGGACCACCTATGGCGAGGCGATCAACCTCGCCGCGCGGCTGAAGAGTCCCGATGCCATCCAGTGTGACCACGCGACCTATCGGGCGGCGCACGAAGCCATCGCCTTCGACCCGGTCGGCTTGCGCGGTCTTCGCGGTCTCAAGCCCGCCGTCCAGGTCTGGACACCGCAGCGCTCCGATCGCGCCGAGGCGCGCGTCCCCATGCAAGGCAGGCAACGGGAGCTCGCCGACCTGTTGGCCGCTGTCGATGCCGCGGGCGAAGGCGCCGCGCGGCTTGTGACGGTCGAAGCCGAAACCGGCATGGGCAAGTCCCGCCTTCTCGCCGAATTCCACCAGCGCACACTCGCCTCCGGCATCGTCGCGCTCAACGGCTACGCCGATCGGATCGAGCGCGACGTGCCCTATCGCGGCTGGCGCGATGTTCTGGCGCGCCTCCTGGATGTCGATCTGTCCGCATCGGATACGGCGCAGCGTGAAGCCGTGCTGGCCGCTCTCGGGCCGGAATTCGCAGCGCAAGCCTCCCTGCTGAACGTCGTTTTTCCGCTCAACCTGCCCGAGGCGAGCGATCTGCAGTCGGTACCCCTGCCGCAGCGGGCTCAATTGCGCCTTGCGCTGCTGGTCGATCTTCTGCGCCGCGCCAGTGCCGGCCGGCCACTGCTGGTCTCGATCGACGATGCGCACTGGCTGGACGAGGAGAGCTGGCTATTGGTCGAGGCAGCGATCCGCGACGTGCGCGGGCTCTGCCTTGTGCTGGCCATGCAGCCGCTCGAGGACAATGGCCGGTTGGAACGGCTGGTGGGTGAAGGAGCGCAGCGACTTCGCCTGGGCGAGTTGTCTGACGAGGATCAGGAGCGCCTCGTGCTCGCCCGGCTTGGCGCTGACCGGCTCACCGAGGAACTATCCGCACAGGTGCGCGGCCGCGCCCGCGGCCATCCGTTCTTCTGCCTGGAGTTGGCGCAGGCGCTGCGCGACGACGGATTGATCGAGGTGGTGGAAGGTACCTGCCACATCGTGCCGAGCGGCAATACCACCGATCTGCCGATGCCGGACTCGATCCAGGGCACCGTGATGCGCCGTATCGATCGCCTCGACCCCGAAAGCCAGGTGACGCTGAAGGTGGCAAGCGCGGCCGGCCTTCGTTTTCCAACCCTGCTCGTCTCCGAGGTCCATCCGACCGCACGCGGCGAGCAGATGACGGTTGCGCGTCATCTCGCGCTGCACGACCGGGTCGGTCTCCTACTGCCCGACCAGGTCGACGAACGGGACGGCTACGCCTTTCGTCACGGCATCATCCGCGATGTCGCGTATGAATCGATGCTTTATGCCCAGCGTCGACGATTGCATCGCGAGATCGCGCGTTGGACCGAGGCTGCCTCCGCCTCCAATAGATCCCGCGTTTATGCACTGCTCGCCTATCATTGGGAGGCGGCGGGCGAGGTCGAGCAAGCCACGGATTACCTGCGGCTCGAGGCGGAGCGCGTCTTCGGCGCTGGCCTGGTCGGCCAATCGATCGAGATCGGCTTGCGGGGCGCACGCCTGCTCGGCAGCGATCTGCCGACCAACCGGGCGGCACTGCACGCAGCGATCGGCCAGGAGTTGGAAACAATCGGGAAACTGCTGGGCGACCGGCGGCCCGATGAGCTGGCGGCACTGCCGCCGCTCACCGACGGGCGGGCGGGCCAGCTCATTCACCTCCTGCTCGTCCTTGCTCCCTTCGCGCATCAAAGCGAGCAGGTCGAGCTGTTCGCGTTGATGGGGTGCAGGTGTCTTCGTCTCACCCTCGAATATGGCAACGGACCGCTCGCACCAGACGTCTACTCCATGTACTCGGTGGTCTATGGGGCGCTGACCGGCGATCGCGACACCGCTGCCGTGTGGAGCCGGGTCGGCCTTGCCTTGTTGAAGGAAGAGCGCGGCGCCGGCTTTGCCCGCTGCAGCTTTATCCATGCTTGGTTTCACAACCACTGGGTCGCGCCGCTTGACGAGGGCATCGCATTGGCGGACGCCGGCAGCGAGGCGGGGCTTGGCGACAACGAGGTGATCTACGGCTGCTTCAATCTTTCGGCGTCCCTCGTGCTGATGGCCGCCGCCGGACGGTCGCTTGCCGAGATCATGGAGCAGGCACGAATCCGCATCGAGCGTAATGCCCGCCGTGTCCTCAACGCGCATTATCATCTGGTGTTCGAGCTGCAATTCGCCAAAGCGCTGGCCGGCTTGACGTCGACCCCGCTCGCGCTCGGCGACGCAGAATACGACGAAGAGCGCGATATCGAGTGCGTCGTCGACACCAATCTCAGCAACCAGATCGGCTACTATTTCGTCACAAGAATAAAGTTGCACCTGCATGCATGCGACTGGCTGGGCGCCCTGGAATGGGCGGTCCACGCGCATCCGATGCTTCCCTACTTTGGTGGACAGGCCGCCGAATTCGAGCTCGCACAATATCGCGGCCTCGCGGCTGTAGCTGCGGCCGCTTTTGGCGACGCAAAGGATGGACCAACGCTGATCCAGGAGGGACGCGATTGTCTGGGGCAACTCCGCGGATGGGAAGCACGCAATTCCTCCGTATTTCGCCACAAGGCGGATTTGCTCGACGGCCTGGTGCAAGCGTCGACGGGCCATCAGAGCGATGCGGAGCGGCTGTTCAGCCAGGCGGCGGAAGGCGCGGCGGCCGGAGGCTTTCTTCAGGATACCGGTCTCACGCACGAATATCTCGCCCGCTGCCGCCGCTTGGTCGGTGATGCGGCCGGCGCCACCGCTTCGGCGCTCGCAGCGCGCGAGGTCTTTCGCACCTGGGGCGCTGCAGCGAAGGTCAGCCTTCTGGAAAAAGAATTCGAACTGCCTCCCATCTAGTTGCACTGACTTTCGCACTGCTTTCACGACTACCTTTACGCCCGTACTCGAGCTGAATGTCATCGGCCTGTCCGAATAAGAAAATATTCGGTTGTAAGAACGAACGGGGCTGGCTTCCGGATGGATTTCTCTATTAAACTCTATACATAGTCCAAGGCATTACACAATTACTAGTTGTTTTTGGCTTGCCGCGGCCGGACCACAGCTGCGGCTTTGCAAAGGGGGATAACGATGCCGGCACCGACCAAGCCCACCGTTGCGGATCAACTTCTGGACTATCTGGTGCTCGAGGATGCCAAGGTCATGTTCGGCGTCCCCGGTGCCGGCATCATGCATCTGCTCAAGCGCATCCATGACCGATCCGAGTTCAAATACATCATCACCCGGCACGAAAGCGGCGCCGCCTATATGGCGGACGGATATTATCGGGCGACCGGGAAGCCGGGCGTGGTGTTGGTCACCAGCGGCCCGGGTGCGACCAACGCGCTGACCGGCACGATGAACGCGGAATTCGACGGCTCTGCCGTGCTGACGCTCACCGGCGAAGTGCCGGAGCAATTCCTCGGTCGCGGCTATTTGCAGGAAGGCACCGATTGCGGCCTCAATGTGCGCGACATCTACGCGGCAGCGACCCGCTACAGCGCCGATATCGCCGACGCCTCGAGCGTGCCGATCCTGGTCGAGCAGGCGCTGCGAACCATGCTGTCGATACCGCGTCGCGCCGTGCACCTTTCCATCGCAGACAACGTTGCGGCTGCGGACGCTCGAACGGATCTTTACGTTACCGCACGGCCGCCGAAGCAGCGGGGAGCCTACCGCTGCCTGCCCGCAGGGGCGCCGCAACAGGGAGTCCAACGTGCACTCGAGGCGCTTAGCTCGGCGAAGCGCCCGCTCATCATGCTCGGCAATGGCTGCTGGGAGCCGCTGCGCGATGCTGCGACCGCGCAAGCGCTGCGGCACCTGGTGGAATCGTGGAACATTCCGGTCATGACGACCACGGACGGCAAGGGTGTGTTTCCCGAAACCCATCCGCTTTCGCTGCGCGTCTACGGTTTCGCCGGCTGCACCTGGCCGCAATACTGGATGGTCGACCCGGCGACCAAGAGCGCGGCGCATGACGCGTTGCTGGTGATCGGCTCCTCCCTTGGCGAGCTCGCCACCTACAAATGGAATCCGATGCTGGCGCCCAAGAAGGACACGCCATTCATCCAGGTCGACCTCGACCAGTCGGTGATCGGCCGCGGCTTTCAAGTGACCGACGGTATCGTTGCCGAAGCCGGCGCCTTCATTCGTGCGCTGTGGGAACACGCCTCGGCCTTTCGACCCGATCCTGCCGCCGTCACCGCCCGCGGCAGCGAGATCGCGGCGATCAAGGAGACGCATTCGCCGGTCGTTCCAGCTTTGCCCGTACAGACACCGGGAACACTCCATCCGGCCGCGCTTTGTCAGCTGCTGAACAAGCATCTGCTGCAGAACGAGGAATTTCCTGACGCGATGGTCTTCATCGACAGCGGCAACTGCGTCGGCTGGTCGATGCATTACATGGTCGTGCCCGAGGGGCGGGAAATGCATAGTGCACTCGCAATGGGTCCGATGGGCTTTGCGGTCTGTGCCGTGGTCGGTGCGCGCTATGGCAGGCCGGACCGGCTCTGTGTGGCGCTGGTCGGCGATGGCGCCCTGCTCATGCATCTCGGTGAAATCAGCACGGCCGCGCAAAATCAGATTGGAGCGATCTGGGTCGTCTTGAACGACAACGATCTGAACATGGTCACTCAGGGCATGAACAAGTTTCTCTCCGATCCCGTCCCTTTTGCGTATCCCCTGGGCAAGCCCGACCTGCGAAAGGTTGCGGAAGGGCTCGGCGCCGCTGCGTATGACGTTGCAAAGCCCGACGATTTTGCGCCGGCCTGGAACGCGGCGCGGGCTGGGGCAGCCGGCGGCAAGCCACAGGTCGTCGTTGTGCACGTAGATCCGGCGGCGGCACCTCCATATTGGGATCCACCGTATTGGTTGATGACGGCGACTGCCGATTGAGCCTACGGCTTCGAGGAGACGAACCAATGCAGCAACTACCGGATCTCGATGTTGCGATCGTCGGCGGCGGAGTCGGCGGCATCTATACCGGCTGGCGATTGATGACCTCGCAGCTCGGCAATGGCCTGGCGGCGAGCTGGGCGGCCGCACGAGGCGGGGCCCTCAAAGTAAAGTTGTTCGAGGGCAGTGATCGCATCGGCGGCCGGCTGCTCTCGGCCCGCTCGCCGCATATGCCCGACACCACCGCCGAGATCGGCGGCATGCGCTACGTCAGCCCTTCTCAGACGCGGATGAAACATCTGGTCGAGACCGTCTTCAAGCTGCCGACCCACAAGCAGGTCGTGGACCTGGCCGGCAACATTGCGTTCCTGCGCGGCCATCTCTTGCGCACCAGCCAGCTTGGCGACCCGAAAGCGCTGCCCTACTGGTTCAATCCGGACGAGGCCAAGTGGCTGGCTTCGCAAAAGAATGCGAGCCCGGCGGATTTGATCACGCAGGCATTGATCACTCTCATGCCGGATATCCCGAGCAAGCTCGAAAGCGGCCAGCTCCGGCAATATCTGGAAGACCAGAGGTTCGACGAGCTGCCGCTGTGGCAGCACGCCTTCTGGAACCTGCTCGCCAAATATATCAGCCCTGATGGCTACAACGCGGCGCGCGCCACCGTGGGCTATGACTGCCTGGGCGGCAATACCAACGCCCTCGACCTCATCACCGAGTTTTTCGATTTCGTGCAGGGGGTCAAGTACCTGATGGTGAACGAGGGCTACGAGGACGTGCCCTGGCGATTGCAGCATCAATTTCAGGACGCCAAAGGCGAAATCGAATTCAACTGCTGGACGGACGGTTTCGTTGGCATCGACCTCGCCGACGGATCGAAGGGTGTGCAGGTCAATCTGCG
>Ga0207700_10002181_pt1 | contig 11224 bp, 8 predicted proteins | sample LARL82metaG_FD_184348 | JGI IMG/M metagenome (GOLD analysis project Ga0207700, IMG submission 184348) | Corn, switchgrass and miscanthus rhizosphere microbial communities from Kellogg Biological Station, Michigan, USA - LAR L8-2 metaG... | ecosystem: Host-associated > Plants > Roots >...
ACCGTCTCGATGACGTTGGCGCCGGGCTGCTTGAAGATGACCAGGAATACGCCGCGCTTGCCGTCGGCCCAGGCCGCGGTCTTCATGTCCTCCGGGCCGGACACGGCCTCGCCGATGTCGCGGATCCGCAATGGCGCGCCGTTGCGATAGGCGATGATGATTTCGTTCCAGTGCGCGGCGTCGAACAGCTGGTCGTTGGCGTAGATGGTGTAGGCGCGCCGCGCGCCGTCGATATTGCCCTTCGGGCTGTCCGCCGTCGCGATCGCGATCTGGCTGCGCACGTCCTCCAGCGACAGGCCCTTGGCCACCAGCTTGGCCGGATCGATCTGCACGCGGATCGACGGCTTCTGCTGGCCGCCGATATTGACCTGCGCGACGCCTGAAATCTGGCTGATCTGCTGGGCGAGCTGGGCGTCGACGGCGTCGCTGACCGTGGTGAGCGGCAGCGCGTCCGAGGTCGCCGACAACAACAGGATCGGCGAGTCCGCCGGGTTGACCTTGCGATAGGTCGGCGGCGAGGGCAGGTTCTTCGGCAGTTGGCCGCTGGCGGCATTGATGCCGCCCTGAACGTCGTTGGCGGCGCCGTCGATGGATCGGTTGAGGTCGAACTGGATCGTGACCGCGGCCGTGCCGAGATAGCTCGTCGAGGTCATCTGGGCGATGCCCGGAATCTGCGCGAACTGGCGTTCCAGCGGCTGTGCCACCGAGGAGGCCATGGTCTCCGGGCTCGCGCCCGGCAGCGTTGCGGTGATCTGGATGGTCGGGAAGTCGACCTGGGGTAGCGGCGCGACCGGCAGTTGCGGATAGGCGACAAGACCGACGAACAGGATGCCCGCCATCAGCAGCGAGGTGCCGATCGGGAAGCGGATGAAGGGAGCCGAGATCCCTCCGCCTTTGACGCCGGTCTGGCTCGTCATTCCGGTTTGACCTTGTCCTGTGCCGCCGTATCCGAGCTGGCCACGGCCGTCGTGACCAGCGAGCCCGGCTGAACCTTGAACTGTCCGCCCGTGATCACCCTTTCACCCGGCTTCAGCCCTTCGTCCACCACCGTGCGTCCGTCGATGGACTGGCTGACCTTCACCTTGCGCAGCTCCGCCTTGTTGTCTGCGCCGACCGCGTAAGCATAGAGACCGTTGGTTCCGTGCTGGACCGCGTCATCCGGAACCACGGTCGCGTCCTTCAGCGTCTTCACCAATAGCCGCGTCGAAACCGACTGGCCCGGCCACAGCGCGTGGTCCTTGTTGTCGAACACCGCTTTCAGCCGAATAGTCCCGCTTGTCGTGTCGACCTGGTTGTTGATCACCGCAAGCTTGCCTTCGGCCAGCGGCTTCTTGCCGTCGGTCGTGATCGCGATGGTCTTGAGCGGGGCGGCGGCCTGGGCTTCGCTGATATAGGGAAGCTGGCCTTCCGGCGCCGTGAAGATAACGGTGATGGGCTCGATTTGTGTCACCGTCACGATGCCGGTCTGGGCCGAGGCGTTGACGATGTTGCCGATGTCGACCTGGCGCAGGCCCACGACGCCGGAGATCGGCGTTTTGACCTGGGTGTAGTCAAGCTGCGTTTGCGCATTGAAGATCGCGGCCTCGTCGGCGGCGATCTGCGCGGTCAGTTGCGCGACCGTCGAGCGCTGGGTGTCGGTCTGCTGGCGGGTCGCGAACTCGCCGAGCTTGGTGAAACGCTGCAGGTCCAGATTGGCGTTGGCGAGGTTGGCCTCGTCCTGCACCTTCTTGGCCTTGGCCTGGTCGAGAGCCGCCTGGAACGGCCGCGGATCGATCTCGGCGAGCAAGTCACCCTGGGCGACCGTCTGGCCCTCGTTGAAAGCGATCTTGTCGATCTGGCCGTCGACCCGCGTCCGTACAAGCACGGTATTGAAGGCCTGAACCGTGCCGAGGCCGGTCAGATAGACCGGAAAGTCGGCCTTCTCGACCTGGGCAATGCTGACGGGAATCGCGGGCCGGCGCGCGGCCGCCTTTTGCGCTGCTTCGGCCTTGGCCTGAGCCTCAGCGCCGTAATATCGCTGCCAGCCGAAATAGCCCGCAGCGGCGACAACCGCGATCAGCAAGATCCAGATCAGGCGCTTCATAGAGGTCCATTCGGGTCGAAAGAAAAAAACAATACAGGGTCTTAACTAGAGTTCCCAGCATACACAGCTATAGTATGCATGCACTTTATGTGTAAACACACTATAGCTTGAGAATCCTAAACATTTGGCAAGCTTTGAGGGACCGCCGAGGGCATGTCGCTTGATCTGAAGCGTCAGCTGGTTGCGCAGCTGGTGGAGAGCTCGAGGCTCCTGCGCAATTACATCGATCATCGCGCGAAAGCTCGCGGGACCACGCGCGCGCAATGGATCGTGCTGTTCCGGCTGCGTGAGCAGGAGGGCCTGTCGCAAGTCGACCTCGCCGACGTGCTCGAGCTGCAGCCGATCTCGCTGGTGCGGCTGCTCGATCGACTGGTGGAGCAGGGCTTGCTGGAGCGCCGGCATGATCCGAAGGACCGTCGCGCCAATCGTCTGTTCCTCACCCCAGCGGGCAAGCGACTCGTCGATGATCTCGACAGCCTGCGCGATGCGATCGCAGACGACGTGATGAAGAAGCTCTCGCCGCAGGCGATCGAGACCAGCCTTGGCGCATTGCGCGAGATCAAGTGCCGTATCAAGGCACTGTCCGATTCGTCGGACAACGTCGCGTCGGGTGAATCGGCGAAGTAGATCGCGGCGCTTCTCGCGCGCGTCACACGCAAGCTATTTCTTGGTCGCAGCGCTTAGAAGCCTTACAAGAACAATTCAAAAGCAGAAAACGGGAATGGCGTAGACGCCTGCGGGTTCTTCTCCGCATGTTGCGTTTGCGTGGATGGCATTTTCGCCCGATGCCGACTTCGACGCTTCGCATGCACGGTTGTTGGGGCAGGGCGGTTTCGTGGGTGCGTTGATGTGTGGGGCAGGTGCGTCGGTGCGCGCAATCGCAGCCGGCGGTGCGGCAAACAGTGCGTTCGATCAGCGATGGCTTGCAGCCGCAAGCCTGATCGTTCTTGCGTCGGTCGCGCTGCCGGCAGCGCCGGCGGGAGCGCAGAGCGCGGATCAGCAGGCGCGGCCGAGCGAGCAGCTCCCGCCGGTCGAAGTCATCGCTCCCGCGCCGAAGCGCCGAGCCGCCGCCACGACCTCATCGCGGCGTGCCGAACGCGGAACGCCGCGACGCCATGCGCAGGTGGCGCACCGGCCGACCGAGCAGCCGCCGTCGGTCCAGGCTAGCGGTGCCGATTCGTCGAGCTCCATCAACGCCGGCAATTCCGGACCGCCCTTGCAGCAGGTGGCTTCGGTCGGCAAGACCGGCACCAAACTCGAAGACCTGCCGGCCAGCGTGCAGATCGTGCCGCGCGAGGTCATCAATCAACAGGGCATCACGTCGCTGCGCGATACCGTCACCAACGCCAGCGGCATCAATTTCGGCGGCCAGGATTCGCTCGGCTATTTCGATCACTTTCTGATCCGCGGCCTCAATGCGCAGGTCTATAGCGACGGCCTCTCCGACGGCGATCAGCTCGGCGGTCTCTCGCATTCGCTCAACGGCGTGAAGCGCGTGGAGATCCTGGAAGGGCCAGGATCGGCGCTGTTCGGCAGCGGCCCGCCCGGCGGCACCATCAACATCGTGCATTACGAACCGTCGGCCGATTTCCACTGGGGCAGCAGCATCCAGGCCGGCTCCTTCGGCACCGTCAACAATTCGAGCTTCGTCACCGGGCCGACCAATGTGCAGGGGCTGGGCTACCGGCTCGATTCCTACTTCTCGCGCGCCGACGGCTTTCGCGATCTCGCCTCACGGGATTACGAGCTGCGGCCGGAATTCGTCTGGCATGCCGAGGATCATACGCTGAGCTTCTCGCTCGATGTCCGCCATATCGACCAGACGCCGGATGCCTACGGCCTGATCTATCGGAACGGCTCGCCGATCACGGGCGTGTCGATCGACGCCAAATACTCGACGCCGTTCTCCTTCGCACATCAGGATTACGTGCGTCCGACCATCACGGACAAATGGGACGTGTCGGACTTCCTGACCGTCACCAACAGCTTCTCCTACACCAACCGCTCGATCGACGTCATGCGCAACAATGACAGCATGAGCGCGACGGGAACGCATATCGTGGGCAATACGCTGGTGGGCCGGCAACTTCGCTCGCAGGACGATTCGGACAATTTCTATGATTATCATTTCGAGCCGCTCTGGAAGTTCGGCACGGGCTCGATCCGTCACACGCTGCTGACCGGCTTCGAATATCAACGCCAGATCCTCGATACGACCCGCACCACGGCGGACCTGCCGAACATCACCAACATCTTCGCGCCGGTCCCGCCCGAACTGTCACCGAACAGCCTGGTGTTTCAGTGCGACGCCAAGCATTCCTGCGACCAGGACCATCTCGTCGGCGATTTCTACGGCGTCTATGCCACCGACCAGATGGACCTGACCGACAAATGGAAGCTGCGGCTCGGCGTGCGCCAGGACTGGTTCAACACCGAGCTCGATCCGCTCATCACCGTGCCGACCTCGGCCGCCAATCCGGCGCCGAGCCGCTTCACCTCGACCGGCGTTCCCATCATCGCCGGGATCCCGCAGGTCCGAAACGACCAGCCGGTGAGCTGGAATGTCGGCACGCTCTATCATCTCACGCCGGGCATCTCGCCCTATGTCGGCGTGTCCAAGAGCTATCTCACCAATTTCAACTCGGAGAATACGCAGAACGGCATCGGCGCGCCGGAATCGGCCCTGCAATACGAGGCCGGCGTCAAATACTCGCTGTTCAACGACAGAGTCGTGCTCAACACCTCGGCCTTCAACATCTCACGCGACAATGTCGCGACCCTGATCGCCGCGACCGATACCATCGTGTTCGACAGCCAACTCACCAACGGTGTCGAGGCTTCGCTCGATGCCAGGCTCACCGATCAATGGCACCTGCTCGCTAACGCCACGGCGATGGAAGCCGTCATCACCTCGGCGCCGCAGGCGATCGCGACAATCGGCAATCATCCGCAGGGCGTTCCGGCCTACATGGCCAATCTCTGGAGCACCTATACTTTCTCGGTCGCGGGCATTTCCGGATTCCAGGTCGGCGCCGGTCTGAACTATCGCGACAAGACCTGGAGCGACACCACCAACGTCAACTCCGTGCCGGCCTACGTCATCGGCAATGCCATGGTCGGCTGGGAATCGCCGAACTGGCGCGTCGCGCTCAATGTCAAGAACATCACCAATGAGCGCTATTTCATCGCCGCCAACGGCGCCGGCGGTCTCGTCGGCGAAGGCCTGAGCGCGTTCCTGACGATTGCCTATCGCGAGTAGGGCGCACGTCGCGCAATTCAGAACGTCTCTAAAGAGCCGCGCGGTCCCTTGTTTGGCCGGCAAAACCTCGGTCATACCAGGCCCCGAAACGGGGGCCTTGATGGACGAGCTGAACGGCAAACTGATCGCGTGCCAGATCCTGATCACGGGGCTGATCGCGCGCGTCGCCAACGAGCAGCGCGATCCCCTGCGCTTCCTCACCGATTTCCGCGATGAGATCAGGGCGGTGGTGAAGGGCATCAACATCGCGGGGCTAGAGAACTCCGATCGCGTGCGCTACGTCGCGCAGCAGACTGTCGACGAGCTGTTCTCGCTGATGAAGCCGCCGAGCACCGAGAGCACCGAGTGAGAAAGCACGCGGTTCTCGCGTACCGAAAAGCCTTGTCCCGCGCGGATTTCTCGTGCGTGGTCTTTTAGAACGATTACAATCTTGAATTAGAATAATTCGAGAGCGTGATATTTTCGACGCACGGTTTCGCAATCGAGTCGATCTGGAAATATTCAAACGCCTCAGGTGTCGCCGCTGCGTTGACCCATCGTTATCCGCCCGATAGCAAACTCGAAATCGCTCGTTGCAGCCGCAACGAACGACCAACAAAAACACTACGAAAAAAATGGGGCGTGTGAATATGGGGCGTGCAATAGCACCGCGGTCGCTGCGGTCATTCGCGGCAGTCAATCCGGGTGAAACCGAATCGGATCGTTACTGCGGCAGGAAAGTCTCCGCCGTCGCCGGCCTGATCGTCGTGGCGTCGGTCGGCGGCGCCGAAGCGCAGCAGTCGAATCAGCTCCCTCCTGTCAACGTCGACGCGCCCAACGCGCGGTCCAAGCCCACCGCTTCGAAACCGTCACCCGAGCAGGTTCGTGCACGCAATGCGCTCCGCCGGGCGGCGCGCAGCGCGCAACCGAACCGGGCGGCTCCGGTGCCGTTCCCGAATGCCGGTGAGCTCAGGGCCGACCGCAATCCCTATGCGGACGCGGCGGCGCCCTACAAGGTCGATCATCTCGAACAGTCCGGGAAATTCCCTGAGCCGATCCTGAACACGCCGAAGTCGGTCACGGTGCTGAGCAAGGAAGTGCTGGAAGACAAGAACGCGACCAATCTGAAGCAGGCGCTGCTGTCGACCGCTGGCGTGACGCTCGGCAGCGGCGAGGGCGGCAATGCCTTCGGCGACCGCTTCTTCATCCGCGGTTTCGATGCCCGCAACGACATCTTCATCGACGGCGTACGTGATGCCGGCGTCAGCGTCCGCGAGAACTTCTTCACCGAGCAGGTCGAGATCCTGCGTGGCCCGGCATCTTCCTTTGCGGGCCGCGGCACCGCGGGCGGCGCGATCAACATCGTGACCAAGCAGGCGACCACCGAGAAAAGCTTCTACAACGAGGATACGACGTTCGGCACCGACAACACCAAGCGGGTGACGCTTGACGTCAACCAGGTGATCAGCCCGACGCTCGCGGTGCGCGCCGGCGGTCTGTTCCAGGACGCCGACGTCGCGGGCCGCTACTCCGTGACGGACAATCGCGACGGCGCCTTTGTCGCGACGACCTGGAAGCCGATCGACGCGGTCAAGATCCAGGCAAATTACATCCACACAGAGCTCTACGGCATTCCGGATTTCGGCGTGCCATACTACCGGCCGGGACCCTTCAACGCGCTCGGTCAAGCTACGACCACGGCCGGCGGCCCGTTCCCTGAGTTCGGCGTCAATCGCAATAATTTCTACGGCTTCGTCAACCGCGACTTCTTCCGCACCGGCCAGGACATCGGCACCCTCAATGCCGAGTTTCAGGTCACGCCCGACCTGCTCATCACCAATAAGTTCCGGGATTCGAGCTCGAGCCAGATGTATGTCGGCACGCTACCGGAATCGCCGTCGCTGCTGACGCCGTTGTCTGCCTCGACGCTCACCGCCAACCCCCAGAGCCGGTTCCAGGTCACGGACGTCATCGCGAACCAGACGGAGGCGACCTACAAGTTCAACGATGGACTCGGCTTCAAGCACACGGCGCTCGCCGGCGTCGAGGTCGACCGGGAGACCTCTTCCATCAACAGCTTCACCGGCCTCGCTTCGGAAATCACGACTGGCACGACGGCCTTCACGGGCGCCGGATCGCTGTCGGGTGTCAGTGTATTCGCGCCGCAATTCACCGATACGCCGTTCACCCATGGTTTGGCGCTTGGCGCGCATCCGACCAATATCGGCATCGACACAGCGAGCGGTTACCTCCTAGATAGCGCCAACTACCATGATCTCGTCATCCTCAATGGCGGCGTTCGCTATGACGATTACAAGATCAACACCGCTGGCTGGGGTTCGGGAGCCACTGCGAACGTATTCGGCACCCAATCAGCGGAATTCGGCATTCCGGACTTCAACCTCGGCCTGACCTTGAAGCCGCTGCCGAACGGCAGCGTCTATGTCGCCTACGCAACTTCAGCCAATCCGGTCGGTGCCGAATTCGATGGCACCAGCACGGCCTATGGAGGGCTTAATTCATCGCTCGCCGGTGGAAACACCCAGATATTTGGTCCGGAAAAGAACAAGGCTGTCGAGATCGGCACCAAGTGGGAGCTGTTTGACCGGCATCTCCTGTTAACGGCGGCCTTGTTCCAGACCAACAAGGACAATGCCCGCGAGGCACAGAACGTCGGCAACCAGGCCGCTGCGGCTGCGCTTGGCTGCTCGTATCCAACCGGAACGACTGGCAATGTCTCCTGCATTACCGCGGGGGCGGCGTATTATGTCCGCGGCATCGATCTCGGTGTCGGCGGCAAGATCACCGACAAGTGGAGCGTGTTCGGCGGGCTGGTGCTGATGCAGTCGCAGGTGACGAAGTCGCTGGCGCCGCCGGCGGACCCTGCGCTCTACACCACCAATGTCGGTTTGCCGCTCGCCAACATCGCGCATCAGTCCTTCAGCATGCTCACCAAGTATCAGCTCAACGATACCTGGGAGCTCGGCGGGCAGGCGGTCTACCGCTCGAAGATCTATGGCGGCACGCTGCTCGCGGCCAACCAGGGCACGTCGATCCCGAGCTACTGGCGCTTCGATGCCTTTGCGGAAGCCAAGATCGACAAACACTGGACGGTGAAGCTGTTCGTCAACAACATCTTCAACAAGACCTATTACGACGCGCTGTATCAGAGCGCCGCGCCGTTCGTGCTGGAGGCGCCCGGACGCGCCGGCTATCTCGTGGTCTCGGCGCGGTTCTGATGCTGGTCTGCGTCGAAAGCGTATTGAGCAAGGCCGATGTGGCGGAGTTCCGCCGCATCATGGATGCGAGCGAATGGGAGGACGGCCGCTCGACGGCCGGCGCCCAGTCGGCGATGGTCAAGCGCAACGAGCAATTGCCGCCCGACAGCGAAGTCGCACGAAAGCTCGGCAACCGCATTGTCTCGGCGCTGACCGCCAATCCGCGGTTTCTGTCCGCGGCCATTCCGCTCCACATCTTCCCGCCGCTGTTCAACCGCTACACGGCGAGCGACGGGCATCATTTCGGCCTTCACGTCGACAATGCCGTGCGCGGCGATCGCCTCACGGGCTTGCGCATCCGCACCGATCTGTCGGTGACCTTGTTCCTGTCCGAGCCGGAGGAGTATGACGGCGGCGAGCTCGTGATCGAGGACACTTACGGCTCGCATGAGGTCAAGCTCGCGGCCGGCGACCTCGTGCTCTATCCCGCGTCCAGCCTGCATCTGGTGACGCCGGTGACGCGCGGGGCGAGGGTGGCCTCGTTCTTCTGGCTGCAAAGCATGATCCGAGACGCGCATGCGCGCAGCCTGATCTACGATCTCGACAATTCGATCCAGGCGCTGGTGGAACGGCTCGGGCGCGACGATCCGGAAGCCGTCAGGCTCACCGGCATCTATCATAACCTGATCCGCCTTTGGTCGGAGATGTAGGTTTCCGCCCTTAATGCCAGCCAGGTTTTAGAAGCAGGTCAACTTAGAGCGGTTCTGGTTCATTTCGCGCCCAATCGGCTCTAAAGCTTACAGGTGCCCCCTCCAAGGCCAAAGGCTTGTTGCGCGCTCAAGGGTTTGACCCAAATCAGCGCGCTTCAAGACCTTTTGTCCGATCGTGCCGGGAAGGGGCCTTGAACGGCTGGGATAACCAGCCTAACGACTGCGCTATCGGCCGGAGACAGTGCGTTAATGTTTAGAACCGTTCTTAAATCGTTGACCGCGCTGTCGTTTGTGCTGCTGGCCTCGGCCGCATCGGCGCAGCAGCCGGCCACCGCGCCCGCACAGTCGCCAGCTCCCGCGGCCGCCCAGGTACAAGCGCCTGCTCCGGCGCCTTCCGCGATGCAGGCGCCGGCTGCGCCTTCCAGCCTTCCGACTGCCAGCACTCCTGCGGCGTCCGAGACCGCCGCGCCGCCGACGGTCTCCACCGCGGCTGAGCCGCCGCTGGAATTTTCGCCATGGGCGATGTTCCTCAGGGCCGACATCATTGTAAAGGTTGTGATGTGCGCGCTGGCGTTCGCGTCGCTCCTGACCTGGACGGTGTTCATCGCAAAATCGATGGAGCTTGCTTACGCGCAACGCAGGCTGAAGGCGGCGCTTCGCAAGGTCGATGAGGCCCGTTCGCTGGCCGAAGCCCAGATGATGCTCGGCAAAAGGACCACGGTACTGTCGACGTTCCTTGCCGCGGCCATGCATGAGGGGCGGCTGTCTGCCGGCATCAATTCCGACACCGGCATTAAGGAACGCGCTGCCCTGAGCTTCTCGGAAATCTCGCGTGCCGCCGCGCGCCGTATCCGCTTCGGCATGGGCGTGCTTGCCACCATCGGCTCGACCGCGCCGTTCGTCGGCCTGTTCGGCACCGTCTGGGGCATCATGAACAGCTTCATCAATATCTCGAAGTCGCACACTACCAACCTCGCGGTGGTCGCGCCCGGCATTGCCGAAGCGCTGCTCGCGACCGCGATCGGTCTCGTCGCCGCGATCCCGGCCGTCATCATCTACAACCATTTTGCGCGCGGCACGCGGACCTATCTCGAGCTGGTCAGCCGCGCCTCGGGTGCAGCGGCGCGGCTGTTGTCGCGCGACCTCGACCGCATCAATAGCGGCGTGATGCATTCCCGAGCGGCGGAGTAGCACCATGGGCGCTTCGATCGCGGAAGGCGGATTTGACGACGACGAGGAGTTCGCGGAAGCGCACGAGATCAACGTCACGCCCTTCATCGACGTCATGCTCGTGCTGCTGATCATCTTCATGGTGGCGGCGCCGCTCTCGACCGTCGATCTGCCGATCGAGCTGCCGACCTCGAGCGCAACCCCGCTCAAGCGGCCGGACAAGCCGACCTATCTTTCCATCAAGCCGGACCTGTCGCTGGCGATCGGGGAGGATACGGTCAAGCGCGATGCGCTGATCGTGACGCTGGACGGCATTCCGGATCTCGGCAAGGATCACCCGATCTTCATTCGCGCCGACCGTTCGGTGCCCTATGGCGAACTGATGAACGTGATGGAGCTGCTGCGCCAGGGCGGCTTCACCAAGTACAAGCTGGTGGCGCTGGAGGCCGTTCCTCCGGCAGGCGCGGCGGGACAGCCGGACGCGGCTGCAAAACCCTGATGACGGTTATCGCCGATTTCGACATCGACGAGCAAAGGCCATCGCGGCGCTTGTGGGTGATCGCGGGCGTGGTTGCGCTGGCGCTGCATCTCGGCGGCGCGGCATTCGCGCTCATTCATCTGGCGGCGAACCAGGATGATGACGGGCTCGGTGCAAACACCGACGAGTTCGCCGTCGAGATGGTCTCGCCGAAAGTGCTGGACGACAACCTGCCGCAGGGGCCGGACACCGATGCGGCGCAGGCGTCCCAGCAGCAGGTCGAGCAGAAAGCCGATCCGCACAAGACCGACCTGCCGCAGGACAAGC
>Ga0207700_10002183_pt1 | contig 11222 bp, 9 predicted proteins | sample LARL82metaG_FD_184348 | JGI IMG/M metagenome (GOLD analysis project Ga0207700, IMG submission 184348) | Corn, switchgrass and miscanthus rhizosphere microbial communities from Kellogg Biological Station, Michigan, USA - LAR L8-2 metaG... | ecosystem: Host-associated > Plants > Roots >...
ATCGCCTCGGTGCAGGAGAAGCACCCCGAGGTGATCTTCCTGGCCGAGGCCTTCACCCGCCCGCGCGTCATGCAGCGGCTGGCCAAGGTGGGCTTCACGCAGTCGTACACCTACTTCACCTGGCGCAATGCCAAGTGGGAGATCGAGGAGTACCTGCGCGAGCTGTCGCAGACGGAGATGGTCGACTGGTTCCGGCCCAACTTCTGGCCCAACACGCCGGACATCCTGCACGCCACGCTGCAGTACGGCGGGCCGCCCGCCTTCCGGCTGCGCCTGGTGCTGGCCGCGCTGGCGTCGCCGTCGTGGGGCATGTACAGCGGCTACGAGCTGTACGAGAACACGCCGGTGCGCGAGGGCAGCGAGGAGTACCTCAACAGCGAGAAGTACCAGTACCGGCCGCGCAACTGGGCCCAGGCTGACTCGCTGGCGCCGCTGATCACGCGCGTCAACGAGATCCGCCGCCGGCACCGCCGCGCCGTGGGGCTGCTGCGCACTCTGTGGCTGCACCACACAGACAACGACGCCGTGCTCTGCTTCTCGCGCACCACCGACGAGCGCGACGACACCCTGCTGGTGATCGTCAACCTCGACCCCTTCAGCCCGCACGAGGCGACCACCTGGCTCGACCTCGCCGCCCTCGGCCTGCGCGACGACCAGGACTACGAGGTGGAGGACGAGCTGAGCGGCGACACCTGGGTCTGGCGGGGAGCGGCCAACTACGTGCGCCTCGATCCGCAGGTGCGTCCCGCGCACGTTTTCCACGTCAGGCCGCGATGAGCAGCGATCCGAAGTGGTACAAGCACGCGGTCTTCTACGAGCTGCTGGTGCGCGGCTTCGCGGACGCCAACGGCGACGGCGTCGGCGACTTCCCCGGCCTGATCTCCAAGCTCGACTACCTGCAGTGGCTGGGCGTCGACTGCATCTGGCTGCTGCCCTTCAACAAGAGCCCGCTGCGCGACGGCGGCTACGACGTCTCCGACTACTACGAGGTGATGCCCGAGTACGGCCGCGTCGAGGACGTGCACGAGCTGCTCTTCCAGGCTCACGACCGCGGCATGCGCGTGATCATGGACATGGTCATGAACCACACCTCCGACCAGCACGCCTGGTTCCAGGAGGCGCGCTCCTCGCCGGACAACCCGCGGCGCGACTGGTACGTGTGGTCGGACACGGTCAACCGCTACACCGACGCGCGGATCATCTTCGTCGACACCGAGACCTCCAACTGGACCTGGGACGACCAGGCCGGCGCCTACTACTGGCACCGCTTCTTCTCACACCAGCCCGACCTCAACTACGACAACCCCGAGGTGCGCCAGGCCATGTTCGACGTGGTGCGCTTCTGGCTCGACCTGGGCATGGACGGGTTCCGCCTCGACGCGGTGCCCTACCTCTACGAGCGCGAGGGCAGCAACTGCGAGAACACCCCGGAGACGCACCACTTCCTCGCCGAGCTGCGGGCCATGGTCGACCGCGAGTACGAGGACAAGGTGCTGCTCGCCGAGGCCAACCAGTGGCCCGAGGACGTGGTCGACTACTTCGGCACCGAGGACGCGCCCGAGTGCCACATGTGCTTCCACTTCCCGCTCATGCCGCGCATGTTCATGGGCCTGCGCCGCGAGCAGCGCTACCCCATCACCGAGATCCTGGAGCGCACCCCGGCCATCCCCACCAGCACCGGGCAGTGGGGCATCTTCCTGCGCAACCACGACGAGCTGACCCTGGAGATGGTCACCGACGACGAGCGCGACTACATGTGGACCGAGTACGCCAAGGACCCCCGCATGAAGCTCAACCTCGGCATCCGCCGGCGCCTGGCCCCGCTGCTCATGAACGGGCGGCGGCAGATGGAGCTGTTCTACGGGCTGCTGCTCTCGCTGCCGGGGACGCCGATCGTCTACTACGGCGACGAGATCGGCATGGGTGACAACATCTACCTGGGCGACCGCGACGGCGTGCGCACGCCGATGCAGTGGAGCGGCGACCGCAACGGCGGCTTCTCCCGCGCCGACTTCGCCCAGCTCTACCTGCCGCCGCTGATGGATCCCACCTACGGCTTCCAGGCCTGCAACGTGGAGGCGCAGCAGCGCCACGAGTCCTCGATGCTGCAGTGGGTGCGCCGCTTCGTCGGCGTGCGCCGGCGCTATCCGGTGTTCGGCGAGGGCAGCTTCGAGGCGCTCGACGCCTCCAATCCCTCGGTGTTCGCCTTCCTGCGCTGCACCGCCGACACCACCGTGCTCTGCGTCAACAACCTCTCGCGCTTCGCCCAGCCCGTCGAGCTGGACCTGCGCCGCTTCAGCGGCTACACGCCGGTCGAGATGCTCGGCAAGGTGCACTTCCCGCGCATCGGGGAACTGCCCTACCTGCTCACCCTGGCCCCCCACGGTTTCTACTGGTTCGAATTGGAGGAGGGCGTGCCCTCATGAGCGTCGAGTTGCTCTCCGCGCACGGCCTGCCCGACACGGCGGTGCTCGGCGACTTCCTGCAGCGGCAGCGCTGGTTCGCCGGGCGCGGCCGCGCCCTGAGCGGCGTCGGCGTGCACGACGTGGCCGTGCTGCACGAGGGGGAACCGGCGGTGCTCCTCGTCCTGCTCAGCGCCGCCTACGCCGACGGCGGTCCGGAGGAGCGCTACCAGGTGCCCCTGGCGGTGCGCCATGCCGAGGCGCCCGCCGACCTGGGCGAGAAGCTGCTGGTGCAGAACGAGCAGGACGGCGGCCTGGTCTCCGTCTACGACGCGCTCGCCGAACCCGCCCTGGCCTGGTGGTTCTGGCAGGCCATGGCCGAATCGCGCACCGTCGCCACGCAGAACGGTGAGCTGCGCTACCACTCCGAGGGGTTGCGGCTGCAACCGGACGAGACCGGCCTGATCCGCAGCCTGGGCCGCGAGCAGAGCAACACCTCGCTGGTGCGCGACGACACCGACGTGCTCAAGGTCGTGCGCAAGGTGGAGGCGGGCACCACGCCGGAGCTGGAGATGACGCGCGCGCTGGCCCGCGCGGGGTTCACCAGCATCGCCGCGCCGCTCGGCTCCGGCGAGTACGTCGAGCGCGGCGGTGAGCCCGCCGTGGTGGCCATGCTGCAGCCCTACCTGCACAACGGCACCGAGGGCTGGACGCTGGCGCTCACCTCATTGCGCGACCTCTACGCCAACGCCGAGGAGAACATGCCCGGCGACGACGAGGCGCGGCGCCGCGCCGTCGCCGAGCAGGGCTCGTCCTTCCAGCCCGAGGCGGCGCGACTCGGCGAGGTCACCGCGGACATGCACCTGGCCCTGGCCGATGCCTCGCTCGACGAGGAGATGCGCACCCACCCCGTCACCGAGCGAACCCTCAACGCCTGGGCCGACGAGATGACCGCCGACCTCGACAGGCTGCTGCGCAACGACGCGCCCGAGCTGGCGCCGCTGCGGGCGCGCCGGCCGTCGCTGCTGCAGCGCTTCGACGCACTGCGCGCGCTCGACGGCGACGCGGGACTCTCCATCCGCATCCACGGCGACTACCACCTCGGCCAGGTGCTGCGCGTCGACGCCGGTTGGGTGATCCTCGACTTCGAGGGGGAGCCCGACCGCCCGCTGGCGGCGCGCCGGGTGCGTTCCTCCCCGTTGCGCGACGTCGCCGGGATGGTCCGTTCCTTCCACTACGCGGCGGCCGCGGCGCTGATGGAGCGCTGCACTCCCGACAACGAGGGGTGGGAGCAGCTCTACCTGCAGGGCGAGGTGTGGGCGCAGGCGAGCTCCGACGCCTTCTGGACTGCGTACGAGGCGCACGCGCGCAGCAGCGAGGAGTTGCTGCCCTCGCCCGAGGCCACACGTGTGCTGCTGGTCGCCTTCGCGACGCAGAAGGCGATCTACGAGGTGGGCTACGAGCTGGGCCACCGGCCCGACTGGGTGACCATCCCGCTGCGGTACCTGCTTGCGGAGGCAGTTTGAGTGAGCAAAGTCAAGCGACCGACCGGACAGGCGAACGTCACCATGACCCCCGACACCCCCGCGCAGCGCACCGCGCAGCTCGATCCGGAGCTGCGCCACCACGTCGACCGGCTGGCCGGCGGCGAGCACCCCCAGCCGCACGCGATCCTCGGCGCGCACCCGCACGCCGGCGAGGTGATCGTGCGCGTCTTCCATCCCGCCGCCACCGACGCCACCGTGCTCTGGAGCGGTGGCGAGGCGCGCATGCAGCGCGTCGACGAGCGCGGCCTCTTCGAAGCCCACCTGCCCGTCGCCGAACCGCCGGCGTACCGGCTGCGCATGGCCGCGGGAAAGCACAGCTGGGAGATGGACGACCCCTACCGCTTCCTGCCCACCCTGGGCGAGCTCGACCTGCACCTCATCGGCGAAGGCCGCCACATGCAGCTCTGGAACGCGCTCGGCTCGCGCGTCGTCGAGCACCAGGGCGTGCGCGGCACCGCCTTCGCGGTGTGGGCGCCCAACGCACGGGGCGTCCGCGTGGTCGGCGACGCGTCGGGATGGGACGACCGACTGCATCCGATGCGCTCGCTGGGCGGATCGGGAATCTGGGAGCTGTTCCTGCCCGGCGCCGGCGAGGGGACGAGGTACAAGTACCAGGTGATCCGTGCCGACGGGCGCGCGGTGATGCACGCCGACCCGGTGGCCCGGCGCAGCGAGCGGCCGCCGGCGACGGCCTCGATCGTCGACGAGGCGCACCACACCTGGCAGGACGACGAGTGGATCGCGCGGCGCTCGCAGACGGTGTACGACAACGCGCCGCTCTCCGTGTACGAGGTGCACCTGGGGTCGTGGAAACGGCGGCTCGAGGAGGGCGACCGCTCCCTCACCTACGCGGAGGCCGCCGAGGAGCTGGGCGACTACTGCGCGCAGATGGGCTTCACCCACGTCGAGTTCATGCCGCTGGCGGAGCATCCCTTCACCGGTTCGTGGGGCTACCAGGTCACCGGCTACTACGCACCGACGTCACGCTACGGCACGCCCGACGAGATGCGCGCCATGGTCGACGCGCTGCACCGGCGCGGCATCGGGGTCATCCTCGACTGGGTGCCGGCGCACTTCCCGCGCGACGAGTGGGCGCTGGCGCGCTTCGACGGCACCGCGCTCTACGAGCACGTCGACCCGCGCCGCGGCGAGCACCCCGACTGGGGCACGCTGGTCTTCAACTTCGGTCGCAACGAGGTGCGCAACTTCCTGGTCGCCAACGCGCGCTACTGGTTCGAGGAGTTCCACATCGACGGGCTGCGCGTCGACGCGGTGGCCTCGATGCTCTACCTCGACTACTCGCGCAAGGCGGGCGAGTGGATCCCCAATCCCTACGGCGGGCGCGAGAACCTCGACGCCATCGCGCTGCTGCGCGAGGTCAACGACATGGTGCAGCACGACTTCCCCGGCGGCCTGATGATCGCCGAGGAGTCGACGGCCTGGCCGGGTGTGTCGCGACCGGCGTCGACCGGCGGGCTGGGCTTCACCTTCAAGTGGAACATGGGCTGGATGCACGACACCCTGGAGTACGTGCACAACGATCCCGTGTTCCGCCGCTACCACCACCACCAGCTCACCTTCGGGTTGCTGTATGCCTGGTCGGAGCGCTTCGTGCTGCCGCTCTCGCACGACGAGGTGGTGCATGGCAAGGGCTCTCTGATCAGCAAGATGCCCGGCGACATCTGGCAGAAGCGGGCCAACCTGCGCGCCCTGTTCGCCTGGATGTGGGCGCATCCCGGCAAGCAATTGCTCTTCATGGGCGGCGAGATCGGGCAGTTCGACGAGTGGTCGCACGACCGCTCCGTCGACTGGAACCTGCTGCAGTACCCGGAGCACGAGGGTGTCCAGCGCCTGGTGCGCGACCTCAACCTCGTGTATCGCGAGCGGCACGCGCTGTTCGAGCGCGACGTCACGCCCGAGGGCTTCCGCTGGATCGACGCGGGCAACGCCGACCAGAACGTGATCAGCTTCCTGCGCTACGACGCGCACGGGCATCCCGGCATCGCCTGCGTGGCCAACTTCTCGCCCCTGGTGTACCGCGACTTCCGGGTCGGGCTGCCGCTGGAGGGGCGCTGGCGCGAGGTGATCAACAGCGACGCCGACGTCTACGGCGGCGGCAACGTGCGCAACTGGGACGGCGTGGTGGCCGAGCCCAACACCTGGCACGGGCAGCCGTGCTCGGCGGTGATGAGCCTGCCGCCGCTGGCGGTGGTCTGGCTCGCGCCGGAGTGATCCGGCGGGGGGTCGCGGCCTGCGTGGCGGTGGTGGCGGTCTCGGCCTGCGGCACGCTGCACCTGCCGCCCGCGCCGCCGGCCACCGCCACGCCGTCACCGCTCTGCGGGCCGGCGGGTGACTGGACCTCCGACGCGCTGGCCCGTGCGGCGTTGCCGCAGGACGCGGTGCCGTCGCCGTTCGCGCCCAACGGCGACGAACCGGCGAACCCCGACCAGTTGCAGACGTTCACGCCGCGGCCATCGGGTGACGTGGTCGCGGGGTTCGTCGCCGGATTCCGGCGCCAGTGGCTGGCCGGCGAGGCGGGCGCGGGGTACGTCGAGATGTGGGCGTTCTCCAGCGAGCAGGCGGCCGGCGACTGGCAGACACAGCTGGGCGAGGACACCGCCGCCCACGGTCCCACCGGCACGCCCTCGGACGCCGTCCCCGGCGGCACCGAGTACACGACGCAGGGCCCGGGCGGCACGGGCTACGGCATCCTCGCCGAGAGGTCGCGCGTGGTCTTCGAGGTGGCGCTCGGCGGTCCCGGGATCACCCTGTCGAACGTCGAGGACCTGGCCCGCACCGAGTACGACCGGCTCTGCCGGAGCTGACCCGCGTCACGGCCGGCGCGACGCGATCTGCACAGCTCTTTGCAGCGCGCCACCGCGGCGCGGCGCGGATCGCATGGTCCGCTGGCGGCCGTGTCACGCCGGGGCACGGCGGTGTCACGGCGGGCAGGCGCAGGCGAGTCCTCGGCGCCACGCATGCCTACTCTGCCCGCCATGTCCCGCACCAACTTCCTGTCCCTGGTCGTCGCGATCCTCTTCGTGCTGGCCGCGGTCACCGACCTGGCGATGCGCCCCGACAACTGGGTCGCCCTGCTCGGTGGCGCGATCGCGGGCGCGGCAGCCGCCATGACGGTGGGGATCGTCAGCCGGCGCCGAGTCCCCGCGGCGTAGGTCGACGGCCTGCCACCGGCGCCCCAGGTCCCCCCGGGGCGCCGGTGGTCAGGAGGCCGAGGTGACACGAGCGGTGCCGACCGGGTAGCGTGGTCCGCATGGACCCCACCACCGCGCGAGCGCGCCTCGACGCCGAGCGCACGCGTCTCGAGGAGACCCGCAGAGCGGCCCAGGACCTGGTGGGCGGCACCACCCAGGACGCCGTCCAGGAGCTGGCAAGCTACGACCAGCACCCCGCCGACCAGGGCAGCGAGACCTTCGAGCGCGAGCGCGACACCAGCGTTCTGCAGCGGGTGGAGGCCCAGCTCGCCGAGATCGACGCCGCCCTGCGACGCATCGAGGACGGCAGCTACGGCACCTGCGAGCTGTGCGGCAAGCCGGTGGCGGACGGGCGTCTGGAGGCGATGCCCGCGGCACGCTACTGCGTCGACGACCAGGCCCGCGCTGAACGCGAGGGCCGGGCGGGAACGGGCATCCCGAGCGGCGAGCCGACCTACTGAGCCGCCTGTCTAGAAGGCGGCGCTGAAGGTCACCCGGCAGGAGACCGCCGGCGAGGAGAGGATCAGCGGGACGGTGACGCGCGCCGCCGAGCCGGTGCCGGTCTCCTCGCCGCCGCCGGTGACCTTGCCGGTGCGATCGACGCAGAAGGCCGCGGCGGCGAAGGCGCCCTGGATCGGCGGGGTGCCGGTTACGGTGGCGGTGGCCGACTGGGGGCCGGCCGGGCAGGGGCGGCCCTCGCAGGAGACGGTGGCGTCGAGGGTGCTCGCGGTCTGGCCCCCCTCCGACCAGGAGCCGCCGGCGAGCCGCACCCGGACGGTGTTGGAGTAGCCGGAGAGCGCGAGGCGAGCGGCCACGGCGCCCTCGGCGTCGGGGGCGAGCGGCGGGATGGGGACGTCGGCGGAGAGCAGGACGCGGCCGCCCGGGGAGAGCACGTCGAAGTGGGCGGTGGCGCCGGAGACGGAGTCCTGCGTCGACCGGTTGTGGACCAGGGCGACGGGGACGGTGGTTTCCTGGTAGACGCCGAGGCCTGCGGCGGCCACGGCCAGCGCGTGGACGTCGGGGGCCGCGGTGGGCGGCGGCGTGGGACTCGGGGTCGGCGTCGGTTCGCCGGTTGGCGTGGGCTGCGATGCCACTGAGCCGCACGCGGCGCAGAGCAGGGCCGCGGCGCAGGCGGCACCGAGTGCGGCGACGGCGGGACGGCGGGCCTGCCCGGGCATTGGCAGCCATCCTAGCCGGGGCTTCGCGCGCTGCGGCCACCGCCGGCCGCCGGCTCGGGCCAGCCGGCCCGGCTTGCGCGCACTGCCCTTGTCAGGCCATGTGGTGAGTGATTACTCTCTCACCATGTCAACATCGGCAGCCGGCGGCCGGGAAGCCCTTCTCCGGGAGGCGCGGCGGCTCTTCGCCGAGCGCGGCTATGCGGCCACCAGCGTCGCCGAGATCCAGGCGGCCGCCGGGCTGGCTCCGGGCTCTGGCGCGCTCTACAAGCACTTCGCGTCGAAGCAGGCACTCCTCGAGGCCGTGCTGGCCGAGCCCGCCCAAGCCCCGGTTAGCGAGGCTGCCGCCCTGCCCAAGGACGCCGCGACCGCCCTGCGCAGCTTCGCCGCGGACCTGCTCACCCGCCTCGATGCCGCGCCCGACCTGCTCCGCATCGAGCTGCGCGACCGCCAGGCAGCGCCCGAGCTGCTCACCGCCGCCGAGCGGGCGCTGGCCGCCTGGCTGGCACAAGCCGTGCTCGACGGCCGCGTCCGCGACCACGACTGCGACGCCGTGGCCCACCTGCTCGCCGCCGCGCTGCTCCACGGCGCCGTGCTCGACGCCCTCGTCCCCACCAGCGGCACCAACCGCGACCGCGAGAGGCTCGTCGACGCCTGGGTCGACCTGGCCCTCACCGCCCTCGACCCCCGCCGCGACCTGCTCGACGACCTGGCCCCGCCCGCCTACTGACCGCCGCCCGCCACCGGCAGCGGCCGCAGCGGTACGGTCAGGTCGCGCGGGCGCTGGGTGACCACGCCGTACGTGGTGGTGCGCTCCCGCGGTGTCCGCCCCGCCGCGCGGATCCAGCCCTCGATCTCCAGCGCTTCGAGGTTCTGCCCGTGGTCGGCCCCGCTGGCGCGCGAGATCGACTCCTCCATCAGCGTGCCGCCGAAGTCGTTGGCGCCCCAGCGCAGCGTCTCGGCGACGCCGTCGGGCCCCAGCTTCACCCACGACGACTGGATGTTGGGGATGTCGGCGCCGAAGTAGAGGCGGGCCAGCGCCGTGTAGCGCAGCACCTCGGCGAGCGCGGGCGACCTGCGGATGCCGTAGTGCCGCCCCAGCGCGTTGCGCTCCACCTGGAAGGGCAGCAGAACGAACTCGGTGAACCCGCCGGTCTCGCGCTGCAGGTCGCGGATGACGCGCATGTGCTCGATGCGGTGGTCCCAGTTCTCGACGTGGCCGAACATCACCGTCGAGGTGGTGCGCACCCCGGCGCGGTGCGCGGCGCGCATCACCTCGACCCACTGCTCGGTGGTGATCTTCTCCGGGCAGATCACCTGGCGCACCTCCTCGACGAGGATCTCCGCGGCCGTGCCCGGCATGGTGCCCAGGCCCGCGTCGCGCAGGCGCTCGATGCAGTACGAGGCGGGACGGCCGTCCAGCTCGGCGATGTAGCGCATCTCCTCGGGCGAGAGCGCGTGCAGGTGCAGCGATGGCCAGCGGTCCTTGATGCGCCTGAAGAGTCGCTCGTAGAAGGCGAGGTCGAGGGCGGGCTGCAGGCCGCTCTGCATGCAGATCTCGGTGGCGCCGCGGGCCACCGCGTCCTCGATCTTGGCGAACACGGTGGCGTCGTCGTGGTGCCAGGCGCCGCTCGCATCGTGCGACCTGCGCATGAAGCCGCAGAACGAGCAGGAGCCGACGCAGACGTTGCTGATGTTGACGTTGCGACAGACCACGTAGGTGACCTCGTCGCCGACGAGCTGCCGCCGCAATTCGTCCGCGGCCGGCTGCAGGTCGGCGTCGACCTCCGGGTACACTGGCAGCCGTTCGTGCAGCAGGAAGCCGATCGAAGCCGCCTTCTCACGCATCGCGTGCACCGGCTCCCAGGGCAGCGAGGGCGACACGCTGTCGCCGTTGGCGCTGACCCCGCCGAGGTCGCGCGCGCCCGCCCGCACCATGTCGAGCCAGTCGTCGCTCAACAGATTGGGTGGCACCTGCACGGTGATCGACTCCGGCAGGATCTCGCGCGCCAAGCGCACGGTGTCGAGCATCTCCTCGCGCGTGGCGCCGGGCAGATCGCGCATCGGCGTCTCCGGCTTGGGCACGAAGTTCTGGACGATGACTTCCTGAACGTGCCCGTACCGCTCCTGCACCTCGGCGATGAGCCGCAATGCCCGTTCGCGATCCGCGCGCGTCTCGCCGATGCCGACCAGGATGCCGGTGGTGAAGGGGATGCGCAGCCTGCCCGCGTCCTCGATGTGGCGCATGCGGTCGGCCACGCGCTTGCCGCCGCCGTGCGCGTGCGCGCGCAGCGAGTCGGTGCCCGACTCCAGCATCAGCCCCATCGACGGCGAGAACGGCTTGAGCCGCGCCAGCGACTGGTGCGACAGCAGTCCCACGTTGACGTGCGGCAGCAGGCCGCGCCGCAGGGCACGCACGCAGACCTCGACCACGCGCTCGACGAACTCGGCCTCGTCGCGCAGCTCCAGGTCGGGCAGCAGCCAGGGCTGCTCGCCGGACATCACCAGCAGCTCGCGCCCGCCCAGCCGTGCCGCCTCGTCGAGCTGCGCGTCGATCGTCTCCCAGGGCACCAGGCCGCCCGTGTCGCTGCGGTACTCGCAGTAGCCGCAGCGCTTGGCACAGCGATAGGTGACGTCGACCGTGTAGGACGCGCTGAAGGTGAGCACGTCGCCGGTCCAGCGCGGCAGCGGACGTAGAGGGGCTGGCAGCGCCATCGCCCTCGATTCTAGGCAGCCCGCGCGATGCGGCGCGGCGTCGGCGGCTCGCGGAGCGGCGTGGGGTATCGTGTGAGCCCCGTCGGGGAGTTCGAGGAAGGGAGAGCCATGGGACGAGGGGTCCTGCCGCGTCTGGCGGCCATGCTGGTGCTGCTGGGCGCGCTGGCGCTG
>Ga0207700_10002185_pt1 | contig 11216 bp, 10 predicted proteins | sample LARL82metaG_FD_184348 | JGI IMG/M metagenome (GOLD analysis project Ga0207700, IMG submission 184348) | Corn, switchgrass and miscanthus rhizosphere microbial communities from Kellogg Biological Station, Michigan, USA - LAR L8-2 metaG... | ecosystem: Host-associated > Plants > Roots >...
CCGGATGAATACGTCTCGGTTTCGCTTCAGACGCAGGCGTTTCTCGAGGCGGGCTACATCTGGGTACGGCAGGACGTACGCGGCCGCGGATTGTCGGAGGGTGAGTTCACGCACGTCACACCGCATCGTCCCGACAAGCGGACCGCTGCTGATGTCGACGAGAGCACCGATACGTTCGACACCGTCGAGTGGCTGCTGCAGCACATCCCCAACCACAACGGCCGCGTCGGCATTTGGGGCGTCTCCTACGATGGCTTCTTCGCGGTCGCCGGGATCATCGACACCCACCCGGCGATCACGGCGGCGTCGCCGCAGGCACCCGTCGCCGATCTCTTCCTTGGCGACGACTGGTATCACAACGGGGCGTTCCAGCTCGCCAAGAACTTCGAGGGTGCAACCGGCTTCCGGCCGGAGGCGGGTGCGCCGCCGCGAGCCACCGTCCCCTTCGACTACGGCACCTCCGACTGCTACGAGTTCTTCCTCGAGCTGGAAACCCTGGCAGCTGCCACGGCGCGGCTCCCGGCTCCGAACGCAATGTGGGACGAGACGATCGCGCATCCCACATACGACGCGTACTGGCAGTCGCGTGCGATCTGGCGGCACCTGAAGAACATCCGCTGCGCCGTGCTCACCGTGGGCGGTTGGTTCGACGCCGAGGACCTCATGGGACCACTGCGTGTGTATCGCGAGATCGGGGCGAACAATCCCGACGTCGACAACAGCCTGGTCATGGGACCGTGGGTGCATGGCGGCTGGGGCCGCCACGACGGCCGGCGGCTGGGCAGCGTCGATTTTGCCGCGGACACAGCGGCGTACTACCGCGAGCGAATCGTGGTCCCGTTCTTCGAGCTCCACCTGAAGGACAGGGGCGACCCGTCACCTGCCCGTGCCCACGTGTTCGAGACCGGCACGAACGTCTGGCGCCGGTACCCTGCCTGGCCTCCGCCTGAGGCGAACCCGCAGATGCTCTACTTCCGCCAGGGCGGCAGGCTCTCCTTCGAGCCGCCCACCGAATCGGACGCAAGCGATTCATGGGTGAGCGACCCCGCGAAGCCGGTGCCGGCGGTGGGCTACACGGCGGCCACGATCCCTGACGAGTACATGGTGTCGGACCAGCGCTTTGCCGCGTCGCGGCCGGATGTGCTCGTCTACGTGACCGAGCCTCTCGATGACGACCTGACCGTCGCCGGTCCCGTGTCACCGCGGCTGTTCGTCTCGACGAGCGGAACCGACTCGGACTGGGTGGTGAAGTTGATCGACGTCTATCCGCCCGACCGCAGCGAACCTGCTGACGGCGGTCCTGGCGGTGGCAACGACGTCGGTCCCCCGCCGGCAGCGACCTCGCGGGGTACCAGCAGCTCGTGCGCGGCTGGCCCCTGCGGGGGAAGTTCCGGAAGAGCTTCGAGCAGCCGGAGCCGTTCGAGCCCGGGATCGTCGACGCGGTGAGCTTCACCATGCCCGACGTCAACCACGTGTTTCGTCGCGGCCACCGCGTCATGGTGCAGGTGCAGAGCACGTGGTTCCCGCTCATGGACCGCAATCCGCAGACCTTCGTGAACATCCCCACCGCAACGCCGGAGGACTACCGGCCGGCGACGCAACGGGTGATCCGATCGCAGAGGCAGCCATCTGGAGTGGAGCTGCACGTCCTGCGCCCGTGAGGGCGGCAGGGGCCCGAACGCCCGCCGGCGGTCCGGAGGTCGCTTGCGCTCCGCGACGTCGCGGGAGATGGCATTCGTTCGGGCACGTCCCGAGGGACATTGCTTGACATCCCCCGGAGGAGGCACCCCACCCTCCGCATCCGGCGATGCAGGCCGCCAGGCGTCCGGCGCAGACACCCGGCAAGCGGCACGTGCTGCCCCTGCGGCTGACCACCAGGCGAAGGTTGCAACCACGGGGCCCGAGCCGGCGCGTCATCATATACGGCGATGACTCAGCACGCGCCGACCATCCGCTGCGACGTGACACTGAACGCGATCGACGGATGGACGATTCTGCGACTGCCTGAGAAGGCGAGCGCGACGCTGCCGTCGCGCGGGCAGGTGGCAGTCCAGGGAACGATCAATGGCCGTGAGTTCCGGACGGTGCTGGAACCGGACGGCGGTGGGGGCCACTGGATGAAGGTCGATCCCAAGCTGCAACGCACCGCCGGTGTCAGAGCGGGTGATGCCGCGACGCTGGAGATCGAGCCCATCAAGGACTGGCCGGAACCGACCGTGCCCCAGGACCTGGAGAGCGCTCTGACAGCCGCCCCTCAGAAGGTCCACGACCTCTGGACAGACATCACGCCGATGGCGCGTTGGGAATGGGTTCGCTGGATCAATGCAACCAGAGACCCTGACACGCGCAGACGACGGGTCGTCGTCGGCATTTCGAAAATGAACAGCGGGAAGCGACGGCCGTGCTGTTTCAACCTTGCTGCATGCACCGACCCCGACCTGTCGAGAAACGGCAGGCTGCTCAAGCCGCCAGGGGGCGCATGATCCCCCGCACCATCGGTTCGGCTGCCTACTTCTCGATGTAGGCCACGATCGGCGGAATGACGCCGTGCCTCTCCATGGCGGCTGCCGTGTCGGGTGGCGGCGACGCCATCATCGCCTGCGCGCCGGCGAGGTCGTGGACGTCGGCCGTGATGGCGACGTTGTTGCTCCCGTCGGCCGCCACGTGGTCCGTCACATCCGTCGCGAATGCGCCGATTGTCGCGGCACGCTCGTCCTTGCCGGCAAGCCACCGTTCGAGATCGAGGACGGAGTGGACGATGACCATCTTCGGCATGGCGGGCCTCCTGCGGAAACACCCGGGGGGCCTGGCGGGATGCCGACCCTCTCGAGGAGGTCGAGTATGCGCCCGCGATCGGATGGGTGACAACGGGGCCCGTCTCTCAGGAGGCTGGTTTCACCGTTCTGCGCAGGAGGCAGAACTCGTTGCCCTCGGGGTCGGCGAGGACGTGCCAGGATTCCTCGCCGGTCTGTCCCACGTCGGCCTTTCGGGCGCCGAGCTCGAAGAGACGCTGTAGTTCCTCGTCCTGGCTGCGGTCGACCGCGTTGACGTCGAAGTGAAGGCGAAGCTTGGTCTGCTTCGGTTCGGTGCTGCGGCTGAAGACGAGCGTCAGTCCCGGATCGTCGAAGTCGGTCCCGGCGGGGCCGATCTCGACACTGCCGTCCTCCTCCGTCTGCAGGACGACGAAGCCGAGCACCTGACACCAGAAATCCGCCAGGACCGCGGGGTTCCGGCAGTCGAGGACCAACTCCGTGATGCGGCATGCCATTGCGACACCATACTCCCGAAGACCCGGACCAACCTGAGGGGCCCTCCCGTCCACCGGACCCCGAGGCGTGACCTGCCGGCGCCAGGGCAGTCTCGCCCCGGCGACTCAGCACATCGTGGTCCTCCCGTGGCACGCTGTCGCCATGCGCGCGCGCTTCGACGTCATCACCCTTGGAGTGGCCAGCCTCGAGCGAAGCCTTGCCTTCTACCGTGACGGCCTGGGGTGGCCGACGGACGGTGTGGTCGGCACCGAGTTCCACGACGAGCTCACCGGCGCCGATGGCGCGATCGCGTTCCTTCCGCTCGAGAACGGGATGCAGATCGCTCTCTACGAGAGAGACAACCTCGCCAAAGACGCTCAGATCCCGTTCAGGGAGCCCGGCTCCCCGCAATTCAGCCTCATCCACCAGGTCGGCTCGCGCGAGGAGGTGGACCGCGCCATCGGCGAGGCCGTCGCCGCCGGCGGCCGGCTGACGGCGCCGCCGCACATGCGCCCGTTCGGCTTCTACTCGGGCTACATCCAGGACCCGGACGGGCATCTTTGGGAGATCGGCTGGAACAGCCGCTCCTGACCACCCGATGCGACCCCTTCGGTATTCCATCAACGTCACCTTGGACGGGTGCTGCGATCATCGTGCAGTGGTCGCGGACGAAGAGTTGCATCGCCATGCGGCTGAGAACATCGACCAGGCCGATGCCCTCCTCTTCGGCCGGGTGACGTACGAGATGATGGAGTCAGCGTGGCGGTCGCCGGCGCGGATGGGAGCGAGGCCCGATTGGATGGAACCGTGGATGGAACCCTTCGCCCGGACGATCGACGCGGCAAAGAAGTACGTGGTGTCGAGCACCCTGGAGCAGGTGGATTGGAACGCGGAGCTCGTGCGCGGGGATCTGGGCGAGGCGGTTCAGCAGCTCAAGCGGGAGTCGGGCAAGGGACTGTTCCTGGGAGGCGTGAAGCTCCCGATGGCGTTGGCGGAGCTGGGATTGATCGACGAGTACGAGTTCGTCGTGCAGCCCAGGCTGGCGGGCCATGGGCCGACGTTGTTCGCGGGGCTGTCGAAGCATGTCGACCTGAAGCTCGTGGGCCGGCTCGAGTTCGGCTCGGGGGCGGTGGCGATGCGGTATGAGCCGAGAAGGTAGCCTTCCCCGCAGAGTTCGGGATTCCTGTGTCGTGCCCATCGAACAGATCGGCACGGCGCGACTCGCGTCCGTCGGGGGCAAGGCCGCGCACCTGGCCGAGCTTGCACGCATCCAGGGTGTCCACGTGCCGCCCGGCTTCTGCGTGACCACCGATGCGTTCTGGACGATGCTGGCGACAAGTCCACGGCTCCGCGATCGGATCGACGAGCTCTCGCGCTCCGATCCCGACGACCGGGACGCCCTGCGCACGCTCTCTTCGGCCATTCGCAAGGAGGTCGAAGCCGCACCGCTTCCCACCGGACTGGCCGACTCGGTCACGCCCCTGATCGCAGCTCACGCTGACGGCGCCGGCTGGGCGGTCCGCTCCAGCGCCACCGCGGAGGATCTCCCCGCGGCATCGTTCGCCGGCCAGTACGACACGTACCTGAACGTCTCCGGCGCGCCCGCGATCCTGCGGCACATCAGCCGCTGCTGGGCATCGCTCTTCTCCGAACGCGCGGTCGCCTACCGCGCAAGCAACGGTGTCGATCACAAGTCCGCCGGCATGGCGGTGATCGTGCAACGGCTGCTGGCCCCGCAGTCGGCGGGCGTCCTGTTCACCGCCGACCCGGTCACCGGGAACCGCACGATGGCGTGCGTCGAGGCCGTCTTCGGACTGGGCGAAGCACTCGTCTCCGGCCGCGTCGAGGCGGATGCCTACGGGGTCCGCGACGGCAGGGTCGTCTCCACGTCGATCGGCACCAAGCCGTTCGCGGTGCAGGCCGCACCGGGTGGCGGCACCGCCGAGGTGCCGATCCCTCCGGGCCGCCGGCGCGAGCGCGTGCTGACCGATGCGCAGGTGGTGCGCCTCGTCGAGCTGGGGCGGCGGATCGAGGCCCACCTCGGCCGCCCGCAGGACATCGAGTGGTGCCTCGTCGACGACGAGTTCCACATCGTGCAGAGCCGGCCGATCACCACGTTGTTCCCCGTTCCTGCCGCAACGGACGTGCAGTACCGCGTGTACGTCTCGGTCGGGCACGCGCAGATGATGACCGACCCGATGCGGCCGCTCGGCATCTCGGTGTGGCAGCACACCGCGCTCATCCCCATGCACGAAGCCGGGGGCCGGCTGTTCGTCGACGTCACTCCGCGGCTGGCCTCGCCGGCGACCCGCGCGCTCACCCTCGACGTCTTCGGCCGCGGCGACCCGCTGCTGCGCGACGCGCTCGAGACCGTGCTCTCGCGCGACGACGTCCTCCCGGCTCCCGCAGGTGACGCGCCCCCCGCTCCGCCCGCCGGGAGCATGCCGGCGGACATCGAGACGGATCCCGCGATCGTCGCCCAGCTCGTCGAGCGCAGCCGGGCATCCATCGCCGCGCTGCGTCGCGACATCACGGGCCGCACCGGAACCGCGCTGCTCGACTTCGTCATCGCCGATTTCGACGAGCTCAAGCGGATCCTCTCGGACCCGAGCAGCCATCAGGCGATCATGGCCGGGATGGGGGCCCTGCAATGGCTCAACGACAACATGGAGGCGTGGCTCGCCGAGAAAGGGGCGGCCGATGCGCTGATGCAGTCCGCCCCCGGCAACGTCACCTCGGAGATGGGTCGCGCGCTGCTCGACGTCGCCGACACCGTCCGGCGCCATCCCGGCGTGGTGGCCTTGCTGCAGAACGCCGGCCATGACGGCTTTCTCGACGAGCTGAGCGGCATTCCCGGCGGCGCCGAGTCGCGCGATGCCATCCGCGCCTTCCTCGACGTGTACGGGATGCGGTGCGTCGGCGAGATCGACATCACGCGGCCCCGCTGGAGTGAGCATCCCGGCGCCCTCGTGCCGTTGATCCTCGCGAACGTCCGGAACTTCGAGGACGGGGCCGCCCGGCGACTATTCGAGCAGGGACTCCGCGAAGCCGAGAAGAAGGAGCGGGACCTGCTGGAGCGGCTGCGCGCGCAGCCGGGCGGAGCCGAGAAGGCCGCCGAGACGAAGCGGATGATCGATCGCCTGCGCACCTTCATCGGCTACCGGGAATACCCGAAGTACGCCATCGTCTGCCGTCACGCCGTCTACAAGCAGGCGCTGCTGGAGGAAGCCGATCGCCTCGTCCGCGCGCGCGTGCTGCGTGACCGGGAGGACATCTTCTACCTGAGTCTCGAGGAGTTCCGCGACGTCGTCCGCACCGGCCGGATCGACGGGGAGCTCGTCACCCGGCGTCGCGAGGCATTCGTCTCCCACCGCGCGCTGACTCCACCCCGGGTGCTCACCTCGGAGGGCGAGGCACTCGACGGCGCGTACCGGCGCGACGGGATCCCGGCCGGGGCGCTGCCCGGACTCGCCGTGTCGGCCGGTGTCGTCGAGGGTCGCGCCCGCGTCGTCCTGGACATCGCCGGCGCCGACGTCGCGCCCGGCGACATCCTGGTGACCGTCGCCACCGACCCGAGTTGGTCTCCCGCCTTCGTGGCGATCAGCGGCATGGTGACCGAGGTCGGCGGACTAATGACCCACGGCGCGGTCATCGCCCGGGAGTACGGGCTACCCGCCGTCGTTGGCGTGGCGCAGGCCACCCGCCTGATCCGCGACGGGCAGCGAATCCGCGTGCACGGGTCCGAGGGGTACGTCGAGCTCCTGCCCTCCGCGGAGGACGTTGGAACCCGTGACCAACTCGGTCTGATGAGGACGCAGCCACATGGCCGGCGATAGTGTCAGCGCGACCACGGTCATCAACGCCCCGCCGGAGGCCGTCTTCGCAATCGTTGCCGACCCAGCCAGACACGCGGCGATCGACGGCACCGGCTGGGTCCGCGAAACCGTCGACAGCAAGCCGTTGCAGGCCGCCGGGCAGATCTTCCGGATGTCCATGTACCACCCGGGCCACCCGGACGGTCACTACCAGATGGCCAACCGGGTGCAGGTGTTCGACCCGCCGCGCACGATTTCCTGGCAGCCAGGCCAAGAGTCCGGCGATGGCACCTTGAGATTTCCCGGCTGGATCTGGCGCTACGACCTCACGCGGCCGGAGCCTCGAACACCAGGGTCACGCTTTCCTATGACTGGTCAGCAGTGCCCGACCGCATCCGAGAGCGCATCGGAATGCCGCCGTTCCCTCCGGAGCATCTGAAGAATTCGCTCGCGCACCTCGCCGACCTGGTGACCGGATGAGCAGCCGCACTGTCGTGGTGGTCAGTCGGCGCGGCAGGTGGTCCGGACCGAGGCCTGCGGTGTTTCGCTCAGCTTGCCGTTCTGCTCATGCCTTGGGATCATGACGGGCGTCGGCGAGCGCGCCGGCCGGCGCGTGGCTCCGCCCATGTGGTGTAGAGGAGCGAGTCGCGGCTGACGGAAGTGCAGGGGAGCAACCACGCTCCGCGTCCGTCTCTCGCTCTACGGCCACAATTGGGAGCACGAAAGGCACAGCAGCCGGGTCTGCAACCTCATCATCGATAGCGACGACTTGGAAACCAACCTCGCGTTCTGGAGTGCCGGTCCCTGACGTCGATGCAGAGGTGACTCGTCTGGCAGCGCTTGGCGCGCGTCGCATCCACGAGCGGCCGTCGCGCCGCAGACGTTGCCGCCGATCGATGATTCCCGTGACGGTGCGCCGGTGAGCTGACGTCACCGCCCGCGTGTGCGTGCTGCCGCTGACGTCAGACGGCGTACCCGCGCGATGGTGTCGGCCAGCCAGTCCACCATGAGTCGCTGATAGGCGGCGCGACGGCGCAGCGCGGCACCGGGGAGGCTGCGGTCGCGGCCCAGCGCCGCCAGCATGTCGTCGGTCTGCTCGAGCATGCGCAGGTGACGGGCGCGGTACTCCTCGAGCAGGATGCGCAGCCGGGTCGCGTCGGCGAACTGTCCGAAGAACACGGCCAGCAGCAGGGGCGAGCGGAGCTGGTCGTCGCGTGGCCCCGCGGCGACCAGCTCGTCGACCCACGCGGTGAACGCCTCGCGCCCGGCGCGGGTCGCCCGGAAGGGCTGCGCGCCGCGCGGGCCGGGAGCACCGGCGGGCTCGACCAGCCCGGCTTCGAGGAGCCGGGGCAGCTCGGCGTAGACCTGGCTGCGGGTCAGGTTCCAGAAGCGACTGACCGAGCGTTCGGCAGCGGCGTAGACCTGCCCGCCGGTCATGCCCCGCGCGGTGCGGAAGCCGGGCTGGCCGGGTGCCGGCCCCATCAGCAGCAGGCCGAGCACGCAGGCGGCCGTCGATGTCAGCGCCACGACTCGCAGGATAGCCCAGCGCCGTCCTAGAATACCGTCCTATCCGGACGGTCATGGAGGACAGACGTGGTGGACGGCGCCGACCAGCAGGTCACCCTGCGCGACGGTCGCAAGCTGGCTTATCGAGACCTGGGCGATCGGGGCGCGCCGCCGGTCGTCTTCAATCCCGGCTTCATGGCCTGCCGGCTCACCGGTCGCGCCGTCGCCGGCGTCCGGGTGCTGAGCGTCGACCGCCCCGGCATCGGGCTCTCCGATCCCGCGCCGCGCCGCTCGCTGCTCGACTGGCCCGACGACGTCGCCGACCTCGCCGACCGGCTGGGCATCGAGCGCTTCGCCGTGCTCGGCCACTCGGCCGGCGGTCCCTACGCCGCCGCCTGCGCCGTCCGTCTCCCCGACCGGGTGACCGCGCTGGGCATCGCCTGCGGCTTCACCCCGCTGGACCGCACGGGCGCCACCGCGGGGATGACCCCGCGCATGGCCAAAGCGATCCCCATGCTCCGCCGCGCGCCCTGGATGACCCGGCTGGCCACCGCGTCGCTGCCCCGCCAGTACCGTCGAGATCCGGACAGGGCTTTCCACAACCAGTTCGGCCGCGACCTGCCGGCCGGCGACGTCCGAGCCCTGGCGGACACCGCGGCGCGGCAGGCGCTGCTCGACGCCGCGGTGGAGTCGACGCGCCAGGGCAGCCGGCCGCTGGCGCTGGAGATGCGCCTTCTGTTCGCCTCTGCATGGGGTTTCGCGCCGAGCGCGATTCGCCTGCCCGCGCATCTCTGGTACGGCAGCGACGACACGCTGACACCGCTGCAGATGGGAGAGTGGTTCGCGGAGCAGATCCCCGGCAGCACTCTCACCGCCTATGCGGGCGAGGGTCACATGGCGGCCCTGACCCACTGGCAGGAGATCGTCACCTCGCTGGTCGCGTGATCCCGCCGGCGGCCCCGACTACCACTGCGCAGTAGAGGTGCATGCGGCGATCACCTCGGTGGTGTGTAACCCCTCGGTGTTGACAGGTGAAACCTGTCCCCGGCAGTAGTACATTCCCTGCGTCCGTCTCCGGAAAGGGAGGGGGACCCTGCCTCACCATGCCCACCTGCAGGGGGAACCATGGCGCCGACCACTGGGACGGTCACCGACACCGTCGACGCCCGGGTGCTGCTGAGCGTTCTCACCCGGTTCAAGCAGGGCGACTTCTCCGCCCGCATGCCCGAGGACTGGACGGGCGTGCCGGGCAAGATCGCCGACACGCTCAACGCCGTGATCGAGACCCAGGAGCGCCTCGGCCGCGAGTTCTCCCGCGTGGGGCGCGGGGTCGGCAAGCAGGGCAAGACCGCCCAGCGGCTCGCCCCGGGCGACGTCACCGGCGGCTGGGCCGACGCGGTCGACACCGTCAACGAGCTGATCGACGACCTGGTCCGTCCCACCACGGACATGTCACGGGTCATCGGTGCCGTGGCCAACGGCGACCTCAGCCAGACCATCCCGCTGGAGATCGACGGCCGGCCGCTGCAGGGCCAGTTCCTGCGCACGGCCAAGACGGTGAACACCATGGTCTCCCAGCTCGACTCCTTCGCGGCCGAGGTGACCCGCGTGGCGGGCGAGGTCGGCACGCAGGGCAAGCTGGGCGGCCAGGCGCGCGTCCGCGGCGTGGGCGGCGTCTGGAAGGACCTCACCGACAACGTCAACTCGATGGCCTCCAACCTCACCGCCCAGGTGCGCAACATCGCCGACGTCACCACCGCGGTGGCCAACGGCGACCTCTCCAAGAAGATCACCGTCGACGTGCAGGGCGAGATCCTCGAGCTGAAGAACACCATCAACACCATGGTCGACCAGCTCAACGGCTTCGCCAGCGAGGTGACGCGCGTCGCGCGCGAGGTCGGCAGCGAGGGCAAGCTGGGCGGGCAGGCGGAGGTGCGCGGCGTCGGCGGTGTCTGGAAGGACCTCACCGACAACGTCAACATGATGGCGGGCAACCTGACCGGCCAGGTGCGCAACATCGCCGAGGTCACCACCGCGGTGGCCAACGGCGACCTCTCCAAGAAGATCACCGTCGACGTCAAGGGCGAGATCCTCGCCCTCAAGAACACCGTCAACACCATGGTCGACCAGCTCAACGGCTTCGCCAGCGAGGTGACCCGCGTCGCGCGAGAAGTCGGCAGCGAGGGAAAGCTGGGCGGACAGGCTCAGGTGGCCGGCGTCGGCGGCGTCTGGAAGGACCTCACCGACTCGGTCAACATGATGGCCGGCAACCTGACCGGCCAGGTGCGCAACATCGCCGACGTCACCACCGCGGTGGCCAACGGCGACCTCTCCAAGAAGATCACCGTCGACGTGCGCGGCGAGATCCTGGAGCTGAAGAACACCGTCAACACCATGGTCGATCAGCTCAACGCCTTCGCGGGCGAGGTCACCCGCGTCGCGCGCGAGGTCGGTTCCGAAGGCAAGCTGGGTGGGCAGGCGGAGGTGCAGGGCGTCGGCGGCGTCTGGAAGGACTTGACCGACAACGTCAACTTCATGGCGTCCAACCTGACCGGCCAGGTGCGCAACATCGCCGAGGTCACCACCGCCGTCGCGAACGGCGACCTGAGCAAGAAGATCACCGTCGACGTCAAGGGCGAGATCCTCG
>Ga0207700_10002189_pt1 | contig 11211 bp, 7 predicted proteins | sample LARL82metaG_FD_184348 | JGI IMG/M metagenome (GOLD analysis project Ga0207700, IMG submission 184348) | Corn, switchgrass and miscanthus rhizosphere microbial communities from Kellogg Biological Station, Michigan, USA - LAR L8-2 metaG... | ecosystem: Host-associated > Plants > Roots >...
GATGGTGGGGGTGACCAGCATCTTCTTCATCGGACGATGTGCAAGGCAAGCCGGGGCGGGCAGCCGCGGTGTACCAACGCGGCGACCTGATGCCAGTCGACGTCCGCGGCAACAACTTCGGCTAGCGGCCTGGGGATTCCCAGCCGGGTGAGCTGTGCTACGCGCCAGTCATGCACGAGCGAGCCGGTGCAGATGACCTCACGCGCTGGGATCGGCTCCATCTTCTGCGCCTCCACTACGTCAAGACCGCCGCCGAGTGTCCCTGCCGGGAATTCAGCAGCTTCCAAGTCCGCAAGATCAGCCGGATCAGTTCATCCATCGGTTCTCTCGCAGCTTGTCTCGACCAGCGACGCGGCGAATTCCAGCGACGCGGCGAATCCGGGCTGCTTTTGCTCGAGCAACCTGCGCACGTATTCCAGGGTCGCGCTCCAGGCAGTGTGCCGCGCCCGTAGAAGCCCCGGGCCGGTCCCCTGGTCTGCAGGTCCGAGATACCCCCGGGGTACCGGGGTTCCCGGCACTGACGTCGACGGGCGCTAAGACCAAGCCCGGCCGGGCAGGAACCGGCTCGTCAACCCGAGCAGCCCGGCAGCGCGCGCGGGAGAAGGGCCCGGCCTGGCAAACGCTCGGGGCACGGCCGCGGTGCTGGCGGCGGCCGCCCTGGGAGGCGCCGGTGATGATGGCTACCTTTCCGTCTTTCCTGTCATGGGGTAGTCAGCGCCGGGTCGCTCGGGTGTTCGGTCAGTGGCGTGGTCTCCACGGTCATCCAGGCGTCCAGGGGGAGCGACTTCAAGATCGCCTGCATCTCGGCCGCGTCCCGGGCCCGCCACAGGCCCAGCGCGCGCGACTCGCCCGGCAGTATCCACAGCCGCAGCAGGTGTCCCTGCCCCGCCAGTTCCTTGGCGCGCTGCGCCTCACGCGCCTCGGTGTTCTCGACCGCAGAGCGGGGCGTGCCCTCGGGAACGCTGGTGGTGAAGGTAGTGAGGAACTCCGTGAACCCGTCGGCCTCTTTCGCGGCGGCCAGCGCCGGGTTCTTGGGATCGTTCGGGTGCGGTGAGAGCGGCGTGACCTCATCGGTGCGCCACACGCGCAGCGGCATCGAGGCGAGGACCTCCTCGAGCTGTTCGGCGTCGGCGGCGGCGAACAACCCGAGCGTGCGCCATTCGCCCGGTTGCAGCGGGGGGCGCCACAGGCGCAGCAGGTGTCCTTGCGCCGCGAGCTCACGTGAGTGGGCAGCCTCGCGGGTGCGGATGTCGTCGACGGCTTGCCCCGTAGTTCCGTCCGGGACGTGGGTGGTCATGGTGACGAGATATTCCATGGCGAGCGGTCCTGGGTCGCGCATGGTGTCCTCCTAGCTGAAGGTGACGTTGGCGATATCCACGGCATAGTCGAGCCGCCGCAGTAGGCGACCCGGAAGTCGTCCGAGGGCGACTGCGGGGTGAGCCCGGCGGACGACGCCGCCGGATCGAGGCGCTCGGCCACCAGCACACCCTCGGCGGTCTCGATCGTCTGCCGGTACGGCTCCCAGGTGGTGTACTGGCCGGGCCACGGGAACGGGTTATCTTCAGCCGCTGGTCGCGGGTCTCGCCTTCCAACAGCACGTTGCCGAGCAGTCCCGGCTTGCCCTTCAGCGACCAAATCGCGCCGGTGATCGAGGCGCTGGCGCGGAACCGGGAGATCTGCTTCCGGTGCCGCGCGCCGCCGTGCCCCTCGATGGCAGGCTTCAGCAGGTCGTTCATGTCGATCCTTCCTTTCACGCCACAACGAGACCCATGGCCCAGGATCGGCGCAGACGCTTCCACTGAATGCTCGCGTGCTTCGCTGTTTGAACGTTCCGGCGGCTGCACGCCGATCGCGTGTGCTCGGCTCGCGGCAGGGGCTCGTTGTCCATCGTCCGGGCGGTTGCCCGGCTACCGGAGACGCCACAGGCCTCACCAGTAGCCGGCGGCGGCCCGCGCGTTACCGTGGTTTCCCGGCCACCCTGGCTCAGCTGCCGGTCGCGGCGAACCAGCCGACGTTCGACGCGTGAAACACGAACACGATGGGGGCAATGCACGGCTGAGGCAGCTTAACCCTGGCGTTGAGGTCCGCGTTCCCTGCCCGTCCCCAGCGCGGCCAGCAGCCATCTGCTCCTACTCATCTCATGCCTCCTGTCGAGGGACTCGGGCAGTGCTCCGCGAGCCGCAGTCGGCGCGGATAAAGACCGGGCAGGATGTTACGGGCTGGGTGGGCCGAGGTAGGGGAACTCGGTGAGCAGGTCGGCGTGCGGCTTGAGGCCTTGCGGGGGGACCTTGCCGTAGCTCAGCCAGGCAAAGCGGTAGCTGTAGACGTCATCGATGAGCTTGCGGCCGTTGGGGTAGGCGACGGGCTTGGAGCGGTCGTAGCGCAGGATGTCGGGCAGGAACATCAGGGCGGCTTGCCTGGCTTCCTCGGGCGGGTAGCCGCCGTTTTCCAGGATCTTGGACCACGGCTCCAGATAGTTGGCCACGTCGTCGGCGGGCTGCCGGGAGTTGTAGAGGTCCTTCGCCCCGTCGGGGTTGATGAACGGGTTGATCGTCGGGTTCCCGCCGCGGTCCATCTGCTCCAGGGTGCCGTCGCCGCGGCGGCGGCTGATCGAGGCCCAGACTCCGATCTGCGGGCCCGCGAAGAGCATGTCGGCGGGGACCTCCAGCGTGAGGGAGGACACGTTGTTGCCAGCGAAGTCGTCGTGCCCGGTCCAGGCGAAGCCGTGCAGGGTGCCCTCGATGTCGGCGAAGAACGGGTCGCTGCGCCGCCCGGCGAGCAGCCGGACCGGGCCGGCCTGGACGGGCGGGGCCATGCCATCGAAGCTGACCGGGATCGACTCGGCAAGCACCTCGCCGGCTGGCTCGGGGGAGCGGGCCTGGGCGTCGGTGGCGTACCAGGCGGTCCCGGTCTGCCTGCCGTTGTCGTACTCGGAGAAGGTGATGGTGAACGCGACGTCGGCGCGCGCGTCGCCGTCGGTGTCGACGTTGATCCGGTAGAACGCGCCGGGGTAGAACTCCGGGCCCCGGGCCTGTATGGGTGCCGGGGCCGGGGCGGTCGGGTTCGAGTTGACGATCAGCATCATCTTCTCCGGGTCCTGGGATGACTTGAACAAGAACACGTCGGTGATGTCCAGGCGCCGGTCGTCGCCGGGAGACTTGAGATAGTCGGCGCTGAAGTGGTTCGACATGATGGCTCCTTCGGTGGTACGTGTCCGGGTGGTGGTGCGGCGGGTATCAGTTGCGCAGGAAGTCGAGCAGCGCGGTGTTGACCTGGTCGGCGTGGGTCCAGGGGATGGCGTGCGGGCCGCCCTCGACGACGACGAGTTGCATGTCCTTGATCAGGCCGGGCAGCCGGCTGGCGGTCTTGTCGATCGGCAGGACCTGGTCCGCGTCGCCGTGCAGGACCAGCATGGGCACGTCGATCTTGGGCAGGTCGTCGCGGAAGTCGGTGGTCCAGGTGCGAATGCAGGCGACCGCGGCGGCGGCTGAGGCGGTGATGGCCAGGTTCCAGCTGGCCTGCCAGGCCTGGTCGCTGACCAGGGTGCCGCGCAGGGTGTCGATGTTGTAGAAGGTGTCCAGAAAGCCCTTCATCCAGGCCGGGGTGTCGGCCTGGGCAGCGGCGACGAACCCGTCGAACAGGCTTTGCGGCACCCCATCGGGGTTGTCGGGCGCCTGCTGCAGGTACGGCGGGATCGGGGAGATCAGCACGCCCTTGGCCACCCGTGCCGATCCGTAGCTGCTCAGGTAGCGGGTGACTTCGCCGGTGCCCATCGAGTGGCCGACCAGGACGGCGTCGCGCACGTCGAGGTGCTCCAGCAGCGCGTGCAGGTCGGCGGCGAAGGTGTCGTAGTCATACCCGACGACCGGCTGGCTGGACCGGCCGAACCCGCGCCGGTCGTAGGTGATCACCCGGTACCCGGTCTCTAGCAGGGCCGGGACCTGCTTGTCCCAGGCACGGCCGCTGAGCGGGTAGCCGTGGATCAGCACCACCGGCTGGCCGGCGCCGTGATCCTCGTAGTAGATCTCGATGTCTGTGTTGTTTTCCTGTCCGGCAGTGACTCCGGCCATGGCGCTTCCTTCCTGTGGCGGGCCTGGCCGGCGTCCGGGCCGCGGGGCAGGCGCCCGCCGCTTTGATATGCAGGCTGGTATGGCCAGGGTCGCGCTCCGGGCGTGCGCGCTGCGCCCGTAGAATCCCGGGCATCTGTACGGGGGATCCGGACCGGTGTCCTGGTCCGCGGCCCGAGCCGGCAACAACTGCAGCCTCGCCCACAGCCTGCCTTGATCGCGCTCCCCGGCACGACTGGGCGGCGGTTCACCTCGCGAGCCGGGCGGGTACCCGCGCAGATCACGCGCATATAAGCCCTGTGGTCAACCACCCCAGACAGCTGGAAACTGTGCCAGGCGGATATAGCGCACCATACCGAGGGCCCGGCCACGTCTGGTGACCAAGGTGGCCGTCCCCCCGGGCGTCCAGCTCGGCCAAGCGAGGCGCGCCGCGGGAGGCAGAGTGTCAGCCTCGGTACGCTCTGCCACGACTACCTCGTCTGCTCACTCAGCGGATTTCATCCGGCCGGGAAGAGGAGCTCCAGGTCGGAGACATGGAGGTCCCGGGTGTGAGATCGCTTAAAACCGGGCGCTGCTGGATGCGGCGCTGCCGGGGTCGCTGGATGCGCAGGTGCGGGATCAGATCGTGGCCGAGACGCGGGGCAACCCGCTGGCGCTGCTGGAGCTGCCGCGCGGCCTGTCGCCGGGTGAGCTGGCGGGCGGGTTCGGGCTGCCCGGCGCGGTGCCGTTGGACGCCCGGATCGAGGACAGTTTCCGACGGCAGCTGAACGCCTGCCGGAGCAGACCCGGCGGCTGGTGCTGCTGGCGGCGGCCGACCCGTCCGGCGATGCCTCACTGGTGTGGCGGACCGCCGGGCGGCTGGGGATCCCGGTGCAGGCGGCCGGGCCGGCGGTGGAGTCGGGGCTGGCAGAGTTCGCCGGCCGGGTGCGGTTCCGGCATTCTGGCGCGGTCGGCGGCCTACCGGTCGGCGTCGCTGCCGGAAAGACAAGAGATGCATGGCGCGCTGGCGGCGGCGACCGATGCGCAGGCCGATCCGGATCGCCGGGCCTGGCACCGGGCGGCGCGGTTCGTCGTCACCACTTCGCGGTGCTCACGGTCGACCGCGTCGACGATGCCGGCCACCGCCTTGCGTACCAGCAGGCAGCGGGCCATCCGCAGTGGGTCATCGGTTGGTGCTGTCTGGCGTGTCCGCCGTCGGCCGACGGTGAGCGACCAGTCGATGGGGTGGGTGGATTCCTCGAACGTCAGCAGGACCTCGCTGGCCGATCTTGAGGGTGCGGGCTACGCCCGGCTAAGTTCGAGCACGGGGATGGTGCGGATTCCAGCGGTTTGGCGTGCGTACTCGGCGAAGCCTGGGTAGCTCCGCGCTTGCTCGGCGTAGATGCGGTCGCGTTCAGCGCCGGTCAATTCGCGGACGGTCACCTCGTATGTCTCGGTGCCGCGTTCGACAGTGCCGTCACCGGCGGCGGTCAGGTTGTGGTACCAGTCCGGGTTGGTGGGTGCTCCAGCCTTGGTTGCGAAGACGTAGATGATGTCCGGCTCGGTGCCGTGCGGGAGGTACATCATCGGGTTGACGTACTCCCGCCCGCTTTTGCGGCCGCGGTGATGCACCAGGACTATCGGGGCGCCCGCGAAGTTCCCGCCAACCCTGCCCTGGTTCGCTCGGAACTCCGCGATGGTCTTCGCGTTCCAGTCGAGCGGCTCGCTCATGTCGAACTCCTGTCGTTCACGATCCGGAGGTATGCGCTGGCACGGGTGATGGGAGCCGCGACCACCGTGCTCCGCGATCAGTGCTCATCGGCGGATCCCAATACGTGAGTCGGTCCCACCCTGACCTACCTGTGTGGTGGGGTGCCCACAGATCCTGGAGCACGCTCGCCGGAGCCAGCGAGCGGTCCCTGCATGGACAGGAAGGGCCTGAAGAGAGGGATTCCGCTGCCTGCGATCATCGCGGTGAGCTTGGCGCTCGGCTCGCCAAGGAGTTCGCTGGTAACCGATCCTGTCGCAAAGATCGCCTCGTTGAGGTGGCCAACGTGCGCGCCGTGCTCGATGACCGCCTCGGAGTCCCGGTATCGCTCGTAGACGACGCCCTCGGACTGATCGTCGTTGATGTAGATCTCATACTGCAGCGTCCCGGTGTCCTTGGCCTGCACGATGTCCATGGCTTGCGCGGACAAGCGCTTGAACTCTTCGACCTTCCCCTCGTGAAACTTGAACCGATTGACACCTTTTATCTCACTCACTGCTCCGGCCCTCCAGTCATCTGTGATCCGGTGAGATGCGCCGATAGGAGTTGTCCGGCTCTGTCCAGCGCTGCGGCCGCTTCGTCGAGGATCGGGTAGTAGGCCTGGAAGACGTGCGGCACCTGGGGGGTGATGTCGAGGGTGACCTGGACGTCGGCGGTGGCGGCTTGCCGGGCGAGGCGGATGGCGTCGTCGAGGAGAAGCTCGTGCGTCCCAGCCTGGATGATCAGGGGCGGTAGGCCGGACAGGTCGGCGAATATCGGGCTGATCAGGCCAAGACCGGGGTCTTGCCCCGCCGTGTAGTCGGCGACCCGGGGCGGGAATGCTTCGGGGGTGAACAGCGGGTCGGCCTCGCGCTTGGTTTGCATGGTCGCCCCGGCCAGGGTGAGGTCGGCATACGGGGACATGGCGAAGGCCGCGGCGGGAAGGGGCAGACCGTGATCTCGGGCGTTGACCAGGGTAGCAACGGCCAGCGCGCCGCCCGCGGACTCGCCCGCCAAGACGATGTCCGCGGGGGCGGTGCCGTCGCGCAGGAGGGCTTGGTAGGCGGCCAGAGCGTCGTCGACCGCCGCCGGATACGGATGCTCAGGGGCGAGCCGGTAGTCGACGGAGATGACCTTGGCGCGGGTCCGCCGGCCGACCTGCGAGGCCAGGCCAGCGGCTTGGAAGGCGTCCCCGATCACGTACACGCCGCCGTGGAAGTACAGGACAACATGGCGGGGTTCGATTCCGTCGATGGTGATCTCGGCGGTTGGGACGCCGCCCAGTGCGGCGGCGGTCACGGTCACCCCGGCGGGCAGCGCCTGCGTCGAGGCCAGCTCCTTGAGCAGCCGCCGCTGCTCGCTGACGTCGCTGTCGAACGGGAAGGCGTTCTGTCGCAGGGTCGCGTCGAGGTTCTCTCGCTGTTCGGTGCTCACGGAGGATCTCCCTTCGGCTCGAATTCGCCCGGCAGCGCCCGGGCGGGCTCGCCCATGTCAATCCGCTACTGAAAATTCCTGCCGGGAGGCGGGCACCCTCCGGCCCCGGGGCAGCGCCCCAGGGCCGCCGTCGGCCCTGGGGCGGTCAGGGGTTGACCGGTCTGCTGACGCCGAGCCCGGTGTCGAGGCGCAGTGACTGCATGATCTGGAACGTCGTGGTGTAGGTGAAGATCTCGATGTCGGCGGCGGCGAGCACGCCGGTGTACTTGGCGACGATGGGAGCGGCCGCGCGTTCGGTGACGGTGTCCAGGTTGGCCTTCACCCCGGCCCAGGCGTTCTCCCCGGCTGCCATGTAGAAGGGGATCGGGTCGACCGCGGCCAGCGCTTCCCTGGCACTGGCTTCGATGTCGGCGATGTACTGCTGGTGCACCGTGACGTCGTCGCGGGTGGCGAGCCGGCCGAGGTGCCCGCTGATGAAGTGGGTCCACGGGTAGTCCAGCGCGATGGCGGGGGCGCCTATGTACCCGGGGACGTCCTCGGACAGGTTGACGTTGTAGATGGGCACCCAGCCGGCGTTGACGACGTCGATGAGCATCAGGGTGTCGTGGCCGGGGAAGTGGATGTAGATGTTGTCGGGCGTGTGGTTGGGGCCGTGCCAGGCCAGTTCGGCGCGTTCGCCGCCCACCTCGAGGGTGTAGCGCTCGGTGAAGGTGATCTCCGGCAGCGGCCGGGTAGGGTCGTTGTCCCGCTGCAACCGACGCTTGGTCTCCTCGTGCCCGATGCGGACCACGTCCCCCTCGAAGATCGAGGCCGCGCCGGCGTGGTCGGCGTGGTGGTGGGAGTAGACCAGGTGGGTCACCCGGTTGGTCACCCCGTTGGCGGTGGCGATCTCGTCGACGGCCCGCCGCAGGTTGGGGCCGATGCTCGGCGGCGCGTCGAACACGACTACCCCGTCCCGGGTGGTCAGGAACGCCGAGTTGTAGACGCCGTCGGTGACCCAGTACAGGTTCCGCTCCACCCGCCCGACGTAGTATCTCTGATCGTTGAGGGCCGGGCCGAGCGCGGACCGGGGAATGGGTGCGTAGTCGGGCAGGTCCGCGGCGCCGTCGGCGCCGGTAGCCGGTGATGTCACGGTATCTCCCTGGAATCTTCGGGCACGTGCTCTGGCGGCCGCGCCAGCCTTCGCAACAGGCCCAGGCTCGCCGCGAGTCAGGTGAGAGGCCGTCACCTGATCCCGGTGATTCACGAGGCTGGTTGGGTTCGCGGCGGCGCGTGTTTGAGAGTGCGGCAGAATGAGGGTTCGCGCGCGGTTGACAGCGCGTTCGCTTGGCTGATACCGAGGGGGAAGGTGCCAGGGCTGCGTTACCGGCGCCAGAGGTGCCGGGCGTAGATATCAGGGCGGGCCTGTGACGGTGGCTCCAGCAGCTCCCCGGCTGATCGACCGGGGTGACCTTCTCGCTGCCCTGGATCGCGCGGCGGCGAGCAAGGTGACGGTCATCTCGGCCCCGGCCGGCAGCGGGAAGACATCACTGCTGCGCGCCTGGGCTGGCCGTCCGGGCCAGCCGCGCCGGCTTGCCCTCGTGCAGGTGCAGCGCGGCGAGCACGACGCCCAGCAGTTCTGGCTGGCCCTGCTCGGCGCAGTCCGTCACGCCACCGGTGCAAACAGCAGCGCGGAACCGCCGCCAGCGACGCCTGACTTCAACGCGCCGGCGATGGCCGGCCGGGTGCTGTCGGAGCTCGCTGACGTTCCCGGCGGCGTCACGCTGGTGATTGATGACCTGCACGAGCTGACCTCGCCAGAGGCACTCGCTCAGCTGACCCGGCTGCTGACGAGCCTTCCCCCGAACGTGCGCGCGATCTTGACCACGCGCCGCGATGTGCGGCTGGGCCTGCACCGGCTGCGCCTGGCCGGCGAGCTCGCCGAGATCCGCGCGGCCGACCTGCGCTTCACCGAGCGCGAAACCCGCGAGCTGCTCGACGTCTCGGGTATCGCGCTGTCGGAGGCCGGGGTCGCGCTGCTGTACCAGCGGACGGAGGGGTGGGCCGCGGGCCTGCGGCTCGCCGCGCTTTCGATGGCCGGCCACCCCGACCCGGAGCGGTTCGTCGCGGAGTTCTCCGGCAGCGACCGCACCGTCGCCGAGTACCTGCTGGCCGAGATGCTGGACCGCCAGCCGCCCGACGTCCAGGATCTGCTGCTGCGCACCTGCCTGCTCGATCGCGTCAACGGCGAGCTGGCCGACCTGCTGACCGGCCGCCCGGGCTCGGAACAGATCCTGCTGGACCTCGAGGACACCAACGCGTTCGTCGAATCGCTCGACCCCGGGCGCACCTGGTTCCGCTACCACCACCTGTTCGCCGATCTGCTGCGCCTGGAGCTGCGCCGGAGGCTGCCTGCGGAAATACCCGCGCTGCACCGGCGCGCCGCCGGATGGTTCACCCAGCACGGCCAGGTGGCCGAGGCCATCCGGCACACCCAGGCGGCCGCCGACTGGCCGGAGGCGGCCCGGCTGCTCGCCGACCATTCGTTCAGCCTGACCCTCGACGGGCAGGCGCAGACCATGCAGGCGCTGCTGCGGGCCTTCCCGCCGGGCGCGGACGACACCCAGCTGGCCGTGGTGCGCGCGATGGGTGACCTTGCTCAGGGGCGCCTGGACGAGGCGGCCGCCCACCTGGCAGTCGCCGAGACGTACTCCGAGACGACGCCTCCGGAGCGCCAGCGCCGCCTTCAGGTGGCGATCGCTTCGCTGAAGCTGTCGCTGGCCAGGCGGCGCGGTGACCTGGCCGGCGTCACCGAGCAGGCCCGATTCCTGGCCTCCCCGGTGACCGGGCAGTCCGACGAAGACATTGCCTTGGGCAGCGACCTGCGAGCGATGGCGCTGATGAATCTGGGGACCGCCGAGGCGTGGTCCCTGGGGCTGCCAGACGCCGTACGCCACCTGCGGGAGGGCGCCGAGCTGGCCCGGGAGATCGGCCGGCCGTACCTGGAAGTTGGCTGCCTCGCGCAGCTCGCTTTCGCATATGTCTTCCATGGTGCCGACATGCCGAAGGCCCGTGCATTCGCCACGACCCAGCGGCGCTGCCGCGAGGCGATCGCGCTCGCCGAACGGTACGGCTGGGGCGCGGAACCGGTGATCGCACCCGCGCTGATGACGCTCGCCGGCACGATGGTGTTGCTGGGTGAGTTCGACGAGGGCGAGCGGTGGCTGCGGCGCACCGAACGGGCTCTGCAAACAGACACCGGGCCGGACATCAGGCTGCTGCTGCGCCAGACGGCCGGGATGCTGCATGCCGGCCGCGGCCGCCGCCGCGAGGCGCTGGAGGAGTTCGGCGCGGCCGAGCACCTGGGATCGCAGCTGGAGGGATCGCAGGCGCTGGCGAGCCAGGTGACCGGGTGGCTGCTCGCGACGCAGGCCCGCCTCGGGATGACCGGCGAGGCCCGCGCCTTGCTCGCGGCGCTCGAGGACGAGCGGGCCAGCTCCGGTGAGATCCGTAACGCGCTCGCGGTGATCTGCCTCGCCGAAGGCGATCCGGCCGCGGCCCTGGCCGCGGTGGCCGATGTTCTGGATGGCACGGCACCGGTCCTCGGGTACGTCACGGTCCTGGAGGCGCACCTGCTCGCCGGGCTCGCTCACCGTGAGCTCGGTGACCAGCGCGCCGCGAACCAGGCGGCGGAACGGGCGCTGGCCCTGGCCGAATCTGACCGGCTGGTGCTGCCGTTCGCGATGACCGGCTCGGCCGGGCTGCTGGAGGCGCTGCCCCGGCACCAGACAGCGCACGCCGCGCTGCTCGCCGACATCCTGGATATCCTGCACGGCTCATCCCCGGCAGCCAAAGACCAGTCCGCACCGCCGCTGATAGAGGAGCTCAGCCCGGGCGAGCTGCGGGTGCTGCGGTATCTGCCGACGAACTTGTCCCGGCCCGAGATCGCCGGCGAGCTGTCCGTCTCGCTGAACACCGTCAGCACGCACCTGCGCAGCATTTACG
>Ga0207700_10002190_pt1 | contig 11204 bp, 5 predicted proteins | sample LARL82metaG_FD_184348 | JGI IMG/M metagenome (GOLD analysis project Ga0207700, IMG submission 184348) | Corn, switchgrass and miscanthus rhizosphere microbial communities from Kellogg Biological Station, Michigan, USA - LAR L8-2 metaG... | ecosystem: Host-associated > Plants > Roots >...
CCTTCCGCACCGCTTTCACGTAGTCGGCCACAAAATCCTGATGAGCGGCGGACTTCCTTGCGGTAAAGCTGCTCCCTGGATCGTCGAACAGAGCGAATCCGTCGTGATGGCGCGCAGTGAGCACCATGTATTTCATGCCGCTAGCCTTGGCGATGCTCACCCATGCGTCGGCGTCAAAGTGCTCAGGATGGAATTGATCTGCCAACTTCGCGTACTGATCGGTAGGAATCTGTTCGACCCACTGGACCCATTCGCCGCGCCCAGGGATGGAGTAGACGCCCCAGTGCAGGAACATGCCAAACCGCGCTTCTCGCCACCAGGCAATCCGCTTAGCCGCGCCGCCATCGGAGACGAGAGGAGCCCATTGGGCATTCAGCAACTGGGTACTGAGCAGGAAAAGACACGCGAACCACAATCTACTGCGAAGAGAAAATAAGGCGATCAAAAGTTTACCTTCAAGAAGTGCGGTGGAAACGTTTACCAACACCGTACCACACGCCCATCGCTGTTGTTGTCGCAACGGGACGAACTACATAGCTTGCGCAGGGCTTGCGCAGGAGGTCGGCCTTCACTTCCAAAAGTACACGTCGACAATTCTTGGCGAACTGGGGGTGGTTCCGATGATGTCTGACTCGAGCACAACTTGCAGGTTCATTTTCTCCCAACCGACGGGCGCACGGCGGGCCACCTCGTTCCACGATGACTCCTGCGATACGAATTCACCTGCGACCTGATTGCCGAACGTGTGAAGGCCGGCCAAGGATACGAATGGCTCGCGGGTCACGGGATCGAAAGTCCGAGTGACGATTGCGTAGTCTTTCTTTTGCGGACCCGGATAAATACTAGCCAATGACCAGGAGCGATTTGGATTGCGCGCATCGCCGATGCGCGGCGACTCGTTGTCTGAGGCGCCCCGGTCGAAAGTGAAGCGCAGACCAGAGACGTTCTCCTGCGTCCAGGGATTGGAAAAAGAGCCGATGGCGATGATCGGATGGCCGCGAAGTTCGTCTCGCTTCAGGTCGGTGCCCATGCGGACCAGAGGGACTTGACCCTTTCTCTGCAGCGCTAGGGCGACCGAGAGCGTTGCTTGCAGAACCGGTAAAGAGGTGTGCCAGTTATGAAAATCCTGCACGTCGCCCCACCCGAGTGTCATCGATCCACCTGGCTTTAGTTGGCCGTACAGCTTCATGACCTCCGGTTGAAGCTGAAGTGTATCTGTAGTGGGCAAGACCAGGACCGGTACAGACGAAGCCTTCAGTACAGGCGACCAAAAACGGTCAAAATTGTCCGGTTGGCGCGCGAGGTTCAGCGCGAGAAGAGCCGCGACCGCTACGGCGATCATGGTGCAGCCCCACACGAATATCCTGGAACGCCGATGGTCGTTCGCAACGTGCGAATGCTCCGATTCGGATCCAGGAGTCAAGTGGAGGGGATCCAGTATGAGAGGAGCGGAAAAGCTGGTGATCGGAACAGATGATCCCAATCCCGATGAGGGATCGACCTTGTCCTCCGTCTTCCAATGAAACTCGGGGATGTATCCGCCTGCAATCAGATCGATCTTTACTGGTTTGGCGACATGCTGACCTGAGTAATACTGGGCCAGTCGCCGGCGGACATCGTTGGCTCTCACCCGGACGATCGAATCGGTCGCAGTCTCGTAATCTACTGCTCTTCCAAAAACCTCGACGCCGATGAATCGTTCCGTCAGGCTCTCGTAGTCTCCTGCCAGCGCTCTGTCGACGACAAACTCGAGAAAGTCCCGGCATCGATTGCTGCTCGAAAAACTGTCGCTTGCCAGAATTGCCGCGAGTTCAGCCTTGACTGCGACGGCTTGCTCTGCAGCAAGATTGCGCGACTTGTCTTGAGCTGGAGAGAGGGTCATTTCTTTTTCCGGCTGAGAAGGGCACAAGAATATCACAATCGTAACGTGCTCGTAACATTTCCCTGAGGCTCCTCTATTGCATTGATTTTAGAGGCTTAGGGCAACGATCTCGAGGCGGAACTGTTCCGAACGTTGACTCCCAATTCTCTCAGGAGGAGACTCAGCGGCGTCCTGAGAGAGCGACTAAAAGACAGGTCCTATCGACGCAGAGGACTGGGCGTTGGAAGGCTTGTACGGAGTGAAGAGGCGTCCTTTCGTGAAAGCGCTTACCCAGTCTTGGGAAGACGCGAACGAATGTCTCAAGAGATCTGAACGCTTCTCGTTTCGTAGCGGAACAAGCTGAACCTAAGGGTGCCATCCCTTTTCGTAGGAGGAACGTACGCCATGAAGAATCACAAACTGCACGGACCCTGGTGGTTCCTGCTTCTATGCTTGGCAATGTGTCTGCCTGCACTCGCGCAGCGCAACACAGGCTCGATCGTCGGACTGGTAACAGACTCAACGGGCGCTGCGATTAGAAATGCAGCGATCACCGTGACAAACGTCGATACCGGCGTGATTCGAACGCAGGCAAGTGAGTTAAGCGGAAACTACCGTGTGGTGTCGCTCCCGCCGGGCCGGTACAGGGTCGCGGTCACGGCTCCTAGTTTCGGGCCACAGGTGCGCGAAGGAATTACCCTGGAGGTCGACATGGACGCGCGCGTGGACTTCGCCATGAAGGTGGGCCAGGTTGATGCTTCGATCACGGTCACAGCCGGTACGCCGCTGGTGAACACGGAGAGCGGCGAGCTTGGCACGACGCTGGATAGCCAACAGGTGGAAGATTTGCCGAGCTTGAACCGCAATATCCTCGCAGCTCTGCCTCTGCTCTCCCCGGGTGTCGGTCTGGCCAGACAGCAGTTCGACAACGACCCCCCGCTACGCTTCAGTGTGAATGGCGGACGAGCGCTCAGCGAAGATATGGTCGTGGACGGCACAGAGGCTCTCTCGGTCAACATTACCGCATGGGGTTCCTTCGTCCCCAACCAGGACGCCGTACAGGAAATGAAATTCCAGACCAACGCATACGCCGCCGAGAACGGCCGCGGAACCGCCGCGGTGAACATTATCACCAAGAGCGGCACGAACCAGTTGCATGGCGGCTTGTACGACTACCTGAAGAATGAAGACTTCAACGCCAATGACTATTTCAACAAGAGAAACCAACTGGCGAACGGTCTTCCAAATTCGAGGGGACGCACTCGCGACAATCTCTATGGCGGCCACGCCGGCGGGCCGATCTTCAGGAATAAGCTCTTCTTCTTCCTCCAATACGAGCGTGACCCAGTGACCGGCAAGGGACTTCAGCTGAGCGACGTCCCGACGGTGGCATTCAAGAACGGCGATTTTTCATCGCTGCTCCCACAAGGGGTCAAGATTTACGATCCGGCGACGACCACTCCCAATCCCAGTTACGATCCAAGCCAACCGACCACAGTCGATCCTACGACCGGCGCTGTAACCAACCCTCAATACACGCGCACGCCGTTTCCAGGGAACATCATTCCTTCGGGCAGGTTCGATCCCGTAGCGGTAGCCGCACTCAAATACATGCCGGATCCGAATGCCGGTGGCCCCGGCGCGATCATCAAGAACGAGCTCGTCCCGACTTCATCCAGCAACATAGGTTGGCAAGTTGATCCGAGGGTGGACTTCGCCATCAGCAAAAAGCAATTGCTCTTCTTCCGGTTGAACCACAGATCCGGAGTGAACTACGGCGGCGGAAAGTGGCCTGGTAACAATCCGGCGGACAACACTGCCGGGTCCAGCACTTATCCCTCCTGGGTAAGCACCCTGGGGCACACCTACACCTTCAACGATCATCTGATTAACGATTTCCGCGTGGGAACCGAACGCGACATTTCGGTCATCAATTTTCCCGGCAGCAACAAAGACTATGCGGCCAAGCTTGGGGTCAAGAACTCAAACGCGGAAAACTTCCCCGAGTTCGGATTCAGTGTTCCCGGCGCCGGATATGGCATGGGGCCTGGAAACGCCCTGAATCAATGGGAACAGACCATCATGTATGCGGACGCCGTAACCTTCCTGAAGGGAAGGCACGCCTTCAAACTTGGCGGGGATGTGCGCTTCAATCAGGTGAACAAGCAATCCGGCCGCAACGCTCCCTCGGGCGCGTTCGGGTTTAGTGGCGGATACACCAGCGACGTCTATCCGGGCAACTTCTCAACCGTGCCTATGGCCGACATGCTCCTCGGTCTGGTGAACAACTACAACATTCAACCCGCCGACTTCATCTGGGGTGCGCGCAAGAAGGAAGCTTCCTGGTTTGTGCAGGACGATTGGAAGCTAACGTCACATCTCACTCTGAACCTGGGCGTACGCCAGGATCTGCAATTCACATGGAAGGAAGTTAACAATCGTTACACGGCATTCTCTCCCACGACGATTAATCCCTCCAACGGCAAGCTTGGCGCGCTGGTTTACGATGTCGCGCATACCAACGGCACCAAGCTGTGGAACTTCGCTCCTCGCTTTGGTTTTGGATGGACGCCTTTTGACAATCAGAAGACCGTCGTCCGCGGAGGCTTTGGCGCGTTCATCTCGCCGGGAAGCACCATTGAAGATTACGGCGATACAGGACAGGGAGAGGAAACCGGATACGCCTCAAGCGCCTCGGCAGCCTCAAACAGCAACGTAACGCCGGCGTTTATTCTTCAGAACGGTGGTCCACCCGCGGTTCGGCCCATCCATAGTGCAGACGCGCTGAGCAACGATCCAACGAACCTGACCAATCCGAATAACGTAGGTTTTGCTCCGCTGTTTGTCAACACTGGAGAGAAGACGCCGATGGTCTATTCGTGGAGCCTTACGGCAGCCAGGGAACTGCCCTACCATTCGGTGGTGGAAGCATCTTACGTGGGAACGCGCGCCAACCATCTGCCCTTTGAGCGGAGCCTGAACCAGATGCCGTTGGCAAAGGCGGCTGGGTCAACCAACACTGTCTGGGCGAACCTTCCCTATCCGCAATACGGCAACGTACAGGGAAGGTTCCATGACGCCAATTCAAGCTATCACTCCATCCAACTCAAAGTCGAACAGAAGATCAACGCGAATCTGAATTGGACCTTCGCCTACACACTTGCTAAGTCCCTGGACAACTCGAGCCTCGACCCGACCATCTCCTGGGGCGGCGCCCAATGGAACGGAAGCGGTGTGCAGGATATCTACAACTTGCGCGCCAACTGGGCTCGCTCTGCTTTCGACCAAAGGCAAAAGGTTGGCGCGAGCTTTATTTATCAATTGCCGTTCGGACGTAACCAAAAATTCCTGAACCATGGCATTGCCGGCAGGGTGGTCGGCGGTTGGCAGGTGAATTCGGTCTTCCAGGCCCATACCGGTCAGCCGATCGAGTTCAGCGCGGCAAATTGGGTCTCGCACACGAACAATTCGTTCCAGCGTCCGAATTGCGTCGCTGGCGCCAGTATCAAGAACTCACGTCCGACACTTCAAAACTGGTGGAACTGGAATGCGTTCACCAATCCGGCAGAGAACACCTTTGGAAATTGCGGACGCAATCTGTCTTCGGTTCCCGGATACCAGGAAGTGGACCTCTCCGCGTTGAAGAACTTCTCTTTCCGTACACCGGTGAATGAGAACACCGTCCTCCAGTTCCGCGCGGAAGCCTTCAATGCCATGAACCGGACAAACTTTGGATTGCCGGCTGCAACCCCACCCTCGGTGGATTGCCTCACGAAGAGCGACCCAACTACATGCTCGAACTTCGGCCAGATCAACGGCGATGTCAACGGTCCGCGATCCATGACCTTGGCGTTAAAGTTGATCTTCTAACAAAACGCCGTATCAACCAGGTGTCCCCAACGAGTGTTGGGGACACACACCAATATGGTCGGGTTATGGGGCACTTGAACCACCTTCGATTCTTTGGAAGCGCGATTTGGTTCCTGGTTGCCGTTTCTTATCTAGCGGCGGCGCAGACCCAGGAGACGCAGAAGCGAATTGTCTCATTGTTCCAACAGGCTCAGCAGGCAGAGCAGGCGGAGGACATGTCCAGTGCGGCAGCCTCGTACAGAAAGATCGTCTCCCTCGATCCATACATCGCCGAGGTCTGGTCGAATCTGGGAATGGCGCTCTACCGTCAGGATCAATTCAAAGAATCAGTGGTTGCCTTTGACCGTGCAGCGGCCCTCAAACCTGCTCTGCTGGCGCCGCAGGTCTATGGAGGAATGGCTCATCTGAAATTAGGAGAAGCCGAGAAGGCGCTTAGACCATTGAAATCGGCCCTTGCCATTGAGCCGTATCAATCGGAAGCAACGCTGGCATTGAGCGAGGCGTATGCAAAGACGCTGCAGTTCGAGGCCGCCGTTCACCTCCTCCGGAAAGCTCTCGAGCGCGATCCCGACTCCGAGAGTCTGGGCAGCAATCTTGCCGTCACCTATCTCGATTGGGCCAGGGATGTCGGGAGTACACTCCGGCGGTCTCCCGGCGTCTACGGCAGACTGCTCACGGCGACAATACATGCCGCGACAGGCGCGGTATCTACGGAAGAAGACCTTCGTGCGATCGTAGCCCTCAGTCCCAGTTCCGTTGAAGCGCGTCTTGCCTTGGCCAGGTTTCTAATTGAAAATCAGCCTACGCCTGAGAAGTTGCGAGAGAGCGACGAACAGATTGAGGCGGCAAGAAAGATATCGCCTGAGGATATTGAGGTTTCCTCAGACGAAGTTCGGCTCGCGGTTGCGCGAGACGATCTTTCAAGGGCATTAGGCTTGTTGCAGAAATTGGCGCAGGAAGATCCCGGGTTCACGCTCGCGAACCTTGAGACCTTGGCATCGGGTTTACCTGCCGAGTCCGTTCTGAAGGTCAAGCATCAAGCGGTAAACATGGTGGCTAGCTCAACCGGAAGCCCCGATAGCTATTCGTCGAAGTTTGCCGCATTGGAGCGTATTAAATCCAAGCGTCTCTTGACTGTGATAGAGGATGCGGAATACGCGTCCGCCGCCTGGCATCTGCACCGGTATGACGAGGCTTTGTCGGAGTTGGTGAGTCGACATCGCACCGATGACCGGAGCCTGTATTGGATCTTTCGAGCTTGCAAGGCACGAGGGCGAGAATTTTTGGAACAGACAGTCAATGCGCATCCCGACTCGGTGCCATCTCATTTACTGCTTGCGGACTTCGCCGTTCAGCGGGAGGACTATAAAAAGGCAAAGGCCGAATACCAAACTGCGTTGGCGCTACGTCCGAACGATACCGGGATCATGCTCATGAACGTGCGTATGTTGGAAACGGCAAGGGAGACAAATCAAGCACAGGATGAAGCAACTCGTGACGCAACGGAATTCCCCTTGGATGCGCGGCTTAATTTTGAGGCCGGAGAGCTGACGCTAAGAACATCCGGTGACGCGGAGACAGCGGTGAAGTATCTGGAGAGGGCCCTGCAAGCCGATCCCGGCATGGTTCGAGCCAGGGTGGATCTTGCCGATGCCTATGCTCAGCTCGAACGGCCCGCCGATGCAATCCGCGAGGTCGAGCCAATCGCCGGGACGGACGATGACGGTGCGTTGCACTATCGCCTGGCTCGCTGGTATCGGCAGACAGGCCGCGGGGACGAGGCTGCGAAGGCCCTGGAGTCCTCTAAGAGAATCAAGGAACAAAAGATCAAGAAAGAGACAATATCCTCAATAGAACGCTCTGGCCAAACTAATCATGACTCACCTCGGTGATGTGATTTGTTGCTTCGCCGAAAAGAGGACTGCGGAGGAAAGTGATCAAAGCTCGCAGAGCAGTAGCTTTCGGATTCTTAGTGGCAACGACTCTATTTTGCGCCCAACCTCCGATTCGTCCTGGGGAAGTGTGGCGCGATAATCGGGGCCAGCAGATACAGGCTCACGGCGGCGGAATGCTCCAGTGGAAGGGCAAGTATTACTGGTTTGGAGAGGATCGCTCCGAGGGCAACAATCCCGACCGGCGCTACGTTTCCTGCTATTCATCAAAGGATCTAGCCCACTGGAAGTTTCGCCGCCAGGTAATTGCGCTTGAGGATCCGGAACACCTGGGTCCCAAATGGATACTGGAGAGGCCGAAGGTCTTTCACAATGCTCGCACCAGAAAATTTGTTATGTACGCGCATCTGGACGATGGAAGATATAGAGCTGCCCGCGTAGCAGTGTTAGTAAGCGACCGCATTGATGGCGAGTATCGATACCTCAAGAGCTTTCGTCCGCTCGACGAAGAGAGCCGCGACATTGGGCAGTTTCTTGACGACGATGGAGCGGCTTACCTCATCTTCGAGTCGAGACCGACCAACGGTTTTTTCATTGCGCAGCTTTCCGACGACTTTCTGAGCGTAGAGAAGAAGGTGAGCTTTGTTCAGGCTCCTCTCGAAGGTGGAGCTCTCGTTCACTATAACGGCCTCTACTATGTAATGGGCTCTCACCTTACTGGGTGGCATCCGAATCCAAACGTCTATGCAACGTCGCCTTCACTGAGCGGACCGTGGACGACATTCAAGGATATTGCTCCGCCGGAAACAAATACCTATGGGTCGCAGTCCACATTGATGCTGAAGATCGCCGGCTCGAAGAAGACAACGATCATCTACATGGGTGATATCTGGCGTCCAAAGGCATTATGGGATTCTCGATACTTATGGATGCCGCTTGAGATCGACAACGGCAATCTTCGCTTGCCACCTCCTCACGATTGGACCGTCAATGCCAAGACGGGTGAGGTTGCACTAACGCAATAACTGCAGTGCTTAATTTGAGGCATCGTGTCTCGACGGCGATTTTTTTGAAGATAGAGGAACGGACGCGAAGAATGACAAATGTGCTCAATCGAAGGCAATTTGGCAAACGACTGATGGCTGGTACTGCGCTGGCGCTGGTCAGTGGCGATTCTGCGATTGCTGCGGAGACAAAGACGCAGAGTCAGCTGGAAGGTTGCTGGCAACTCGCGGCTCCGGGCACGTGGAAGATGACAGCTGGGTCGCCAGAGGCATTTACACCGGTGACTTCACGTCAGGTAGCAATCGCGGTAGAAGCAATGCGCCGTTTGCCAGTTGCTCAAACTCCGGTGATCGAGGTTCCAACTTCCAACATCAGTCGACGAGGGGTGTCGCTCGCGTTTCCGCTTGCTCCCTACGAAGAGATTTATGGCTTTGGATTGCAGTTCTTCAGCATTGAGCACCGTGGGAAGAAACGCACCATGCGGGTCAACGCCGATCCGAGCAAGGACACTGGTGACTCTCACGCTCCCGTTCCGTTTTATGTGAGCAGCAGAGGCTACGGCATCCTGGTAGATACAGCCCGATACGCGACATTTTATTGTGGAGAGTCGCGGCCAAAGCCAACCATATCTGTCGAAGAGCAGCGGGGCGGCGTAGTCCCGCTGTACACGAAGACACTGGAGGATAGGGAAACGTCGCAGGTGTTGGTAGAGATTCCGACAGCACCAGGGATCGAAGTCTATTTGTTTGCCGGCCCCTCCATGCTGGATGTTGTGCGCCGCTACAATCTCTTCTCCGGCGGCGGAGTTCTGCCCCCGGAATGGGGCCTCGGCTTCTGGTATCGAACCGCGAGCAATGCCACGGACGCCCAGATTGCGGCAATCTCATCCGAGTTTCGCGAGAGACATATTCCCTGCGACGTGATGGGGCTTGAAGCTGGATGGCAGTCTCATGCGTACTCCTGCACGTTTTCATGGAACAAGTTGAGATTCACACATCCTGAGAGCCTCATCCACGATCTCAGGAAGCAAGACTTTCATGTGAACCTGTGGGAACATGCATTCGTTCATCCGTCGTCGCCTCTCTTTGAACCTATGCGCGACCTTGCTGGAGACACGGCAGTGTGGGGCGGCCTGGTGCCGGATTTTCAAGATCATCACGCGCGGCAAGTCTTTGGCGACTACCACGGAAGGCATTTGATCGACTCCGGCGTCACCGGCTTCAAGCTCGACGAGTGCGATAACTCGGATTTCACTGGCGGGTGGTCGTTTGCCGAGTCAAGTCAGTTTCCGTCCGGGGTCGACGGCGAACAGATGCACAGCCTTTTCGGTCTCCGCTACCAGCGCGCAATTTGGGATCAGTTTCTTGATCGCGGAATTGAGACGTATTCGCTAGTCCGCTCAAGCGGAGCGCTCGCAGCACCGTATCCGTTCGTGCTCTATAGCGATCTGTATGACCATCGGCAGTTTGTTCGGGCGCTGGTCAACTCCAGCTTCAGTGGTCTGCTATGGTGCCCTGAAGTCAGGGACGCAAAGAGCAAGGAAGATTTCCTTCGCCGTTTGCAGAGTGTCGTCTTTTCACCGCTCGCGATGATCAATGGATGGTATATCCCGAACCCACCATGGAAGCAGTTGGATCGCAAGAAGAACAATGCCAACGAACCTTCGCCGAGATGGGAAGAACTCGAAGCCCGCTCGCGGGAGATTCTCGGTTGGCGCATGCGATTCATCCCATATCTGCGCGCTGCGTTCGCTCGCTATGCGTCCGATGGAACACCTCCATTCCGTGCCTTGGCGTTAGATTGGCCGGATGTGCCGGCGCTAGCGAAAACAGATGACGCGTGGATGGTTGGTGACCGCTTGCTTGTCGCCCCACTGTTTGCCGGTGAGCCGGATGGGCGCAAACTGACATTGCCACCAGGTGAATGGTTTGATCTTTGGACTGGCAAAGCGGTTTCAAACGGCACGACGATGAGCATCGCGGCCGATACGCAAAACATCCCCGTGTTCGTGAAATCCGGCGCCGTTCTCCCAATTGCGCCGGTAACCGCTTCCACCGCCGATCCCGCGCGCCGCACACTCGACGTCAGAATCTTCGGAGATGGCAGCCTGCCATTCCTGCTTGAAACGCCTGCAGGCGCTTTGAAGATCACCTGGAACGCATCGAGCGGCACCGGCTCGGTGAAACAGACAGGCGATGAGAAGTACACGGTCGCCAGCTGGTTGAGATCTGATGAAGCCTCCGGTACCTCTGGAGGATTCAGTGCATAGCGTTCCACCGGAAAGTTGTCTGGATTCGCGTGGAAAGTGGTTTAACAGCGCGCTTTTGTCTGTGCTCTTTTGCGTGGCCGCGTTGTTGCTTTCTCAGAGTGGGCACTGTTTGCAAGGCTCCCAGGCAGCTGCATGGCCTGATCCACTCGTTATGCAAAGCGGCGAAACTGTTCACAACCGCGATGACTTCGAGAAGTTGAGGAGGCCTGAGATCCTCCTCTTGCTTGAAGAGAACGTGTACGGCAAGACGCCGTCAAGCTCGCTCCCCGTGCGAGTGCTCAAGACCGAAGTAGATGTACATGCACTT
>Ga0207700_10002192_pt1 | contig 11197 bp, 9 predicted proteins | sample LARL82metaG_FD_184348 | JGI IMG/M metagenome (GOLD analysis project Ga0207700, IMG submission 184348) | Corn, switchgrass and miscanthus rhizosphere microbial communities from Kellogg Biological Station, Michigan, USA - LAR L8-2 metaG... | ecosystem: Host-associated > Plants > Roots >...
CAGTATACCGACGAGCAGGCCCGGCTGATGACCGAGGAGTTCATCACCGAGTTCGCCCAGGGCGCATCCTCCGCCACCGAGGCGAAGACGCGCGCCACGGCCAACGGCCATAGCGAGACGCCCGTCGCCGTGCAGGATATGCCCGAGGCCAACTGAGGCCTAACCCATTTCTCGTACGAGTGTTGCGCATGTCGCGCAACACCTGGTACTCTCTCCCCGACAGTCTCGGTACTGTGAGTTCTGGGCTGGCCGGGGGGAGCACCCGCGGTATATCGAAAATCGTATTCCCGTTCTTCGCTGCTCCGCCTGCTGAAGATGCATCGTTAGGGGCGAGCCATTGGTCTACTATCTTACCCGTTTCGCAAGCTGGCTCGCTGGCCGCGTACCCCGCCCGGTACGGCTCGCCCTTGGTGGGCCAATCACTGTGCTGGTCTACTACGCCTGGGTCGCCAAGCGGCACGCGACCATCGCCAACATGGCGCACGTGCTCGGCGTGTCCGAGAACGACCCACGCGCAAAACGGCTGGCGCGGGACTCGTGGCGCAACTACGGACGCTATATTTCGGATTTCTTCTATCTTCCCAATGCGACCTTCGATGAGCTGCTGGCGCGCATGAAAGACACCACCCCAGCGCCGGGTTCATTTGCCTATATCGATCAGGCGCTCGCCCCTGGCAAAGGCGCCATCCTCGTCTCATTTCACTTCGGCGCGTGGGATGTCGCCGCCGTGATGGTGCGCAGCCACGTTCCCATTGCCATCGTCGTCGAGTCCTTCGACGACCCACGCATGGATAAGCTGGTGATGGAGCAGCGGGGCAAACTCGGCCTGGACCTCATTCGCATCGAGAAGACGCCGCGCCGCATCTTACGCGCGCTGCAAGAGAATCAGGTGGTGGCCGTGGCGGTTGATAAGCCGGTGCCACCAGACCAGGGCGTGCCGGTCACCTTCTTTGGCAAGACCTGTTATGTGCCTGGTGGCATCGCACAGCTTGCTCTCAAATCGGGCGCAACCATTCTGCCGGGATACTGCCGTTACGACAAAAACTATTCTGAAACGTATTACTTAGGAGCGATGCCCCCCATCTTCCCGCATCCTACCGGCGACAAACGGGCCGATACCATCGGGTTGATGCAGCAAATGTATGACGCGATGGAGGAAATCATCCGGCAATACCCCGATCAATGGGAAATGTTCCGCCGATTCTGGCCTCAGGATAACGCGCCCGCACTGACGAGCGCCACGCCTGAGTCGCATACGCCAGCGACACAAGCGACACAAGCAGCGGCCAGCCTGGCGCACCTGGCGCAAGGAGAGCACGCCAATGACTAAGCTGCGCGCCTTCCGCCTGGCGGGAGCCATTGTCCCGCTCATTCCGATGTGGCTGGCCTATCCCGGCGCCCGCTTCATTGGTATGGTGATCTGGGCATTCCATGGGCGGCTGCGGCGCCGGGTCGAACGCAATTTGCGTCACGTGCCCACGCTGGTCAGCGATCCGGTTGCCCTGCAACGCGCCACACGCGGCGTCTTCGAGCATATGGTGCTCAACTATCTCGATTTTCTGCGCGGCCCGCATCTCACCGAGAAAGAGGTGCTGGCGGGGTGGACGACCGAGGGCGAAGAGCGCATCTCCGAGGCCATAGAGCGTGGGAACGGCCTCATCGTCGTCAGCGCCCATTTTGGCAACTTCGAGTATGGCGCTTCGCGCCTGGGAGCTATCGGCTACCGGATGGTGACTCCAGCCGAACGGATGCAGCCGGAGGCGCTCTATCAGTGGTTCTGCAAGACCCGCGAGCATCACAATATGCGGCTCTTTCCGGCAGATAGTCGCGAGACGCTGCGTGAAATGATGAACGCGCTCAAACGCAACGAGCTGGTGTTGGTCGCCGCCGACCGCTACATCATCGGGTCGAGCATTGAGACGCCCTTCTTTGGCGAGCCAGCGCGCGTGCCAACGTCGCCATTCGCGCTGGCGCTCAAGACCGGCGCGCCCATCATGGCGTCATTCTCCTGGCGGCTGGGCCGAGGACGGTCCCACGGGGTCGCCATTCCGCTGGATATTCAGCCGGAACCAAAGGATTCGGCAAGCGGTGGCAGCGCGGCCACACGCACCCGTTCTGAAGAAGCTACCGCGCGGGCGGTAGGCAAGTACGTTGAGCAGCTTGAGCGGCTCATCACCATGCATCCTGAGCAGTGGGTTTCGACGCTGGCGCCCATCTGGGATACAGAGGATGTACGAGAGCCCAGCGAACGGCCGCGCGTCACCGCAAGCGTGGCGCCCGCAGCCACACAAAATCAGTCAGCGAGATCATCAGCCATCCCATCCGCATGATGACCACGGAAGAGCGTGGAGCGCGCGGAGAAGCGAACGCAAAGAAAGACACCTTACATGAAGAGTGATTCCAGCAATGAAAATATCAACACATCATCAGGCGATCCTGAGCGCGAGATTATGTACGAAGAAACCGTGGTGGCGACCTATGAGCACGATGAGTTAATTGACGTTTCGCCAGAGCGCCGCGCGGGCGAAGGTCTGGCCGATGTGCACATGCATACCACCTATAGTGACGGCACCGGCTCAGTAGAAGACGTGCTGAGCTTCGTAGAAACCTATACTCCGCTCGATGTGATCGCCATCACCGACCACGACACTATCGAAGGAGCGCTCTACGCGCGCGATCTGGCCGCCCGCCGCAGCTATCCATTCGAGGTCATCGTCGGCGAAGAAATCAGCACGCGCGAGGGCCATATGCTGGCGCTCTTCCTGGAAAAAGCCGTCCCACCCGACCTGAGCATCGAGCGCAGCATCGAGCTAGTACACGCGCAGGGCGGCCTCGCCATCATCGCTCATCCTTTCAATCGTGTCTTTCGTCACAGTGTCCAGCGCAAAGTGATGAATCGCCTGCTGCGCCAGCCTGAGCTGCATCCCGATGGCATCGAGACACTCAACGGCAGCTTCGCGGGCATCGGCTCATCGCGAATCGCCATGACACTTGCGCGTACGGTATATCATTGGGCAGAGACGGGTAGTAGCGATGCCCATACGACGACGGCGGTCGGCTGCGCGCGCACGATCTTTCCTGGGCGCACCGCCGCGGCCTTCCGACATGCGGTAGAATCGCGTCAGACCGCCCCCCAGGGGCGCTTCTGGCAGCCCAGGGAGTATGTCGCATTCGTCTCGCACCGCATGGTGTATGGCGGTGGGGCAACCTTCGAGCAAGGCGAGCCGCGGCGCACAGCCATCGCGCGCATCGGCGGCTTCGCGCTCGAACGGAGCACCCGCATGCGTCCGAGCGCTGGTGTGGTGCGTTAATTGCTACCATATCCAGGGATTGAATCGTAGCCACGTGGGCTGGCGGCTCGCCCGGCAACTACTGATGTGACATAGTCCAGCGAGCGAAGAGCAGAGCCGGTTTCATAGATCGAACCGACAGGAAGGCATCCGTTGAAGATCGGACTCGTTTCGCCCTACGACTGGAGCTATCCAGGGGGTGTGCAGGACCACATCGCTCACCTGGCCGCCGAGCTGCGGAGCCGGGGGAACACCGTGCGCATTCTCACCCCGGCGACGGGGTCACGCGCGCGACAGGTGGAATATGGGGTCTACAAGCTGGGGTGGGCGGCGCCCGTCCGGGTGAACGGCTCGATTGCGCGCGTCGCGGTTGCCCCCGACTGGCGCGGGCGTATTCGCTCGCTCCTGCGGCGACAGGAGTTCGACGTGCTCCATCTGCACGAACCGCTGGCCTCCGCCCTGCCGCTGACCATGCTCCACCTGATGGGCATCACCAATACGATTTACGTGGGCACCTTTCACGCCTGGGCGCGTCGCAGCCTGACTTCGACGAGCGATTGGGCCTATTACTCCGCCAAACCATTGCTGGGCCGCTATTTCAAACGGATTCATGGGCGCATTGCTGTCTCGCCAGCCGCGGCGGAGTTCGTCTCGCGCTTTTTCCCTGGCGAGTATCGCATCATCCCCAACGGGGTTGATCTGGGGCGTTTCAACGAAGGCGTCGAGCCGCTCGCCCAATACACACCATCCGGCAACGATCGGTTCAACATCGTCTTCCTGGGGCGGCTGGAGCAACGCAAAGGGCTGAAATATCTGCTGCGCGCGATTCCCATCATTCGCCAGCACTATCCCAACACACGTTTTCTGATTGGCGGCGATGGCCCGCAGCGGGTCGGTTTCCAGACCTACGCCGCCCAGGCGGGATGGCGCGATGTCATCTTCCTGGGGCGCGTTCCGGCGGAACAGCTTCCTTCGCTCTACGCGACGGCGGATGTCTTCTGCGCGCCAAATACGGGCGGCGAGAGCCAGGGCATCGTTCTGCTGGAGGCGATGGCCTCGGGCCGGGCGGTGGTGGCATCGGATATTCCCGGCTTCCGCTCGGTGATTCGCAATCAGCGGGATGGTCTGCTGGTAGCTCCCAAGAATCATGAGCAGCTCGCCTGGGCGGTCTGTCATCTGCTGGATGACGAGCACGAGCGCAGGCGGCTGGCCGCCGCGGCCCGCGAGCGCGCCAGGGATTTTGGCTGGGATCATATCGCCGATCAGGTGCTCGACTATTATCGCGAGCTCCGCGCGGAGCACGCCGTCGTCTGGGGACGCCAGATCGCGCGCCAACCCGCCGCGGCCATACAGGCGTTCGAATAGAACACTGAGAGACTGGGCCTGATGGGCCATTCGCGCATCTTTTGGCAGGTCATATTCGCTCTGGGAAGCGAGTCCCTGAACTCCCACCGTGTAGGGCAGGGATGGTACAATAGAAGCAGCATGCAACGAGGGGCAGGCAGGTATGTTTGGGCCAGCCATACAACGAACCGCGCGTCACATTGCCGAGATGGTGGTGAGGCCGCTGGCGGCGATTGGCATGACTCCTAACATGGCCACTGTGCTTGGGTTGGTGCTTAATGCGATTACGGCGGCGATTCTGGCGATGGGGTCATTACGCCTGGGTGGCGTGATGCTGCTATTCGCTGGAATGTTTGACATGGTGGATGGGGCGCTGGCGCGCGTGCGCAATCAGAAGACGACTTTTGGCGCCTTCTTCGATTCGACACTGGATCGCTACTCCGAGGGCATCATCATTCTCGGCGTCATCCTCTATGTGAACAGCCTGCCACCATCAACGGAAAAGGCATGGACTCTGGCCCTGGCGTATATCGCCGGTCTGGGTTCGCTGATGGTCAGCTATGCACGCGCGCGGGCAGAGGGTCTGGGCCTGGAAATGAAGAGCGGCCTGATGGCCCGGCCAGAGCGCGTGCTGGTGCTGGCAGTAGGGCTTATCCTGGGAGCCGAACAGTGGCTCCTCTGGACGTTGCTCTTGCTTGCGGTGACAAGCGTGTTCACCTCGGTGCAGCGGATTGTGGCGGTCTGGCTGAAGCTTTCGCGGCCAGCGCGTCAGTCATCCAAATCGCCGGATGATTCACCCACGCGCAGCAACGGCAGACTTCCTGAGCACGCGGATACCGCAAATCACTGATCACTGACTTCGGAGCATGGCTCGTAGGCATCTGTTTGACGTAGCGCTCCGAAATCGTTTCTGGCGTGCTGCTCCGGCGGCGCACAGACAGAGAAAGAAAACAAACCCGCACAGGGTTGCGCTCCCGCCAGGGATGGCGGGATGCCGGAAGGGTAGTGGGAGAGGGTTGAGGCTGGGTTGGGTTGGCCAGGGATTACACGACTGACGAGATAGCTTCCTGCCGCGGCGCTGAATTGCGGTCAGCAGACTTCACGCACAGCGCGCCAGAGCTTCCTTAAAGTAGCGTTCGATATATCTCTAATTCTGGGTCACACAGCAGCCTCCCCACCAAACCGCTCTGCGCCCCTGCTCGCGGCAGAATCGGGAGACAACATGACTCAAGATCAACACGACCCCGTCGCACAGGCGCCAGGAGCCACCGATGGCGCTTCAGCAGTTGACGCTGGCACTACCGCAAAGGCCGCCTCCTCGCGGCCCCAGCGCCGCCGACACACCACCAATCGCAGCCGTCAGGCCAAGGAAACGCAAGACGCCAACGAGGCGCAGACGACAAAAGCCACAAAACCCGCGAAGGACACAAAAGATACACATGGCGCGCCAGAACAGCAGGGCGCGCCAGAGCCAGTCGCCATCGCCGAAGCTCCGGTAGCAACCGAAACGACTGCCGCCGAGGCAGAGCCAACAGCAGCGCCAGCAGCGGAGACGCCCAAGCGCCCAACAACACGCGGGCGACGTGGCGGGAGCAATCGCCGCCGCAACAGTAAGGCCGAGGCGCCCGATATCCAGCTCGTGCCAGTTACCTCGGCCACTGAGCCAGCCGAGGGCGAGAACGCGCTAGAGGCGCCGCTGCCTGTCCCTGAGCCGTTGCCGCTGGATGCCGCGATCTTTGCGCATCTGGATGCGCTGTCCCAGGCTGAACAGCGCAAGGTTGCCGAGGAGGGTGCGTCAGCGCCTGCGGCTGAAGAACAACCAGCCGCCACCGATGAGACGGCAGCGCCCGCGTCGCGTCGCTATCGCTTTGACCGTCAGCGTGGATCAGCCACCGCTGAGTCTGCGGCCGTGCGCCCGGAACGCCTCAGTGGATGGCGCGCGACACCCCCGACCCTGATGACGCCAACGCTAGCGCCAGCTACACCAGAACCGGCGTCGGCGCCAGCGGATGAAGCCGTCGTGCAGGCCGAGCCGGTCGCGGAGACCGAAGCCATCGCAGCGCCCGAGGCCGCTGAAACGCCGGACGTGATCGAGGCGCTAGCGACCGAGGAGCCTGCCGTGGCGACCGAAGTGGCTGGCGACGAAACCGATCAGAGCGAACATGAGGCTGCGTCTCGCCGTCGCCGTCGCCGTGGCCGTCGCGGCCATGGGCAGGATGTCGAGGCAGGCGAAAGTGAGGGTGACGAGCATCAGGGTCCGGCGGCAAGCCGACTGCCCGCGCCCTATGCCGCGCCTGAGACGCGGGTGACGTATGCGCGCGATCACGGGGCCAGCAATGGCTACCAGCCGACGACGGAGGGCGCCGAGGAACCGGGCTACAGCCCCTATACACCTGCTGTGCGCGGACGCGGCTCTCGCTCAGTGACGCCATCACGATCTACCGCACCAACAACGCCAACAACGCCAACAACGCCATCAACGCCATCAACGCCATCAACGCCTTCCGCTCCCGCCGCGCGCAACCCGGAGGCGACATGGAGCATGTCAACCGCGCAGCAACATGTGCAGGAGCCCGCGAGTCCGTTCGAGTCGCCGGAGCCATCCTTCGCGCATGGCTTTGGCCCACAGTCGTCTGGCGTCGCCAGCCCACTGCACGAGCCGCTGCCACGCATCCGCCGCGGCGAGCGCAGTGGCGATGTGCCAATGTCCGCCAACCAGCTCGGCACGATCATCACCAGCGCCATCACACAACAGACCGACCGCCTGCTCAGCGAGCTACGCCGCCAGCAATACCCGCCGAGCATGACGGTGGCGCTGCCAGCGTTCCCTTCAACCGAACGCATCGGCGTCTTCGTTGATGTGGCCAACCTGCTCTACTCCGCGCGCAGCCAGCGTATGAACATTGACTTCGGGCGTCTGCTCGACTTCCTGCGCGCCAACCGCCGAATGATTCGTGCGCATGCCTATGCGCCGACCAATCCTGATCCACACGCCGAGCAGACTTTCCTCTCGGCGGTGAAGGGCACGGGCTATCGCATCACGACCAAGAATTACAAGACGTTTGCCAGTGGCGCGCGCAAGGCCGATATGGACCTCGATCTCTGCATGGACATCGTGCGCCTGGTGGATGCCGACGCCATCGACACCGTCGTCCTGGTCAGCGGCGACAGCGATTTCCTGCCACTGTTGGAGTACTGCTCGGATCACGGGGTGCGCGTGGAGGTGGCCGCCTTCGATGACGCCGCCGCGATGATTCTGCGGCAGAGCTGCGACCTCTTCATCAACCTCTCGCAGGTGGACGAGATTCGCGGATAGCGTCTCTCTGGCACGCTCGCGTCACATTTAATACATCCCTTCTCCACGATTGGAGGAGGGATGTTTGCTTTTTCGCTTCTCAAGAGGCATCTGGACGATATCTCATGTAGACAGCATGAGAAGAAGACGGCTACAATGCCCGTATCGTGATGGCAGTGTGGCCCGCAATGAAAGTGAGCGAGCGATGCGACGAGACGATGCGAGTCAGGGCGGCATGGCGCAGGGTCGAGCCACGATGGGCGAGGATAAACGCCTGGTAGCGGTCTATCCCGGCAGCTTCGACCCCGTTCACCGGGGGCATCTCGATATCGCCAAGCGTGCGGCGGGTCTGGTGGACGAACTGGTGATCGCGGTCTATTCGACCCCAAACAAGAAGCTGCTCTTCACCACCGACGAGCGCGTGCAACTCTGGCGCGAGACGGTCGCCGAAGAAGGCTTGTCGAACGTCCGAGTAGCGCCGTTTGAAGGTCTGGTAATTGACTACGCGCGCACCATCGGCGCTCAGGCCATCGTGCGCGGATTGCGCGCCGTCACCGATTTCGAGCTAGAATTCCAGCAGGCGCTCATGAATCGCAAGCTCGCGCCAGAGATCGAGACGCTGATGATTATCACCGACCTGCGCTATCTCTTTGTCAGCGCCACGCTGCTCAAAGAGGTTGCCCTGCTCGGTGGCGATCTCGATGGTATCGTCACCACCAAAGTCGCCGACGCCCTGAAGCAGAAGCTCAGCAACCGCTAGCCATCCACTGAAACAAAGATTGAAGCCAGCTATTCGGAGAGTATTCCGCAAGGAGAACTTACAATGACGTACGACTCCATTCTCGTCGAGCGCGACACACCTGTCGCCACGATCACCATGAACCGGCCAGAGAAACGCAACGCGCTCTCCAGCGAGATGATGCGCGAATTGAACGACGCCCTGCGCGCGCTGAGCGCCGAGCCCGACGTGCGCGCGATTGTGCTGGCGGCCAAAGGGCCAGCGTTCTCCGCGGGCCACGACCTGCGCGAGTTGGTGGATGGCGACATCAACCGCTATCGCGCCGTCTTCGACCTGTGCACCGAGCTGATGGAGACCATCCAGGCCATTCCGCAGCCGGTGATTGCCCGCGTCCATCGCATCGCCACCGCCGCCGGATGCCAGCTTGTCGCCACCTGCGATCTGGCCGTCGCCGCTGAGGAGGCTACGTTCGGCACGCCGGGCGTCAAGATTGGCCTCTTCTGCACCACGCCGATGGTCGCCCTCAGCCGCGCCATCGGGCGCAAACGCGCGCTGCAAATGTTGATGACGGGCAAGCCTATCTCCGCCGAGACCGCCGCCGACTGGGGTCTGGTGAACACCGTCGTGCCTGCCGACGAACTGGAGAGCGCCACCCGCGACCTCGCCCTCTCGATAGCCAGCGCCAGCTCGCTCACCGTGGCGCTGGGCAAGCAGGCATTCTACACCCAGATTGATCTCGATCAGCCCAAAGCGTATGCCTATGCCAAAGAGGTGATGAGCATGAACGCGATGGCCGCCGACGCGCAGGAGGGCATGTGCGCCTTCCTCGACAAGCGCCAGCCTGCCTGGGTGGGCAAATAAACCTTCGTGTGCGCCCGCTAGCCTGGGATTGGGTGATGAGGGGCAAAGTGGGTGGCTGGCGCACTTCGCGGCATGAATGCCGCGGCTAGTGATTGGTGACCTTCGCGGCATGAATGCCGCGGCTAATCCTGCTCACCCGCGCTCCTTTGCATGGCAAGTAGATAGCTCACCCCTGGATTAGCCGTAGGTCTTCAGCCTACGGCATAGTCACCTCAGTAGGATAGCGCCGGACAGATGTGAACCAACGGGAGCCTCCCTATGGACTCTGACGCCACGTCAAATACAGACACCCACCTCGCCGCCGACTTCGCGCTCACTGGCGTCTCGCGACTGGTGACAGTCGCCCCGGAGCGCTACGGGAGCGGCCCGCTCGGCGTCATCCCCAACGGCGCGCTGGCTGCCCGGGATGGCCGAATCGTCTGGGTAGGGTCAGAGGCTGATCTCGCGCGGTCGGTCGCCATCGAGGCGATTCCGCCAGCGGCGCGCCATGATGCTGGCGGGCGCGCGGTAATGCCCGGCTTCGTCGATTCGCATACGCATTTCGTCTTCGCGGGCAATCGCGCCGAAGAGTTCCAGCTGCGCCATGCGGGCGTCTCGTACGAAGAGCTGGCGCGGCAGGGCCGTGGCATCCTCAGCACCGTGCGGGCCACACGCGCCGCCAGCGAAGAGACGCTGTCCGCCCTGGGCCGCGGCCGGCTGGAGTCCTTCGCCATCCACGGGACCACCACCGTCGAAGGCAAAACAGGCTACGGGCTTGATCCCGAGAGCGAGGCGCGCTGCCTGGCGGTCATGCGCGCGCTGGCTGCTGCTCCGAATCTGCCGACTGTCGTGCCGACGTTTCTCGGCGCGCATACCCTCCCGCCGGAGTTCCGCCAGCATCCCGGCGACCGCGCCGCCTATGTGGACCTCATCTGCGAGCGGATGCTGCCCGCGTTTGCCGCCGACGCGCGCTTCTGCGATGTCTTCTGCGAGCGCACCGCCTTCACCGTGGACGAGGCGCGGCGTATCCTCGAACAGGCCCGCGCCCTGGAATATGCGCTCAAGCTGCACGCCAACCAGCTTGGGCCGACCGGTGGCGCGCGCCTGGCCGCCGAGCTCCATGCCGTCTCCGCCGATCATCTCGATTTCGCCTCCGAGGAAGAGCTTGATATGTTGAACGGGGCGGGCGTCGTCGGCACGTTGCTGCCGGGCTGCTCCTTCTCGCTCAGCACCGCCTATCCCTCGGCCCAGCGCCTGCGCGAACATGGCGTGCGCACGGCATTGGCGACCGACTTCAACCCTGGAACCAGCTATTCGGAAAACATGCAGATGATGATCGCGTTGGCGGTCAGCGCGATGGGCATGACGCTCGACGAAGCGATCACCGCGGCCACTCGTGGCGGCGCGGCGGCGCTGGCCATGGAGGCGGAGGTTGGCAGTCTGGAGCCGGGCAAACGCTGTGACCTGATTGTGATGCACGGGGACGACGAGCGCGAGCTGGCCTACCATTTCGGTGTCAACCTGGTGGCGCGGACGTATCTGCGCGGCCAACTGTTTGTGGGACGTGAGGGAAGTACCGCGAGGGGATAGACAGCCGCAGAGAGTGTGCTATACTGGAGGCCACGGGCAACGCCGCCCGAAAGGATTTCGGGATTTGGAGTGCGGCTATCGTTGAGGGGGGGGATATAG
>Ga0207700_10002193_pt1 | contig 11196 bp, 13 predicted proteins | sample LARL82metaG_FD_184348 | JGI IMG/M metagenome (GOLD analysis project Ga0207700, IMG submission 184348) | Corn, switchgrass and miscanthus rhizosphere microbial communities from Kellogg Biological Station, Michigan, USA - LAR L8-2 metaG... | ecosystem: Host-associated > Plants > Roots >...
GACCGATCCAGCGGAGCAGCACGGCGGGCTGCACCGCCAGCAAACGCGGGTGCATCGTGAACGCGCGGCCGTCAGCCGGGACCATCCGCAAGGTGAGCCTCGACCCCACGGTCAGCTGCCCGGAAGCGGACCGGATGAACGGATTCCAGTCCCGATAGGCGTCCAGGTCAGCGAGAACCGCCCAGACCTGGTGCGGTGTCGCCGAGATGTCTGTGACGGCCGAGATGCTGCGCATTCGTTCGAGCTCCTCAGAGAAGGCCAGGCGGGTAGACAGCAGGCGCCTTGGTGTCGTCGCTTGCCTCAGTAGCATCCAGCTCAGCTGCGGTGAAGGTCTTGAAGATCCTTGCGGCCCGTCGTGTCGTGCCCCGGGTAGTGTCGGCGGTGTGCTGTCAACCGTGACCCTTGCCGCCCGGCCGGAGTTCACCGTGAGCGCGGCGGCCTGCCGCGCACATCACGTCCGGTGGTCGGAGCCAGAGGTCCGCGATGACTACCGCATGGTGCTTGTGCGACGCGGCAGGTTCCGGCGGTGGGCCGACGGGACCGATGCCGATCTCGATTCGACGATGGCCTATCTGGGCGTCCCAGGTGAGGAAGAACGGTTCGCACACCCCGCCGGCGGCGACGTCTGCACATCGGTGTTCTTCGACCCAACACTGTGGGAGCGGCGCGCTAAGGGGATGGCGGTGTACGTGGACGCGCGTGTCGATCTCGCTCACCGCCGCCTGCTCGCTGCGGCCGGGGAGGGCGACATCGACTATGCGCTGACGGAGGAGTTGCTTCACCTCATAATGACGGCCACCCGGCAGCCGGTCGACCCCCCGAGGCCCGCCGACCGGGCACTGGTCGCTTCGGCCCGTGAAGCGATCATCGAAGGGGTGCGCGAGTCGGCGGGCCTCTGCCCGCTGGCCCGGCTGCTGAAAGTATCTCCCTACCGGCTGAGCCGAACGTTCTCACAGCAGGTGGGCGTCTCGCTGACCCGCTACCGCAACCGGGTCCGCGTCAGCCAGGCCATGGACCAGCTCGCCCAGGGCGAGCCCAGCCTGGCTAACCTGGCTGCACGCCTCGGCTTCGCCGATCAGGCGCACCTAACCCGCACCGTCCGCGAGCACGTCGGACATGCGCCAGGCACGCTGCGCCGACTGCTCGCCCCGGTTTCACAGAAAGGCTGAGAGCAAACCATAGTTCTGCCTGGGCGCTCACGCCGGCCCTGGAAGATCAAGCCGAGCATCACGAGCTGCACGAAGGGATTAATCGCGGAGCCCTGTGGGGATTCCAAACTCGGCCACTAGCGTTGACCTGGGCTTTTATACGGCCCGCTCGTGACCTGCCCAGCGGCGCGCAACCGCGAACCCGTCTGCCAGGAGCCTTCGGAGCACCCGCGATGCGTCGTGGACTCGCCCCGGTGCCACTCAGCAGGCTAGAGATGCCGAAGGTGCGCATTAGGCACATCGCCCACCTCTCGCGTCCGAGGACAATCCGAGGCTCTGCTCCCAGGTCAAATCCGGGCGCTGCCAGCAGGGATCACGAATTGTGTCGGCCTTTTTCGCCGGACTCCGGGCACGGCGAACATTCATTTCGCGGCGGGCATCTATACCTTACCGGCCATGGTCCTGACGTCCTCGACCATGGTGGTCTAGACCTGTACGCATCGATGTTCGCTCCATGTTCGCTCGGACGTCCCGGCACACCCCGGCAGCACGCGGTATCCGCTGCCCGCCGCGGATACGGGCAACCGCACAGAATGGCAAGTCCCGGCAGGTTCCGGCATCTCTCGGAATCAGTTCAGGGAGAAGAATCGAACTGAGCAGCGGACTCTTAATCCGCGGGTTCGGGGTTCAAGTCCCTGGCGGCGCACCCGTACTGACCTGGGGTTTACTGCTTCAGGTCATTTTTATGCGCTCGTTTCGTCCCCATGTTCGCTCCACGTTGCTCGCGAGTTCGGACCCAGCACAGGCGGGCTTGGCAAATCCGGCCCGTCCAGCGCCGGACGCGGGCACCGGTACCGCACCCGCTGCTGGAGAAGGCCAGCCTCCGCAGGGGCAAGATCCCGGTTAATCGCGAGGCGATCGGCGTATACTTTCAGTATGGCCGATCCGATTACATTCCGTCCGACAGCCGAGGATACAGAGAACCTCGCAATCCTCACGGCTGACGGCACCAGCCCCACCCGCGCGATCCGGCACGCACTCGAAATCGCCGCGCACAAGAAGCGCCAGAAAGACCTGCGCGCCGACGCCGCACGATTGGCAGCCAACCCCGAGTACCAGGCAGAGATCCGCGCTGTCCGCGAAGAACTGGACGAACTCCGTGCGTGGTGACGTCTACCGCCTCACGAAGCCACGCTCCGCTCAAGGTCACGAGCAGCAAGGCGAGCGCTATGCCGTCGTGGTCCAAGCCAACGCCTACGACCACCTCTCAACGTGGCTGGTGGCCCCGACGACCACCAAGTCCTTCGGATCCATGATCCATCCCACCATCGAACTCCTCGGCCAGGATGTCCGGGTACTGGTCGAGCAGACCACCGCCGTCGACCCGCAGCGCCTCGGTGACTTCGCAGGCCGCCTGGACTCAGACGAACTCATGGAGATCAACGTCGCACTGCGCGCAGTACTGGACCTCGAATGACAGATGCGCGCGGCACCGACAGCAGCGAAGGACGGCACCCTGCGCCGCCGCCACGGGAGCCGACGCATCAGTGCTCGAATCGACCGGCCCCGCTCAGCGCGCTGCGGACAACCGCCGGAACGCCAGCTGCACTTGCCGGACAGCCAAATTAAGCCAGCAGCTCAAGCATGCTCCGGTCCTCGCCGCGGTCATGCAGGGGGCGCTTGACCTCGGTTGCGGGCCGACGCTGACCGGGGCCGGGGGAACGGCGCGAAGAACGGATCGCCGAACTGGCGGGGGCCAGTTCCCGGGCGGATCCGCCTATGTAGGATGCTCCGTCACGTCCACGTGCGTTTCCATTCTCATGGTCGCCTTTCTGCCGTTGCTACGGCCGGTCCTGGCTGCGTGCGGTTATCGGTGGAAGGCTTTCGCGAACGCTTCCAGCTCCCGCGGGATGTCCGGGCCGACGGGCGTGTAACAGATACGGCTCGCCCCTCCTGCCTCAAGCTCGTCCAGGACGGCGCGTATCTCTGCCGGGCTCCCCGTCATCGTCCCGCCGCGCACCACGTCTCCGGTCAGGTATTTCTGGTCCAGCTCGGTCGTCGCGATGAGATGTCTCCGGTGAGTCCGGAGCAGCCGGTCTTCCTCGGGGAACGCCTCGATCTCGGCCATGAATCCCCGCTCCTCGGCGCCGCCCGCCAGCGGGCCGAACGGACCCGGGTGCAGGGCGAGTGCGGCCGCCGGGCCAACGCGCTCGATCACCGCAGAGTCGCCATGGTCTTCCCCGGCTTCGAGGACCGTGCCGTAGTAGTTGATGCCGTAGGGGCCGTCGAAGGGGACCTTCTCGCCGCCGTGTGTGGGATTGGTGATGACGCCGTCCGCGACACGGCTCGCCACGGCGAGCCCCTTTGGCCCGTGCGCGGCGACCCAGACCGGGATGCTGACAGGGAGGGAAATGCCCGAGGCCTGGGTGTGCAGCAAGGACATCCAGCGGCCGTCGATCTCGATCTCGCCGCCGGCGAGCAGGTCCCTGAGCTGGCGCACGAAGGTCTCGACCTGCGCCCACGGCACGCCCTTGCCGCCGAGTAGCGCGGTGCTGCTGAAGCCCGCGCCCACGCCCACGGTGACCCGTCCGGGTGCCAACTGCTCCAATGTGGCGACGCTGCTCGCGATGTCCGCGACGTGGCGGAACTTCGGGATCATCACGGAGACGCCCACGTTGATGGCGGTGGTCCGGTCCGCTGCAGCGCGAGCATCATCCAGGGATCGGAGTAGATCGCCGGGGAGTAGAAGCACTACGCGCTGATGTAGCCGAGTTCCTCGGCGATCCGGACGTGCTCGGGCGTCGACAGGGTCGTGGCTACTGCACAGCCGAGTTCCATCAGGATCTGCCTCCGCCCTTGCCGGAGGCCGCGCCGACGCCGACGAGCACGGCCAGCCGCGTCGCTGGCTTGTCGCTCTTGTTGCGCCATGCATGTCGCGCCGCGTGCTGGACGACCACCGTCCCCGGGCCCATGTGCACCTCGCCATCGGTCAGTTCGAGCCAGAGTTCACCGTCGAGGACCACGTCGTACTCGACAGTCGGCGTGGTGTGCATGCCCGGATTATCCGGCTCGAACAGTTTGGCGAATTCCGGATCGTTCCGTGTCGTCTCGGCAGCAGCCGCGGCCGGGTTGAAGCCAGGGCTGGCATAGACGGCGTCCGGGGGCAGCGTGAGGACGACACAGCTCGTGCCGCCTGGCGGCGGCATGACGGTGACGGCCCCGGCCGTGGGCTCATCCCCGTCGTATTCCACCGGAGGACAGGCGGCGTGCACCAGACGAAAGCCTGGGCGAAGCCGGGCGTCTCCGCGGCTACGAAGGACCGGGGCGGTTCCCCGTCCTCTACGACGCGGCTGGCTCCGTCGGCGTTCGGGTGCTTGTGGAACGACGTTGTGCCAGCACCATCAGCGCCCTCGCTCTCAGCGTGTGCCTAAGGCCCGGCCGGCGCGGCGCGCAGCGGCCAGGCAGCGATGTCGCCGCCCCCGACCGGGCCGCCCGGCCAGACTGCCTGCAGGTAGGCGTGCTCGTCGGGCGGGGTGATGTGCACGAGGTCTGGATTGAACGGGGCCGGGCCATGGCCGTGTTCGCCCGCCAGCTCGTCCCCGCGGAAGACCGCGGATTGCACCGAGCCTGACCATCGGCGGCGTACGTGGCCGCCGGGTTGTCTCATCGCCCTGATCTCGCTGCCGTTCCGGAACCGCTCAACCGGCGTCCCGGCGGCCGAAGACGCGCTTGGCGACGGACACCGTGCCGATGACGGCGAACAGCCCCAGGAGCACCGCAGATGGGATGATCGTCGGGCCGCCCCCCGCGTTGTTGCCGAAGACCATGTCGCCGCCGAAGATGCCGTCGAACATCACGGCGAGCCACATCGCGATGATGCTGACCGCGCCCCAGAAACCGGGGACGAGGAGCAGCGCCGCGACACCCCCGCGGTCGGGCTTGTCAGTGGAGGGCTCATGCGTTATTACCGTAGTCATGACTCCCCCTTTCTCCATTTTCAGCCCTATCCCCGGCGGGCTTGCGCGGCCAGGGGCGTTGGTCATGACCTGGCCGGAATAGGTCCGGGCTTGCCGGGACCTGGGTAAGAAAGGGACGTGGTCTCGGGACTGGCTGAGCTGCGCGGCTATCGCCGCGCCTGGCTGGCCGGTGACCTGCTGGCCGGCGTTACCGTCGCGGCCTACCTGGTGCCACAGGTGATGGCCTACGCGACGATCGCGGGCCTGCCCCCGGTCACCGGCCTGTGGGCCGCCGTCCCGGCCCTCATCGCCTATGTGCTGTTCGGCTCGTCGAAGTCGCTGTCCATGGGCCCCGAGGCGACGACCGCGCTGATGACCCTCGTGGCCATCAAGCCGCTGGCCGCCGGAGATCCGGCCCGGTACGCCCAACTCGCGAGCACGCTGGCCCTGCTCACCGCGGTGATGGCGGTGGCGGCCTGGCTGCTGCGGCTGGGCTTCGCCGCGGACCTACTTTCCCGGCCCGTCCTGGTCGGCTACATGGCGGGCGTGGCCCTGATCATGATCGCCGACCAGCTCCAGCACGTGACCGGAGTCCCGGTCACCGGCCAGGTATTCTTCGCCCAGGTCGGCTCGTTCGCCCGCGGGCTTGGCCACGTCCAGCCGACCGTCCTCACGGTCTCCCTGTCGGTCCTGGGGTTTCTCCTTCTCCTGCGATGGCGCTGGCCGCGGCTGCCGGGCCCGCTGCTGGCGGTGCTGCTCGCCACCGTCGCCGTGGCGGCCTTCCACCCGGGCGGGGTCGGCGTCGTCGGGCCGGTCCCGGCCGGGCTGCCCACGGTGCAGCTGCCCGCCCTTCATCCGCAATCGCTGCGCGAGCTGCTGCTGCCCGCGTTCACTGTGCTGATCGTGGGCTTCAGCGACGACGTGGTGACCGCCCGTTCGTTCGCGCGCCGCGGCGAGGGAATCGCGGCAAACCGGGAGTTGCTGGCGCTCGGCGTGGCCAACGCCGGCTCGGCGCTGGTGCACGGCTTCCCGGTCAGCAGCAGCGGGACCAGGACGGCCATCGCCGTCACCGTCGGCAACAAGACCAAGGCGTACTCGCTGGCCGTGGCCGCCGCCGTGCTGGTGGTCCTGCTGTTCGCGCACTCCCTCCTGTCTCGCATCCCGACGGCGGCGCTCGGCGGGATCGTGATCTTCGCCGCGATCCAGTTGATCGACGTGCCGGCCTTCCGGCGGCTGCTCGCCTTTCGCCGCACCGAGCTCTTGATCGCCGTGGCCACCTTCCTCGGCGTGCTCGCCTTCGACATCCTGTACGGGGTGCTAATCGCGATCGGCCTGTCCGTGGCCGACCTGCTGGTCCGTGTGGCCCGCCCGCACGACGCGGTCCAGGGGTTCGTACCCGGCCTGGCGGGCATGCACGACCTGGACGACTACCCCGACGCGCGGACCATTCCCGGCCTGGTGGTATACCGCTACGACGCTCCGCTGTTCTTCGCCAACGCCGAGGACTTCCGGCGGCGCGCCCTGGCCGCCGCGGACCGGCCGCCCGGCCCCCTGCACTGGTTCGTGCTCAACGTCGAGGCCAACATCGAAGTGGACTTCACCGCGCTCGAGGCCATGGACGCGATCCGCGTGGAGATCACCGGCCGGGGCGCCGTGTTCGCCCTGGCCCGCGTCAAGCAGGACCTGCTGGCCCGACTGCAGGCCTTCGGCCTAGCCGACAGGATCGGGGCGGAGCTGTTGTTCCCGACCCTGCCCACGGCGGTGCAGGCCTTCCGGGACCGGGACAGGCCGGCGGAAGGGACGACAGGCCCGGGAAGCGGCAACCAACGCCCATGACCCAGGGTGCCGACGCCGGGCGAAGGTGGAGGGAAAGACCACGAGATCGATCCCGAACGGGGGCGATATGGGCGCAAGCACGGCAGCGCGGGTGCCGGTGGACCGGGCCAGCCCGGCCGACTTGATGCAGCTTGCCACGGACGTGGGACCCGCCCCCATGAATGTCGGTGCCGTGCTGGTCCTTGGCACCGGGCCCGGCTTCAGCGTGCAGGAAGCGCAGCGGCTGCTGGGTGAGCGCGCCCGCGCCGTGCCGCGGCTCCGGCAGCGGCTGCGCCGGGCGCCGCCGGGCTGCGGCCGGCCGTTCTGGGCCGACGACCCGGCGTTCGACTTGCGCCATCACGTCCGGCAACTGCCCTGCCCGCCACCGGGCGACGAGCGGGCGCTGCTGGAAGTGGCCTCGGCCGTCACCCTCGCGTCCCTGCCCCGGTCCAGGCCGCTGTGGTCGGCCACGTTCGTCACCGGCCTGGCCGGCGGCGGCGCCGGGCTGGTCATCGTCATGAACCACGTGCTGGCGGACGGCATCGGCGGGCTCGCGGTCCTGGCCACGCTGGTGGATGAGGTTCCGGGGCTGCCGCCCGGTACCCCGGGGCGGACGGGGTTCCCGGTCCCGGCTCCCGGCACCCGTGCGCTCGCCGCCGACGCCTGGGCGGGCCGGGCACGCGGCCTGACCCGCCTTGCGCGCGGCGCGCGCACGCTCCGGCAGGGCGTTGCCGAACTGGGCGGCGCCCGCCCGCCCGGCAGGCTCCCGCCGACGTCCCTGAACCGCCCCACCGGGCCGCAGCGGCGGCTCGATGTCGTCGCCGCTGACCTGGCCGCGATCCGCGACCTGGGTCACGCCCACGGCGGCACCGTCAACGACGTGGTCCTCGCCGCCATCGCCGGAGCGATCCGGGCCCTGCTGGCAAGCCGGGGCGAAGAACTCGACCTGGTGACGGCATCCGTGCCCGTGTCGGCACGCCAGGCAGCTGCCGGCGGACAGCTCGGCAACCAGGTCGGGACGATGCCGGTGGCCTTGCCCGCCGGCGGCGACCTGGCCGCCCGGGTGACCCGGATCGCCGCGATCACCCGCGAGCGCAAGACAGCGGCCCGCGGCACTTCGGCCGCGCTGCTCGGACCGCCGTTCCGGCTGCTGGCCCCCACCGGGCTGCTCCGCTGGTTCTTCAACCGCCAGCGGCTGGTTCACACCTTCGTCACCAACCTGCGCGGCCCGGCCGAGCCGCTCACATTCGCCGGTGCCCCGATACGGGCGGTGATCCCCATCCCGGCTACGACCGGCAACGTCACCGTCACGTTCGGCGTGCTTTCCTACGCCGGGATGCTGCGGATCACCGTCGTGTCCGATCCAAGCCGGATGCCGGACGTGGCCGTGCTGACGGCCGCCCTGCGCCAGGAACTGGGCAGCGCAGCGGACTTCAGCCGGGCGTTCCGCGCCGCGCACGGCATGCCGCCCGCCGAATACCGAAGGTCCGCGCGGATTGTGAAGCAACACGCGCCATAGGCCAACGACACCCGGTACTCCTCCCGCCGAAACTTGCCGTAAGGCGAACGCCGTAAGACGGATAGGGACGGGGGGACCGGTCATGAGTTATTTCACCAGCGATCGCGCGGCAGAAGACGAACGGCTGACGGCGCAGGGCAGGCTTTTCGACCCGCTCACCCGCCGGCTTCTGGAGGCGGCCGGGCTGGCGCCCGGCATGCGGGTACTGGACCTGGGCAGCGGTGCGGGCAACGTAGCCCGGCTGGCCGCCGAACTGGTCGGCCCGGACGGCGCGGTGGTAGGCGTCGAGAAGGACCCGGCTGCGGTGGAGTTCGCGCGGCGGCACACCGACGCGCCCAACGTCGAGTTCCGGGTGGCCGACGCGCAGACCCTGGACGGGGTGGAGGACGGGTTCGACGCGGTGACGGGGCGGCTGATCCTGCTGCACATGCCGGACCCGGTGGGCGTGCTGCGCCAGGCCGCCGCGCGGGTGCGGCCCGGCGGCCTGGTCATCATGCACGAGCCCGACCTTGGCTACGTGTGGGCCAGCCCGCAGCCCGCGCTGTGGGGTCAGGTCCGCGCGTGGCTCCTGGAGGCCTTGGAGAAGGCCGGGATTGCGATCCAGATGGGCCCGGCGCTGTTCAGCCTGTTCCGCGAGGCCGGGCTGCCAGGGCCGCGACTGCTGGTTGAGACCGTCGCCGAGGGCGGGCCGGACGCCCCGGCATGGGCCTGGGCCAACGTCGTGTCGGCCGCGATCCCGCTGATGGAGAAGACCGGGGTGGCCACCTGCGCGGAGGTGGACCCGGCCACGCTGGCCGGTCGGCTCCTAGCGGAGACTCTCGGCTGCGGCGGCTGCGTCATAGCCCCCCCGATGACCGGCGCCTGGGCCACCCTGTAGGGTTCCAGAACTATGTCATGGCTTCTGAGCTGCGGTGTTACGGCCTTACTGGTGAGCCGTCATGTCGTCTGCTCGGCTTCGCCCCAGTCCGACGAGGGCGCCATGCGGAAGGAAGAAGAGGGCCGGGCAGAGCCCCGCTCCGCTGCGATCCCGCGACCGTGCGGGTTCATCCGAGGTACACAGGAGGTACACCGATGGTCCAGCTCGCACGGCGATGCTGCGGCTTCCGTGCCACTCTGGCGCTTGTCACCAAGACAGCGGTGATCACGCATCGCGTCCTCCGCTCGGGCAGGTTCCGGCGGCACTCTCTCCTCACAGCTGGAACCGCTTGCCCGGCGCAGTGGTGATGCGTCCCGTAATGGTCTAGATCTTCCGGGTTCGATGTTTGCTCCATGTTTGCTCGGATGTCCCGGTACGCCCCGGTAGTGCCCGGTACGTGCGGCCTGCTGCGGATGCGGGCAGCCGCAGGGCGCGGCACGTCGCGGCATATCTCGGCTTATCCCGGCACGAGATAGAGGAGTAAAATCGAACAGGGCAGCGGACTCTTAATTCGCGGGTTCGGGGTTCAAGTCCCTGGCGGCGCACCCGTTCTGACCTGGCCGTATAGCCTGAAGGCTATCCGGCTTTCGTCATTGTCTGTCGCGGCGAGGAATGGCTCGATCCCGCCCATGTCACGGATCATCCGAGCGGTGCCGGCGCGGTCCTTCCTCAGTCGGGCGACCAGCACGGCGGGCACTGCGGCCTGCGGGTCATGCTCGGCACTCCACAGCATCATCTCCAGCAGCAACGGGATGAGGTCCTTGCCCTTCGGGGTGGAGTGATACGCCTGTTTGCCGCTGCGCGGGTCATCTGCCGTCTTCTCCAGCAGGCCCGAGGCCTCCAGCCTGACCAGCCGGTCGGCGAGGATGTTCGTGGCGATGCGCTCCTCGGAGGCGAGGAACTCGCGGTAACGAGACTTGCCGCGCAGCAGCACGTCCCGCATGACCAGCAGGGACCACCTGTCGCCGAGCAGGTCCAGCGCGGAGCTGATCGGGCAGTCCGACCGACGGGATTCCCTCATGTCTCGGCGAACGCCAGGGCCAGCTCCGGCCAGCAGTCGCTGGCGCTGCCCGGAACCGCCGCCCACGTCATCGTCTTCTCGGTGACCGAGGGGTCGCCCAGCGGCGCCGAGCGCTGCCCGGCGGAGAACAAGACGGCGGCGCTGCCGGCCGCAGGTGCCGGCTTACTGTTCGGCATGCTGCCTGAGCCCCTCAAGGATCGCGCGCTGGGTCTGGTGGAACTTGCGCCGGATCACCGGCGCCATCAGGCGGGCCGGGAGCCTCGGCCGGAACTGGCTCTCCGCCCGCACGAGCGTGGCGCCCGGCCCTTGCGGCCGGAGGCTGAAGCCGGTCCGCCAGTCCGTGACCATCCGCGAGAACCCCGTGCTGTCATGCTCGACGGCCCACATGATCCTGGTTCCCTCCTCGTAGGCCGAGCACCGTTCCTGCGATGTCCCCGGCTTCCCGCCGACCAGGACACTGCACGTGCGCACCTCGCCTAGCGCGTGCTCACCGTCTATCCGCGTGGCGAACGGATGCCAGGCGACATGCTCGCCAGGATCGGCGATCGCCTTCCACACCCGGTCAACGGGGGTGCTGATGACCGCCTCGTCCGCAATGTCCTCCACCGCCAGGGCCTCCTTCAGCGTGCGCGGGGCACCAGCCTAGGACCTGCACTTGCATTATGCAAGCACAGAGACGCGCGCCGGTGCGAGCCACCTCCCTGGCCCGGCCATGCTCCTGCCCGTCACAGCCTGGGCCATGGCTAGTGCCGCGTTCTCGGGCGCGCGGCGATTACTCTGGCCCGGGTCGCGGGGTCTTTACTAGTAGGCACGGAAGCGCC
>Ga0207700_10002195_pt1 | contig 11195 bp, 9 predicted proteins | sample LARL82metaG_FD_184348 | JGI IMG/M metagenome (GOLD analysis project Ga0207700, IMG submission 184348) | Corn, switchgrass and miscanthus rhizosphere microbial communities from Kellogg Biological Station, Michigan, USA - LAR L8-2 metaG... | ecosystem: Host-associated > Plants > Roots >...
GCGTATTCTTCCGGCAACTTGATGTCCCGCAGCACCACTTCGCGCACCAGAATTCCGTCTGCTTCCAGCCGCGTCTTGATCGCTTCCGCAGCTTTCGAGCGCAGTTCTTCGCGCTTCACCGCAAAAATTTCCCGCGTGACGTAATTCGGTGCCAGCGAACGATAGGTCGACGCCACAACCGGCGCGACTACCTGGTCGCCGATGTCTTCGGGCAAATTGGCGTGAATGTAAGAGAGCCGCCGTGGATCGATGCGGTAGCGAACCGCGACCGCGATTCCGATGTTCAGCCCTTCGCGAGCCTGCACGGTCAGCAACTCTTTGACGTACTTGCCACCTTCTGAAGCCGCGGTCAAATAAACCTGTTCCCGCGTGTCATACAGCGCGACGCTGTCCACGAATGGCGTAACCAGATGAACGCCGGGATAAAGCGTGCCGGGACGCACGCCCCAAAACTGGCTGACCCGAACTCCCGCCTCGCCATCCGGAACCACGGCGATGCTCTTGGCGATCAGTAGCGGCAGCACGGCCAACCCGGCCAAGAGCAGTGCGCGCTGCCAGCGCACCGGTCCGAAAGGGGGCGCCGGCAGAAAAGTTGCCGCTTCTGTGCCGCCAGTCGCTTCTTCGCTCGATCGCCGCAGCAATCGCCGCAATTGCGAAGAAATGTAAACGTCGTAGATCACCAACGCCCCGGCGCTACCAAACAATCCAATTCCCAGAATCACCAGCAAATATTTCAGAGCAATCATCGTCGTGTTCCTCTCTTCAGTAGCACAGCGACTCTTGGCTGTGCGCCGAACTTTACCGCACCAAAAACCAATCCCTAGCGCGAACAACGCTCCACTGCATTTTTTGTAGTAGTACCGACCCGGTCGGGGACGCCTTTTCTCGCTACCGATGCAGCACAAAACGTCGCGCGGCAGCTCGCGACCCTCGCACCAGTTCAGCAACCGCCGAACGCGTCTGTTCGCCCGGAACAGACGCGGATGTTCTGACGGCCGCAGGCGGCATCAGACGAAATGCGCCGCGCAGAAACACCCAAGCCATCGCAAATGCCGAAGCCGCCGCAATTGCGGTTGCCACAGTTAAAACAGCAAGTTGAGTGATCGAGTTCATGTGTTTGCCTCCGTCTTACGGAGGCGAGGAGATGCAAGCACACACCCACGGCTAGGCCCTTGAAAATGGGCGACTTGCAGGAACGTTGTCCAGATAGAATGTGGGTGTTGATACACGTCGTGTGCACGCTGACTCAGGCTACAGAACGCCAAAAAGCGTAGTTCGTCGTTCGGTGGTGTGTTGTGGATCCGCTTAACCGCGGATAGCAGCCTGGATTTGTTTGCTCCGCTCGATCAAAGCTAGCGCGTCACCAGGCGCGCGCAGCTTCGCGTCGTTGTCGAAATAAATATAAACATCGCGCCCCGCGCACTTGCGCGCTCCGCATCCTTCGCTTCGCCGCCTTGTGCCCAGGCCACCGCCCGCCTCGCCCAGTCCTCGATGGCTTTGCGATCGTAGCCGCTTGCGTACAACACTTCCGAACCATGCAGCCGGACATACATAAAGTTCGCAGTCACGTCCATCCACCGCGGCCATTCCACCGTATCCGCACAGACCAGCGCGATATTGTGCTCGCGCAACAGGGTGATGAATTCCGGGGTGCGAAAACTCTCGTTTCGGATCTCCAGTCCGTGACGTAACGGCCAGTTCTTCTCAATCCTGGTGCTTGCTCGCGGCATAATTTTTTTGTTGCGGCGTTTCGCAAGCGCCGCAGCAGATTCCGTATCTCGCGGCAGCAGGGCAAAAAACGAAGCAAGCCGTTCCGCATCGAATTTGAAATTTGGCGGGAGCTGCCACAAAAACGGTCCAAGTTTTTTCCCGAGTTCGAGAACCCCGGAAGCGAAGAAGTTCGCAAGAGGAACTTCCGGTTCACGCAGCCGCCGGAGATGCGTTATAAAGCGCGGACCCTTCACAGAAAAAACGAAATCGTCGGGCGTTTCCTCAGCCCATCGACGAAACCTTTCCGCCCTCTGCAGCGAATAAAAGGTGCCATTGATTTCGATCGTGGGGAACTTCTGTGCCGCATAGCGCAATTCGTCTTTTCGGCGCAGCTTCTCAGGATAAAATTCCCCGCGCCACCCTTGATAGCGCCAGCCGGAAATCCCCACGCGAATTTTGCCCGCCGCCATTTACGCGCTCTGTCTGCATTTAACTCGATTCGCGGCCCGGCGGCTCTACCGTTTGCACCTGAATCGCTCGGTCTCGTAAGCCCGAAAGAGGGCGGCCCAGGCGGTCACTTCCGCGTTTCCAGCTTGACCTGAATCCCGTTTTTCGGTCGCAGAGTGATCGAAGCCAGCGGAATCACCTGGCGCCCTGGCACCAGCCGAAAGCGGAATTTCTGGCCGATGGTGGCAAGCACCACGCTCGCTTCCATCAGTGCAAAAGTATTTCCGATGCACTGGCGCGGGCCGCCTCCGAATGGAAAATACGCGAACCTTGGAAGCTGCTTCGCTAGACCGTTCTCCCAGCGTTCCGGTCGAAACTCCAAAGGCGCATCGAACCAACGTGCATCGCGATGCACTACCCATTGCGCAAACGCCACGCCATAGCCGACGCGCACCGGATAACCCGCGATTTCGTGCTCTTCCGCTGCGAGCCGCGCCATGCCCCAGGCGGTAGGATAAAGCCGCAATGATTCGGTAAGCACATGGTTGAGGAAGACCAGTTTCGGTAAATCGTCCAGCGTGGGAGTACGGCCACCAAGCACGCCAGCGAGTTCTTCGTGGAGTTTTTTCTCGACGGCGGGATTTTGCGCTAGTAGCCACCACGTCCACGACAGCGTGTTCGCGGTAGTCTCATGCCCGGCAAGAAAAAGCGTAATCGTTTCATCGCGCAGCTGACGATCGCTCATGCGCGTGCCGTCTTCGTCCTGCGCCTGTAAAAGTATGGACAACAAATCGCCGCTATCGCCGCCGCTGGCACGGCGATTTTCAATGATGCGGTAAATCACTTTTTCCAGGCGCTTGATCCCCAGTTTCGCGCGAAGGTTTCGCGGCGTCGGAACCCACAGAGGAATCAGCACTGTTCGCCCAAAATTCGCGGCGATGTGCAGGAGAATATCGAGCGTTTCGCCGACTTCTTTTGCGTCTTGCGTCACATCAGCGTCGAAAAGCGTTTTGCCAACAATACGCAACGCCAGCTGCATCATCTCTTCATGAATGTCGCGCTCTTCGCCGTCGCGCCACGTGGACATCGACTGTTCGGCATATTCCGCCATCGTGACGGCATAGGAACTCACGCGTGCGCGGTGAAATGCCGGCTGCGACAGTCGTCGCTGGCGAAGCCAGAAATCGCCCTCGCTCGTGAGCAGCCCCTCGCCGAAAAGATATTTATTGGCTTGCAGAATGCGGCCCTTATGAAACTTGCGCGCATGATTCACGAGCACGTCTTCGATCATGTCCGGATGATTCACGAAGAACGATCGAAAATTGCCAATACGCATGCCGGATACGTCGCCATACTTCTGCGCCATTGCGGTGAAGTAATCCAGCGGATTTTGCTGCATCGCGCCGAACAGCGAGCGGATCAGGTTGGATGGAGGGCCGGGAGGAAACTTCGGGGAGGAAGATTCGCTCATAGAACGATGCTAGAGAATGGATGGAGAATGGTCAAACGGGGCGAACGCGAGCATCGCAGCGGCCGCGATACTATTTGCTTCACGCTTCCGTTGCGCGCAACGCACAAACGCGGAAGGCGGTCCGCTCAATATCCACGGCGATGCGCGAGAAGCCCGCAACCGTCAGCCGCCCGAACGCGGAAGCCGGCGACACCGGCACAAATGTACTGCGAATATGCCCGGCGCGCTGTAGCCAGCCATCACGAATCTCAAACGCGAAGAACACGCCGCCAGGCCGCAGCACGCGATGAAATTCCTGAAACGCCGCATTCTGCTGCTGCTGCGAACGAAGGTGATGCAGGACCAGCACCGCAACCACGGAGGAAAACGTGTGGTCCGGAAAAGGCAGCGCCGCCGCATCGCCCTGCACTACAGTCACAGGCGAAGTTTTATGCCGCGCCGCCAGTTTCGAGACAAACGTCGGATCGTATTCGAGGCTGGTCACTCGCCCCGCGCGCCGCAGCAATTCATCAGTTGTAGCTCCGGGCCCTGCGCCGACTTCCAAAACGTGATCGCCAAGCGCGTACCCGGAAAGAATCCATGGCAGGAGTTTTCGTTCAGTAACGAATCGCCAAATGGAGGAGCCGCAAAACCAATTTTCGAATCTGTTCATGGGAATCCTGACCGGCGAGGGTACTTAATGCTAGACCCGGACACAGGACCGAGGGAAGCAAATTAATTTAATGTAACAAATCGCGAATTCGCTTGAGTGCGGCCGCAAATTGGTCGGCATTGTAGGCGGAAGGATTCTCGAGTTGCTGAAACAGGCCGTTGATGGCAGTGCGAAATTCGGGCGCATTTGGGGAATTACCCTGTTTACTGTAGGCGATATAGAGCGCATCAAGAGCCATGGCCGCTTGCTCCGCCGCTCGTTCATCGCCAAGCGAAATGTTTTCAGCATCTTGCGTAATTCCCTGCATGGCGCGAAGCGCGGTGGCGGGTTCGTATTGCATCGTGGCCAACCGTTCGGCGAACTGCTGCGCCGCAGGAGCAGCGGAGTTCGCGGCCGCAATCACCGTCGCGCGATCAGGATTTAGCTTGCTCATTTCATTGGAAACTGCCGCCAGTCTCGCGTCGAGTACCTGCGCGGCGCTCGCGTCAACTTGCTTCGCAAGAATGCGCAATACCAGGTAGCGCGAGGCATTCCAGGCCGGATCGCCCGGGCGGCGTCCGATGAAGCCGTGCTCCTGCCGCCAACTGTTTTGCGCTGGCCCGAGCGAATGATGGCAGGCAACGCAGGAAAGTTCGGAATATTCCGGCCAAATATTTTTTGTGTCAGCGGTGTCGCGTTCGCCTTTGGCGCGCCATGCAAGGCGTTCCATGGCGGCGCGTAATTGTACTGCTTGGCCCACGCTCCAATCGCGCACGCCAACCCAATTCGCATCCTCCGCCGGTTTACCGGGCGCCGTCTCGCGAGGCTCTTTCCAGTGGCGCGGCATCACCGCCGAAAAGGAATCCAGCTCGAAATATAAATCCGGATGCCCAGCGGCGATCATTTCGTGGTCGACGAATTTTTCTCTGCTGCCCAGGTGACATTCGAGACATTTTTCCGTGCGATGAATCACGTTGCGGGTATCGTACATTCCGATCGCGACAGATTTTTCGTGTGTCTGTTCTCGCGTGGTGTGCGGGCCGAGCCACGCCGAAGCTGGTCCATGGCAATTTTCGCAGCTCACGCCTTCTGAAATGGCAAATGCGCGACCCCGCTGCTCTGGCGTGGTGTAGAGCGCGTGACACGCCAGGCATTTGGGCGATTCTTCCGCCTTCGCGCCGAGTTTCAGAATACGGGCCATGCGTTCGCCGACATCGCCGGTCAGAGCCCAGTACGCGCGGCTGTGCTTATCCTTCAGAATCCAGGTGGTGTATTCGGTCTGTAGAATGCGGCTGTCGGAGACGGGCTTCACGCTGCCGTGGCAACTGGTCGCGGCGCATGAACCGGGTCCGAGGTATTTTCGCGGTTCCGCGAGGGGCTTGGGGGACTGCGCCGCGACGGAAATTGCCAGCGCAAGAATTGCGCTGCAGGCTACAAGGCCAGCGCGCAAACGAAAATGTGAGAAGAAATGCATCGGGAACAGGAAAAGAATCTTCTCGCTTATATCGTTCGACGGCACCGTAAGTCAACGTCGAACGTTGCCTTTCTCGAATGGCGGCGGAAAAAGCCAGGGACCTCTATTTACAGGCCGCCACGACGCGATTAGTATGCAGGGGAGTTTGTACTCCATTTCGCGCAGTGGCACACTTTTCTTCCACAGCGCTTTTCTTGCGAGACTGGCACCGTGATCTTTGACGACCTGCGGGCTATCCAGCTTCGCCACGGGTTTTTGCCCAGGGCGGAGCTTGCATCGCTGTCTTCGCGCACGCAGACGCCTCTCTATCAAATTCACAGCGTAGCCAGTTTTTATCCTCATTTTCACCTGGCGGCCCCGGCGCGCGCGGAAGTGCGGGTGTGCGCGGATATGAGTTGCCACTTGAATGGCGCGTGCGAATTGCGCGCCGACATCGAGCGGCAATTCGCGAACACGCGGCGCAGCGAAGTGGAAATCCGCGATGTATCGTGCCTGGGCCGGTGCGATCACGCTCCAGCTATCGCTGTGAACGATCACATTTTCACAGATGTTACCGCAGACAGCGCGGAATCGATGGTGCGCGCGGCACTTCGCGGCGACGAAATTGCCGACAGCCATCCGGAACAGCCGCGAGTGGCCTGCGCTTCCGAACCTTACTCAGACACGGAAAAATATGGAGCACTCCGTAAACTCGTCGCAACGAGGGATTTTGACGGATTGCTGGCCCAGCTAAAAGAAGCGGAACTGCGCGGAATGGGCGGAGCGGGCTTCCCTACTTCGATGAAGTGGGATCTGGTTCGCAAACAGCCAGGCCCGGAAAAATATATCGTGTGCAACGCAGATGAAAGCGAGCCAGGCACTATCAAGGATCGCTTCATCATGACCCATCTCCCGCATCTACTGGTGGAGGGAATGGCGCTGGCCGGTCTGGTCACCGGCGCCAAACAGGGAATTCTCTATATCCGACACGAATATCATTTGCAGGAAGAAATATTGGGTGAAGAGATTCGCCGCTGCTATCGCGCCGGTTTGCTGGGAAAAAATATTCTAGGCAGCGGCCTCGAATTTGAGTTGCGCATATTTGTGAGTCCCGGCGGATATATTTGCGGCGAAGAAAGCGCGCTGATTGAAGCCATTGAAGGTCACCGCGCGGAGCCGCGCAACAAGCCGCCATTCCCTGTCGCGGTGGGCTTATGGCAAAAGCCTACCGTGATCAACAATGTCGAAACCTTTATTAATGTTCCACAAATTCTTTCGCGCGGCGTCGAATGGTACAAAGCGGCGGGACGAAATGGCTCGCGCGGATTTAAATTTGTCGGCGTAAGCGGCCACACGGCGCGCCCGGGCGTTTTTGAAGTGCCACTCGGTATCACCATGCGCGAAGTGCTTTTCGATTGTGCGGGAGGCGTGCGGGGCGGGCGCGCCTTAAAGGCGTTCGCACCGTCCGGGCCGTCTTCTGGATATTTGCCCGCGTCCATGGTCGATGTGCGATTGGATTTCAAAGCGCTCGCCGACGCCGGATCGATGCTGGGATCGGGCGCGATTGTGGTTTGCGACGACACCACCTGCATGCTGGACATGGCTCTGAACGCAGTGCGCTTCTATCGCAACGAATCGTGTGGCAAGTGCGTTCCTTGCCGCGTAGGCTCGCAAAAAATGGTGGACCTCCTGGTGCGATGGACACAGGGCGGTCTGCCGGAAGCGCAATACCGGGCGGATCTGGCGCTGTTGGACGAGTTGTCGCAAGCCATGAGCCTTACCTCCATCTGCGGGCTGGGACAGATTGTGCCCGCGCCCATTCAGTCGGTGTTGAAACATTTTCGCGCGGAAGTGGATGCGCATGTTTTACAGGCGAAGTGTCCCAGCGGAATCTGTTTCACGGCCGCGGCGCGTGCCGGCGAGGCAAATCGAGTGGGGATACGTCCGTGAGGAATTTAGTGCTTTTACCCTAGTTCGTGAGCAACCGATTTGCGGGTAACAGGCCTTAAGTTTAGGAAAAAGCGGCCCGGGCGCCCGGGCCGCTACAAAGGCAGTTCATGAGTACTACGACGACGCCAGCGGGAATGATCGATTTGACGATTGATGGGGCCGCAATACGTGTGCCTGCGGGAACGACGGTGTTTGATGCCGCGCGGATGCAGGGCATTTCCATCCCCACGTTGTGCCACCTGCAAAACGAAACGCCCGTCGGTGTGTGCCGGCTCTGCGTTGTGGATACAGGCGCGCGCGTGCTGGCGGCGGCTTGCGTACGTCCTGTCGAGCCAGGACTGAAAGTAGTTACCAATTCCGGCAAAGTTATTGCCGCACGGAAGACGCTTCTCGAATTGATGATGGCGGATCATCCTTCTCCCTGCGCGCGGCAGAAGAATTCCGGCGATTGCGAACTGGAAATGCTGGCTGCGGAGGCGGGTGTGAACGAGCCGCGTTACGCGCGCCGCACCGTTTCGCGCGGGCAAGATGATTCTTCCCTCTCCATTGCCGTGGATCACGATGCGTGCATTCTGTGCGACCGCTGCATCCGCGGATGCGACGAAGTGCGTACGAATTTTGTTTTGGGCCGAATGGGAAAGGGCTATGCGGCGGACATTGCATTCGATCTGAATTCGCCGATGGGCGATTCGACGTGCATTTCCTGCGGTGAGTGCATGGTGTCCTGCCCGACGGGCGCATTGACAAATAAAAGTGTCGCCGGTACGGCGATTGCGATCGGGCCGGGAGCGGAAGGATTTGAAGCGGAAGACTTGCTGAAGATCCCGGTCTTTCACGGAGTATCGGGCACGTTTCTGGAGCTGAATCGCGGAGCAATTGTTAAAAGAAGATTTCGCAAAGGCGAATTAATCTGCAAGGAAAGCGAATTCGGTTCCACGGCATTTTTTATTCTGGAAGGAAAAGCGCGCGTTGCGATCTCTTAGCCGATCGCGCACGTGAAGACGCAAGGCGGGGCGCGAGGATTTTTCAAGCAGCTGACCAGTACCCTGGCGCCGCGCGAATCGGATAAGCGCGACGAGGAGGCGCGCGACCGGACGATTCCGATTGATGCATCGGTCGACCTGAGCTACGAAAATCCCGTGGCGGAACTTGGCCCCGGAGATTTGTTCGGCGAAATGACGTGCATGAATTTCTATCCGAGATCCGCAACCGTACGGGCCGAAACGGAAGTGGTGGCGTACGAAATGTTGCGCAACGTTCTCGACATCATGCTCAAGAACAAAACTTTCCGCGCACAGGTGGACGGGAATTATCGAAAGCGCGCGCTGGAAAATCATTTGCGCGGCGTGCCGATGTTCGCGGATCTCTCCACTGATTTCATCGAGCATTTGAAAGAAAGCGTCGAGTTGATCCGCTACGCGCCCGGACAAGTGATCGCGCGGCAGGGCGATGCGGCGGATAGTTTTTATCTGGTTCGCATCGGCTTCGTGAAGATCTCTGAAAATTATCCCGGTGGTGAACTCGTGCTCGCGTATCTTTCGCGGGGCGACTATTTCGGCGAAATCGGATTGCTTGGCGGCGGCGTGCGTACCGCCACCTGCACGGCGCTCGATCATGTGGAAGTAGTACGAGTTTCGGGCGACGATTTTCGGCAGATGGTGGAACGTTTTCCAAGTGTGCGGCGCGGGCTTGAATTAGTTGCCGACGAGCGTCGCTCCGCCAACGCACAACGCATACAGATGGTGCATAGCGTTCCTATCGATCAATTTTTATCGCAAGGGCTAATGGAAGCGCAAAGCCTGCTGGTCCTGGACCTGCAGAATTGCACGCGCTGCGATGCGTGCGTAAATGCCTGCGCCGATGCGCACGATGGCGTGACGCGCCTAATCCGCGATGGCTTGCGTTTCGATCATTATTTGATTGCCACGAGTTGCCGGCAGTGCCGCGATCCTTTGTGCATGGTGGGATGCCCCGTAGGCTCGATTCGGCGGCGAAATTCGCTGGAAGTGATTATTGAAGATTGGTGCATCGGCTGCGGACTGTGCGCGCGGAATTGTCCGTATGGAAATATAAATCTGCATCCGTTTGAAGTGATGGCCGACGATCCGGAACACGCTGGCCGGCAAAAAGCCATGATCAAACAGAAAGCGACTTCCTGTGATCTTTGCACGCATTTGAAGGAACCGAGCTGCGTGTATGCCTGTCCGCACGATGCCGCGCATCGCGTGGACCCACGGCAATTTTTCGCGGAAATCTTGGCGCAGGGAGCGGTGCGGTGACGAGGAACATTCAGCAGCGGAATTTTTTGCGTGTACGGGCGCAGCATGCTGCGCCCCAGCTTGGCAAGTATTCTACGCATCTCTGCGCTAATCGGTATTCGAGATCGCTGGCTGCACACGAGGCGCGAAAGAGCTGATGCTGCTGGATCGCACACAGCGCGGATGGGCGATTGCTTCGCTGGGAATTTGTGCGGCGGCGGTGGCGTTGTATTTGTTTGCGCTGTGGAATTCACCGCGTACACCAAGCGGCGGCAGCGCGAGCGGGCTGGTCTTCGGCGTCGTTGGATTTGCGTTCATGATTTTTGCCGCGGCTTTGGGAGCGCGCAAGCGGGTTCCGACCTGGCGGCTGGGGCGAGCGAAATCCTGGATGCGCGCGCATCTGTGGCTCGGGCTGCTATCGCTTCCTTTGATTTTGCTTCACGGGGGATTTCATTTTGGCGGGACGTTGACGCGCGTACTGATGTGGCTGCTGATCATTACCGTGGCGAGCGGTGTGTATGGCGCGCTGCTGCAGAATTCAATTCCCAAACAAATGACGGTCGATATTCCGCTGGAAACGATTTACGACGAGATTTCGCATGTGCGTGGTTTACTGCGCGAAGAGGCAGACCGCACCGTGGAATCAGTGTGCGGCTCGTGCGGCCTGGGGAAAGCTTCCGCCGAAGAAGTGCAGCGCGCGGGAGGATTTACGGCGCTGCGGCCGATCGCGGCCAGCGCTGTTCCGTTACGAACGTCGCCAGCGGTAAGCGCCGGAGCGAGCGCGGCGGTTGCTCCCGCCGCGGAAATTATTCTGCTGAGCGAAAGCGAAGGTGCGCCACTGCGCAAATTTTATGTCGAGGAGATGCGGCCTTTCCTGGAGCAGCCGAAATTACGAGGGCGCCGGCTGGCGGATGATGCGAGGGCCGCAAGCGTATTTGTAAGCTTACGAACGCTGCTGCCCGCGGCGGCGCACAATACGCTTTCCGATCTGGAAGATATTTGCGGCGAAGCGCGGCAACTGCTGCGACAGGAGCGGTTGCATCGCTGGCTGCATGGCTGGCTGTTGCTGCATATCCCACTTTCGCTGGCATTGATTCTGCTGGGCGTCGTGCATGCGGTGATGGCATTGCGATATTGAAGGAATTCAGTATTCAGTATTCAGTTTTCAGTTTTCGATTTTCTAGTTTCGATTTTCTGTAATCGATCAATTTCGATGGCGAGAACGCGCACAACTAAAACGGTCGCTCAGCGGATTGACCTGAATTATTTCAAAAG
>Ga0207700_10002196_pt1 | contig 11194 bp, 8 predicted proteins | sample LARL82metaG_FD_184348 | JGI IMG/M metagenome (GOLD analysis project Ga0207700, IMG submission 184348) | Corn, switchgrass and miscanthus rhizosphere microbial communities from Kellogg Biological Station, Michigan, USA - LAR L8-2 metaG... | ecosystem: Host-associated > Plants > Roots >...
ATGGTCGGGCGACTTGTCGGGATGATCGAGCGTACCGTCTGGCCAGATTCCGACTGCCTTGCGCGTCCACTCGGCGGCGCCACGATCGACAGCCGTCTTGACCAGCGCGTATATCGCGCCATGCAGGACTGAGGCGAGCAGGACCTCCCCCCAGCCCCGCTCTGAATCCAGCGGCGCGGGCGGGTCAGATCCCCGGCCGACGACCTTCCAGAGGTTCTTGAAGATCAGCCCGGACACCACACCGCCGACGATCCCGGCCACGATGGCCACCGGCTTGTACAGCAACTTGAACATCGCCGCCTCAACCCCACGTGATAACGCCCAGGGCCATCCCCGGGATCTAGCGTCTGTCCGACCTCAGTGCCCGCCGCCCGCGACGAAGCACCTGCACGTCGTGGGCCTGGTTTTGCACGTTATACCAGGCGACCGCGCGCCGCACCGGGCGCGCCTGGTTGTTCTTGGTCACGCTGCCCAGCGCGTACGCTCCGATGACGCCGGTAATGACCGCTGTGTGGAAGCGGCGATCGCGCAGGACAATGTGCGTGATCACCGCGACCCAGATCCCGTACCTGGACATGCGATCAGGGAGGCTGGGCCGCGCGGGCCCGGGCTCAGCCCGGCCTCCTGGCACCACCCCAGCCAGGTCGGGCGCTGTCTTCGCCGTCATGATGCCCTCCTCCGGTCCCGCAGTCTCCTGACGTGGCCAGGAAGGCCAGGCCCGGCCCTTTTAATCGATTGTCGTCCGGTAATCCCGGTCTGGCCAGGCCCAGAAGTCCCTGATATGCGTGGGTCACCCGGCCGCCGTGCCGGCATGTGGCCGCTTCGGGCAGCGTCTGGCTGCATAGGCCTGACTGCGACGAGGACAGCCCGGACCGCGTAACTAGAGGTCAAGGGCTGTCCTTGCTGGTGTGGCAGGTGTTGGCTTCGAACCAACGTAGGCTGAGCCGACGGTTTTACAGACCGCTCCCTGCACCTCCATATGGCCTCTGACCTGTGCAAATACTGCCAGGCCGGGTTCGCGGGGACGACGCTGTCCGTAACTGTCCGTGCCTGCGGGCTCCTGGCCGCCCTGCCGCACGGACAGCGTCCGCGTAACGCGTTGACCAGCACAGACCTGAAAGCAGGCCCCGTCGCCCGGCTCCGGCCGCGCGCCATCCGGGCCACCTGGCAGCACGGTTGACCTCCCGGGTCAGGCGGCTGGTTCAGCCGCCGTTGAACAGGGCGGCCAGCGGGTTGGTGCTGGAGTACAGGCCAGCGGGGTTGCGGTACCAGAAGTTGAACTTCGACTACTGGGCTACCGGGCCGCAACCTGCGCTTCGAGGTGATCGAACCCGGCGCCGCCTGAATGGCTGCCTGCCTCCCCACCAGGCACCACAAACGGGATATTCGGAGCAAGCGGCGCCACAGATGGGTCAGTGAGCGAAATCTCACAGCCACCCATCCGCCGGTGGAGCAAGGCCGAACCCAGGCCAGCACAGTCCCACTGACGGAGGAACAAATGCGCTCTACGAGAACACGCCGCCGGGGTACGGCACTCGCCGCGCTCGGGCTCGCCTTGGCCGCAGGGGTGGCGGGCCTAGGCCCCAGTGGCGCAGGTGCGTCCAGCCACCGCGAGGCGCCACTCATCGCGGCCGACCCTGCGGTCGACAACACCGACGTGTATGCGTTCGCCAGCCCGGACCGCCCGGGCTACGCCACGTTCGTGGCGAACTTCATCCCGTTTGAGGAACCGAACGGCGGACCGAACTTCTATCCGTTCGCGACCGACGCGGTCTACAACATCAACATCGACAACAACGGGGACGCCAAGCCGGACGTCGTGTACCGCTGGACGTTCCATAACGTCGACAAGCGCGGTGGCAGCACGTTCCTGTACAACAACGGCCCGGTCACCTCGATCGCCGACGAGAACCTGCTGTTCCGCCAGACCTACACCCTGCAGGCATCTTTCCACGGCGGACCGTTCCAGACCCGGGTGAGCAACGCCCCGGTCGCCCCGTCCCGCGTGGGACAGGCATCAATGCCGGACTACGCGAAGCTGCGCAGCCAGGCCGTCACCGCGCTGCCGGGCGGCTGGAAGATCTTCGCTGGCCAGGCCGACGATCCGTTCTTCCTCGATCTGCGCGTCTTCGACCTGCTGTATGGCGGCGACCTGAAGGAGGTCGGGCAGGACACGCTGGGCGGCTATAACGTGAACACGATCGCGATCCAGGTACCGTTCAAGGACGTGGCGCTGAACGCCGACGCGAAGCGCAACCCGGTCGTTGGCATCTGGTCCACCGCCGAGCGGCCCCGGGTTCGCATCACCGGCAAGACGACCTCGTCTACCAAGGACTGGGTCCAGGTTTCCCGTCTCGGCAACCCGCTGGTCAACGAGGTCGTCGTTCCGTCCGGCTTGAAGGACGCCTTCAATGCCCTTCCGCCCGACAAGGATGCCTCGGTCGCCCCGGTCGTCGCCCGGGTCAAGGACCCCGAGGTGCCCAAGTTGATTCAGGGCATCTACGGCGTCAAGGCTCCGGCCGCCCCGCGCAACGACCTGGTCGAGATCTTCCTGACCGGCCTTACCAAAAAGGCCGGCGGCCCGATCAAGGCCGACCTCAACTCCCAGCTCAACAACGCCGACGTCAACCCGAGTGCCTTCCGGCCGTCGGAGATGCTGCGGCTGAACCTGTCGGTGAAGCCCACCGCTAAGCCAAACCGGCTCGGCGTGCTCGGCGGTGACCTGCAGGGCTTCCCGGACGGCCGCCGGCTCACCGACGACGTGGTCGACATCGAGCTGCAGGCGCTGGAGGGCGCGGCGCAGACCGGCAAGCTGGTCAGCGCGCTGGCCGCCGGCGATGGCGTCAACGCGAACGACCACGCCTTCGGCACGTCGTTCCCGTACGTCGCCCTGCCCAACGTGGGCGCGGTGAACAACGGCACGAGCGCTAGCAACGCCTCTCAGTCGTCCGCCGCTGCTGCCGTCACGCCGCCGCGTTCGGCCCCTCCGGCTGAGCAGAGCGTCCGCACCGCGCCGGTCGCGAACGCCACGCACGACGACACCATGAACGCGGTCGTCACCGCCACCTTGGGAGCGGTCGCCTTCGCCCTGGCAGCCCTGCTGTTCGGCGGATGGCTGATGCGCCGGCGCCGGCCGACCGCCGCGGGCACGCCGCAGAACCCGCTGCCACCTTCCGCCGCCAGCGGCCCAGACGAGTCGCCGGCCTAGCTCTCGTGCAAGATCCCGGGGGGCACGTCGGCCTTGGTGCCCGTGCCCCCGGGCTGGCCGCCAGGGGAGGTCATGACGATGCGGCTCCGGTTTCTGATTGTCGGACTGACAGCAATCCTGCTCACCGGCGTGGGCGCAGTGTTCGGGCTGCGCCATGGCGAATCACCGGGCCCCGGCAGCGCCCAGGCGTCGAGCAGTTTCTCGGCTGGGCAGGCCCCCGTCGACCAGCTCGCTGCGAGCATCGCCCGTGCGCAGAAGCACCTCAGCGCGGTCCCAGGAGACTACGATGCCTGGGCTGCGCTCGGCTCCGCGTATACCGAGCGTGCCCGCGTTACCGCCGATCCCGCGTATTACCCGAAGGCCGAGGGGGCGCTGCGACGCTCACTCAAGCTGCGGCCAACGGGAAATCCGGCCGCCCTGGTCGGGCTCGGGGCGCTCGCCAACGCCCGCCACGGGTTCGCCACCGCCCGGGATCTGGCCCACCGTGCTCTTCGCATGGACCCCTATTCGGCCGACGCGTACGGTGTCCTCGCCGACGCGCAGACCCAGCTCGGCCACCCCGTGGCGGCAACGGAAGCCATCCAGCACATGCTCGACCTCCGTCCTGGCCTCGCCGCCTACGCCCGCGCCTCCTACGACCTCGAACAGCAGGGTCGCCTGGACGACGCGGTGGCCCTCATGCACCGTGCGCTCGGCGACGCGGTCGACCCAGCGGACATCGCGTTCTGCCGCTACCAGCTCGGTGAGCTCGCCTGGCGCGCTGGACGGCTCGACGATGCCGAGACCGAGTACACCCGCGGGCAAGCCGCCGACCCTGCCTATCTCCCCCTGCTCGCCGGTCACGCCAGGGTCGCCGCGGCCCGCGGACACACCGCCGCGGCGCTGGCCGACTACGCGGAACTCACGGCGCGCTATCCGTCGCCCGGGTACCTCATGGACTACGCGACGCTGCTCCGCGCCGCCGGCCAGCCGGCCCGCGCCGATCAGCAACTCGCTCTCGCCGCGGCCGCGCTACGGCTGTTCAGGGCGAACGGCGGGACCGACGACCTGGGTGCCGCGCAGCTCGCGATCGCCCAGGGCCATGCCGGGCCAGCGGTGCTCGCAGCCGAGCGGGAGTGGTCTCGACGGCACTTCGCCGACGTAGCCGACCTGCTCGGCTGGGCGCTGCACCGGAGCGGCGCCAACGCCGAGGCGATCTCCTATGCCCGCCAGGCCAACGCGCTCGGCGCGCACAACTCCGGGTACCTGTTCCACCTCGGCATGATCGAACTGTCACTCGGCCGAAACGCCGACGCACGCCGCGACCTCAGCGCGGCCCTGGCCCTGAACCCTCACTTCTCGCCGCTCGATGCGCCCGCAGCCACGGCGGCCCTGCACCGGCTCGGCCCGCGATGAGGAGGCTCGTGAGCCTGGCGCTGGCCGCCCTGGGCGTCATCGGCATCGTCTTGGCGCTCCCGGCGCGGCCCGCCTCGGCGCAACCCCTGCACCCGCTCGGCAACTTCTCGGTGAACCAGGCGATCGGGCTCGATCTGTATCCCGATCGGGTCGCTGTCACCGCGATCGTTGACCTTGCCGAACTGCCGACGCTGCAAGAGCGCCCGGCAGTAGACACCACCGGCGACGGCACGGTCAGCGCCCCCGAGTCGACGGCGTACAACACCCGGGTGTGTAACGCGATGGCCGGAGCGGTGGCGCTGCGCGTGGACGGCCATCGGGTCCAATGGTCGGTGCGCCCCGCCGGTTTCGCATACCGTCCCGGGAGCGCCGGCCTACACACCAGCCGGGTATCGTGCGCGTTCAAGGCGGCCGCAGACCTGACCCGGCCGGCCACGGTGGATCTCGTCAACGGGTACCGGGCCGACCGGATCGGCTGGCGGGAGATCACGGCCGCGGGGCATGGGGTCCACATCGCGCACTCGCCGGTTCCGGTGCGCTCCGTCACCCATTCGTTGCGGTCGTACCCGGCCGACCTGCTCGGCTCGCCGCTCGATCAGCGTTCGGCCCGGCTGCAGGTCGAGCCGGGCGATGGGCCGGACGCTGGCGCAGCCATCCACGTGAGTGGGGGCGATCCGGTGAGCCGCTTGGTCGCACAAGCGGATCGGGCGCTGGAGCGCGTGGTCGGCGGGCATCTCACCCCGTTCGTCGGCGCTCTCGCGGTGCTCCTCGCGCTCACGCTCGGCGCCGCGCACGCTGCCCTGCCTGGGCATGGAAAGACGGTGATGGCCGCGTATATCGCTGGCCGCCGCGGCCGCCGGCGCGACGCACTCACCGTCGGCGCGATCGTGACGCTCACCCACACCGGAGGCGTGCTCGTCCTGGGCCTGCTGCTGACCGCTACCGCGGGCCTCGCCGGCGAGGTCGTGCTCTCGTGGCTAGGCATCGCCAGCGGCATCCTGGTCGCTGCCGTCGGCGTGGCCATGCTCGCCGGGGTCCTCCGCCGCCGTACCCCGGTGCACCACCACGATCACGGGCACTCGCACGAGCACCCCCATGACCATCACGGGCACCCGCACCCATCCCGCCAAGTGGGACGGCTCAGCCTGGTCGGGATGGGTATCGCCGGCGGGCTGGTGCCGAGTCCTTCTGCTCTCATCGTGCTGCTGGGCGCGATCGGTCTTGGGCGCACCGCCTTCGGCGTGCTGCTTGTGCTCGCATACGGAGCTGGGATGGCCGCCATGCTGACCGCGGCGGGGCTGGTGCTGGTCCGCATGCGGGATCGCTGGGCTTCGCGTCCACGCCGGACACTGGCCCGGCTCGCGGCGCTGGCGCCGGCCGGTACCGCCGCGCTGGTTCTCTGTGTCGGCCTCGGACTAGCCGGACGGGCCGCGCTCGGAGTGATTCACTGAGCGTGCGTCCCCCGCTGCGTGGGCGCCGAGCCTGCCAGCGGGTGTGGTGTCGAGATCTGAACTCGGCGACGCGCTCGGTGAAGTTCCAGCCGCCGGGGGACCGTGGGCCGGCATCGCGCGGATGCTCCCGCCACGATCCGGTCCAGAACGCGGTTCGCAGATCAGCCATCAACTCCGACGAAAGATCAGTGTTAGGACAATTCTCGCCGGGAGATTGACGGAAGCCGGAGCCGGTTCCTGGACGCGACCGGACCCAACTCCGCGGACGGTACCCCGTTGCAGATCTGGGGCTGCGCCGACGGCGCGAACCAGCAGTGGAACGTGCCGAGCTGAGTTACCGTCCGGCCAGGTGCCGTTCCAGCCCGTCCAGCAGGCGGCCAAGGCCGAACTCGAACAACTGATCCAGGTCCAGCTCCATCTCGCTGTTGACCAGGCGGTTCAGCAGCGGGAAGTCGCCGGTACCGGCGATGACGCGGAAGCCGTGCTCCTGGGTTTGCATCCACTCGTCGCTCGTGAGTCCCGAGTCCTGCTCGGCCTGGGCCTCAGCCTCGAGGTTGAGGGCCAGGCCGCGCACGTGGCTGAACAGCGTCGTGTGGACGTGCATCATCTCCTGGATCGTCAGGCCCAGCCCGTCGAGCGCGCGCAGCGCCCACTCGGTGTGCCGCATCCCGTTGGGGATCAGCTGCGGGCGGGTGATGGACAGCGCCGGGGCGAGCCACGGGTGGCGGCGGAATACCTGCCACTGCATGCGGGAGGACAGTTCCAGCTGGGCTCGCCAGCCCTCGGGCGGCCGGGCCGGCAGGGGGTCCTCGCCGAGCACGCTGTCCATCATGGACACCAGCAACTCGTCCTTGCCGTTGACGTGGCGGTAGAGGGACATCGGGGCCGCGCCCACCTCCGTCGCGATGCGCCGCATGGACAGCTGCGCCAGACCCTCGGCGTCGGCGACCCGGATGGCTGCCGCCACGATCCGCTCGCGGGTCAGGTCGGGGTCGCCCTCGTGGTGGCGCGCGGCGCGCGCCGCCACGCCCGCCGGCTGGGTGGTTCCGGCCGGGTCGGCGACCACCGTGCCCCGACCCGGTAGCGGCCGGGTCACCCCCTCGGCGTTCAGGGTGGCGAGTACCTTCGTCGCGGTGGCCAGGGCCACGCCCCACTCGCGGGTGATACCGCGCGCCGACGGTACCGGGTCGCCAGGTCGCAGTCCGCGATCGGCGATCCGGGCGCGGATCTCGTCGGCGATGCGGCGGTACGGCGGCTGAGTCACCGGTCGCTCCTCCTCTGCCCGTACTAGTACACCAGACCGCTTGACTAGTACACGTACGGTGTACGCATAGGTTAGTACATCACGTGCGACGAGGAGGCACAGCAATGGCCAACCGGACGGTACTGATCTCGGGCGCCGGCATCGGCGGGCCGGCGCTCGCGTTCTGGCTGCGGCGGTACGGCTTCGCACCGACGGTCGTGGAGGTCGCGCCCGCGCCCCGACCCGGCGGGCACGCCGTGGACCTGCGCGGCGCCGGACGCGAGGTGGTCGAGCGGATGGGGCTTCTTGACACGGTACGGGCGGAGCGCGTAGACGAGCGCGGATTCGCCTATGTGGACGGCCGCGGCCGGTGGACCGCGAGGATGCCGGCCGACCTGTTCGGCGGCGAGGGGATGGTCGCGGAGATCGAGATCATGCGCGGCAACCTGACCCGTATCCTGTACGACGCCACCCGCGATGGAACCGAGTACCTGTTCGGCGACCAGACCACCCGGCTGGCCGACGACGGGGACGGCGTCAAGGTGACGTTCGCCAGCGGTACCGTGCGGCGGTTCGACATTGTGGTCGGCGCGGACGGGCTGCACTCCGGGGTACGCCGGCTCGCCTTCGGGCCCGAGCAGGAGTTCGTGCGGCACCTCGGTGGGTACATGGCCTACTTCACGGTCCCGGACCCGGGCAACCTCGACCACTGGTTCCTCATGCACGGCGCGCCGGGCGGCCTGGTCGCCGGGATCCGGCCGGAGAACGGCGGCACGGCCAAGGCGATGCTCAGCTTCACCTCCCCGCCGCTGGACTACGACCGGCGCGACGTGTTCGCCCAGCAGGAGATCCTGCGCGCCAAGTTCGCCGGAGCGGGCTGGCTGGTACCGCAGATCCTCGCCGCCATGCCCGGCGCCGGGGACTTCTACTTCGACTCGCTCAGCCAGGTCCACATGGGACAGTGGCACCGGGGGCGGGTGGTGCTCCTCGGCGACGCCGGGTACTGCGGCTCGCCGCTGGCCGGGCTCGGTACCGCGATGGCCCTCGTCGCCGCTTACGTGCTCGCCGGTGAACTGTCCGCGACACCGGACGACCACGAGGCGGCGTTCACCCGGTACCAGGAAGAGGTGCGCGAATGTGTGAAGCAGTGCCAGACCCTGCCACCCGGTGGCGTGAAGGGCTTCGCGCCGAACAGCGCGCTGATGATCCGGATGCGCAACCTGTCGATGACCATGATGACCCGGTGGCCGATGCGCCTGCTCACCGCCAGGCAGTTCCAGAAGGCCGACGCGATCACGCTGAAGGACTACTGACGGCGAGCCGACCCCAACCGCTCAACGGACCGACACGGGTCTATCACCAGTCCACGGCAGGTGCCTGGGCCCGGCTCTCCGGATCCGGTCTCTGACCGGGGATATCGGGAACCCTTGCGGCGCAACGCCGCCGCTCCCGCAGCGCGGCTGTGTCGGTCTTCTATGCCAGCGGCAGCGACGGGCACTCGGCCGGCGTTCCGCACGGACGCTGTCCGCTATTTGTCCGTAGCCACTGCTACGCATCGACCCACGGTGACATACCGTGAGACAAATCGTGACGAGAAGAAAACGGCCCCTCGGCCACGTTTCCGCAGCCAGGGGGCTGTTTTCACTGATGGTGGCAGGTGTTGGGTTCGAACCAACGTAGGCTGAGCCGACGGTTTTACAGCCTGTCGCTCCTCGCCGAGTCGAACGCCTGTGACCAGCGCATTCGCCGTCCGAGGGGAGGGTCCGGGCCGACGCCGTCCGCTATGCGTCCGTGAGCATCGGTTTCCCGGGGCCGTTGCAGCCACGGACGGGGGCACTCACGGCCACGGACGGCGGCGCGGGAACGGTTATGCCGACCGTCCGCACAGTTCCTCGCCTCTGACCTGGTACTTCAGGATGCCTGTTCGCTGAGCTGACCACCCGCAGGTTGCGTCGCTTCGCCCACCGCAGCGTCACTGCCTTGGAAGCCGACGTCCGCCGCTGGATCAACGAGTGGAGCGTCGAGCGATGCATCGCCGAACTCACCGCCGAGCACGGGGAGCGCTGGTTCACCGTGCCCGCGGCGGTGGCCTACGACGTGGCCGGTGAGGTGGTCGGCGGTCCGGCCGGGGCCCCGGAGTCCGGCACTCCCGCGTAGTCGGGCAGCTCGGCGCCGTTTAGCGCGCGCTCGATCAGCTCGGTGAACCACTCGGCGTTAAAGTCCGGGCTTGGCTCGGCGTCCGGCCCGGGGACGTCGCGGCTGCGCGCGTGCAGCCGGCCGATCTCCTGGTTGGCCTCGACGAACGAGCGAATCCGCCCCTCGTAGCCGGCAAACCCCGCCTCCGGGTCCCACCCGGCGGCGGCCAGCTCTCCGGCCAGCAGGTAGGCACCGACCAGGGCCAGGCCGGTGCCCTGCCCGGACAGCGGCGACGAGCTGAACGCCGCGTCCCCGAGCAGTCCGACCCGTCCGCTCGACCAGCGGTCCATCACCACCTGGGCGACCTGGTCCAGGTAGAAGTCCGGGGTGTGGTCCAGGTGCGCGAGGATGCGCGGGGCCAGCCAGCCAAGGCCGGCCATCCGCTCGCGCAGCAGGCGCTTCTGGGCCGCGACGTCGCGGTGGTCGACGTCGAGGCCGGCCGCGGGGAAGGAGAACATGGCCATCGCCCGGGTGGCGTCCTGGATGGGCCGCAGGCCGGCGGAGCGCCCGGACCCGGATTCCTGGTAGTCGATCAGCCAGCGGTCCAGCCCGAACTCGTTGGGCACCGTGTAGAAGGCCATCACGTGCCCGAGGTGGCGGACGAACCGCTCGTGCGGCCCGAAGACCATCGCGCGCAGCGCCGAGTGCAGCCCGTCCGCCCCGACCACCAGGTCGAAGCGCCGCCGGGCGCCGCCCGCGAAGGTCACGTCGACGCCGTCCGCGTCCTGGGTGAGCCCGGCGATCCGGTCGCCGAAGATGTACTCGACACCGTCCTGGGTGTCGTCGTGGAGTACCCGGGACAGGTCCCCGCGCAGGATCTCGATCTCCGAGATGTACCCGTCGCCGCCGTCGTCGTCCGCGCGGTAGGTCTCCAGCACCTTCCCGTCCGCGTCCACGGTGTACGCGCCAGCGGTCTCGGTGCGGGCCGCGCGCACGGCCGCGTCCAGCCCCATCCGCCGGATGACCGCCCTGGTCACCCCGCGTGCATCCACCGCCTGCCCACCGGGACGCAGCCCGGGTGCCCGCTCCACCACGGTCACCCCGGCGCCCCGCCGGCGCAGCCAGTGAGCCAGCGCCGGCCCTGCGATACTCGCCCCCGCCACCAGCACCCTGGTCTCAACCTTGACCATCATGTCCTCCTGTCATCGGAGAGCTAGACATTCCCGGGGCAGGAAACTCATCGGCAGATAGCGAGACGCCGCCTGGCTGGATCGCTAGCCCCAGCCTGCAACTCGACGCGGTCGAGCTTGACCGATGGTCCCAGCAGCCCTGCCCTGCGCATACAAGTGTCACCACACTGTTCCAGCACCGGACTGACGACATGCCCGTAGGCCGACCCGACCACCTGACGGGGCAGTCTGGCTGCTGTTACTAGGAATCAGAAACCGCAGCGTGCAGAGGCGGTCACCAGGTCCATGGCGAGGTTGCGGACTTGCTGCACTGCCCACGCCCCGGTCGGGTGCGCGGTCACCCCGGCCACGTGCAGTCTTCGGGTGCCATGTTCGATGAACACCAGCAGGTACAGCCGCTTGAGCAGCACGGTTTCCACCACCAGGACGTCACAGGCGATGATCGCATGAGCCTGAGCGGCCAGGAATTCCCGCCAAGTCGGGCCGGCCCGCCGGGGCGCTGGGTTGATGCCCGCAGTGTGCAGGATCTCCCACACCGTGGACGCGGCGATCGCGTACCCGAGCCGCGCCA
>Ga0207700_10002197_pt1 | contig 11192 bp, 9 predicted proteins | sample LARL82metaG_FD_184348 | JGI IMG/M metagenome (GOLD analysis project Ga0207700, IMG submission 184348) | Corn, switchgrass and miscanthus rhizosphere microbial communities from Kellogg Biological Station, Michigan, USA - LAR L8-2 metaG... | ecosystem: Host-associated > Plants > Roots >...
GTCGGCTCGGCGATACGGGTCGACACCCGGGGCCGCGAGGTGATGCGGATCCTGCCACGGGTCAACGAGGCCGTGAACGAGGAATGGATTTCCGACAAGACCCGTCACGTCGTCGATGGCCTGCGCACGCAGCGGCTCGATCGGCCCTATATCCGCGAGAACGGCAAGCTCTTGGCCGCGTCATGGTCCGAAGCGTTCGAAGCGATCGCCGCGAAGACCGCCCGCAGCGACGGCAAGCGGATCGGCGCCATTGCCGGCGATCTCGCCGCGGTCGAGGAGATGTTCGCGCTGAAGGACCTGCTTGCGAAATTCGGTTCGGTCAATCTCGCGGTGCAGGGCGGCGATGCCTTCGATCCAAAGGCCGGCCGCGCCTCCTACCTCTTCAACCCGACGATTGCCGGTATCGATCAGGCCGACGCGCTGCTCATTATCGGTTCTAATCCGCGGCGAGAGGCAGCGGTGCTCAACGCGCGGATCCGCAAACGCTGGCGCTCGGGCCAGCTCAAGGTCGGGCTGATCGGCGCCAAGGCCGATCTGACCTACGACTACGACCATATCGGCGCGGGCACGGATTCGCTCACCGATCTTGCCGCGGGCAAGCATTCCTTCGCCGACCTGCTGAAAAATGCAAAACATCCGATCGTGCTGGTCGGCGCCGGCGCGATCGCGCGCCATGATGGCGCGGCCATTCTGTCGCTTGCCGCAAAACTCGCCGGCGATTTCGGCGCCATCAAGGAAGGCTGGAACGGCTTTGCCGTCCTGCATGAGGTCGCCTCGCGCGTCGGCGCACTCGATATCGGGTTTGGCGCCGGTGCGGGAGGCCTAAGCGCGGCGCAGATGACGACGTTCGGCACGCTCGATGTGCTGTTCCTGCTCGGTGCCGACGAGACCAAGGTACCGGACGGCACTTTCGTGGTCTATATCGGCACCCATGGCGACAAGGGCGCCCACCGCGCCGACGTGATCTTGCCGGGCGCCGCCTACACCGAAAAGTCCGGCATCTATGTCAATACCGAGGGCAGGGTGCAGATCGCGGGCCGCGCGGCGTTTCCGCCGGGCGAGGCGCGCGAGGACTGGGCGATCATCCGCGCGCTCTCGGACGTGGTAGGCAAGAAGCTGTCTTACGACTCGTTGCAAGCATTGCGCCAGGCTCTCTTCAAAGCGGTGCCGCATCTGATGCGCGTCGACCAGATTGAAGGCGGCCATGCCGATGATGTCAGGACGCTTGCGGGCAAGGGCGGCAGCCTCGAGAAGGCGCCGTTCAAGACCACGATTGAGCATTACTACCTGACCAATCCGGTCGCGCGCGCCTCGGCGGTCATGGCGGAATGTTCGCGCCTGGCCTCCGGGCACATGCAGACGGCAGCGGAGTGAGTGATGAAGGTGATCGGCCTCATCGGTGGCATGAGCTGCGAGTCGACCGCGCACTATTATGCGCGGCTGAACGAGGGCGTGCGGGCCGCGCGTGGTGGGTTACATTCGGCTGAAATCCTGATGTGGTCGGTCGATTTTGCCCCGATCGCCCAGATGCAGGCGGAAGGCCGCTGGGAGGAGGCGGGTGTTCGGCTCGCCACCATCGCCAAGCGGCTGGAAGGGGCGGGCGCCGACGTGCTTGTGCTCGCCACCAACACCATGCACAAGGTCGCCGACACGATCGAGGCAGCTGTGGGCATCCCGTTCTTGCATATCGCGGACGCGACCGCGTCGAAAATCCGGGCCGCCGGCAAGCGCAAGCCGGCGATCATGGCGACCCGCTTCACCATGGAACAGGATTTCTATACCGGCCGGCTGCGCGACAAATTCGCCCTGGAAACCTTGATTCCGGACGATGCCGATCGGACGCTCGTGCATCAAATCATCTATGATGAACTGTGCGTCGGGCGCGCCACGGGAGCCTCGCGACAGGTCTTTGTCGACGTGGCGCGGCGGCTTGCCGCCAAGGGAGCGGACTGCCTCGTGCTCGGCTGCACCGAGGTCGGAATGCTGCTGGACGAGCGCAACGCGCCGCTTCCGATCTTCGACACGACCCTGATCCATGCCGATGCCGCCGTGAACTTCGCACTCGGCCTCGTACCAACCGCGGAAGCAGCGGAGTGAGCGTGACCTGATGGAATTTTTTGAGAGCGCATTCTGGACCGGTTTCCTGTGGCCGCTGATCGTGATGGTCGCGGAGAGCGTATTGCTGCTCGTCGTGCTCTTGATCGCGATCGCCTACATCCTGCTCGCCGACCGCAAGATCTGGGCGGCGGTGCAGATCAGGCGCGGCCCCAACGTGGTCGGGCCCTGGGGCCTCTTCCAGTCCTTCGCCGACCTTTTGAAATTCGTGCTGAAGGAGCCGATCATCCCCTCCGGCGCCAACAAGGGCGTGTTCCTGCTGGCGCCGCTGGTGTCCTGCGTGCTGGCGCTGGCGGCGTGGGCCGTGATCCCGATGAATCTCGGCTGGGTGATCTCCGACATCAATGTCGGCGTGCTCTATATCTTCGCGATCTCGTCGCTGTCGATCTACGGCATCATCATGGCCGGCTGGTCGTCGAACTCGAAATATCCGTTCCTGGCCGCGCTTCGCTCGGCGGCGCAAATGGTGAGCTACGAAGTCTCGATCGGCTTCGTCATCATCACGGTGCTGTTGTGCGCCGGATCGCTTAACCTTTCGTCCGTGGTGGAGGCGCAGAATACCCGCGGCTTCGCCAGCCTGATCGGCCTGCCGCAGCTCACCATCCTGAACTGGTATGTGTGGCCGCTGTTTCCGATGTTCGTGGTGTTCTACGTCTCGGCGCTGGCGGAGACCAACCGTCCGCCGTTCGATCTGGTGGAAGCAGAATCCGAGCTGGTCGCGGGCTTCATGGTCGAATACGGCTCGACGCCGTATCTTTTGTTCATGCTCGGCGAATATGTCGCGATCACCACGATGTGCGCGATGGCGACGATCCTGTTCCTGGGGGGCTGGCTGCCGCCGGTGGCGCTGCCGCCGTTCACCTGGGTGCCCGGCGTGATCTGGTTCGCGCTGAAGCTATTCTTCATGTTCTTCCTGTTTGCGATGGCGAAGGCGATCGTGCCGCGCTACCGCTACGATCAACTGATGCGGCTCGGCTGGAAGGTGTTCCTGCCGTTGTCGCTGGCGATGGTGGTTATCGTCGCCGGCGTGCTGCATTTCGCGAACATCGCGCCGAAATGAGGTCGCCATGAGCATCAATGTCAACGCTACGGCCCGCGCGCTGCTGTTGTCCGAATTCGTCTCGGCGTTCTTCCTCGCCATGCGTTATTTCTTCCAGCCGAAGCCGACGCTGAACTATCCGTTCGAGAAGGGGCCGATTTCGCCCCGCTTCCGCGGCGAGCACGCGCTGCGCCGCTATCCCAATGGCGAAGAACGCTGCATCGCCTGCAAGCTGTGCGAGGCGATCTGTCCGGCACAGGCGATCACCATCGAGGCCGGTCCGCGCCGCAACGACGGCACCCGCCGCACCGTGCGTTACGACATCGACATGGTGAAATGCATCTATTGCGGTCTGTGCCAGGAGGCCTGTCCCGTCGACGCCATCGTCGAGGGGCCGAATTTCGAATTCGCGACCGAGACCCGCGAGGAACTCTATTATGACAAGGCGAAATTGCTCGCCAATGGCGACCGCTGGGAGCGCGAGATTGCGAAAGCGATCGAACTCGACGCGCCGTACCGGTGAGGTGAGGGCATGATCCTATCCGAAATCCCCACGTCATTCCGGACGGCGCCAGCGGGTCCGCGCGAAGCGCGGCCCGATTACCGGCTCCATGCCGATCCGGAATCTCGCGCTACAATCTCCAGATTCCGGGTTCGCGGACTTTGTCCGTGCCCCGGAATGACGGAGGGCGTGGTCGCATGATCCTTCCCGCGCTGTTCTTCTATCTGTTCGCCGGCGTCTGCGTCGCGTCCGCCGTCATGGTGATCGTGTCGCGCAATCCCGTGCACTCGGTGCTGTTTCTGATCCTCGCTTTCGTCAACGCGTCGGGCCTGTTCGTGCTGATGGGTGCGGAATTTCTAGGGATGGTTCTCATTTTCGTATATGTCGGCGCAGTCGCGACGCTGTTCCTGTTCGTGATCATGATGCTGGATGTCGATTTCGCCGAGTTGCGCTCGGGCTATCTGGAATACTTGCCGATCGGGCTCGTGATCGGCGGGATTTTTCTCGCCGAACTGCTGCTGGTCGGCGGCGGTTGGGTGATCAGTCCCGGCGTCGCCAAATCGATCACGGCGGCGATCCCCAATAATGTCAGCAACACCGAAGCGCTGGGGCTCGTGCTCTACACGAAATACATCCACTACTTCCAGATCGCAGGTCTCGTACTCTTGGTCGCGATGATCGGCGCCATCGTGTTGACCTTGCGCCACAAGGCGAACGTCAAGCGGCAGGACATCAATGTGCAGAACGCGCGCACGCCCGAGCTTGCCATGTCTGTGCGCAAAGTAGCCCCGGGACAGGGCTTGCAGGACGCCGATGCCGCGGAGTGGGTGCGATGACGATCGGGCTTGGACATTATCTGGCTGTCGGCGCGATCCTGTTCACGACGGGGATCCTCGGCATCTTCCTCAACCGTAAGAACATCATCATCATCCTGATGTCGATCGAGCTGATCCTGCTCGCCGTCAACCTCAATCTGGTAGCGTTCTCGACCTTCCTCGGCGATATCGTCGGCCAGGTGTTTGCGCTGGTCGTGCTCACGGTCGCCGCCGCGGAAACTGCGATCGGTCTTGCCGTGCTGGTGGTTTACTTCCGCAACCGCGGCTCGATCGCGGTTGAAGACGTCAATCTGATGAAGGGCTGATCCCAACATGGTTCAGGCGATTGTTTTCCTGCCGCTGCTGGGCGCCATTCTCGCCGGCCTGATCTCCATTTTCGGAGCGCATGCCCGCAACCCGGGCGGCGATGAGGTCGAGCATCATGATGATGCGCACGGCGTGGACGCTCATGCGGCCGACGCCCACGACGAGAACGGTCATGACGATCATGGCCATGACGACCACGCGGTCGAACCGCCCGCCGCCGGATCGCGCGCGGCGGAACTGATCACGACCGGTTTGCTGTTCGTTTCCGCCGGCCTTTCCTGGGTGACGCTGGTCGACGTCGGCTTCCTGCATCATGACGCGCGGATCGCGCTGTTCCCCTGGATCATTTCCGGCGACCTGCAAGTCATATGGTCGCTCCGGGTCGACACCCTGACCGCCGTGATGCTGGTCGTGGTCAACACGATCTCCTCGCTCGTGCACCTCTATTCGATCGGCTACATGGACGAAGATCCGTACCGGCCGCGGTTCTTCAGCTATCTCTCGCTGTTCACCTTCGCCATGCTGATGCTGGTGACGGCCGATAATCTGGTGCAGTTGTTTTTCGGCTGGGAAGGCGTCGGGCTCATGAGCTACCTGCTGATCGGGTTCTGGTATCAGAAACCGTCGGCGAATGCCGCGGCGATCAAGGCCTTCATCGTCAACCGCGTCGGCGATTTTGGGTTTGCGCTCGGCATTTTCGCGATCTTCGCGCTGATCGGCTCGACCGATTTCGAGACGATCTTCGCAGGTGCGCCCGGGCTATCCGGCAAGACCATCGATTTCCTCGGCTGGCATGCCGATGCGCTGACGCTGACCTGCCTGCTGCTGTTCATGGGCGCGATGGGCAAATCCGCGCAGTTTCTGCTGCACACCTGGCTGCCGGACGCCATGGAAGGCCCGACGCCGGTCTCCGCGCTGATCCATGCCGCAACCATGGTGACGGCGGGCGTGTTCATGGTGGCGCGGCTGTCGCCGCTGTTTGAGCTCGCGCCGACCGCGCAGGCGGTGGTGATGTTCTTCGGCGCCACGACGGCATTCTTCGCCGCCACCGTCGGCCTCGTGCAGAACGACATCAAGCGGATCGTTGCCTATTCGACCTGCTCGCAGCTCGGCTACATGTTCGTGGCGATGGGGGCGGGCGCCTATTCCGTCGGCATGTTCCATCTGTTCACGCACGCCTTCTTCAAGGCGCTGCTGTTCTTGGGGTCCGGCTCGGTGATCTATGCGATGCATCACGAGCAGGACATCCGCAACATGGGCGGGCTGTGGCGCAAGATCCCTTACACCTTCGCGGTGATGTGCGTCGGCACGCTTGCCTTGACAGGGTTCCCGTTCACCGCCGGTTATTTCTCAAAGGACGCGATCATCGAATCCGCCTACGCCTCGCATAATCCGCTGGCGATCTATGGGTTCCTGATGACCGTGGGTGCGGCGGGGCTGACGTCATTCTACTCGTGGCGCCTGATCTTCAAGACTTTCTTCGGCGAGCCGCATGACCCGGAGCACTATGAAGCGGCGCATGAGAGCCCGCTTTGGATGCTGATCCCGATCGGCATTCTCGCGGCCGGATCGATCTTCGCCGGCCTTCCGTTCAAGGAATTGTTCGCCGGTGGCAGCGTCGAGGAATTCTTCCGCGAGTCGGTGAAGATGCACCCGCACATCATCGAAGAGATGGAAGAGATCCCGGTTTGGATCAAGGTGCTGCCGACGCTGATGATGGCGATAGGCTGGTATGTGTCTTACGTCTTCTATATCCGCCGGCCTTATCTGCCGGAAGATCTCGCCAACCAGCAGCCGATGCTCTACCAGTTCCTGCTCAACAAATGGTATTTTGACGAGCTCTACGATCTGATCTTCGTACGTCCTGCGAAACGGATCGGCCGCTTCCTGTGGAAATACGGCGACGGCTACATCATCGATGGCTTCGGCCCCGACGGCGTTTCGGCGCGCGTGCTCGACGTCACCCGCAACGTCGTGAAGATCCAGACCGGCTATCTCTACCACTACGCCTTTGCGATGCTGATCGGGGTCGCAGGACTGATCACCTGGTTCATGTTCGGCTTTGGAGGCCAGTGATGACAACCTGGCCCATTCTCTTTGTCGTCACGTTCCTGCCGACGGTTGGGGCAATCGTAGTCTATGCGCTGGCGCGCGGCAACGACGAGGCCGCCGCCCGCAACGCGCGCTGGATTGCGCTGTGGACCACGCTCGTCACCTTCGTGGTGTCGCTGATCCTGGTCTGGCGTTTCGATGCGACGCAAACCGAGTTCCAGTTCGTCGAAAAGGCCTCATGGCTCGCCACCGGCATCACCTATCACATGGGCGTCGACGGCATCTCGCTGCCGTTCGTGATCCTGACCACCGCATTGATGCCGTTCTGCATCATCGCGAGCTGGAAATCGATTACCTCGCGCGTGGGCGAATATATGATGGCGTTCCTGCTTCTGGAAACGCTGATGGTCGGCACCTTCTGCGCGCTCGACCTCGTGCTGTTCTATCTGTTCTTCGAGGGCGGCCTAATCCCGATGTTCCTGATCATCGGCGTCTGGGGCGGCCCGCGCCGGGTCTACGCGTCTTTCAAGTTCTTCCTCTACACGCTGCTCGGCTCGGTCTTGATGCTGCTCGCGATCATGGCGCTATACTGGAACGCCGGCACGACCGACATCCCGACCCTGATGCATACCGCCGTGCCACTGTCCCTGCAGAAATGGGCATGGCTCGCGTTCTTTGCGTCGTTTGCGGTGAAGATGCCGATGTGGCCGGTTCACACCTGGCTGCCCGACGCCCATGTCGAGGCGCCGACCGCGGGCTCGGTGATCCTGGCCGCGATCCTTCTGAAGATGGGCGGCTACGGTTTCCTGCGTTTCTCGCTGCCGATGTTCCCGCTGGCCTCGCACGATTTCGCGCCGTTGATCTTCTCGCTATCGGTGATCGCCATCATCTACACCTCGCTGGTGGCGCTGATGCAGGAGGACATCAAGAAGCTGATCGCCTATTCCTCCGTCGCCCATATGGGCTTCGTCACCATGGGCATCTTCGCCGGCACCATGCAAGGCGTTGCCGGCGGCGTGTTCCAGATGGTCTCGCACGGCATCGTGTCGGGCGCGCTGTTCCTCTGCGTCGGCATCGTCTACGACCGCATGCATACCCGCGAGATCGCGGCCTATGGTGGGCTGGTCAACCGGATGCCGCTCTACGCGCTGGTGTTCATGGTCTTCACCATGGCCAATGTCGGGCTGCCCGGCACCAGCGGCTTCGTCGGCGAATTCATGACGCTGATCGGTACCTTCAAGACCTCGATCCCGACCACGGTGTTCGCCACCACGGGCGTGATCCTGTCGGCGGCCTACGCGCTATGGCTTTATCGGAAGGTGATTTTCGGCGCGCTGGTGAAGCCGTCGCTGATGAGCATCAAGGATCTGACGTTCCGGGAGTGCCTCACGCTGTTCCCGCTGGTGGCGCTCACCATCCTGTTCGGCATCTACCCCAAGCCAGTGCTCGACATGTCGGCGGCTTCGGTGCAGCAACTCGTCACCAATTACAACACCGCGGTCACCGCCGTGAAAGCGGCCGCGCTGCTGCAATAAGAATCCGGCAGCAGGATAGGAACGCCCCATGAGCTTTGAGAGTGCAGGTTATCCATTGCAGCCGGTGTTGCCGGAGCTGGTGCTGGCCGTGGGTGCTATGGTACTGTTGATGGTTGGTGCCTATCGCGAGCAGGGGACGACCAGGCTCGTCACCACCCTTGCGATCTGCCTCCTGGTCCTGACCGGCGTGCTGGAATGGATGCTGCCGGCTGGAAAACTCACGACGTTTGGCGGCAGCTTCATTGTCGACGATTTCGCCCGGTTCCTGAAAATCCTGGCGCTGATCGGCTCGGCGGCGACGCTTGTTCTGTCGACGGAATTCCTGTCCGATCCGTCGCGGCGCATTTTCGAATATTCGATTCTGGTGCTGCTCTCGACGCTCGGCATGATGGTGCTGATCTCGGCGGGTGATCTCATCATGCTCTATCTCGGGCTCGAGCTGATGTCGCTTGCGCTCTACGTGGTCGCCGCCAGCAACCGCGACAATGCGAAGTCGACCGAGGCCGGGCTGAAGTATTTTGTGCTCGGGGCGCTGTCGTCGGGCATGCTGCTCTATGGCGCCTCCCTGATCTATGGCTTCACCGGCACCGTCAGCTTTGCCGGCATTGCCGCTTCTGTGAAGACCGGCAGCCTCGGCATCGTGTTCGGCCTGGTGTTCCTGCTGGCCGGGTTTTGCTTCAAGATTTCCGTGGTGCCGTTCCATATGTGGACGCCCGATGTCTATGAGGGCGCGCCGACGCCGGTGACCGCGTTCTTTGCCTCCGCGCCCAAGGTCGCGGCCCTTGCCGTGTTCACCCGCGTGGCGCTGACGGCATTTCCGGGCATCGTCCCGCAGTGGCAGCAGATCGTGGTGTTCGTTTCGATAGCCTCGATGGCGCTTGGCGCGTTTGCCGCCATCGGGCAGAAGAACATCAAGCGCCTGATGGCCTACTCGTCGATCGGCCACATGGGATTTGCGCTGGTCGGCCTTGCCGCCGGCACCGTCGAGGGCGCCCAGGGCGTGCTGGTGTATATCACGATCTATGTAGCGATGACGCTTGGCTCCTTCGCCATCATCCTCGCCATGAAGCGCAACGGACAGGCGGTGGAGCAGATCAGCGATCTCGCAGGCCTCTCGCGCACCAATCCGCTCCTCGCCTTCTTCTTTGCCATGCTCCTATTCTCGCTCGCCGGCATCCCGCCGCTCGCCGGCTTTTTTGCGAAATGGTATGTTTTCGTGGCCGCGATCAAGGCCGGCCTGTTCACGCTCGCGGTTATCGGCGTGCTGACGAGCGTGGTGGGCGCATTCTACTACCTCACCATCATCAAGGTGATGTATTTCGACGAGCCGCTCGAAAAGTTCGACCCGATGCGCATGGAACTGCGCACGGTGTTGGCAGTGGCCGGGCTCTTCAACATCTTCTTCTTTGCCTATCCGGGGCCGCTGGTCAGCGTCGCGACGGCAGCCGCGAAGTCATTATTCTAGATGGTTCTATTTTAAATGGCTTTCACCCTCGGTCCTCGCGCCATATCGGCGGGTTACCGGCTCGCAGCTTTCGATTCGATCGGCTCAACCAATGCGGAGGCGATGTCGCGGGCGCGCGAGGGTGAACGCGGGCCGCTGTGGTTGGTGACGTCCGAACAGACCGCCGGGCGCGGGCGGCGGCAGCGCGCCTGGATCGCGCCGCGCGGCAATCTTGCGAGCAGCATTTTGGAAGTATTGGACGTGTCGCCCGGGGTCGCAGCGACGCTTGGGTTTGCCGCCGGCCTCGCCCTTGAATCGGCGCTGCGAAAGCTGAGCGTTGAGGCTTCGCTGCGTTCGGCCGGGTCGGACGATCTGAATTTCTCGCTGAAATGGCCCAATGACGTGCTGGCCGGGAAGCATAAGCTCGCCGGCATCCTGCTTGAGGCCGAGGCCATCGCGGGCGATCGCCTCGCGGTCGTGGTCGGCATCGGCACCAATGTCGTCGCAGCGCCCGAGGGCACGCCGACGCCGGCGACCTCGCTCGCGGCACTTGGCGTTCAGGTCGGCGCCGAAGAACTATTCGCAGCGCTCTCGGACGGCTGGGCGGAATTCCGCGGCATCTGGGATAGTGGTCGCGGTTTTGGTGAAATCCGGAAATTATGGCTGGCGCGTGCCGCGGGTCTCGGACAGGCGGTTTCGATCAAGTCGGGCGGGGCGACCATCGAAGGCACGTTCGACACCCTCGATGAGCAAGGCTGCATGGTGGTGCGGACAACGGCCGGCGCGCGGGTGCCGATCACCGCCGGCGACGTCTATTTCGGATCAGCGGCCTCCACGGGAGCGGCCTGATGGCACGGCCGGATGAGCTGGTGTTTGCGCCGCTCGGCGGCGTCGGTGAGATCGGCATGAACCTGTCGATCTATGGGCTCGGCAACCGACATCAGCGCTCCTGGCTCGCGGTCGATCTCGGCGTTTCCTTCGGCGACGAAGAGCATTTGCCCGGCATCGATCTGATCATGCCGGATATCCGCTTTCTCGAAAAGGAGCGGAAGAACCTCATCGGGCTCGTGCTGACGCACGCCCATGAAGACCATTTCGGCGCCATCATCGACCTCTGGCCGAAACTGAAATGCCCGATCTATGCCACCAAATTCAGCGCCGCGTTGTTCGAAGCCAAATGCGCCTCCGAGCGCAATCCGCCGAAAATCCCGGTCACGGTGGTGCGATCGGGCGGCCGGATCGACATCGGGCCGTTCAATGTCGAATTCATCCCGGTTGCGCATTCCATACCGGAATCGCATGCGCTCGCGATCCACACCGAAGTTGGCACGGTATTGCACACCGGCGACTGGAAGATCGATCC
>Ga0207700_10002200_pt1 | contig 11188 bp, 8 predicted proteins | sample LARL82metaG_FD_184348 | JGI IMG/M metagenome (GOLD analysis project Ga0207700, IMG submission 184348) | Corn, switchgrass and miscanthus rhizosphere microbial communities from Kellogg Biological Station, Michigan, USA - LAR L8-2 metaG... | ecosystem: Host-associated > Plants > Roots >...
GCCCTGGCTGGGGACGGGGAGATGGCGGTAGGCGAGGCCAGCGGCCAGGGCGCGGCGGCCGATGTCGGGGACGCCCGCCCAGTCAAGCTCGGAGTCGGTCAGCAGGCAAAGGAGCCGGGTGGCCCCGTGTGAGCGAAGCTGTGCCAGATCCTCGTCCAGGTCGCGGGACCGGTCCCGTCGTCCGGGGCACGGCGTGATACCGAGTCGGCCAGCCCCGGTGAGATCCGATTCAATCCAGTCCACCCGCAGGACCAGCTCGGCTTCTATGGTGCGGGTGATCTGGTCGGCAAGCGAGCATGCCGCCGCCAGCGCCGACTGCTTCTGAAGTGGGGACGGCTCAGGGAAGCTGAGCGTGTGGACCGCGTAACGCAAGAGCGCCACCTGGAGCTGGAGGGGATGACGGTCCTCGCGGCATAGCTGGCCGCCGATCCGGCGCACCACCTGGAGTACCTCCCACGCCCGAACGAGCTGAGGGGAGCGCACCTCGTCAGGGCGGATGGGGAGATCGGCCTGCAGGTCGGTGACCGACCGGAGGGCGCGGGTGATTGCAAGGGCCTCTAGGAGCTGGGAAGCATCCTCGATGGGCGTAAGTACGTAGAGCAGGTCGTTCTCGAACTTGGCCAGGTCTTTTAGGACGTGACCGGGGCCGGCCTGGAAGAAGTCGATGACCCAGACGTTGTGGTTGGCGTCGACCAGGATGTTGGCCGCGTTGAGATCGCCATGCACATAGGCCACGTAGTGGTAGTCGTGCGCCGACAGCGGATGGTGGGCCAGGAAGCGCTCGTAGAACTCGCAGACGTTAGGCAGCGACATCCCGTCCGGGAACTCGAGCACCCTCTGGCCGGAGTCAGCAGTGACGGCGGCGACACTGTTGCGCACCGCTGGCCCGAGCTCGGGAGAGAACTGATAGTGGTCGAGAAGGGGCATGCGTTCGTAGCGGGCCGCCGCATAGAGCGGGCCGAGGACGTCTTCGAATGCACTCCGTACGACAGTGATCAGGCGACGCGTGGCCACCTTGGCGGCGAACATCGCCTGCAGCGTCCGGACCTGGCCGTGGCCCATGGCGGCGTACGCGTATTTCAGGCCGGCCCGGTCACCCAGGTCGACGAAGCCACGGACGCTGGGGGCGTTGTTGCCGAGCACGTCCTCGACCTGCTCGAAGCCGACCCGCTCCTGGGCGATGGCCCGGTTCGGGCCCAGCTTGACGACGGCTGGCGCTTGGCGGTGGCCCAATGCGTCCTGACTCGCCGCTCGCCACACAAGGGCTCCCGAGTAACCGCCGGAAATCGGCTGTAGGTCCACCTGAGTGCTGTCCCGGAAAAGGTGGGCGACGATGGCGCGGTCCGTGGGGCTGAGAGCCGCCGCATCGACCGGGCTCTCGATCCGGGGTTCGAAGCTAAGCAGGTGATGGGGGAGGGCCAGTTCCGCGCCTGGACGAAGCCAGTCGACAAACTCGGCCGGGGAGTCAAAGCAGCGCACGCCGAGGATCTTGTCGAGCTGAGCCAGGGCGTTGAAGTGCTGGGTGCGCGAAGCGCTTGCGGTCAGGGCGCTGCACGTCGCGAGATCATCGATACCGAGCCTGGTCTTCAGGTCGTAAAGCAGGAAGCTCACTTTGGCCTCGGTCCACACTCCGACGACTCCGACGCGCAACGGCTCATCGCCGTGGGCGTGACGGATCCGCTCGAGCTGATGGGCCAGATCCGTTCCCTCAAGGTCGTTTAGTGTCAGCGAGTCGACGGTCCGCTCGTTGGGAGCCGCCATGACCCGCTCATCCATGCCCAGGACTAGCCGGGCCCCGCTAGAGCCCTGGAGGCAATGCGCACCGAAGCGCTGCAGGTGCTCGCGCTGGGCGGGGTCGTCAGGGTCGTGCCAGTCGCGGATGTGGATGAGATCGATGTCATCGGGGGCCAAGCTGCGCGCCCAGTCGAACAGTTGCGCCATCGGCCCTGCGGACGGCTCGTTCCCGAGCAGGCGCGCCGCTTCGCTGTAGCCGACGTGCAGCAGGTTGGGCAGGGGATCATGTGGGCCGATCGGGTCGACGAAATCACGCTGAAGGCACTGCGTGATAAGAACCGTGGCCATCGCCGGAGCACCAGACAAGAAGAACCATCAGACCACGTGAGCTGGCATGTGGCGAGCATAGGCCGGATGTTATCACCACGTTCCGTTGCCGGGTTCTACGGCGACTAGGACTGGGACATGGAGGAGCCACAAGAGGTGGGCACGGCCGCTTCGCCGGGCCGGGAATCGCCCGCGGAGGCGGGGTGATCTTGATGCCCGATCAGCCGAGGATCCACAGGCCCAGCGAGCTTGGGGTCGATATCGGCCCGGATCTCCGTGGTGGCCGAGGGCGCTGTAACCGACAGCACAACTAAATGCAGAAGGAGCTCCCATGGTCGGCGTCATCATCCTCGTCCTTCGTGTCGGAGACCGGAATCGCGCAACGGTCGGCTGCGGCACTATCTACAGGTGGAACTGCGGATCAGCGCGGCGCGAGGACTGTCGTGGCCCATCCGTGCCATGAGCTCCCGAGGATTCGCGCCCGCATTGGCGGTGAACTGGTTGCCGGTATGGCGCAGGTCGTGAATGTGAACGCCTTCCAAGCCGACCGCGGCGAGCGCCGGGAGCCAGACCCTCCGCCGGAAGTTGGTATTGGACAGCGCCATGCCCTCCGCACTGGTGAAAGCAAGACCACCGGGAGGAACCGAGCGGAGATGCTTGCTCAGGTCTGGCACGATCAGGTCCGCGAAGTCGACCACGCGGCGGCCAGCGCGTGACTTCGGCGGCCCGAACAACGGCACAGCGCCGGGCTTGTTGAGCTGGCGGGTTACCCGCACGGTACAGCCGTCCAGGTCGATGTTTTCCGGGCGCAGCGCGACCAGTTCACCCCAGCGGAGGCTGGAGAACGCGGCCAGCAGGATCAGTGCCCGGTAGCGCAGCCCGACCGCATCGGCCAGGGCGTAGACCTGTGCGACCGACAGGACCGGGCGCTCCGGAGAGTCCTCAGAACCGGCCCCCTTGATCCGGCAGGGGTTGCGCTTGATCAGCCCGTCATGAACGGCGGTGTTCATCACAGCGCGCAGGAGCCGGTACGCCTTAGCAGTGGCGACCGGGCCTGTACCTGAGCCAAGGCGGCCCCGCTGCGCGGGACCGCTGGCCCGGCGCCAGCGGCGGGCTCTGCGTTGAGGACGCGCCGCCCACCGCACGCCGGGCCACACCCGCCCGCAGACCACATGATCAGATCGACTGACCAGCACGCGCGGGTGATAACCACTCAGCCGTCTTCCTCGGCTCCGATTGTCCCGCTCGCAAGGGATTCGCTCCTGTGAGGAAGACGGGGAAGGACTGGCGGACGGGGGCGGGCGGCATTCCCGCAGATAAGCTCCCCGGGCTCTGCGGGCCGCTAGGTCGGGTGTGGATCTTCTGATGCTGGGCCAGCATCTCGACGAACTTCTGGATCCGGCGCGCCCGGGTTTCCGGCTTCTTGGCGTCCTGCACCCGGTAGAGGATCGAGTACCGGTTCTGGCTGTCGAGAGTCGCGAAAAACTCGGCTGCGGCGGGGCTGGCCGCCAGGGCCACCGCGAGGTCTTCGGGCACAGTGGCGGTCTTCGACCCAGCGTAGGCGGCATCCCAGCGACCGTCCGCCTTTGCGCGCTCGACCTCCGCCATCCCCGGCGCCCGCATCCGCCCCTGCTCGATAAGAGCGCTGGCTTTCTCCCGGTTGACCTTGGACCACTTGCTGCGCGGCGTGCGGGGGGTGAATCGCTGGAGCCAGCAGGAGTCGTCGAACTTGTCCTTCTGGCCGTCGATCCAGCCATAGGACAGTGCCACGTCGAGAGCCTGAGCGTAGTCAAGGCAGTCCGCGCCGCGGTCCTTCTTGCGGAGCTTCAGCCAGATCCCCCGACAGATGGAATGGTGCGCCGCGATCCACTCTTCAAAGGCCGCAGCCGACCCGAACTCGATGATCTCTTCCTCGCGAGCCACGTCGTCAGTGAATCACAAGATGCCCGTCGCGGGAGCGTGAGCCGGTACAGCTCGGACAGCGGACCACCGTGCCATGCACGTGCCACACACCAGGCGGAGTAGCGGTGAACCACGGTAACTCACGGCACTTGAAGCCCTGCCCTGCAGCCAACGGCACCTGCCTGGTCAGCCCGCATCAGGCTTCCCGACCTTCCAAGCTGGCTATGCGGGTTCGATTCGCGTCGCCAGCTCCGTGTGATGTCTCAAGACATCGAGGACACCGCGAACCCGCGTAAGGGTCGCGGTGTTTTCGTGCCCTTATCTCGCGCTCAACCAACTTGATGCCTTGCTGGCTTATTAGCTGACATTGGGCCCACTTGGCGGGTTCAAGCGGACATCGGTAATGTTCGCCAAGACCCAGCGCTCGCCGAGCGCGCGGGCGACGGCGATGCGGTGGCGCCCGTCGAGCACGTAGTACTGGCCGCCACATCGGTACAGGTCCACAGGGTCCGTTCCGCGGCCGGACAGGATTTCGGCGGCTATCCACTCAAAGCGCGCTCGCGATACCTCCGAGGTAGGCCGGAAATGACGGTCGAAGAACCTGGTGGGCTCGACCGTTCCGACGATCTGGTCGATCGGCACCAGCGCCTCGGCAGTCGGCCCCAGGCGGCCTACGCGCTCATACTCCAGCCGCCGCACGCCCGGCCCTAGCGCGCCCGTCAGGGTCATCACCTCACCCAGCACTGCCAAGCGGTTGCGGCTAGAGGGATGGCCGTGCAGCCACCCGGCCAGCTTGGCCCAGCTCGCCCGCCGCCGGGCGCGGTCAAAATCATCCCGGGCGTCTTGGTGAACCAACCCGGTGCGCCTGTGCTCCACAGTCCTCATGCGGGCCACCCCGCTCAGCTTGCCGTGCCGTGCCGTGCCAAGGTGATCATCGGCGCTCGACATACCGAAGGCTGAAGCGCGGCCGATATGACATTGACGCACAATCTGGCCCGCCGTAGATAGAGCCGAACTGCCCTTCGACTGCGGGACGTTCGTACCGACTACTGACAGGCGGGGTATGGCGGGGGCAAAAACCGGAGACATTGACCAGCACCAGGACGACAACGAAACCGGCAATGACCGGCATCGCAGGAGTTGAGTCTCGACCCGGAATCGACATGATAAGGAGAAGGTCTATGGTTCGATTCCGTAACGGGGCTCCCAGGTCAGCGGCCGGTTCCGACCACGGAACTGGCTGTGCGACCCGGCCCGCTCGGTCAGCACAACGTCCGCGCCTGCGTCGCGCAGTGCAAGGTCCCACCGGGTCGCGTCCTCGAGAAAGAACGGCTCCAGAGTGCCGGCGACGAGGTATGCGCGCGGAAGCGAATTCGGCATCACGGCAGGCGGCCGGTAGCCTCCGCCCGGCGACGCACAGAAGACCGCACCGTAGATGTCGGGATGGCGAAGCCCCACGGCGAGCGCGAGCTCTCCGCTCGCGGAGACACCAAACACTGCCGTGCGCTCGGCGGCAGCGCGACTCCGAAACGTGACTGCGCCCAGCAGCACGGCCGGACGCTGGAAACGGCCAGCCGCAGCGACCTCGGGCCACCAAGCCAACATCACGAAAAGTCGCGATTAGATGGATTCGGGTCGGCCGACTGTTTGACCTTCAAGGACCCCTGGGAACCGTCACCTTGTAACGGTTCCAGAATTTCCTTGCACGACCTGAAAGTCCCTGGCAAGGTCACAGGTTCTTTGATCGTCACGCTAAAGGCGGCGAAGCTGCCGCAAGTGACGCCCGGGCGTGGCCGCACTCTTCCTCTTGGCCGTCGGTTCCATCTGCACCAAAGCTTCCCCAGACCGTTATTACGGTAGCAGGAGCGTTGGCGCCAGATGCAGCCATTGACCTGGCGTGGACGCGTGCCTACGCTGTGAGTAGTCGCGAGGATGGGAAACATGATGGCTTCCTATGTTGCCGAGATCAGCCGTGACCGTCCTGGCTGTGTCTTGTTCCTGCTCGACCAATCACAGTCCATGAGTGGACCGTTTGCTGGAGATACCAAGACGAGCAAGGCAGTGGCGCTTGCCGACGCCATCAACAAGCTTTTGATGAGCCTCGTACTGCGCTGCACGCAAAACGTCAATGAAGGGCCGCGTAATTACTTCGACATTGGTGTCATGGGCTACGGCGATAGCTGGGGACGCGATCCTGGGTCGTGTCTTGGGGGAGCCCTGAAGGGACGCGACCTGGTCTCAGTTAAAGATCTCGCGGACAACTACGTTCGAGTGGAGGAACGGACGCGGATGGTTTCTGACAGGGCTGGTGGCCTAGTCGAAACCAAGGTAAAATTTCCAGTTTGGTTCGATCCGGTTGCGGAGGATGGGACTCCCATGCGGGAAGCCATAGAACTGGCACGCAGTATTCTCCGTTTGTGGATAGTGGAACACAGGCAATCCTACCCGCCGATCGTAATAAACATTACTGATGGAGAGCCTAACGATGATCCTACCGAAGCGGCCAGAAAGCTGACGGCTCTCGAGACGGAGGACGGGAACGTTCTGCTCTATAACCTTCATCTTTCTGAGCTTGCGGCTTCTCCGCTGCTTTTTCCCGCGACCTCTGCAGGGCTTCCCGATGAGTTCGCACGGATGTTGTTTCAAATGTCGTCTCCGGTGCCGCCTCAGATTCAGAAGGAGCTCAGACTAGAAGGTTACTCCATCGAACCGGGCGCGAAAGGCTTCGTATTCAATTCTGATGCTGTCGCCCTGATCCAGTTTCTCGACATCGGCACCCGCCTCGTTCTTGAGAGTGGTCTGGGGGAACGTGGACCAAAGTGAAGTTGCACATCGGGGTTCTGCACCTGCCCAAGGCAGGGGCAACCGCTGCAGAGTATGAGGATTCGTTCGACTATTCGGCTGGATCCGGTATCGCTGCGGTATCCGATGGCGCGAGCAACAACTTCGAGTCACGACGTTGGGCCAATCTTCTCGTTCACGCATTTGTTCACCGCCCACCGACGGACTTTACACCGCCCAAGGTGCTCGACTGGGTGGACACGGTCGCTGCCGAATGGTCTGAATCGATACCGTGGCAAGACCTTACGGTCTTCGAGGAGGCGAAGGCCGCATTGGGTTCTGCGGCTACCCTCGTCGGTCTCAAGTTTGGGTCCTCGTCACTACGGAGATCCGAAGGCGCATGGCGATGCCTCGCCATCGGTGATTCCTGCCTCTTTCAAATAACCCGGGGACAGCTCGTCAAAAGCCTGCCAATGGCAAAGTCCGCTGATTTCGATATACACCCTGCGCTACTTTCGACCAGGCCAGAGAATAGCAAGCTGATTGCAGACCGCCTCATAATTGAGCGGGGCCGGTGGCGAACTGGAGATATGTTTTATCTTCTAACGGACGCGATAGCTGCCTGGTTTCTGCGGGAGTTCGAGCTGGGAGGCTCTCCGTGGGTGACTCTGGCGTCACTTGACCAGCAATCATTCGCGTCATTTGTGGACGACAAAAGAGCGCGAAAGTTGATGCGCAATGATGACGTGACAGTTATTACTGTCAGCGTCCGGACACGGTCTGGCGCTCACCGGCGGCAGCCATGAGCGCCCTTACCGAATCTCCTCGGCGTTCTTCCTTCCACCGGGCATCCTTGGAGTCGCTCCACGGGATGGGCCGGACCGCCTCAAAGGGATGCCGATGCCTCTAACCCCTGGCTGGCCCAGCGACATTCAATATCTAGAGGCGATTCAGGCACCGCAGGTTTGCTTTAAAGACCCACGGCTGAAAGCCGCAACGATCCGCCAGGATGTCAAGGGAATGCCGGAGGCAGCTACCGGCAGGTCAGCGATCGTGTTCCGCGCTGATGTAGGCACCGAGGACGTTGCGCTTCGCTGCTTCACGCGTGAAGCAGCGAAGCAGCGCGAGCGTTATCGGGTGCTTCATGCGCACCTGGCTGGTTCCATACCGACTTATATGGTTGACTTCACGTACCGAGATCGCGAGATCCTGGTGGCAGGAGAGCTGTATCCAGTCGTTCAGATGGGCTGGGCCGAGGGGCGCCCTCTTCATTTGTGGGTTGAGCAGCATCTTGGGGATCCGCGTCACCTTGAGCGGTTTGCCGCTCTATGGCTGGAGGCCGTCACGGACCTTCAGAATCGCGGGATGGCGCACGGCGACTTGTCTACTGACAACTGCCTGGCAACTGAGGATGCTCTCACACTGATTGATTACGATGGCTGCTTTATCCGTGCCCTGAAGAAGGCAGATCCAGGGGAAGAGGGAAACCTGAACTTCCAGCATCCCCGTCGCATGGGCTACTACGCGCTTGACATGGACGCTTTCCCTGCCCTGGTCATCTATCTGTCGCTGCTGGCTCTCGCCGTCGACAACTCGCTCTGGCGATTCCATAACGGCAGCAGCAACCTGATCTTCACCGCTGGGGATTACCGGTCACCACGTGAAACTCCGCTATGGAGGGCACTTGACAGAATCCCCAATCGGCAGATCGCACCGCTTTTGACTGCCTTGGCGGATATGTGTAATGCGCCTGTTAACGACCTTCCACCTCTCAGTGAGGTGACAGCAGGCAGTTCGGTTCGCTTGCGGCGGCGGACTTGGCAGGTACCAAAGACCGTGATAGGAGTCCAAGGTCAAAAGGGCCGCGAACGGTGGCGTCGGGCACTAACTTGGCTGACCGCAATCTTCAGCCGACCACGGCGGAAACGCGCAGCATTCCTTATTTCGGGCGTAGGAGTAATTCTCATCATTTTGATAATCTGGCTTACAAGTGGCGGTAGCCCGCGAACCATTAACTTGGTCGCGTTCAGCTCGGACAGTACCACCACCCTGGGCAACGTCGATGCGGGCGGCATCTACCTGTGGAATATCCCGGCGAAGAACCTGATCGCCACCCTGGCTGACCCCAGTAAACAGGCCGTAACCTCGGTCGCGTTCAGCCCGAACGGCGAGACCTTTGCCGCCGCCGATGCGGGCGGCGGCATCTACCTGTGGAACATCGAGTCCAAGGACCTGATCGCCACCCTGGCTGACCCCAGCAAACGGGCCGTAACCTCGATCGCGTTCAGTCCGAACGGCAAGACCCTGGCCGCCGCCGATGCGGGCGTCAGTACCTACCTGTGGAACATCCCGGCGAAGAACCTGATCGGCATCGCTCCCGAGCCCAGCAAACAGGCCGTGACCTCGGTCGCGTTTAGCCCGAACGGCGAGACCCTGGCCACCGCCGATGCGGGCGGCAGTACCTACCTATGGAACCTCGCGACGAAGAACCTGATCGCCACCCTGGCCGACCCCAGCAAACAGGCCGTAACCTCGGTAGCGTTCAGCCCGAACGGCAAGACCTTCGCCGCCGCCGATGCGGGCGGCGGCACCTATCTGTGGAACATCGCGGCCACGGACGTGATCTACGTCCTGGCCGACCCCAGGAAGCAGGCCGTAACCTCGGTCGCGTTCAGCCCGAACGGCAAGACCCTGGCCGCCGCCGATGCGGGCGGCGGCACCTACCTATGGAACATCCCAGCCAAGCTGCAGTCGCCATCCTGACCGGCTAAGAACGGCCTAGACGACGGCGGGCGTAGGCGATGTTGACGACCACGATGACGACCCAGATCAGCACAACAAGGACTACCTGGGCGGTGCTGATCGAGCTGGTACTTGACATCACGGATGCATGGAAGGGGCCCAGGACGACTGTCGCCTTGGGTACGGTGCCGGTGCTGGACAAGGAATGCAGCGTCACTGCCGTGGCGCCGATACCGAGCCCGACCGAGCCCAGGCCCATGGCGACGTTTGCCCACGCGCTGCGGGTGGGCTCGATGCCACGCTGCGCCAGTCGGGTGTCTACCTGCTTGTCGATCTCCGAGCTGATCCTTTCGATCAGCCCCTCGGCCAGGGCACCTTCGTACTCATGACCCAGTTCGCTATGCGCGGCCGCCGTGGCAGCGACGTCCTCATGTGCCTGCACATCCATACTCCAAGGTAAGTCGCAACCGGTGGTCGAAGTAAGTGGTGCAGGGGCAAATTGCAGCAACCGTATTGCTCTCAGCAGGCCTCATAGGCCCGTGACCTGCTCCAACGACACAGCCTCCTAGGGCCTATGAGGCGTGTCAGATGGACGTGGTCTGGATCGTCGTCCACAGTCCGTAGACAGCCAGGGCAGCGGAACCGGCCGTCAGCACCCAGGCGGGCACCATCCGGCCGCCGTGCCGGGCGACGAACCTCGGGTAGACGGCGAAGGTGACGAGCTGGCTGAGCCACAGCGCGAACAGCGAGGGCGTCAGCAGGCTGTCGTAGATCCGGTCAGGGTTGATGAGCAGCACCGGCGCGGCGGCGACCATAACCGCGCCGATGCCGATGACGACGCGCCGCAGCGGCCATGAGGTGACCGTGGCGGTCAGCCGGCTCAGCGCGAGGTACTCCACCAGCATGACCCCGGCCACGCTGACCGCTACGCCGATTCCCACGGCGACGGCGAAGCCATGCCCGACGAACCGCTCCGCCACGGCCATCCCGGGGATCGGGGCGTGCATCAGCGCCGGGTCGGCGGCCAGCGGCGCGACGGCGGCGATGATGACGACGACGGTCGCGAGGTAGGCGCCGAGCACGCCGCGCCGCGTGGTGCGGAACGCCCGGCGCAGGTCGCCGCCCAGCTCGCCGCCCATGAAGAACGGCAAGCTGCCGCAGATGTACAGCAGCGCAGTCTGCCCGCTCGCGATGGCCAGCGACCCGGTCGGCGCGGATCCTGCGAAGCTCCCGACCGGCGTCGTGAGGTTCGCTACTGTCGTGCCCGCCAGCGCCGCCGCGAGGGCCAGCTGCCCGGCCGCCAGCAGCCCGATGACCAGCAGCGCCGTGCGGCGGCCGGCGATCATCACGCCGGCCAGTACGACCGGGATGACGATCTCAAGCGGGGTCTGGTACCGCTGCTCGCCGGGCAGCACCGCGGGCAGTGTGTCGTAGACGATCTGCGCGGTGGTGTACATGATGTACAGCAGGTAGCTCAGCGCCCACAGACCGGCCTGCACCAAGGCGACCCTGTGGCCAGCCGCAGCCTCGGTGAATGAGTACAAGCCGCCGGAGCTGCTCACGTGCCGGGCGTAACCGAGCCAGATCGCCAGCGGGAAGCCGAACGCCACGGCCGCCGCGACCATCGCCAGCCCGGCCGAGGAGGACGCGCCGGCGGCGATCGACGGCGCGTAGAGCGCCGCGAGGGCTAGCGGCCCGCCCA
>Ga0207700_10002202_pt1 | contig 11180 bp, 6 predicted proteins | sample LARL82metaG_FD_184348 | JGI IMG/M metagenome (GOLD analysis project Ga0207700, IMG submission 184348) | Corn, switchgrass and miscanthus rhizosphere microbial communities from Kellogg Biological Station, Michigan, USA - LAR L8-2 metaG... | ecosystem: Host-associated > Plants > Roots >...
CTCATGTCACTGGTGGCGGGCACGGTGGCATTCGGCTGGCACCCGCTGCGGCTGCCCGGCACCGGGGCGGAACTCGGCCCCGGCGCGGCGCTGGGCCGCATGGTCATCGTCCTGGTCTACGTGCTGATCACCGAACTGGTCGTGGCCGGGCTCGCGTTCGGCCTCTCGGTGTCCACAGACTCGCCGCTCGGCGCGGTGGGCGGCGCGGTCGGCCTGGTCATCGTCAGCGACATCCTGGACGCGGTGACCGCGCTGCACGGCTGGCGCCAGGTCCTGCCCACCCACTGGCAGTTCGCCTGGCTCGACGCGATGCAGCCGCAGATCACCTGGGGCGGCATGCTCGAAGGAGCCTCGGTGTCGGTCAGCTACGCCCTGGTCCTGTTCGCGCTGGCCTTCCGCCACTTCCGCGCGAAAGACATCGTCTCCTGACGTCCCCCGCGGCCTACTCGTCGGCGACGATCGAGCCGACCCGCTCCCCAAGACCCGGGTCACGGCGGCTGAGGAAGATGCTGTAAGCGACGGCGACCACGACGATGACCAGGGCCGCGTACGGGAACCAGTTGTAGGGCTGGGGCTGGCCCGGCTTGGTGAGGTAGTACACCGGCACGCCGATCGCGACCAGGCCGAGGAACGGCAGGATGACGTGCTTGACCGCGCTGAACTCCTGCGGCCGGTACCTGCGGTAGTAGAAGGGCAGCGCCGCGTTCGCCAGCGCGTAGACAACCAGTACCAGGATGGTGCCCATCGTCGACGACTCGAAGAAGAAGTTGAACGGGTCCATGCTGCCGCCGTCGCCGCCGATCAGGTGGCCGAGCAGCCAGACGACGATGATGAACCCGGCGATGCCGGTGAACGCGTAGAGCGCGTTCACCGGTGTCTGGTGCTTCGGGTTCACCCTGCCGAGCCAGGCCGGCAGCAACCGCTCCCGGCCGGCGTTGAAGATCAGCCGGGCCTGGGAGTTGATCGCGGCGATGAGCACGCCCAAGGTCGAGGTCAGGCCGGCCATGTAGGCGAAGAAGGCGAAGCCGGCCAGGGCGTTGTGGGCCACCGTGATGAACGGGACCGTTGTGTCGGCGAGTGCGGTGGCGTTGTAGTGGAAACCGGTGAGGGTGGCGTAAGCGAACAGGACGTAGCCCACGCCCATCATCGCGATCGACAGGAACACCGCCCGGGGCACGTTGCGCCGGGGGTTGCCGGTCTCCTCGGCCAGCGCCGCGGAGTTCTCCCAGCCGATGAACAGGTAGACCGCCAGCGGGAACCCGGCCGCCAGGCCGCGGAACCCGTTGGTCATATTGCTCCACTGGAACGGCGCCGTGGACAGGTGCCCGCCGTTCTTGACAATGGCGACCACCGACACCACGACAAGCACCAGCATCTCGAAGGCGAAGAAGGCCCCGGCCAGCTTCGTCGACACCCCGACCCCGCGGACCGTCATGAACACCGCCCCCGCGGTGAGCAGCACCGAGAAGATGATCCAGGGAACGTTCCAGCTGAAGTAGTACTGCAGAACGTCGGACACGAACCCGCCGGAAACCGCCAGCACCGACGAGATCGCGATGATGTACCCGGCCCCGCACAGCAGCGCGGTCGTGACCGCGCTGGTCCCGCCGAATGACTTGCCCACGAACGAGATGAAGCCGCCGGTGGATGGGTGGGCACGGGAGAACTGGGCCAGCGTGTTGCCCAGGAGAGCGATGGCGACGGCGGCCGCGATGATTGTCAGCGGCGCGGCGACACCGGCGGTAGCGACCAGGAACGCAAAGCCGAAGTAAAAGCTGTACGCCGGGCCGATATTCGCCATCGTCGACGCCGAGATGTCGATCAGCCCCAGCGCGCCCCGGTGCAGCCGGTCAGGCGATTCCGGGGCCTTGGTCTCGGAGAATGGAACCGAAGCCGCCTCGCTCATGTCCACCCCTTACCTTCAGACCGCCGAATCAGCGGCACTGCCTGAATTGTCCGGCGGTGTGCGCCCCATGGGAAGGCCCAGCGGCCAGTGCGATCAACCCGTTACCGCTGCGGGTCGGGCGGGTGACAAAAGGCCCGGTCGGGGGTGGCCTAGCTGTCCTCATCCGTGGCTGCAGCGGCCGGCATCTGCGGCCCGGGACGCGTGGGTCCCCCGGCGCGGCGCGCCTTGCGGCGGCGGTAGTAGCGCCGTCCGAGCAGGAAGACGGCCACACCGACCGCGATTCCAACGACGAGCGAGCCCACGCTCACCGCGTCGTGGTGGCCGGTGGCGACCTTGCCCGCGCCGTAGACGCTGAAGCCCACCGAGATCACGTAGGCCGCACCGGCGAGGAAGTTCCAGACCACGAACTGGGAGTACTTCATCTTGGCGATCCCCGAGACCAGGCACGGGGTGAAGAAGACCGCCAGCCGTCCCCACTTGACGTACATGGCCTCCCCGGCGGTGAGCACCCGCTGCCGCCTGGCCAGCAACGGGCCAGGACGGCTCAGCAGTGCCCGGCCCCAGCGAATGCCGATCGAGTAGCCCGCTATCCCACCGACTTCGACGGCGATGATCGCAACGACCAGTACGGCAGCTATGTTCAGGCTGCCCTGGCTGGCGGCCGCGGTGGCGGCGCCTAGCACGGTCGCGCCGATGCCGGGGATCCCGGCCCACCCGAGCATGACGAAGCCGAAGACGGCGACGTAGGCCCAGGAGCCCGCGGATACCGACGATTCGGCGGCGGCAAGCATGTGCATCGCCGGCCGTCAGACGCTGCCGTGCGGTACGGGCCGGATGCTGCTCACAGGCGTCATCCCATCCTCCGGGAGCCGAGAATGCCCGACGTGGGCGCGGAAGTCATCACCCGTCGCGGGGGACGGGCGGCCCGCCTCGGGTCAGGCTGGCTCGAGCGGGAGGCCGGCCGCGGCGGCGTTGCCGAAGTCGTCATCGACGCCGATCACCTGACGCCCACGGCCGGCCAGCAGCGAAGCGGCCACGATCGCGCGGTACCCGCTCTGGCAATGCACCCACAGCTCGCCACCGGGCAGCTCACCGGCCCGGTCGGCCAGCTCGTACAGGGGGATGTGCCGGGCGCCGGCGATGTGGCTCTCCGCCCACTCAAGCGGCCGCCGGATGTCAAGCACGACCGGGCTCCCGGCCGTCATCGCCGCCGCCAGGTCGCCAAACTTGGCCAGCCGCAGCGACGCGAGCCGGGAGCCGGCGGCCCACTGCGGCGGGCCCCCGCTAGCCGCCGCAGCGGGCCGGTCGGCCCGGATCCTCGCCAGTTCTCGCTGTGCCTGTGCCACCTGCTCCGGCGTCTCGCCGAGCAGCGTCAGTGGCGCACCCCACGGCACGGTCCAGCCCACGTAGCTGGCGAAGCTTCCTTCCAGCGGGAAGCTCACGCAGCCGGGCAGGAAGCCCGCCGCGAACGCGATGCGGTCCCGCAGGTCGATCACCCACTCGCCCGCGTCGATGCGGCGCCGTACCTCCTGCGCCGCGGCCTGGCGCGGCGGCGACAGGTCGGCGCCCGCCGGCCCGGCCAGGTTGGCCGGGCCCATGTGGGCGTAGTAGGCGGGCCAGGTGTCCAGCCCCGCGAGCAGGCCATCCAGATACTCGCGCTCGTCCAGGGTCAGCACCGGGTTCGCCAGCATCTCGGCGGCGATCGTGGAGGACTGGCCGCCGGACTGCCCGGCCGAGCAGAAGCTGCCGAAACCGTGTGTCGGGAACACCGGGGTGGCGCCGGGCAGCCGGGCGAGGCGATGGGCGGAGGCGTACTGCGCCCGGGCGAGCGCATCGGTGTGCTGCGGCCCGAGCAGGTCGGGCCGCCCGGTGGTGCCGTAGAGCAGCGAGCCCCCGGTGAACACCCCGGCCACCTGGTCACCGGATTCCAGTACGTAGCTCAGGTGGGTGAACGTGTGGCCCGGGGTGGCCAGCACCCGCAGCCGCAGCGCGGCGCCGACCTCGACCGTGTCGCCGTCGCGGACCGGCGTCCGGTCGAAGGTGACCGGGTCTGCGGCGTTGACCAGGTACGCCGCGCCGGTGGCGGCGGCAAGGGCGGCCCCGCCGGTGAGGTAGTCGTTGTGGATGTGCGTCTCGGCGACGTGGGTGATCCGCACCCCGTGCTCCGCGGCCAGCGCGGTGACCCGGTCGGTGTCCCGCTGCGGGTCGATGACCACGGCGGAGCTGCCGTCGTGCACCAGGTAGCTGCGGTCGCCAAGGCCCGGTGTCTCGATCGGCAGTACCTCGGCCATGTCCGCCCCTCCCAGCGCCCTTGCCGGAGCCTTAAATGTACGGTCATTCGTACTTTGGTTCAAGGCGGTGGTGCTGGCACCGGGCCGGGAAGGGGACGAGGGACGCCCAGGCCGGGGCCCTGTGACGCAGGAGCGGGGCGGCAGGGGCACCGGGGGAGTCGCCCGGTCAATACTGTGTTCTGACCGTTGAGCGGAAGGGCCGGGGATGCCACGGATCGGCACGGTGATCAGGGAGGTGTACCACCGGCCGGGCGCCGACGCCCTGCCGGCCCACCTGGAGGGTCACTACGGCATCCGGGTCACCGGCACGGCCAGGCTGACGGAGGGCGTGTTCCGGGTGGACCACGACGCCGGTCCCCCCTGGGTGGCGCGGATCATGCTGGCCAGCCGCCCGGTACCCCGCACCGAGGACGATGCCTCGGTGCTCGGCTTCCTGCAGCGCCACGACTTCCCGGCCGAACGCTGTGCCCACCCCAGCCCGGTCACCGAGCTCGACGGCCGCGCGGTGCTGGTCACCGGGTACCTCCCCGGCAAGCACCCGTCCGGCAGCCCCGCCGTGTGGCGCAGGCTCGGCGACCTGCTGGGCAGGCTGCACACCCTGCCCGCCGAGCCGGGCCCGGCGCGGCGCCGGGCAGGCGCACTGCACCACCTGCCGCGGTACGAGGGCGGCCCGGAGCAAGATCTCGCCGCTGCCGCCGCGCTGCTTGCCGACCTTGCCGGGCGCGTCCCGCCCGAGCACCGGCAGCTCTACGAGCTGATCACCGAACTGCTGCCCGAGGGCGACGACGCCAGCGGCCTGCCCGAGGCGTTCGTCCACCCCGACCCGGTCAGGAACAACGTGGTGGTCACGCCGGACGGCCCGGTGCTGCTGGACTGGACCGGCGCGGGCACCGGCCCCCGCCTTGCCTCCCTGGCCGGCCTGCTGCACAGCGCGGGCCCGCGGCACGCCCCGGAAGCCCTGGCCGGCTACCGCGAGCACGTCGAGCTGACCGCCGCGGAACTCGGCCGTCTCGAGGGCGTCCTGTGGATCCGCATCCTGTGGCTGTCCGCCTGGCAGTGCTGGCTGGCCTGCGTGTCGGCCAAGGTGCACCAGGGCTTCTTTCCGCGGCGGGAGTACATCACGGCGCTGGCCGCCGCGGTCAGGGCGCACAGCGGGAGGCCGGCATGACCATCCAGGTCACCCCGGAGCGGCTGGGAACGCTGCTGCGGCCGCGCAGCGTCGCGCTGGTCGGCGCCGCGGACAAGTCGGGGTTCTCCCGGGTGGCCTACCGCAACCTGGTGGACTTCGGCCTGGGCGGGCACACCTACCTGGTGAACCGGCGCGGCACGACGGCACACGGGCGGGCCACGGTCACGTCGTGCACGCAGATCGCCGAGCCGGTGGACCTCGCGTTCATGATGGTTCCTCAGGCCGCCACGCTGGACGCGCTCAGCGACGCGGCAGCGGCGGGCATCCGGCATGCGCTCGTGCTCTCCTCGGGGTACGCGGACGCCGGCGCGGCCGGGCGGCGGGCCCAGGCGGACCTGGTCGCCCACGCCGAAGCGCTCGGCGTGCTCCTGGTCGGGCCCAACCACCTCGGGTTCGCCAACTTCGTCGACCAGGTCCCGGTCACCGCGATCCCCGGGCTGCCCCGCGCCGCCGGGCCCGTCGCCCTGGTGTCGCAGAGCGGGATGGCCGCCAGCGCGATGCTCGATTTCGCCACGATGACCGGTGTCGGGCTCTCCTACCTGGTGACCCTCGGCAACGAGGCCATGGTCGCCGCCGGGCACGTGCTCGACTACCTGGTCGGGGACCCGCACACGCGGGCCGTGGCGCTGTTCCTCGAGACCATCCGCGACCCGGTGGCGTTCGCCCACGCCGCCAGGCGTGCCGCCGCGGCCGGCAAGGCGGTCGTGGTGCTCAAGTCCGGCCGGTCGGAACTGTCCGCGCTGGCGGCGGCCGCGCACAGCGGCGCCGCGGCCGGCGACGACCGCCATATCGACGAGTTCCTGCACGACCTTGGCGTGATCCGGGTGGAGGAGATCGAGGACCTGATCCTCACCGCGGGGGCGGCGGCGGAGCTTGGCCACCTGCCCCGGCCCGGCATCGGGGTGGTGTCGATCTCCGGCGGCGCGTGCGACATGGTCGCCGACCACGCCGCCGCGCTCGGCGCTCCGCTGCCCGCGCTGGCCCCGGCCACCCGCGCCGCCCTGGCGCAGGTGCTCCCCGACTTCGGCACCGTGCAGAACCCGCTGGACATCACCGGGGCGGCGGTCATCGACCCCGGCCTGTTCACCCGGTGCATCGAGGTCGTGTCCGCCGACCCGTCGGTCGGCGTCGTCGCGGTCATCAACGGCCTGCCCTGGCAGGGCGACGGCCGGCCGTGGCCGGGCCAGGTGCTCGCCGACGCGATCGGGGCGGCCAGGGCGAAAACCCCCGTGGTCTGCGTGAGCCAGGTGGTGCAGCCGATCACCGCGTACACCAAAGAGGTCATGGCGCACGCTGGCATCCGCTACACGATCCCCGGCCTCCGCCGCTGCGTGGCCGCACTCCGCAACGTGGGCTGGTGGTCCAAGGCCACCGCCTCGCCCGAACGTAGGGCATGAACGTGACAACCAGGCCCCTAGTGGGGCATCAACGGCACATTCATGCCCCGTGGACGGAGCCCGCGCAGTGGCTCGGGCAGGCGCACGGGCGAGGATAGGCGCATGGACGGGCGCTGGGAGTTCTGGATCGACCGGGGCGGGACGTTCACCGACGTGGTGGCCCGCCGCCCCGACGGCACGCTCGCCGTGCACAAGCTCCTGTCGGAGAACCCCGGTGCCTACGACGACCCGGCGGTGGCAGGCATCCGGCACCTGCTCGGCATCGCGCCGGGCCAGAACATTCCGGCCGAACGGATCGCCGTGGTCCGCCTGGGCACCACGGTGGCGACGAATGCCCTGCTCGAGCGCAAGGGCGAGCCGTGCGTCCTGGTCATCACCGAGGGCTTTGCCGATGCCCTGCGGATCGCCTACCAGGACCGGCCGAAGATCTTCGACCGGGAGATCATCCGCCCGGACATGCTGTACTCCCGGGTGATCGAGGCCACCGAGCGGGTCGGCCCGCACGGCGAGGTGCTGATCCCGCTTGACGAGACAGCCGTGGCCGCCGGCCTGAAAGCCGCCCACGACGACGGGTTCCGCGCGGTCGCGGTCGTCTGCCTGCACGGGTACCGCTACCCCGGGCACGAGGCCAGGATCGGCGAGATCGCCAGTCACGCCGGGTTCACCCAGGTGTCGCTGTCCCACGCGACAAGCCCGCTGATGAAGCTGGTCTCCCGCGCCGACACCACACTGGTGGACGCCTACCTGTCCCCCGTGCTCACCCGGTACGTGGCCAGCGTCACCAAGGAACTGCCCGGCGTCAGGGTGCAGTTCATGCAGTCCCACGGCGGGCTGGCCAGCGCGCAGTCGTTCCGCGGCAAGGACTCGATCCTGTCCGGGCCCGCGGGGGGCATCGTGGGCATGGCCCGCACCGCCCAGGCGGCCGGGTTCGGCCGGGTGATCGGGTTCGACATGGGCGGCACCTCGACCGACGTATCGCACTTCGCCGGCGAGTTCGAGCGGCAGTACGAGACCCAGGTCGCCGGGGTGCGGATGCGCGCGCCCATGCTGGCCATCCACACCGTGGCCGCGGGCGGCGGGTCCATGCTGGTCTTCGACGGCAGCAGGTTCCGGGTCGGCCCCGGCTCGGCCGGGGCGGTGCCGGGCCCGGCGGCCTACCGCCGCGGCGGGCCGCTCACGGTCACCGACGCCAACATCATGCTGGGCCGTATTCAGGCCGGCCACTTCCCCGCGGTGTTCGGCCCGGGCGGCGGCCAGCCACTGGACACCGCGGTCGTCAAGGCGAAGTTCGCCGCGCTGGCCGCCGAGATCGAGAACGCGACCGGCCAGCCGCAGCGCCCGGAGGAGGTGGCCGCCGGGTTCCTGGCCATCGCGGTGGCGAACATGGCCAACGCGATCAAGAAGATCTCGGTGCAGCGTGGCTACGACGTGACCAGGTACGTGCTTGCCACGTTCGGCGGCGCAGGCGGCCAGCACGCCTGCGCGGTCGCCGACGCGCTCGCCATCGAAACCGTGCTGATCCACCCGCTCGCCGGGGTGCTTTCCGCCTATGGAATGGGCCTGGCCGACGTGACCGCGATGCGGGAGCAGGCGGTCGAGGCGCCGCTGGTGAAGGGGGATGGTGACGGGGCAACGGGGGGAGGCGGGCGGGGGGCGCTGCTGCCGGAACTCGCCACCACAGCGGAAACCCTGGAGGCCGGCGCCCGGGCGGAACTGGCCGACGGCGGTGCCGATCCGGCCCGGGTGACCAGCGTGCGGCGGGCGCACCTGCGGTACGCGGGCACCGACACCGCGCTGCCCGTGCCGCTCGGCCCGGCCCAGGACATGGTCGCGGCGTTCGAGCACGCCTACCGGCAGCAGTTCTCGTTCCTGATGCCGGACAAGACGATCCTGGTGGAGGCCGTGTCGGTCGAGGCGATCGCCCCCAGCGGGGAGGTTTCCCGTGGGGGGCCGCTGCCGCACGAGGACGCGGGCAGCCGTGGGGCCGCCGTTTTGATGTACGTGGACGGAAGGTGGGCCGACGTGCCGCTCGCCCGGCGGCAGGACCTGCGGCCAGGAGCGGGCGTAGCCGGGCCAGCGCTGATTGCCGAGGACTTCGCGACCACGGTGGTGGAACCGGGCTGGCGCGCCGAGGTCACGCCGGACCTCGACCTGCTGCTGACCAGGGTGGCACCGCGCCCTGGGCGCAGCGGGGCGGGCACCGAGGCGGACCCGGTGCTGCTGGAGATCTTCAACAACCTGTTCATGTCGGTGGCCGAGCAGATGGGCGCGCGGCTGCGGGCCACCGCGCACTCGGTCAACATCAAGGAGCGGCTGGACTTCTCCTGCGCGGTGTTCGACGCACAGGGCGGGCTGATCGCCAACGCCCCGCACATGCCGGTGCACCTGGGTTCGATGGGGGAGTCCATCGCGATGGTCGCGACCCGCAACGCCGGCACCATGCGGCCGGGCGACGTGTACATGCTGAACGACCCCTATCACGGCGGCACGCACCTGCCCGACGTCACCGTGGTCACCCCGGTGTTCGACGAGGCGGGCGAAGACCTGCTGTTCTACGTCGCGTCGCGGGGGCACCACGCCGAGATCGGCGGGATCACGCCCGGGTCGATGCCCGCGTTCAGCACCGAGGTGAACGAGGAAGGGGTAGTTGTCGACAACTGGCTGTTGGTGCGGGACGGGACGCTGCGCGAGGCGGAGACCCGCCGCCTGCTCGCGGAAGCGCCCTACCCGTCGCGCAACCCCGAGGTGAACCTGGCCGACCTGCGCGCGCAGATCGCCGCCAACGAGCGCGGGGTGTCCGAACTGCGGCGGATGGTGGCGCATTTCGGCCTGGACGTGGTGCACGCCTACATGCGGCACGTGCAGGACAACGCCGAGGAGGCGGTGCGCCGGGTGCTCGGTACGCTGCGCGATGGGCAGTCCCGATACGAGACCGACGGCGGCGCGGTGATCAGCGTGGCAGTCCGGGTGGACCCGGCGACCCGGTCCGCCGAGATCGACTTCACCGGCACCTCGGCGCAGTTGCCCGGCAACTTCAACGCCCCGTCCTCGGTGGCCATGGCCGCGGTGCTCTACGTGCTGCGCACGCTGGTGGCCGACGAGATCCCGCTGAACTCCGGCTGCCTGAAGCCGGTCAAGGTGATCATCCCGCCGGGGTCGATGCTGGCCCCGCAGTACCCGGCCGCGGTCGCCGCGGGCAACGTGGAGACCTCGCAGCAGATCACCGGGGCGCTGTACGCGGCGCTCGGGGTGCAGGCCGAGGGCTCGGGGACGATGAACAACGTCACGCTGGGCAACGCGCGGCACCAGTACTACGAGACCGTGGCCAGCGGCTCCGGCGCCGGGCCCGGATTCGCCGGCGCCGACGTGGTGCAGACGCACATGACCAACTCCCGGCTCACCGACCCCGAGGTGCTGGAGTGGCGCTACCCGGTGCGGGTGGAAGGCTACGCGATCCGCCGCGGCAGCGGCGGCGCCGGGCGCTGGGCCGGCGGCGACGGTGGCCGGCGTGAGCTGCGCCTGCTCGAGCCGATGACGGTGACCACCCTGGCCAGCCACCGGCGGGTGCCGCCCTACGGGATGGCCGGCGGGCAGCCGGGTGCGCTCGGCCGGCACTGGGTGCGGCGCGCCGACGGCACGGCGGTCCCGATGCGCGGCTGCGACAGCGTGGAGGTCGGCGCCGGGGACATGTTCGTCATCGAGACCCCCGGCGGGGGCGGCTACGGCCCACCCGAGGACGGACACGGCGCACCAGGTGACGGCGGTACCGGCAGACTGGGACCATGACAACCGACACAGCCGCCGGCGCGGCCGGGGCCGTGATCGCGGGCCAGCGGATCGAGTTGCTGGACCGGGCCCGCGTGTACGCCTGCGGCATCACCCCCTACGACGTGACCCATCTCGGGCATGCGGCCACGTTCGTGTGGATCGACACGCTCGGCCGGGTGCTGCGCCTGCTCGGCGTCCAGCCGGAGGTGTGCCGCAACGTCACCGACGTGGACGACGTGCTCGACGTGGCCGCGGGCCGGGCGGGCACGGCCTACGACGAGTTCGCCGCGATCCAGCAGTGGGGCTTCGACCGTGACATGGCCGCGATCGGGGTCCGCTCGCCGGAACACGAGCCGCGGGCGCACCGGTACGTGGCGCACGTGATCAGGCTGGCCGCGGGGCTGCTCGAGGCGGGCGCCGCCTACCAGCGCGAGGGCGGGGTCTACTTCCGCGGCGCGGGCGTGGCCGAGCGCGCGGGGCTTGGCCGGCCGGAGGCGCTGGCCCTGTCCGCGGAGTTCGGCGGCCGCCCCGGCGACCCGGCCAAGGACGACCCGCTTGACGTGGCGGTGTGGCAGGCCGCCGAGCCCGGCCACCCGGCCTGGGACTCGCCGTGGGGGCCCGGCCGCCCC
>Ga0207700_10002203_pt1 | contig 11180 bp, 6 predicted proteins | sample LARL82metaG_FD_184348 | JGI IMG/M metagenome (GOLD analysis project Ga0207700, IMG submission 184348) | Corn, switchgrass and miscanthus rhizosphere microbial communities from Kellogg Biological Station, Michigan, USA - LAR L8-2 metaG... | ecosystem: Host-associated > Plants > Roots >...
CGCCTACTCCTCCCCGAACGAGCGGGGTTTCGAGCAGGATACCGCCAGCCTCGCCCGCGATGCGGCAGGTCATTGTTCCACGCTCGGGCCGGACGGCTTCTATAACAGCATCAAAGATGTTTTCGAACCCGGCGAGTTGAGCGACCGTTTCCATCTGGGGCGCGCTCAGCACTTCGTGAGGAGTGCCTTCGGCGACGACACGCCCGGCGTCAAGCACGATTACGCGCTCGCCGAGGGCGAAGACTTCCTCGCGGCTGTGGGTGACGTAAAGGATGGGAATTCCGTGAGTCCGATTCCATTCCCGCAGGTCGTCAAGAATCTGTGCCTTGGTCGGTCGATCGAGCGCAGCCAGTGGCTCGTCAAGCAGCAGCAGTTCTGGGTCGGTCACAAGCGTTCGAGCAAGTGCAACTCGTTGACTCTCGCCGCCGGAGATATCACGCGCTTTGCGTCCTGCTAATGCGGAAATTCGAAATGCTTCGAGGATGCCGCCGATTCGCCGGGAGCGCTCTTCGCTGGTTAAGTGCACCAAGCCATAACCGACGTTCTGCTCAACGGTCATGTGCTGAAACAGGGCGAGAGACTGAAATACATAGCCGCAGCGACGGCCCCAGATTGGCAAGTTGATCTTGCGGCTGGAGTGGAAGAGAAACCGAGTTCCGATGTCAATGGCTCCCTCATCAGGGGTCATGATACCGGCGATGCAATCGAGCAAAGTTGTCTTGCCAGCTCCCGAGCCGCCGAACACGATCGTGAAGCCGGGCCAGGTTTCGAACGCAACGCTGAGGGTAAAGTCGCCACTCCTGGAGACAAGACGCTTGCGGATGTCACAGCGCAGCGGGCCGGCCCCGCGCGGACCTGCACGCGCACCCTCGGGATTCGCGGAATCGATCTCAGTCATCGGCCTTCACTTCCATGCGTCCATCAGCGCCGCTCTGCGATTCAATCCGTAAACCAGCGCCAGAAGTGCGAAGCAAATGAACAGCAAGATCAACGCCGTCTGATTGGCGCCAGCGTAGTCTGACGATTGCACGCGGTCGTAGATGTCGATAGAAACGGTGCGAGTAATGCCCGGAATATTCCCACCCACCATCAGCACGACGCCAAATTCGCCCATCGTGTGGGCGAAAGAAAGAGCGATTCCGGTCACGATTCCAGAGACTGAAAGTGGAACGGTTACGGTCCGGAATGTACGAAATGGTGAAGCGCCCAGAGTGGCTGAGGCTGCAATCAATTTCCGGTCCACGGCTAAGAATGCGGAGGCAAATGGCTGGACCGCGAAGGGAAGGCTATAGAGGATCGAACCTACGACGAGGCCAGTAAAAGTAAACGCGAGAGTATGCCCGGTGAGGGAAATCCACCAGCGACCGAGCGGGCTCCGTGGACCTAGTGCGACGAGGACGTAGAATCCCAGGACGGTAGGCGGAAGTACTATCGGCAGTGCGACGAAGGCTTCAACCAGAAATCTCCAGCGCCAACGGGAAAAGGCGATCCAATAGGCGATTGGCAAACCCAGGGCCAGAAGGATGACTGAAACGGTAAAGGCCAGTTCGAGGGTCAGGCGGAATGTCTGCCAGTCAATCGCCATGCGGGTCGCGCATGAATGATAGCAACAATGCGGGAACGTGGAGAAATCTCGGGGAAAGAGAGTGGAAGCTGCGGGCTTACAGAAAGTCAAATTCCCCACCCCTCTTTCGCAAAAGCGCGAAAGAAGGATGGGGCACGCTGAGTGAATACCCTCCGTCTACCTACTCGCTGGAGGAATGATCCCGTTCATGCGCAGATATTCCACCATTTGGCCGTAATGATCGTACGCATGCCAGGAAACACTCGACGCCAGGCCAAGGCGGGTGACTTTGCCTTCGCCAAAGGGACTCCTCACCTTTCCAGTCAAGTTTGTTTCGTTGATGGTGGCGATGGCCTTGTGCACATAGGCGAATGAATCCTTCAAATACTTGATGATGTCGGCTTTGCTCGTGATGGATGCCGGGCCGGACTCCCCGTTGACGTCCACCGGCGGCTTTTCTTCCATGAGAGCGGCCCCGAGTTCGTAATTGACGGCGGCCACGTGCTTGATCTGTTCGGCGAAGGTACGGACGCCTTTGAACGCTCCGTTGGTCGGAGCAAAATTGAATTTGTCTTCGGGCATGGCTTCGGCTGCGGGAACGAATTCTTCCTCCGTGTTGCTGACCGTGTGATCCAAAACCATGGTGACAGTGCGAACGTCTTCCGTCGGCTTGGTTTCTGCCCGGACCAGACTGGCGATCAGCAGAAAAGCAAGAACTGTCACTTTTGTCTTCATAGAGCCCCCATTAGTCTCTTACAACCACCGGAGCCATATCCAACTCGGCTGCAGTAAGCCGGTGTCGCCGGATGGTGCACAATCCCACCATCATTGCCAGCGCGGACCAAGCTAATGCTGCCGGTACACCCTGTCGGGCCGCGACGGCTCCCCACAATGCACTGCCAATAGCCATGCCTCCCTGCAAGACCAGCAGATACATCGAGAGAGCGCGCGCTCGCATCCAGGAAGGGCACATCGTCTGCGCAACCACATTGAAGCAGGCTAATATGCCAATCCATGCGGCTCCAGCCGTAAACAATACCAGACATAGCCATTCAAAGATATGGACTTGTCCGGCGGCGAAGGTCATCAGGGCGAAAAGCACGGTTGCACCGATGACCAGCCCGTCTACCGAATACTGCATTCGGAAGCGAGGTAAAACTGCTGCACCAGCCAGGGCTCCGAGGCCAAAGCAAGTTAGCAGGAATCCGTAACCCTGCGCTCCGTGCGGCTGACAAATTACCGGAAGCAGCGCAAGCAGGGAACTTGCACCCACGCTGAATGCCGCCGTGCGTATCAGCACAGATCTCACTTCAGGCTTCCCTTTCACATAACGGAAGCCTTCAGCGATTGCGGTTCGCAGGCGCTGAGTTGGCAGAGGTTTGTGAGGAACGCGTTTCCAGCGATACAGAAAAAGGATCACACCAAAGAAAGATGTGGCATTCAGGAGAAAAGACCACCCAGAGCCCGACACGGCTACGACGGCTCCGCCGAGGGCAGGGCCTACGGCGCGCGCGACATTGAATCCGGCGGAGTTTAAGGCTACGGCGGAGGCATGACGCTCGGGAGAAACCACATCGGGGGTGATGGCCTGCCATGCTGGATCATTCATGACCGCGCCGACTCCCATCAGGAAGGTGAAGAAAAGAAGCATCCACGGAGTCACGACGCCAAAGAGCGTCAATGAGCCGAGGATAGCTGCGGCGGCGACCATCCATGTCTGCGTGAACAGCAGGAGACGTCGGCGGTCGACCATGTCAGCTAATGCACCTGCCGGAAGGACGACCAGGAAGACAGGAATCGCGGATGCGGCCTGAACGAGGCTCACCATCAGGGGCGATGTTGTGAGCTGGGTCATGAGCCAGCCGGAACCAACGTTCTGCATCCACGTTCCGGTGTAGGAAATGACAGCGGCGATCCAGAGAGAACGGAAAATCGGTTCGGTCAGAGGCGACCAGGCGGAATCAGGGCTGCGCCTGCTGACACCGCGCATTGAAGGAACTGTGATCTGGTCAGCCATCTTGTTTTCAGTTCCCCTAAGAATTTGTCAATGAGCTTGCACGGGCCGCAAACGGCCATTCCGAATGCTTCCACGCACGGATCATGTAAATAATCACTCCGGTCAGAAGGATGACAATGGCGTAACGAATTTCCTTCTGCCAGTTGTCCCGCTTAAACAAAATGAAAAGAAATCCCACACAGGCCAGCAGCGCGGGCAGGGGATAAAGCCACATGCGGAACGGCCGCGCCAGATCGCGGCGACGAAGTCGCAGGACGATCAGACCCATTGCTTGTACGAGGAACTGCAAGATGAGGCGGATCACTACGAGCGCAGCGATGGCGTCTTTGAGGCGCAGGAAACAAAAGGCGGCGGCGACCACGCCGAGCGCCAGCAGAGAAACGTGCGGGAATCTGTATTCCGGATGAACCTTGGCGAATGCTTTGAAATAGTTGCCGTCCTTTGCTGCCGCGTACGGGACCCTGGAATAGCCCAACATTAAAGAAAATACCGAAGCAAAGGCGGTCGCGATGACTAGCCCGGTCACGAGTCGCGCTGCCCAAGGGCCGTACAGTCGCTGCATGAATAACGAAACAACATACAACCCGGTGTTGTTCTGTCCGGCTTGAATCATCTCGCGCCACGGGACGACAGCGAGGATACAGAGGTTCATCATTAGATATAGACAGGCCACCAGCAGAATGGAAAGCATTAGGGCGCGGGGAATATTCTTCTCGGGCTCTTTAATTTCGTCGCCCAGGAAACAAACGTTGTAGTAGCCCCAGTAATCGTAGGTGGCGACCAGCATGGCACCACCCAGACCGATCAGGAACTGGTGCGACAGCTTGAAAGCATCTGGTGGAAAGTCAAAAGCTATAGCGCGATTGAAGTGAAGAAGTCCGGCGATGATGATCCACCCAATAGTTCCCATGACCCCGAACCAGAGAATCTTTGAGAGACGGCTGATTGCGGTGATCCGCCGATAAAGGAGCAGCACGGTGAAAAAACAGATCAGAACCGCAACAGCCGTTCCGGGAGTCACAACCCAATTCACCTGGAATGAGCCAAGCCAAGGGATTTGCAGCGCGGCCTCGTGATGTGCGAGAACCGTTTCGAGTTCGGGCCAGTAATAGGCAGCGTAGCCGGCGAGCCCAAGGCAACCTGTCGCGATGGAAAGCGGGGCGCTGAAGGAAACCTGCCAGATGAAAAGAAAGGAAATCAGCCTTCCCCAGCGTTGGGAGCCGTAGCTTTCGCGAAGATAACGATAGGATCCTCCCGAACCGGGGAGCGATGCGCTGAGTTCCGCCGAGACAAGTCCATCGCAGACGGCGAGGAGCGCGCCCAGAATCCATCCCAGCAGGGCCTGCGGACCTCCCATAGCGCTCAACACAAGCGGCATGGTGATGAACGGCCCCACGCCGATCATGTCGATCATGTTCAGGGCGGTGGCGCTGCCCAATCCCATGCCACGGATCAGAGTAGGCGGAGTAGATTGTGGCTCGGTTGAAGAATCCATGTTCGTAGAAACGTTGCTGCCAACGTCTTCTCACAGCAAAGAAGCTAGACGTAGCAAGCTACGTCTCTACGCCTACTGCTTACCTGCACTCAAAATATTTACGAATAACCTGACGGCACCCGGGACACCGGCCGGCAATTGGCGGAAAAAGGCATATCCCGTGTAGATGTACGTTCCTTTTCCGTACTGCGCACGCAAGAGCCCGCCCTTCTGCGGTTCCTCTCCGGGATCGTGGCAGGCGAGCAGCGGAGTGAAATGATTGTCCCACGTGCTCATGAAGTAGAGGCCGCGTTCCTGCACCCATCCGTTGAAGTCGTCCTGAGTGATCGTGTTCGGGTAATGGAAGATTGAGTCCTGAGGAGCCAGGATGTCGATCGGGGCTTCTTCCACGGACACGCGCGCGCGGCTCAGGTCGGCGGGATAGGGAGTGAACTTACCACTGTTGAACTCACCCGTGCTGGCGTTGTACTGAACGACCAGTGTTCCGCCAGCCTCGACGAAATCCAGCAACTTCTTGTTATTCGATACGAGATCTCTTTGCGTGTCGTACGCGCGAATTCCGAGAACGATTGTTCCAAACTTGCTGAGGTCTTCGCTCGCGAGATGCTCGGCAGGGATCGTCGTGACATCCATGCCAACCTGTTTCAGGATCGTTGGAATGTCGTCGCCGGCACCCATGATGTAGCCGACCTTTAGATCGTGGGGGACTTGTACGTCGACGATGCTCACTCGCTGGCGCGCGGGCTGGTAGTAGTAAAAGCTGCCGAGATCGTCGCGGTCGACAAGCGTGTATCCTTCGCTGTATTTTTCACCCTCGGATTCGAAGACCGCATGGATCGTTGCGCGTCCCGGCTGGATATCGGCGGGAAAGACTTTGAATTGGATCTCTTGCTTCTCTCCTCGACGCGTGAAGCTGACAGGCACTTGCGCGGGTTCCGAGCGCCATCCTGAGGGCAAGTCGAGTCGGAGGCCACCCTTCGCAGCGCTCGTGAGATCGCTGGTTATGCCGACGGTAACGTTCGTCGTCTTGCCGTTGTGGGTCGAAATCACCTGTGTGCCGGGCTCGAGCGCCACAGAAAAGGACGGGACTATAGCAAGAGTGCGGGAGCGCAGTTTTCCGTCATCGTCGATGAGTGGAGTTACAACCGGGACGGCGATGCCGCTATGGGCGCGTCCCTCCTTCGCGTCGCCAACCGAAAACTCCACCCGAGCCTGCAACGCAGGAGAGGGAAACGGAAGCGTAGCGTACTTCTCATTGTCGACATGGTGGATGCTGTCTGTGTCAGCATTATCGCGGTGCCAGTAGGGTCGCGTGTAAGTTGTATTCTTTGGAACGCGCAGGCGGAAGTCGGCGTGGAGATCTTGTCCTGCGGCGACTGTCTCCGGCCGCGCTTTTCCGTTGATTGTGTTCCATCCCGCGGGAACCTCGAGCTTGATTCCTTCAATCGTGAGGGGAAGTTTCGAGCCGTTATGCAAGGTCACACCGACCATGAATTCCTGCCCGGGAGAAACAGCAATGAGTGCTTGACTTTCTTTCGGGACGCCTGCGTTCAAGCCCTCGTTGGATGAGACATTCGCAGAAAGCTTTACGCCGAGCGCCAGGTTAAGGGCCGTTTCGGCTTGATGTTGCTTCTCTGCAAAGCGTGTCAAAAGATCCAGCTTTGTGGATGCACTCAAGCTACTAGTATTGATTTCGGCAATTAATCGGCTGAAATGTGCCACCAACTTCGTCAGTGGCTCAACTGAGAGCGATGGATCATTACCTTTCGCAGAGTTCGAGGCGGCTGCAACCAGTTTGGCGATTTCTGACAGCTGAGATCGGAATCCAGCCACCTTCGCGTCAGTCACGTCAAAGCGGGCCGAAAGCGCATCCCACCCTGTATTGATTCCATCGAAGAAGTCTTGTTCGTGGCCGCTCTTCAGATCGCTTACAGGCAACACGGAATCCACACGGCGATAGAACGTGAACCTGTCGCCGTCGTCCACCGTCCAGTTTGCCGCGCCTTGTGAGCGCTGATGACGCAGCCCCTGCATCGCGAACTGCACGTAAGACATGCCGAGGTCGGCATTGCGCTCTCCGGTATTGAACTTGACAGTCCAATCTGCATCGGGGCAGGTGGTAGAGCCCCAAGGGCAAACATTGCCGATATAAAGTTTCTTGGCTTGCCAAGGATGGAGCCCTTGCGCGATCTGCTCGGGAAAGCGCTTCGGGTCAGCTGCTGCGTGAAACGCCTCTTTCGTAAGAATGCCTGAGGCCTGGTGATTGCCGTGACCATCGCGCTCCGTCCCCGAGAATCGCGCAACCAGTACATCCGGACGGAAGGTTCGGATGACGCGAACCATATCAGCGAGCGCGATATCATGGCCGCCCCATTTTTCGAACGTTTCCCCCGGATTCTTCGAAAATCCGAAGTCAGCTACCCGCGAAAACCGGTCCTGGATGCCATAGTGCTGATCGGATGCGAGAAGTTCCTCTGTGCGGAGAACTCCCAAGACATCGGACAGGTTGCTGCCAATCTTGTTCTGCCCTCCTTCTCCGCGATTCAGGGTCATTAAGAGCGTGGTCACGCCGTGCCCGCGGGCTTCGAGGGTGAGTAAACCTCCGTCTTCGTCGTCGGGATGTGCGACGACCTGCATCAACCGCGCAGTCGTGCCCAGACGCAACAGTTCAAGCCGTAACCCTACGACGCCCTGATCTTGAGGAATGTCGGCTGGCACGCCCTGATAGAGCAAACCCGGTGGTTGAGCAAATCTTTGAGCGATTGCCAGGGAAGATTTTTGGTCCGGTGCAACTGGGCTCTTCGGCGCATCGCTGGACTGAGCCTGGCTGCAGACTGTTGCGGCGAAAATAACGGCTAGGGCGCCGAGTTTAAGCCCGGAGTGGGGCAGGTTCTGGATATTTAAAAGAATGCTGCGGCCAAGTATCCGCAGCGGGCTGACGGGTCCGGAATGTCTCACGCTACAAGGATGGGGCCTACCCCCGCTCCGACGCAAATTCTTTCGAGGCTACTGGGCATTAGACTCGTCGCAAACAGCGCCGTTAGCCGGAATCAGACGTCGCATAAATCGACGGCGTCCTTCAGAGAGGCCATGGGATCACCGGTAGGAATGAATTCGTGGGCCACAAAGCCTCGGAATCCAGAATCGGCAATCGCCCGCATCACGCCATCCCATTGAACTTCCTGAGAGCCATTCAGTTCGTGACGGCCGGGAACGCCGCCGGTATGGAAGTGGGCGATCCACTGGATATTCTGGCGCATGGTCGCGATCAGATCGCCTTCCATGATTTGCATGTGATAGATGTCGTACAACAGCTTTACGTTCGGCGAATTCACTTCCTGTACGACGCGCACTCCCCACGCCGTGTGGTCACACATGTAATCGTGGTGATCTCGTTTGCTATTCAGCAGTTCGAGGCAGATTGTGACGCCATGATCTTCCGCGATCTTCTTCACGCGGTTCAGGCCAGCAACAGTGTTGCGAGCGCCTTCGTCGTCTGAGAGTCCGCCGCGATTGCCGGAAAATGTGATGACGTTGGGGACACCAGCTTTCGCTGCGAGTGGGATGTTGGTGCGGAATCCTTGCTCGATTGCACCATGATTTTCGACGCGATTCAGCGCTTTGCCGATCTCTCCACCCCCCGCATAAGCCATGGAGCAGATTAGGCCATATCGCCGCGGGATCTCATATTCTTCCGGTTTTAGCAGGTCGATTGCTTGCAGCCCAATCGCGGCAGCATTCTCCGCAAGTTTTTCCAGTGTCATCTTGCTATAGCACCACTGCGAAACGGATTGGCGAATCCTTCCTTTGCGCGCAGTCGGAGCGCCTGCAACGGTTGCCGGCAACGGAAGCCGAGATGCGGCGACGCCGACAGCGGAGGACTTCAGTAGTTCCCGGCGGGTGAGTTTATGCATTGGAAGAATCCGTTCGTGCCCTACGGACGGCCATCCTTGAGCATAGCCTGACAATTGCTTGCTTGCGTCAGAATCTGGTTGAAGGCAATATCCTTCCGCAGATCTTTCAACAAAGGATCGTCGAGCAAGGCGCCATAAGCGCAGTAATTCTGCTGCACGGCAGCCTTGAGCAGGCGCATCGCCGGCTCATTTTGGCCGCAGGCAGCCATCAGCGCGCCAACGTGATACCACGCCTCAGCGTCGGGCTCTATCATGACCGACGATTCGCTGTCGCGCACGATCTTGGCGAGGTCTGCGGGACGAGGCGAAGACGTGCAGGCGTCCATCAATTCGCGATGATAGGACGATCCTTTGCCCATGTTTTTGGCGGCATTGTGTGCCTCGGCCATGTTGCCTTCCGCCAGATAAATGTACGGAGTAACCCATGCCGCCCATTCGGATCCCGCATCGAGATGAACAAAATCCATCGCTCGATCGGTCTTCCCCATTTCGAGGAACGACCAGGCACAAGAGCGCAGCGTGAAGTTACCCGGATCCAGTTGGCGCGCGGTATTGCACTCCTCCGTAGATTTGTCGAGAATCCCGGCATATCGCAGCACGTATGCCAGAGCAAAGTGAGCCTCCGCACTCCGCGGCCGGCGGTTCACAAGATCAGTGGCTGCGTCGTAAGCGCGTCCCAACTCTCCGCGTTCGACGCGATTCGTGATCAAACTGCTAGCCGCCATGACTCGGTTGGGATCGAGCGATATGGCGCGCTCATAAGCTGAGTTCGAGCGCTGGAACATCTCTTCGCCGCCGCCGCCGAAAACCGAATCGAAGTAATATCTTTGGCCGAGCGCTTCCCATGCAGGCGCATAGGTGGGATCGATTCCAACCGCCCACTCCAGCATCTTGATGGCTTCCTTGTTGGGCGCGGGATCGTGCGGCACGGCCACACTGCGCAGGTAGAAGTCATAGGCCTGCTGATTCTTGGGCCGGGAGGCTGCGGCTTCGACTGCCCCTCCGGCGCCGCCGAGCATCGGTAATAAACCGTGCTGGACCTGGCTGGTCAGTTGCTCTTGTAAACCGATCAGGTTCTCAGTTTTTTCCGTGACAGTCGTCTGCCAGAGCAGGCGGTTCGTTGGAACATCGATCGCCTCCAGTGTGACCAGTAATTGTTCACCCTGCTTGCGGAAGGAACCGGTGAGAATCCGCCCAACGCGCAGTTCGCGGCCCACCTTTTGAGGATCAAGGTCGAGGGCGACATATCTGCGCGTCACCGATGACGGACGGACCTCAAGACTGCGGGAGTACGTCAAGACACTCGTTAATTCATCTGCCAAGGCGAAGCGCAGATAGTCGACATTGAAATCCCCGCTCATGTTTTGCAGCGGCAGAACCGCGATCGCGTTGCGTTGCTCGGCGTTCGCGATTTCACGATGCTTGAACCACCAGGCACCTACAGCCGCAAGCACTGTGACCAGCAACGCTGCTGTCCCGATCAGCAAATAGGTTTGCAGGCGTGTATTGCGTCCAAAAGTCTTTGTCGCAGCGCGCAGTCGGGCGGTGTTGGTGCCGCTCTTGACCTGGCCGGATTCCGTTTCGCGTTTGAGGAGCGAGAGATCCGACTTGATTTCGGCAGCACTCTGATAGCGATGGTTACGATTCTTCTCCATCGCCTTGCCGATGATTCCTTCCAGTTCGATAGGAATCTTCGGATTCAAGTCACGCGGCGGAGTGGGCTTGGAATGCAGAACGGCATCGAGCGTGACCAGGGAATTTGCCCCGGTGAACGGCTTTTTGCCGGTAGACATCTCGTACAGAACGACCCCAAACGAGAACAGGTCACTGCGCGCGTCGACCGTCTCGCTGCGGGCCTGTTCCGGCGACATATAGACCGCGGTGCCGGGGATTACGCCGATTGCGGTCAGCGAATTGTCGGCTCCGGCGTCGTCCTCAGTTCCAAGATTGTGGACGAGTTTTGCCAGTCCGAAGTCGAGTACCTTCACTTGCCCGGTGGGTGTGAGGAAAATGTTGGCCGGCTTGATATCGCGATGGACGATGTTCTTGGCGTGGGATGCCATGAGGGCGTCAGCCACCTGCACGCCGACGTCAAGCACCTTGTCGACCGGCATGGGATGGCCCGCGATGTGCTGCTTCAGACTATCTCCCTCCAACCGCTCCATCACTATAAAGGGATGCCCGTTATTG
>Ga0207700_10002204_pt1 | contig 11179 bp, 6 predicted proteins | sample LARL82metaG_FD_184348 | JGI IMG/M metagenome (GOLD analysis project Ga0207700, IMG submission 184348) | Corn, switchgrass and miscanthus rhizosphere microbial communities from Kellogg Biological Station, Michigan, USA - LAR L8-2 metaG... | ecosystem: Host-associated > Plants > Roots >...
AGGGCGTTTTGGCCGCGCCGTGATCCGCACTTGCGCTCCGGAGCGGCCCGCGGCCGCTTTGGGGTGATGAGGTGTCGGTGTCAGCGCGCCTCGTGCGCCATCTGGTCCAGGACCGCTGTGACGGCCAGCATCAGCGCGGGGTCCTGTCCGGGGGCGACCTCGACCCCGTAGGTGTCGGCGACCCGGAACCATTTCTTGGACACCTCGGCCACCGTGGACCGGCCGTCTTCGATGGTGTACTCGTGGTCGACGATGTTGCCCTTGACGTCAAGGTCCGGGCCGTCGGCCACCTTGACGGTCCACCGGTCGCGCAGCGGGGTTATCAGCGCCTTCTTCACCGTCGCGACGGTGTGCCCGCCCGGGTCCTCGATCTCCATCGTGTCCCGCACCCGGGCCACCCGTTCCTGGATCTTCAGCAGCTCACTGCCGTGGCTGTCTTCGAAGATCAGCGTGTTGCGGACCCGCAGAGCCTTGCCGTCGACCTTGAAGACCCGCTCGCCCTGGTCGTTCTCGATCCAGTAGTCATCGCCGATGGACACCAGCTTCTGGCGCATGCGGTAGTGCGTCGCGCCGGTGCCACCGCGGCGCTCCTCACGCCGGTCCTGCCGCCTGTCCCTGAACACATTTCCTCCTCAGAGAAACGGCCTACGCCCAAGCACCCACCCTGCGGCCCGCCGCTGGCCTCTTCCCGACCGGGTGCGATGCCGCGGGAGGCCACCTCGGTGCGGGACGAGGGCGGGCGTCCATGGACATCGCCTGCCCGTCCCGCGCCGGCAGCTCTCTCAAGGAAACCAGTTCATGGAAGGTGGAGCATCATCCACGCAGGGTGAACGCACCACGGCTGGGACGCGAGCCGAGCGCCGAATAGGAATGTCTACTGGTTCAATAGGCATTGCTGGTTCCTGTCGCACGTATCGGCCGTTCGTGCGCACTCGAGTCGCCCGTTAGGGACTAGCCTGACGGGCGGGCAATGCGGCGGGCCAGTGCCTCGAAGTTGGGGTTGCCGATCATTCCCTAGGGTCCGCGGAGGATCGGTCTTGTTGCTGAATGAAGCACTCTGGCCGTGAGCAGGATCCGGCCTGTCGTCAATCCAGCGGGCCGCCTGCCAGTGCCCTGTTGCCCTTGGTGACCTTGATGGCTCTGAGCGCTCCGGCGCCCAGTGAACCAGATAGTCACGATAGCGGGCACTTGCGAGGATCGGCCTGGTGCCAGACTATTTCGTGCATGTTCGTGGACCAGCATTGGTCGGCGCCGAAGATGTCCCGGCTCTCGTAGAACTTGAAGTGGCGGTCCCACACCTAAAGCCCAAGGCCATGAAGTTAAGGCGTAGCTGCTGGTGGCAGCGGATGGGCGCGAAGTTCGCGTAACCGGTCCCCGATCGGCTGGATGATAGCGTGGCATGCTGGCCAGCTAGGAGGCGTCTTGGCGCAGACTCGCGAATCCCGGGTTGCTGCGGCCCGCGCCGCGCGCGAGCGCCACACGACTCCGCAGCCGGCCAATCGGCTCAAGAGCGCCGACGTTAAGTACCTTGCGCTCGAGGGTGGCGGCGGTAAGGGCGTCACCTATCTCGGCGCGATCGAGGCGCTCGAGGCCCTGAAGGTCCTCCCGATCGACCAGCCGGCGGGGAAGAATCAAATTCGCGGCCTTGCAGGCTCCTCGGCCGGCGCCATCACGGCGCTCGCCCTGGCCCTCGGCTTCACATCCGCGGCCTTTCGTAAGCTCCTGGCCGACTCCGAGAGGTTCAACGGCTTCTTCGACGGCCCCGCCCCCGGCATGTATCGCGTGATCGGCCAGGGGAACCGTCTGCAGGCCGGCTCGGATCCGGGCGTGAGCCAGGCCGTGGTCTCCGCGCGGCAGGCCCAGATAGGCTCGGTCATTCCGGGGCTAATCGCCAAGTTCCTCGGGGACGATCCGATCTCGGTCGCGATCGGTCAGGACGTCGCGGGTTACGTCTACAACGTGCTCTACGACCGCGGGCTGTTCCCAGGCTTCGCCGTGCCGGAGTTCTTCATGGGCCTCCTGCGCGACTTCGCCGAGAAGGCCGGGAGCAAGCGACGCTCCGCGGCCCGGGTCAGCGGCGACGGCGGCGATCTGACGTTCGAGCAGCTCTACGCCCTCACGGGTGTCGAGCTCGTCATCACGGGCGTTAACGTGACGACAAAGCAGGTCGGCACGTGGTCGCCGGCTGTTACCCCGAAGTTCCCCATCGCCTGGGCCACGGCGATCTCGATGAACGTACCGATTCTCTTCAAGCCCGTGCGGATCGACGAACTGGCGATCGGGGCGGGGCCACGGTATGGCGGCTTCTGGGTTGACGGTGGGGTCCTCAACAACCTGCCGATCCACGCCTTCGACGAGAAGGCGGACAATCCGAAGCGATCGTCGACGCCAGGCCTTTCCGGTTTGCATCCGAACGTGCTCGGCCTCCGGCTGACGCCGGGTTTTCCTCCGACGTTTGAGCTGAAACCCGGCTTCCCCGACCCACTTCAGCAGTCTATGTTCGCCGTACTCTCCGCCTATCTCCCCGAGCTTGCCGACGTGGTGACGAGCCCGGCCGAGGAGGGGCAGATCCGGACGCCGGACGAGCGCAATCAGCTCATCGAGCTGTTCACCGGAGATCTCTCTTTGACGGAGTTCTCGCCCCCGCCGTCGAAGTACGAGTGGCCTGTCAGGAATGCCAAGGAGGTCGTCTCAGCGTACTTTGCCCGGCCGCAGAAGTAGCCGCCTGGACGGCGCGAGGACGGCGTGAGGACGGCGATCAGGCGTTGGGGGGCTTGCCGCCCCCGTTGGGCGTCGCGGCGGGGCAGTACGGGTCCTTCGGGGCATGGGGAGGCTTCCCGAGCCGCCGGGTCTCGTTCTGCGGCAGCTGCGCCTCGTCCTCCAGCCACATCAGCGTCGTGGGCAGCCGCGCCTCCCAGCAGTCTCCCGGCTCGCCACCTCCGGGCGGGCCAGTCAGGTCGCGGATCTCGGTGGCGACCGAGACGTACAGGTCGTCGTCGGGCAGCGGAAGCGGATCGCCTAGAAACGGCTCCTGATAGAGCAGCCAGTGCAGCACGGCGAGCTCAAAGCCCGGGCGCGCCGGAACAACAACGCGAGCCGATCCCGCGCGCAGGAAGTCCACATACGTCGGGTCGGCGCCTTCGATCTGGGTCAGGTCATCCCACTCGATGCCGCGGGCCCAGTAATAGGGGTACGGGACATAGGTGAGATTGCCCCATTCGAGCGCCTGCTCAAGGAACTGGATGACCGGCGCCGTCGCGCGCGCCTGATCTATCGAGTATCGCCGCCAGCCGTTCGCAGCGGCCACCATCGCATCGATGCCCGCGAAGTTGTCGTCGTCAAGCAACCAGGCGATGACCTGGCGCTTGAGTTCCTCGGTGATGAGCTGCAGGTTGCGGGCAGGTGAGGTCGCATCGATTGCGGAGAGCTGGGGTCCGATGGTCTGCGCCTGCTGCAGGCGCCACTCGCGATCCCAGGCCCGCCACGCGTCGAGCAGCAGGTCGTACACCGTGTTTTGCCATTCGGCGAGCGCTTCAGGCCGCAGGACGCATTTCACTTCGGCGGACACCGCCGCCGACGCCCCGCCGATAAGACTCACCGCGAAGGACACCTTGTCGTGTACGGGCTGCGCGAACTTGAGCGTCGTAGGGCCCGTCGCGAGGTAGGCGTCGCCGAACAGCGTGGCGGAGCGAGCCCCGGAGGCCTCGCGGCCCCCTAGCTCGTCTGACAGCTGCACGGTGAATGCCGGGTGCCGCTTCCCGCCCTTCTGGGCGACGCTCTTATTGCCCCCGGCCACCATCGTGAACGTGATCTCGTGAAACCCGTCCAGCACATTCTCGCCATCGAGCACCGTGTCCGCGTTGTCGGCGGCGGTGTCGACCGCGCGCTCCACGTGCCAGGCGGCCCGTTTGGGCGTGGCCGTGGCCGCGATGGAGATCTCGGTTGCCGCGTACCCCTCAGGGAGAGTGACGTTGACCTCCTTCTCGAAATGTGGGGCAGTCCAGTCTTCAGCCTTGGGGTCGACCTTCTCGTCGTTGGTCGGCGTGAGGCTCGTCGCCGCGCTCACACTGATGGCCTCATCGGGCGGAGGCGGAAGACTGCCGGCCCGATAGCGCAGGGCAAGCGCCGAAAACTGCTTGCGCGTGATGTCCGACGCCACGACCTTGAACGGGGGAGGCTCACTGACGCCTCCAGGCGGCGGCGGATTGGGCTTCTTGAGGCGATACCTGAGGTACTGCCCTGGTTCGGGGATCTCGAATTCGAGCTGGAGACGGTCGGGATAGCGGAAGACCTGGTAACGGTCGAAGCGGTCAACCCATCGGTAGACGCCGCGAATATGTGTGGCATCTGGGTTGGCGATCGCGTGCCGCGTCTTGTCGACGCTGCGCGTCAGGGTCCGCCGCACGCGATCCTCGCGCACCCGGTTCTCGACCTTCGAGGTGGCCCTTGAGACAACGTCGCGGGCGATCCGGCTGGCCTGACGCGAACTCTCCGAGACGGAGGCGCTGACGCCCACGCTGGCGTTCGCGCCGAAGGTGACCATGCCTCCGTAGGAGCCCGACACCTTGACGCTCGCATCCGCCTTGATCTGCAGCTCCTGCGCGCGATTGACCTCGCGTGACACCTCACTTTGTGTTCGATCCTCGTCGACCTTCTCTTCGCTCGTGAAGCTCTCGGTCGTCTGTGCCGTCGTCACCTCCTGCTCGTCAGTCAAGGTGGTGACCCGCGCGAGCTCCTCGTGCGCGAGGACGTTCGTGATCGCGGCGATCTCGCCGACCTGGTAGCAGCTCCACTCCGACCGCACAACGAACAGGTCGCTGACCTTCGCTCCGCGGATGAGCTGCACGCGCGGTTCTGGAATGTCGGTGACCGCCAGGCCTTGGGGGAAAAGCGGCGTCCGCCGCCGAAGGAGGTCGAACACCAGGTCCGTGTCGCTGGCATGTGACCGCAACACCGCATTGGTCGTCGTGCCGGGATCGAGCAGCTCGAGCAACAGAACCAGGCGCGTCAGGCGACGTATGGCCGGCCAGTCCGGCCGGGCGAAGTGGCTGACGATCGCTGTACCCAGGTACTGACGCCCGGCATCGAAGACGGCCGCGTCGACCTTCTTGCTCTCCTTCAGGGCAGGGGTGCGCCACGCCAGAAAGGCGCCGGCCGCGGGACGGTCGCCATATGGGGCGAGCCAGGTGTCGAGTTCGTCCAGAAGTTTCATCAGGTCTTCGATGGGCGCCCCCGGCCCGGCAGCCGCCGGAGCCAAGGCGTCGATCGGGGCGCCATGGTCGCGCAGACGTTCGGCCTGGCCCGCGCCCTCATGGCGGAGGTGGACCACGCCTGTGGCGGACCGCTGTGGCGCACCCGGATTACGCACCACATTCAGGGTGGTCAGGTCCACGCTGGGGCCCCCTGTTCAATCCGCACACGACCCAGGCCGGATATCTATCCTCGGTCTACAACTAGGCCAAGGAAACGTCAAGGGAACGCCAAACCGCCCGGAGATCCCACGGAGGCTGGGTTTCGTCGTACGGGTCGCCATGGGTGGTGGCGTTCGGTCAGAGTTCGAAGCGCGTACCGACGGTGTTCGGGATGAACGCCTCGCCAAAGCGAGCACCCATAGCGTGCTGGGCCCGCCATCCGGTGCAGTGGGCCGGGACCACGACACTGGGGGCAAGGGCGCCAAGGTCGTCGAGGACTCGGGGGATGAGGGGCTCGAAGATCGGTCCGTTGAGATGGAATCCGCCCATGACCGCGTAGAGGGCGCGCTCTTTAGTCAGACGGCGGGCGTACCGGCAGATGTTGACGATCCCAGCGTGGCCGCAGCCGGTAATCACCAGGAGGCCCTTGTCCTTGATGTCGACGATGAGCGCCTGATCGTCTAGGACGAGGGCGTCGGGCTGCCAGCGGCCGTCAACCCAGGCCTCCTGCAGCGGGAACCCGGCCTCGTAGCCGGTGATGCGGGGTACTTCGCCGGTGACCAGGACGGATCGGTTGAATAGGAAGCTGGGCTGCTGCTCTTCGATGACCTCGAAGCCAGCGTCGACGAGCGCCCGGCGGCTTGTGGTGGGGATCTCTTGTGGGTCGCGCCCTGGGATGGCCAACCGCCGCTGGCGCCAGAAGTGGGGGTGGATGAGCACCGGGAGGTTGACTCTCCCGAGCCGCCGGATCAGGCCGTCGAGTCCGGTGGTGTGGTCGAAGTGGCCGTGGCTGCAGATGATCGTCTCGATGCCTGACGGGTCGACCTCGAGGCGGCGCATGTTCTCGACTACCCCATCGGGGGTGGTGCCGGCGTCGAAGAGGATTTGGTGGCGGGCACCGTTTTTGGCCACGTCCACCAGGACCGAGAAGCCACCATCGGCCAATGGGACCTCGGGGACGTCGCCGCCTTCCATGGTGGTCGCCGGCCGGCGGCCGCCATGGAAGACGGGCAGCGGTGGCCGGTGGGCCGGTCCCTGATCCGGCATGAAGGCGTCGGTGACGTTGTCCATCAGCATCGTCACCGTCACCGAGTCGACCGGTTCGAGGTCGAAGACCACCCTGGGCTCGAAATCGTGCAGCACCTGGGGATCGGGCTGGTGCAGATGGGCGGTGGCCATGTCGTCGGTGCACATGCCGATCACTCTCCTTGCAGCTCATAGACCCCGGCGTCTTGCCACGTTCTGCCGCGAGCCAAGGTCGGGATGGATGGACGCGGATAACTCTCCCGGGGCCGGACCGTCGCTCGTGTCGACGATCCGGATGCGGATCCCGGGGGCGCCAGCAGCCTGGCAGTGCGACGTTGATGTCTGTGTTGCGCTCATGGCTGCAACGATCGACGTCAAAGCCAGCCGGGTCGTCAGAAGAACTACGTAAGGCGACTACGTAATTCGCGGCGCCAGGCCTTCCTCGTGTATCCATGCCGCCAGCTGAGTGCGAGTCCGGAACCCCAGCTTGGTCAGGATGTGGTCGACGTGTGCCTCGACGGTGCGCACCGAGAGGTACAGCTGTCCGGCGATCTGGCGGTTGGTCAGCCCCGTGGCCACCAGCGCCGCGATCTCCCGCTCGCGGCGGGTAAGGCTCGCCGACGGGCCGACTTGCCACGGGTCCTCGGGCTTGTCGTCCAGGCCCAGCGTGATCGCCTGGCCGGGCGCCAGCCCGCGCCCCTCGTCGAACAGCTTTGCCGCCGCCGTGCCGACCGTCGTGTGGACCGGCGCTAGCCACGCGCCGAGGAAAGCGCGGATCTTCTGGGGCCGATAGGTCTGGTTGACCTCCTCGTACGCCGCGGCGGCGCCGGCCAGCCGGAGCGCAGCCCGCGGCCGGCCTCCTTTGGCTGCCAGGCCGGCCAGGGCGCTCAGCCCGACCGGGATGGCGAAACGATCCCCGATGTCGGCGATGGCGGGCACACCCTTTCCGAGCGCTGACTTGGCGCCGTGCAGGTCACCGAGCTCGAGGCGGGACACGCCGAGCAGCTGGAGGGCCCGGGCCTCGATTGCGGGCAGACCGAGCGCCCCGGACAGCTCCGCGCAGCGTTCGAACCGCTCGACGGCAAGGCCCAGGTCGTCCTCGAACATTGCCGAAGCCCCGCCCCACCACAGGGCCGCCGCGAGACTGGCATCGTCGCCGGCGACGGCCTGCAGCTCCAGCGCCTGTTCAATGTCTGCCCCACCCCCGGCCGGGTCGCCGATGCTCTGCCTGGCCCGCCCCCGGTAATACAAGGCGGTGGCCTCACGGACAACATCATGCGCGGCACGGGCCCGTTCGATGCTCTCGTCGAGCAACGGGATGGCCGAAGCGCGGTCTCCCTGGTCAGTGGCGAGCCACGCCGCACCGCTGAGGGCGTCCACCCGCTCGGGGTCATCGTCTGGGACCAGTTCCAGCAACTCGCCCAGGCGCCGCCGGCCCTCGGAGAAGTGGCCGCGCGCGGACCAGAACGCGGTCAGCCGGTTGGCCAGCCGCAACGCGGCGGACGGGTCCTCCCGACGGTACCAGTCCAGGGCCACACGGAAGTTGTCGTGCTCCAGTTTCAGCAGGTCGAGCCCATCCCTGGCAGGCCAGCACGGCGGACGGGCAAGGTCCTTGGCCAGACGGCCGAACTGCGCGGCATGGGCCGCGCGGATGGCGGCCACATCCGGCATGGTGCTCAGCCACCCGGCAGCGAACTCGCGGACGGTCTCCAGCATCGCGTAGCGCGGCACCGGCGCGGACAATACCGCAAGGCGCAGCAAGCTATGGTCGACCAGCTCCTGCAGCGCGTCAAGAACCGGCACCCCGAGGTGCAGCGCTTCCGCGCAGATGGCCTCGATGCTCTCCAGGCTGATGCCGCCCCTGAACACCGAGGCCGCCGCGAGCAGGCGTCGTGCTGCCTCGCTCAGCAGGTCATAGCTCCAGGAAATCGTGGCGCGCAAGGTGCGCTGCCGGTCCGGCGCATCCCGGCCGCCGCTGACCAGCAGGCCCAGCGAGTCCTCCAGCCGCGCCAAGATCGCCGCCGGCGGCAGCAGCTTGACCCGCGCGGCCGCCAGCTCGATCGCCAGCGGCAGGCCGTCGAGCCGCTCCACGATCCCCGCGATCGCCCCGGCGTTCTGCTCGTCGACGGCGAAACCGGGCACCAAAGCAGCCGCCCGCGCGGCGAACAGCTGCGCCGACTCGCACGCCGCGACCGCGGTGACCGACAGTGCCCCGCCCGGTTCCGGCACGCGCAACGCGGGCACCGGGAACTCCTGCTCGCCGGACAGGTGCAACGGCGAGCGGCTCGTGACCAGGATCCGCAGCTGAGTACTCCCGGCAAGGAGCTCCTGGACGAACTCACCCGCAGCGAGCACATGCTCGAAGTTGTCAAGCACCAGCAAAAGCTTGCGATCTCCCAGGTAACCGCTCAGGTACTCCAGCAGCGGTCCGTCCCGTGAGTCCTGCAGCCCCATGCCCTGGGCGATCGAGACCGGCACCAACGACGCATCGCTGATCGCAGCGAGCGGCACGAACCGCACGCCCTCGGGAAAGGCGCCCATCACGCTAGCCGCCAGCGCGATGGACAACCTCGTCTTGCCGCAGCCACCGGGGCCCGTCAAGGTCAGCAGCCTGCTGTGGCCGAGAAGGTGCCGAGCCTGGGCAAGTTCGCTCTCCCTGCCCACAAAGCTTGTCCGCGGCCGCGGCAGACGGCCCGGCGCATCCCCGGCGCCGCTGACGGCAAGGTCCCCCATCCTCGCCCTCCCGGCCAGAGCACTCGCCAGCGCCCTACCCCGTGCATGGGCCGCGCGAACACCCGCAACCCCGATGATCTCACCAATCCGGCGTGCGCGACGACCAGAGCGACTTCCGAGAACCGGCCGCAAGTCCTGCCCCCGCCCGGCCCGACCCCAGACAGTAAGCCAGCGATCCCCCGTGCCGTCGGCTCGCGGGCACCCAGAACGTACACATCTGCGCGAACCATGTCCTGATCGGCATCGAACCGATGCCCGCGCCGATCGGCGGGTCGGCGCGCGATTATCTACCGAGCTTCGCGTGGTTCGGCGCCCCCGTTATGAGTCCAACGCGCGAGCGGCTGTCCGTATGTTTATTCATCGGCGCGCCCGGTTACCCGCTGAGTCGCGGGAGTCCCCACAGCATGTCGTAGAACACCCATGGCCGCCCGGCTGCGTCGAAGGCTCCGAACGTCACCGCTGGGCTGTCCGGATCGGTGGGGTTGGTGAGGAAGCTCCGCTCATCGAGCGGGAGCGCCTCGGCCTGGCCGTCCTCGCTGCTGATGAGCAGGCCGTCCGCGGTAGCCGTGACGTCGGCCTGCCGGTCCGGCCACGCATAGACGCCGGTGAAGCGCGACAGGTCCCCGGCCGCCCCGGCCACAGGGTCGAGGCGGAGCGGCGGGACGCCAATCCCGCACAGCGCTGGCATTAGTTCGGCGAACAGCGACCGGTACATCGCCCGTCCGGTGCCGCTGTTGGTCATCAGCACCACGGCGGTCTGCTGGCCTGGCACGATCCGCAGCACCGACCGCTCACCGCTGACCAGGCCGTCCCAACCCCACACCTGGCCGCCCGCCCAGTCGAACCAGGCCCAGCCCAGGCACCAGGAATCGAGCCAGCCGTAGATCGAGACGCCCGCGTGCACTGCGCGCAAACAGGCGAGCGATGGATCCTGCAGGTGCAAAGCAGCGAACCGGAGAAGATCGGTGACCGTCGTGACAGCGGTGGTCCCGGCTGGCCCGTACGCGCGCGCGGTCAGCGGCGCGACCGGCACTGGGCCGTCATCGGTGATCTCGTGCCCCATCGCGCGCAGCTCCGTCGCGCCGCTGGTCCCACGCTCCGGCGCGCCGCCGGTCGCGAACGCCGTCCCGCTCATGCCTGCCGGGTCGAAAAGGTGGCGCCGCATGGCGTCCTCCCACCCGCCGCCCGCCACGGTCTCGATCACCCGCCCGGCCACGCACCAGCCCACGTTGGTATACGACCACGAACCGCCCGCGGGCCCGCCCGCGGCGGCATCGGCCACCAGCCTCGACAGTGCGCCATCGTCGCGGTCCCGCCGGTCGTCGAAGCCGAACTCCAGCCCGGCACGCAGCGCAAGCCCGGAACGATTCGAAAGCAGGTCACGGATTGTCGCGCGGCCGGCCCAGCCGCTTGCGCGCAACTCTGGCACGTGCACGGCCACCCGGTCATCCACCGACAACCGGCCCGCCTCCGCGAAGCCAGCGATCACCGTCGCGACCATCGACTTGGTCAACGAGCCAGCGCTGAACCGTGTCCCCGTGATGACCGGCTCGCCGGTGGCGACGTCCGCAACGCCGTAACAAGCGGTCGTGGCCACCCCTTCGCGAAGGACCCCGATCGCCGCCCCCGGCACCGAGTGCCGTAAAGCATGCGGCCGGAGCAGCGCCGCCAGATCCCCCTCATCCACACGACAACCCTAACGACGCACCCAGCCGCACCCGCTCTCGCACGCAGGCGCGAGCCGGATCCGCCGCTCACTCACAAGTAGCCGAAGAGCGGACGTTCACGGACGCGTCATTTCAGGTTAAGAACCCGGACAGTTGCGAATGTACGGTTATCTGAACGAGTGGCAAGCGCCGCCTGGCCGCATGGGGTTCACCAGAGGCACACCATGGGGAAAGCGGGTCAGCCGGTATACCGATTCAAGGCTGCCCAGCAACGCCGAACGCACGGATCTGCCGCTTTTGGCGTGTTGTGGTTTTGGGGGGCCGGCGCGCTGGAGATGCCCG
>Ga0207700_10002207_pt1 | contig 11176 bp, 8 predicted proteins | sample LARL82metaG_FD_184348 | JGI IMG/M metagenome (GOLD analysis project Ga0207700, IMG submission 184348) | Corn, switchgrass and miscanthus rhizosphere microbial communities from Kellogg Biological Station, Michigan, USA - LAR L8-2 metaG... | ecosystem: Host-associated > Plants > Roots >...
GCACAAACACGACGGCTAGCGCTCCTATAAACAAAGATGTGAGAGCTGTGGCACTGTGCGCCTGCGAGAAAAGCCACCAGATCCCGATCAAGAATCCTGCGATCAGCCGAAGCTCATTTCGTCTCCAGGTGCTCCGCTCACTTTGCCAGATTTGCAGCAAGTACCAGAAGAAAAAGAAACCCAGGATCAGGCAATCTGCACCGAGGAAGTTTTTACCTGCGGCAATGCCGCCGCTTTCCGGCCCGCCCCATGGGCTGAAACCGCGTCCCAGTTGAGGATAATACTTAATGAAGAGAATGGAAACGGGGACTACGATATAGGCGCATCGCTTCATCAATCGCGTCAGCGCCTCGTCGGGGTCCGGTTCCGTAAGGACAATCAACGCCATGATCGGATGACCAAGAATCTTGGTCCAGCGCTTGAAAGCCACGAATGGAAAATCAGACCAGGCGATGGAAATGAAACAGTAGAGCAAAAAAACGATGAGCCACCCGTTGTTGGAAACAACTTCTGAAAGACGGACTTGCCGCTTAATAAGGACACAAGAGCCCGCTATGATCAGTGCAAAGCAAAACGAGGCATCCAGGGGACTTCCCTCTTCCACTGAAGCAGCACCGCTCACGGGCAGGCCGAAGATGTTGAGCCATTCGGACAGGGGTCTTGAGCAACCGAGTATCAGCCAAAGAACCGGAAGCCAAAGCGCGCCGGTGACATCGGGCTTCTCCCGAATGTCCCGCCGGAAAAGCCAGACAATGAGCGCAACCGTAAGACAGGACGCTATGCTTGGCGACAGGTGGATGCCCATCATTTAGGTTTTGTTGAAAAGGTCAGCGCTTACAATCGTTAATTGAAGGCGGCAAGAGAGAAACCCTGCAAAAGGTTGGAGGTTCGGATACCAGAGATCAGAGATGCTGCGCAAACTGAATCACTTTCGCTGGGCTGCTATCCGGTTCTTGAAATTCGTGAAAAAAGCTCGCGATACACTCAACGGTGTGAGTAATCATCTCTTTCGTCATCTCCGGATACATCGGCAGGGATAAGACGCGTGATTGATTAAACCAGGCCACGGGAAAGTCCCTTGGACCGTGGCCGAGATAAGCATATGCGGGATAAAATGGCAGTGCCTTGGGGTAGTTCAAACCAGTGGAGATGCCTGCCTCGGTAAGGTATTTTCTCAATGTGTCCCGGTTTTCTGTGCGGATGACATAGAGATGGTAAACATGGTCACGGCCAGGACCGACTTTCGGTGTGATTATATCACCTACCTCATCCATAAGCTCATCATAACACGCAGCAACGTAACGTCTTGCTTCAGTCCAGGCAGGTAAGTAGGGCAATTTTGCATTTAGGATGGCCGCTTGCAGCCCATCCAGCCGGCTGTTAATCCCTTCCGTGATGTGATCGCCTTTTCCGCCGTGCCGGGCGAATGTCGTCATCCACTCGGCAAGTCGATCTTCATTAGTCACAACGCATCCGGCGTCGCCGTAAGCGCCGAGGTTTTTACCCGGGTAAAACGAAAACGATGCAGCGTCTCCAAAGGTTCCAACGTATCGCCCCTTGTATCTGGCAAGATGCGCCTGACCACAATCCTCTATGACCCAAAGATTGTGCCTTCTGGCGATCGCTATGATCGCATCCATATCGGCCGGCTGCCCGTAAAGATGGACTGGAATAATGCCCACTGTGGCGGGAGTGATCTTTCGTTGGATATCGTCGGGATCGATCGTGAACGTTTCCTCATCTGTGTCACAGAATACGACCCGGCCGCCCGCCTGCGTGATTGTTTCCGATGGCGAGATCGAGGAATGTGCCGACGTGATGACCTCGTCGCCGGGCTTTACACGAAGTGCCCTCAGGGCGATGTAAATCGCGTCTGTCCCATTCGCACAGGAGACACAATGCTTCACGCCAACCGCGCTCGCCCATGCCTGCTCAAAGGCGTCCACGTGCCGCCCACGAATGTAAGCCGACTCGGCGATGACTTCGGCAATCGCGCGGTCGATCTCTTGTTTGATCGTTAGGTACTGCGCGTGTAGATCAACAATCGGAATTGTCATGGATAGAGAACGGATGGCCTGTGACCGAGGGCTGACGACCAGGATGTCTTTTCCGCTCAAAGCCGACGGAGAAGGCGCGCTGGATTGCCTGCGTAAATTCCGGGAACGGTAATATCCTTGGTAACAACTGAGCCGGCTCCAATAACCACTTGATCGCAGATCGTCACCGGAAGGATCGTGGCGTTTGTTCCAACGCTCACGCGATTGCCAAGTCTAGTCGGTCGCCAGAGCTCCGGGTTTTCGGCGGGTCCGCCGGTACCGAACAGATCGTTAACAAACATCGCGCCGTGGGAAATGAAGCATTCGTCCCCGATGGTTACGAGCTCACAGATGAATGAGTGCGATTGAATCCGGCATCGCTTGCCGATATTTACGCTCTTTTGTATCTCTACAAATGGCCCGACGAAGCTGCCGTCTCCAATCGTGCACCCATAGAGATTAACAGGCTCTACCACGATGACGTCTTTACCAAACTCAACATCGACAATCCCTGCGCGACGGATCTCTGGCTTTGCCAGAAAGGTCTCCCCTGATGGCTGAGTGGGAGAAACCCGGGTAGTCACGAATAGAGGTGATGATTATTCGGCACAGAGCGGAGCCAGTCTGGAACTGCGCTTTTTGGATTTCTTTCCGCGTGTGGGATTTCACAGAAGTCGCTCATTTCTCGGTGAAGAGCGCCTCATACGCGGCCAGGAGGTTCTTGCCAACCTTTGCCCACTGCAACTCATCCTCAACCCGGCGCCGAGCATAAATCCCCATTGTTTTCTGAAGCTCGGGTTGATCCATGAGTTGGGCGATGGCTTTCGCGAATTCAGTTTCGTTGTTCGCTTCAACGTAGATGGCAGCGTCTCTAGCAGAAAATCGGGTTTCTTTCAGATCGAACGAGACGATCGGCTTTGCCGACGCCATATATTCCATGACCTTGATCCAAGTGGACACGTCGTTCAACGGGCTGGAGGGGTCGGGGTCCACACAAATGTCCGCAGCCGCAAGGTTAGCTTGCAAGTCTTCATCGGAGATGAAGCCTGTTAATTCAACGCAACCGTTAAGTTGCAGGTTCCCAGCCAGACCACGCAAATCTTGCAGTGAGTCGCCGGTGCCCATTATTACGCAATGAAAATCCGAACGTTTCAAACCATGCAGTAAATGGCGCAACGAACGAAGCAGGTAATCGACACCATCTTGTGGATTTAGGCTGCCAACGTAGCATAAGATGGACTTGTTCATTCCTTTCAGACGGGCGCTCGGCGCGGCCGGAGTCATTCGCATCTGGTTCGGCCCATTCCTTACAACGAAGATACTGGCGGGATTCTTATTCGCCCGCTCAATTTGTATTTGTTTATATGATTCGTTCGTGGCGATCGTGACGTCAGCAAGTTTCAGGCTGCACCACTCAAACAGTCTTAGAAATCGGGTGTAAAATCCTTCCCCTGCGCTATAACGGGATCGGTAAAGCTCCGGGCAGAGATCATGCTGATCAAAGACAAATTTCTTTCCGAGTAGTTTGAAAGGCGCCGCCACCAAAAAGAGAGTATCGGGCGGGTTGTGGGCGTGCATTACGTCGAAGCCGCGCCTCACAAAAATATATGTACTAACAAGAAGGCAAGCTGAGGTGAAGTAAAGGTATTCTACGACATAACCAAGAAAGGATTTCAGCCTAAGGAAAAGCAGATTCAATCGGCTACCATTTCCAGCCACTGTCTTTTTAAACAGCTCCAACGTCGGTACGCGATAAACTTCTATACCATTCCAGGTTTCGCGCGCTGCCTGGCCCGGGCTCCGGAGGGCGATCACCGCAACCTTGTAACCCGCATCGGCGAGTAAACGTGCCTCATTTACGACGCGAGTGTCCTGTGGGAAATTGTTTTCGACCCACATAAGGACTTTGGTTGGAGATCGCATCATAATTGTACTGCTTTGTAGCCGTGCTACCAGCAGATGCCTTGATAATTCGGAGAGGCCTTCACGGCTTCGCGGGGTAACCGAATCAGATCAATAATCAACTTTGAATCGCTATTATTGGCTACAGCTTCCTGAATCTTGGAATTATTTTTGCCAACTACGACTACATCACTGGCTTCTATGGCTTCCTTTGGAGAGGAAACCATCAGCGACGAGATGTGAGGTATTGCTTGCTCGATATAGTGCTTGTTCGCACCCACGAGTCTCGCCAAAGCAACTTCTTCGTCGTAGATAGCCAACTTATATCCTTTGCCGATCAAGGTTTCGATCAATCCGACGATGGGACTTTCACGAAGATCGTCGGATCCGCCTTTGAAACTGAGGCCCAAGACCCCAACACGGCTTGTTCCTGTATGACGGATTAAATTGAAGGCTAGCTCGATCTGCTTCCGATTTGTTTCAAGCACAGCACCGAGCACGGGCAGTTCCAGATCCAGTTGCTTCGCCTTGTAAAGAATAGCACGAAGGTCCTTTGGCAAACAAGAACCACCGAAAGCAAATCCGGGTTTAAGATAATAGGGAGAGATGTTCAGCTTCGTATCTTTGCAAAAAATCTCCATCACTCTGTGGCTATCAATACCCATAGCCTTACTGAGATTTCCGACCTCATTCGCGAAACATACCTTGAGTGCGTGAAATGCGTTCGAGGCGTACTTAATCAACTCAGCCACCGGAATGGGAGTGCGCTCCACAGGAGCTTTTAGGCTAGAATACAGAGAGGCAACTCGTTCGGCAGCGCGATCGCCACACGCGCCGATGATCGTAAAGGGAGGATGATTGAAATCATGAATTGCCGTGGTTTCACGCATGAACTCGGGATTCATGCAAACGCCGAAATCTTTTCCATCCTTTTTACCAGATTCTTGTTCGAGCAAAGGCCGAATCACATCGTTCACCGTGCCCGGCAAAACCGTGCTTCGGACGACTACGACGTGGAAGCTATCTGTGGTTCGTAGTAATTCGCCGATCTGACTTACCACTCTCTTTAGCTGGTCAAGACCCAGGCTGCCGTTGTCGTTGCTAGGGGTGCCAACACAGATTAGGGAAATGTCGCCAAGTCTCTGTACCTGCTGAGTGGCTTTCAATCGTCCGGCGTCAACCCCGCGGCGAATCAACGGTTCCAAGTCCGGCTCGATGATGGGACTTCTTCCCGAGTTAACGAGAGAGACCTTGATCTCTTGTAGGTCCACGCCGGTTACTGAATGGCCCATCTCGGCTAAGCATGCTGCCGTTACGCAGCCTACATAGCCCATTCCGAAAACTGTAATATCCATAGAAGTTATTTTATAGTTTTAACCCTTGCTAGCTCCTTGTGGCCTGCGTTACTCGAGCACAGAACTGGGCCACCTGCCTCGGAGTCGTATTCCAAAAAACGCCGCTGTAGCGCTGACTCACATAATCAAGAAACGATTTGTAGTGAGAGGCTGGATATTCCCTTGATGTTGCGGTCGCGTTATCAAAGCACAAATAGTCAGGATGAACATCAACTAGTGCCATCCCGCCGTGTTGGGCTATCCAATCGAGTTTTCGAATCCAGATTTCCGGCGTCTTCTCTTGCAACAGCACGAAGAGCGTGAAGTCTTGAGGAAGGGTATACGGAAGTTCAACGTAACCGCTGGAAGAAGAGTTGATGGCTCGTTGTTGATACCTGATCGAGTCGCCGTTTGGATTAGGAACCCAGAAAGGAAAGATCGTGTGGCGCCCCTGGGGTTGCGGTTCGAATGGATCCGTATCGAAGGTGGATGCATCGTATTGCAGGTCGAGGTCGTGCAGCCAATCGAGATTACGTAACATAAATCCCGATCTGAATCCCGACGCTCCCCACTCGCGCGCATAGGCGTTGATTCTCGCGGCGCGCCGCGTGAACTTGCGACGCGAGGAAAAGAGATGGCCATCGTGTTTAAGATCGTGTATGCCAACCTCGAACCCGTTGGCAGTGAGCTCCTGCCTCAATTCAGCTGGGACGCGGTAGCTCCCTTCTGGTATAAAGTTAAAGGAAGAGCAGAATCCCAGATCAAGTTCCAATTTCATCAAGGAGCGACACCTGGCGAGGCCGGCTTTGCTCTCGACGTCGTGCGTCAAAACAAACGCAAATTTTTTGTTCCCCGGCCAGCCTGGCCAGTTTTCCGGCGCCCGCTCCGAGCCCTGCATAATAGGCCATACGTCGCCGATTTGCGTGCGTAACCGCATAGCCAACTTTCGTCGGATCGCCGTTCGAATGAATTGCGGAACGAAAGGCTTTAGCCCGTAATAAATTCTATTGCGTAACATGAGAGAATAGCGGCCGCTGTGGCTGCTAGAAGGGTCAGTGTGAGCATGAAACGGAACGTTAAAACTTGTGTGCTTCTCCTGTCTCGACTCTTCAAAACCGCGGCGCCGGTGTTCAGCGAGCGCCTCCATCAGCATCGAGGTCGACATGGGAGGACAAGCAGATGTATCAGCAAGAGTGGCAAAGAGCGAGCATTCGCAGCATATCAACAACCCCGAACGACCGGGAAACGAGCCATTGGAAAAATTGCAACCGTGGTTCGGCTGTTATCCCTGCAGCCAATTAAGACCCGGAATCAAGCCACTTCGGGACGTAGGACCGTGCCTTGTTTACCACGACTGCAACATTGTTTCGCTCAGCGATTAACTTGCCGTAGCTGCGCTTGATGACCTCGCGGTTGTCCTTTTCGGCCTCGACTACCACCAAAAGCTTGTCCATGAACGCAGCCATCCCCCACGTGGGGCTCGTTTGGTCCAGCGGCGGCATATCAAAAATAATGTAGTCGAAGTCGCTCGCCTTCATATTCGGCATCATGTCGAAGAATCTTTTCAAGCCGAGCTGCGCCGGACCGCCGCTATTGGACGATCCCACTGTAGCGAGATAGAGATTGTCCGCAGCCGAGGCGATGGAATCCGATGGCTTAAGAGCTTTATTCAAAGGATACGCAGGTTTACCTTTGAAAAACGGGTGCACTTCCTCCGGGCCCAGATTCACATCAACCAGAAGGACCTTACCGTCGTTCGTTTCCGAAAGCGAGGCCGCGAGCCCGGCAGCGAGAGTGGAGGCTCCCGCTTCATCCGCAAAGCCGGTAACGCCAACCAGCTTCGGTTTATGCGTCAAATGGTTGAGTTCGAAATAAAGACCGAGGCGGTCGCGAATTGCGTCGCAATATGGCCGGATGAAATGACCCGCCTCCCACGGCGCCAACTTCAGGTTACGCCGTCCCGTAGTAAGCGCTCCGGGATTAATTGGTGAACCATTACGAGGCAAGGCGAAGCGTCCGTTTGCATAGGGGATCGACAGCATCAACGGAATGTGCAACCGCGTCTCCAACTGTAGCGGCCGGCCAACACTCTGGTTCAAGACCAATCCCTTCAATAACGCAAGCGCTATACCCAAGGCTAGCCCGCCGCCAGCCAATCCCATGAGAATCTTGTCGCGCTTTTTCGTCTCCAAGCTCGGAGGAGAGGGTCGTTGGACGGCGCTAATATTGGGGATTTTGGATGGGTCCAAAGCCTCGTCGACGCGCGCCTTTTCGAGCGATGCCGCGAAGTACTTGTAATTCGCTTCGTCCATCTCCTTCTTCCGTTCCAAATCTTCAATTTGCGGAGCCAGCTCCGAAAGCTGTTTCGTCCTCCGCTGAATATCGCCAAGCCGGGACTTAAGCGTCTCGATTTTTGCCTGGGTGCCCGTAACCTTCGCTTTATTCGTCTTTTCATCCCCAGGTTTTTTCTTTCTCCAAGTCTTTGCGCCGCTGTCGGCCTTTTGACTAACAAAAGCTTGTTGTTCGGCCAGGTCCGCCTCGGCCGCGTTAAGTTGTTCCTGGGTTTTCGCGGCCTCAGCGGTAAGGGCCGCTGAGCCCTCTTTGAGCGACGCAATTCCTGTTTTCTGCCGGAGTGATTTCAACGCGTCTTCGCTCTGATTTAAACGCCCGCGAACCTGATCCGTTTGTTGCGCCACAAAATCGAAGGCACCCACCGATCGGTGTACTTCAAGATGTTTGACGAAGTAACGGCTTAGCATTTCCTCCAATACGAGCGTCGCGATCTCCGGATTCCGGTTGTTATAGGAGATGAGAATGATGTTGCTTCCTTTGTTTGCAGTGACCTTCAGGCCCGAGGCGATGCTTTGTGCCGCCTCTCCTTCTGTTGCAGATGCACCAGATGGTGGCAGCAATCGCTGCAGACCGATTACCCGTACCAGCCTGGAGAACGGATCCCGGGCTGGCGGCAGCAATCGCTGGGGACCTAGGGCCTGGGCGACTTGCACGGCAAGATCCCAACTGGTCAGAATCTCCATTTCAGCGCCAATCACCTTATCCCCTTCGTTGCTGGACGCGAACCCCGCTTTCTCTGCCTCGACCGGGTCGACGCCGCTCCTTTCGAGAACATAGCGCACCAGTAACTTAGCCTGTGATTCGTAGGAGGGTGGATAGAGAAAATAAACCGCGGCAGCGGCAATAATGCCCAGCGCCGCGCATACCATGATTGTTCGCTTGCGCTTGAACAGAGAGAAGAAAATGTCGCCTAGCTTTACGCCAGAGTGTTGTTGCAGTTCTTGTCGTATTTCAGCCATAATTTTAACCTTTAGTCGAGATGTGGATAGAGGATCGAGCCTGCCAACCGGTTAAACACCAGCGGTAACTTGCCAAAGACCCTCTTGTAGAAGCCCGAGTTTCGGGGGGCCGGCACTAAACACTGCCGACCCGATGGATCAACCCGGTAGTAATGAATTATTTCTTCCTGCGTGTCCCAGGAAAGCTTGAATCGACGGAGACCGTCGTTTTCGCACTCGGTGCGTCCAAAATGTAATTTTTCTACGCCATTGCGTAGCAGAAACTGGATGCCCTCCCACATGACAAGGTTATTCGCGCGGAATTCCTGAAGCCGTTTGTCGGAAGCAGCATACTTGTAAAGAGCGTTCTTCCCGAAGCGAAAAAAGACCGCAGCGGCAATTAGGCGTGAGTCGCGTTGTGCGAGAACGGTGAAGCCCAGTCCGGGTTTGATGATGTGCTCGTAGATGTTCAGGAAAAAGGAGGTCGGCTGTGGCGGAAGACCGTGCCGCCTGCGCGTTTGAACATGGAGCCGATAAAAATCTCCAACTGCCTGGCGACTGCGGCTGACGAGCACGCTCACATTGCTGCGTTCTGCTTTGCGAATCGCGCGGCGGACTGGGCTGTCGAAGCGTTCGGACAGTTCATCAACGTGACGTCGCAAATCCAGTGTATGCCCGTAGAATGTCGCGGCTGAACTCGCGACAGGCTGAAATAATTTGCCGCCGCGAATTTCAAGATGTTTCCATTGGCGTTCCTGCGCGAAACGCACGACTCGATCTCTTACCAAATCGACGGCGTCTCGATCAAAGATGAGTGGTTCGCATGTATCGCTGAATGGGAGGCAGACGCCGCGGCGGCCAGTGAACGGACTGCGCACTTCCATCAGCGGTACCAGCGCCGTCAACCTGCGGCCCCGGGAAAACCGGAGGTAAAAAGGGTGGTGGTTATATGTTTGCTGTAGCACCTTCGCCCAGGCGCTCGTGTGAAAGCAACCGGCGTCGCGATGCAAGGCAACCAGATGGTCCCAGCCTGGGTTGCGAACGGGATCGCAAATTCGCATTTCGAGCGATTCCTCGCCAGTCTGCCGCTGAACAACGGGATCGTCGCCAGAGAAAGGCGCGGCGTCCATGGCTTCTGACTTTGCTACTTGGAGAGTTTCCAAAGACTTTTCTCTAGGCGAGCGCTCCCACACCCACTGCTTCACTGACGCAGCAAGCCACATACTCGATCTGTTCTGCGGTTAATTCCGGGAACATCGGCAAAGAAAGAAATTCTTCGGCCAGTTTCTCGGCGATTGGAAATGCGCCCTCTTTGTAGCCGAGGTTTCGGCAGGCCTCTTGGAGCTGAACCGGAATAGGATAATGCACGGCGCACCCGACTCCCTTTTCCTGCAGTTGTCGCCGGATTTCGTCGCGTTCCTGTACTCGAAGGGCATAGACGTGATAAACGTGGTGCGCGTAATTTGCCTCGACCGGTGTAATAAGTTCGTCGATTCCGGCGAAAGCTCGATTGTATCTCAACGCGTGTTCGCGTCGCAGGAGATTTGCTTGTTCAAGATGACGCAATTTGATAGACAAAACAGCCGCTTGAATGCCATCCATTCGACAGTTCCAACCCATCACGGCGTGATAATATTTTCGTGACTGACCGTGGTCTCGCAGGACTTGGATTCGCTTCTGTAATTCGGGATCACTGGTCACGACCGCGCCAGCCTCACCGAAGGCGCCAAGATTCTTTCCGGGATAAAAACTGAAGCAACCGGCGTCGCCCACAGTCCCTGCCTTTCGACCTTTGTACTTCGCGCCGTGTGCCTGAGCGGCATCTTCAATAACAAAGAGTCCGCGTGCCCGTGCAAATTCCAAAATCCCATCCATATCGGCCGGCTGCCCGAAAAGGTGAACCGGAACGATCGCTTTGGTTCTCTCCGTCACGCTCTTCTCCAGTTCCGCCGGGTTCATCGTGAATGTGTCCGGATCCACATCCACAAACACGGGTCGCGCTTTGCAGTAAGCAATGGCCTCGGCCGTCGCAATAAATGTATTCGGGACCGTGATTACTTCGTCGCCTTCACCAATTCCAAGCGCCAGGAGAGTAAGCCAAAGCGCATCTGTCCCATTGCCAACGCCTATCGCATAGGAAGAGCCGCAGAATGCAGCGAACTCTTCTTCGAACTTTTCGACGAACGGCCCGCCGGCAAACGCGCTGCTCTCGATCACTTCGCGAATTGCGCGATCGAACTTTTCAATTAAAGGGGCATGGTGCGCCTTCAAATCGAGAAAGGGAACTTTCATTTTATCGTTTAGCTTAATGCGATGAATCTGGGGAGTTATGGTCAAGCTTCACACGCTGCACGGTGTGCGAAGCTCGCGCGACTCTCATCCAGCGAATGCTTCAATCGGGAGAAGCTCTTCTGCTTTGGCCGAGGCGAGAGCCGGCGCGACGCTATTCGAACGAGAAAGTGTCACGGGCGCACCGTTTATCTTGAGCGAAGCACTGGCCGCCTCGAGGATCCTGACCATCTCCAGCCCCCGACGGCCATCCGTTAGCGGTTGAGAATTCGTGTTGATGCAGTCAATAAAATGCTGGCAGGCCGACTTCAGCGGTTCCTCCTGA
>Ga0207700_10002208_pt1 | contig 11171 bp, 7 predicted proteins | sample LARL82metaG_FD_184348 | JGI IMG/M metagenome (GOLD analysis project Ga0207700, IMG submission 184348) | Corn, switchgrass and miscanthus rhizosphere microbial communities from Kellogg Biological Station, Michigan, USA - LAR L8-2 metaG... | ecosystem: Host-associated > Plants > Roots >...
CGCGGCGGGCAGCCGATTCATGTCAAATAAAGTCGCGCACAGGTTAAACAGGGGCAAAGCCGGATAAGGGTGCAAACGCGACGATTGAATGAATAAGTCCGCCGCTTCCGCATAATTTTTTAGCTGAAACTGAATGTTCCCGGCGGACTGCATCATTTGACCTGCCCGCACTCCTTCAGCAATGGCTTGGGATGGATCAGAATAACGCTTTGAATTGATGTTTGATTTTGGCGACGGCTTTGCTTTGATCCTATTGTCAAGCGCCACGGCGATTCCTTTTTTATATGTAGCGAGCGCATCAAGCGGCAAATCAAGATTGCTCTGGACTCCGGCCATTACCTGGTAGCTTTCTGAATGCTGTGGTCCCAGAGCAATAGCCTGTGCGCACGCTGACAAAGATTCATCGGGATGGCCATTGTTGAATTCCGCCGTGCACAGGTGCAGGTACGCGAGCATGGATTTGGGATCGAGGCGAATGGCAGTGCGGAATTGTGAAGCAGCCGCTTCCACGTTATTCATGGCAGCGTAAGCTTCGCCCTCTTCAATTCGCATCACCACGATTGCGGCTTGCAACTTGCGTTGATCATGCTTGCGATTGGTCTCAATCTGCACGATCCCAATCCCTTTTTCCAAAGTTACAATGGCGTCCTGAAAACGCGTGAGCCTTCTTTGAATGTGGCCAAGATTTTGATAGAGCTCCCATTTATAGGGAGCAATCTTTATCAGTTGCCGCAGGAAATCTTCAGCTCTCGGCCAATCCTGGTCTTTAATTGCCTGTTGCGCTTTTTGGCGTGAGCTCGTTGTAGTCCGCGATGAGGGCGTTTTCCCTGCGCAACTCAGCCACCTGGTCTGGCGTAAGATCGCGCAACGTGTCCTCCCTTACATTTCGCCAGGTTTCATTTTGCAGCTCTTCAGTCTTTACTCCAAAGAACGGAACCAGGGATTCTTTGGTGGGAACCAGTGAAAGGTCAATGTCAATCACGTTGGCTGCTTGCCTATCGACAGCGTAAACCTTCTTGCTTCCGGCATAAATTTGCCGGCCAGAAGGGCTGGTGATGCGCACATCGTACGTGGCAGGAATCAAGCCGATGATCACAAACTTACCCGATGTGTCAGTCCGGGCGCTATAAGTCCTACGGGTATTGGAATTGGTATAGACCACAGAAGCGCCGGCAATTGGCTGGCCACGCATGTCTCGTACGCTTCCCGTTACTTCCCCCAACCGCTCATTTTGCATGAAAAGAGCTAAGACCAAAGCCAGGCTGTACATGAGGGGACTCTTCATTGATACATTCCCTTCCTGCAGCATTGCGCGAATTTGGTAGAAGAGGGAAGTGCGGTCAGCGCAAGCCGTCACACAGAACAAGGTCGCTAAAATTGTACTCGCGTTCCGGCCCGATATGACTGTGAAATCGCCGCCGGTGACAAGCGGGCAGAGACCGGTCTTTACCTGAATGGTCCTACGCTACAATTTTGAACATGGCCAACAAGAACGATGCTGATAAGAAAGACTGGAAGACCAAGCTCATTCATTCTGACGCGACCGTGCCGGAAGGCTTTCGCTCGCTGGCGACTCCGGTCTATCGCGGATCGACCGTACTATTTGAGAATGTGGCAGCGGCCAGCGACCGCTGGAAGCAGTTTGAGATCGGCTATACATATGGGCTTTACGGTACGCCCACAGCGCTGGAATTGGCGGCCAAGGTCTGCGAGCTGGAAAAAGGTTTTCGCACATTTATTACTCCCGGCGGACAAGCGGCAATCTCTCTGATGCACCTGGCGCTGCTCAAAGCCGGTGACCATGTGCTGCTGCCAGAAAGCATTTACGGGCCCAACAGAATGTTTTCCAACGGCGTGTTGCGGCGCTTTGGTGTTGAGGTGAGCTATTATCCGCCGAACGCAGGCGCCGGCATCCACGAGGAGTTCAAACCCAACACGCGGCTGGTGTGGTGTGAGAGTCCGGGATCCATCACCATGGAGGTGCAAGACCTGCCTGCCATTGCAGAGGCCGCGCATGAGCACGGCGCGCTGGCCGTGCTGGACAACACCTGGGCTGCCGGCATTTACCTGGATGCGTTTGCCATGGGCATGGACGTGACAATGCAGGCGCTGACCAAATATGTTGGCGGACACAGTGACCTGCTGCTGGGATCGATAACAGTGCGACCGGAGCAGATGGGTTCGCAAGTGGCTTCGCGAAGTGGTAATGCGCAGATGTCTGCGCAGGAAATCTACGAACGCCTGGGTGAGACGCATCAAGTGCTGGGCTGCGCCGCGTCGCCCGATGATTGCAGCCTGGCGTTGCGCGGGTTGAAGACCATGGCCGTGCGGCTGAAGGCAGTGGAGCAAAATGCCCTGGCGCTGGCGCAATGGCTGAGCACACGTCCGGAAGTTGAAATCGTTTTGCATCCTGCATTGGCTTCCTGTCCCGGACATGAGTTGTGGAAGCGAGACTTCACCGGCTCGTCAGGACTGTTTTCCGTGGTGTTCAAGCCGCAATACAGCAAAGAGCAGGTGCTGGCGTTCATTGATGCCCTGCGGCTGTTCAAGATCGGCTATAGCTGGGGCGGCGTTACCAGCCTGGTGATGACGTATGACTTGCAATCGCCCAAGCGCCCTGCGTATGGCAGCCGTCTTGTGCGTCTCTACACGGGACTGGAAGCGATTGAGGATCTTGTTGCCGATGTGGAGCAGGCGCTGGAAAAGCTCACCACGGATGAGCGCTGATGACGCTGATCTGAAAAAGCAAAACCACCACCGAGGCGCGGAGGAAAACAAATCTTACCGCGGATGAACGCGGATAAACGCGGATCTGAAAAAGCAAAACCTACCACGGAGACACAGAGACAGGAGAAAAGCTTGCTTTTAATAGGTAAGGATCGCATTTTTTCTGCGGCATGGAAGGCGGGACAATCGAATCATCGTCCCGCCCTCTTGCTGCAGTGCCGCTTCAGGGTTTGCAACTCGCCGGAGTTGTTGTGGTGTCAGGGTTGGTGCATAACGGTCCCAGACCGGTTTTGGTGTCGGGCAAACTGATCATTGCCACGGGGCCGGATTTATGTTCGCCATTGAACGGCTTGGGATGAGTTGGATCAAAACCGCAGCTCTTCGCGGCATTAGGATCGTCAAACCAGAAACCGACATGAAACGTATTCGTCGGAGCCAGCCGCACATCGGGATCAAAGCCAAAGATGTCATCCAGCAGAATTGTCTGGATGCGCACGTGGCCGTTATCACTGTGCTCAACCTGAATGTCAGACTGGTACCACGCCAACCCAAAGCTGCCGTTGAACACGCTGGTAAAGGCCGGATCTTTTGTGCCGTCGGCCAGCAGCGGGCTGCGCTGCACGGTGAACAGATCAAACGCCAGCCCCGGACGGATGCCGTCCAGATCAAGTATCAGCGTGTCATTCACCTTGCCACGGATCACGGTGGCGCGCGCCCGCGGCTCCTCAGTGTTGTTGGCCCGCAGGCAGTCGATTGTGTCCGGGTTCGGCGTGAGGTTGAAGGCGATTACGTCAGCCTTTTGTGCCGAGGCGACGCCGGAGAGCGCCAACGCCGCGGTGGCGGCCAGCAATCCGCTGGCGATCTTCCGCGCGGCGTTCTCCAGCCAGGTCTTTCTAGTGCGATAGTCGTTCATTATTTCTCCTTATTATGTTGTAGGACAGTTATTGGTTATCCCCCTGGGTTCGTTCGTCATCTTGTGTATGCGCCGATCTTGAGAAGCGACGCTTTGTGACTCAACGTTCTTCAGATCGAGGACCTTTGCGAGAGATCCTCGATCGTGAAAAAGTTAGTGCTTCAGTCCTGGCGAAACCGGTCGTTGCATCATGAATTCAAGTCCCGGCTGGTAGGTATTCACCGGCGCAGGCTGCGCTGTTCGCACAGACTTTTCTTCTCCCACAACATCGACGCCAGGTTGATCCTTGTTGGTCCAGATTTGGATCAGCTGCGCAGTTTTGCTATGCGTGTTGAAGACCAGCTTGGGCCTGTTTGCCAGTCCGCCTGTTGTCCTGGGCCGGGTGGCGATGTTAGCAACGATGTGGTTGTGCGAGTCGCGCATGACCACGACGCCGGGGCTTGCCAGGATGAAGTCATAGCGTCCTGGATTGAAGGTCCGCTCGCCAATCTGAAACTTAAAGGGCACATCAGAGGACACAATGTCATACAAGCGTGCCTGCGCCAGAGTCGGCAGCAATGCTCCCAGTGACGTTGCGATCAGCGCCAGATGCAGGAAGCGTCTCATGTGGTCCCACGTGGTGATTGCCATTGCTTTCCATGGCTGGCGCCGCAAAATGCGATAAACGGCGAGAACAGCGGAAGAGTTCGTGTCCCGGACTTCACGGTTCGGAAGATAATTTGTCACAGCTTTGTCTCCTGCTAGTTGATTTTTTGAATCTTTTGGTGATCGCCGCGAATCGTTGAACTACATAGATTGCAAGCGTCACTTGTGCATTAGGCATCACCAGGGTTTCCGGAGTCCTTCCTGCTCGATTGCTTATTTATGATTTTTTTAGGAGCAAGATATGCCGAGAAGTGCCGTGTATCGCTTCGGGCCGTTTGAGCTCGACGGAGCGGAGTATCGCCTGCTGCGCAATGGCGTTGAAGTCCCGCTGCAGCTCAAGGCGTTTGAAACTCTTTGCATACTTGTGGAGCACGCCGGTCGCCTGCTCACCAAAGACGATCTGCTGCGCCAGCTCTGGCCCGGCACCATTGTGGAAGAGAACAATCTCAACAAGAACATCTCTATGCTGCGCAAAGCGCTGGGTGAGTGCCCAAGCGGTCTCTCCTATATAGATACAGTGCCGCGGGTGGGCTATCGCTTTGCCGCTCCGGTGGAGCAGGTATCTGCCGCCGGGCCAACACTGGTGATCTCTCATGAACCAGCGCCAGCACCATCGATGGCGCCAGAGCAGCCAAAACGAAAATCGGTCGCTGTACTCTACTTTGAAAACTTGAGCGGCAATTGCGACGACGAATATTTTCGCGACGGCATGACTGAAGACGTGATCACCGAACTGGAAAAGATAAGAGAACTCCGCCTGGTCCCTCGCACTTCAATGCTGGCTTTCCGCGACAAGCCAGCGCCCATCACCCAGGTTGGCGACCAGCTTTGCGCCGACTTTGTGATGGAAGGCAGCATCCGCCGGGCCGGAGACCGTCTTCGCATTACCGCGCGGCTTGCTGAAACGGCCAGCGGCCACTCCGTGTGGGCTGAACGCTATGATCGCCGGATGGAAGATGTTTTTGCCATTCAGGATGAAATCGCCCAGAGCATTGCGTTGGCCCTGCGCGTGGTGCTAACGGACAAAGAGAAGAGCGAAATTGAGAAGGTCCCGACCAGCAACATCCAGGCGTATGACTACTATCTTCGCGGGCGCAAGTTCCTATATCAGCTTCGCTCTCCGAGCCTGGAGTTTGCGCGGCAGATGTTTGCCCGCGCCATCGTTATTGACCCGAATTACGCCCGCGCGTATGCGGGCGTGGCCGACTGCTCCTCATTCCTGTATATGTGGTTTGAGTCGACGGAAGACAATCTGCGCGAAGCGCTTTCCGCCAGCCGTCGCGCCGTGGAACTCGATCGTGAATCCCCGGTCACTCACGCGTCGCTGGGCCTGGCATTGTTTTTAAGCAACGATTACGAAGCCGCCCGCCAGGAATTTGAAACGGCGCTGGGGCTTTGCACGGAGCTGTTTGAGGCCTATTTTTATTATGGCCGCTCCTGTTTTGCCCAGGGAGAGTATGAAAAAGCCGCCGAGCTGTTTCTGAATGCAAGCGAGGCCCGTCCGGTGGATTATCAGGCGCTTTCTCTCCGGGCCTTGTGCTTCCGCGCTCTCAATCGTGAAACCGAAGCCCGCCGGGCATATCAGCAATGTCTGCAGAAAATTGAAAATCATTTGCAGCTTAATCCTGACGACGTCCGCGCCGTCTACATGAAGTCCGGGTCTTTAGCGGGAATTGGAGAGAACGCGCAGGCCTTGGAATGGTCAGACCGCGCTTTGGCCATGGATCCCGAAGAACCGTCAGTGCTTTACAACGTCGCCTGTAACTATTCGCTGCTGAATGAAATAGACAAAGCGCTCGACTGCATTGAAAAAGCATTCGATAAGGGCTTTGGCCACAAAGAATGGATGGAGCGTGACCCTGACTTCGCGTCGATCAAAAATCATCCCAGGTTCAAGGCCTTGATGCGTGGCTTTGCCGCAAGGGCGGCGGGGTAATTCGTTTATCGCCCAAAATCTAAAAGCTGAGACCTTACCACCGGCTTCAACAGGGGAGATCCCTCGCGAAGCTTCCACGTTCTCCCTGTAAAATAAAATTCTCATGGAACACAAAGGCAACCACTTTGATGTGCTGGTGATTGGCGCCGGACCGACCGGCATGGCGTGCGCCATTGAGGCACAGCGCGCCGGATTTACTTCAGTCATGGTGGACAAGGGCTGCCTGGTGAACTCGCTGTTTCACTATCCGGCGAACATGGTTTTCTTTACCACGCCGGAGCTGCTGGAGATCGGCGACATCCCATTTACCACGGCGAACCAGAAGCCCAATCGATCTGAGGCGCTGGAGTATTACCGCAACGTGGCGCAGCATTATCGGCTGGACGTGCGCCAGTATCAGCGGGTTGCGAGCGTGACGGGCTATGACGGTGCGTTTAAAGTCGAGACGCAGGACCTGCACGGCAACGACCACGAATATGGGGCGCGGAAGATTGTAGTGGCAACGGGATATTACGACCGTCCGAATTATCTGGGCATACCGGGCGAGGACCTGGCCAAGGTGATGCACTATTACAAAGATCCGCATCCGTATTTTGATATGGACGTGCTGATCATTGGGGCGAAAAATTCCGCGTCCATAGCCGCGCTGGAGCTGTGGCGGCGGGGGTCGCGCGTGACGATGGTTCATCGCGGGCCGGAGATTCACCGCAACGTGAAGTACTGGATCAAGCCGGACATTGAAAATCGAATCAAGAACGGAGAAGTGACCGCATACTTCAATAGCTGCGTGCTGGAGATCAGGCCGCAAGAAGTGCGGATCAAGACGCCTGAAGGCGAGCGCGTGCTGAAAAACGATTTTGTGTTTGCGCTGACGGGATACCATCCGGATTACGAATTTCTGGAGTCACTGGGGATTGAGCTGACGCGTCCGGAGATGAAGCCGGTGTGCGATTTGCAGACGTTTGAAAGCAATGTGCCGGGCATCTATGTGGCGGGATGCGTTGTGTCAGGTTCCAAGACGAGCGAGATTTTCATCGAGAACGGCCGCTTCCACGGCAAGCAGATTGCCGACGATCTGAAGACGAAGCTGCAGGTGGCCAGGGTTAAATAGGGCGGTATTTGTACTTCACACTTGCACGCGGCACAGGATTTTTTGTGCGCGCTTCGCTGCATTGCGTCCCGTCGAGCTAAAAAAGCGGCTCGCCGGGAGCAGCTGCGCGCGGGCCTGCGGCGCAAGGAGATGTTTCTTTCGGGTCCTTTACGGCACGGCTGAAGCCGTGCCCTGACACTTGTCACGCGGGCCGAAGCGCGAGGGATAGTGGATCGAACCCCATTCATAGCGAAGTTGAAAAAGGCACGAGCCAAGTTCTGGGAAAGTAGGGGCACGAGGTTGCCGCAGTAAGAAAACTAATCACTTTGCAAAACAACTGCTGCGGTCGTGCATGTGCCCCTTCTTATAGTCAGACCTAATGCTTCCAAACATCCACGCGAATCGCGCCTGAACCTGCCGTCGTTTGCTTAGCGCTGGCATCAATATTACAGGCACGAATTGTGATCATATTTGCTACTCCTACCCAGGCGAAGTAGTTCATGGTGCCTCCGCCGGTCATTCTTGACGTGGGCACCCCCAAGGCAATCGTGTCGCCGTCACTCGCTCCGGCGAAAGTAAAGTTTGCACTGCTGCAAGCCTGCGCTTTCAAGGCTGGGAAGGCTGGATTAAAAATCAACGACATGTGTTCGACGATCGGAGTACCTCCGCTTCCCAGAGTCATGGTTCCGATGACGGCCAGGTTGCCGGCGACATTCTGGTTGCCGGTAAACGCGTTGCCGATGTCCAAACGTGCGAAGTTGGTTGCCCGAATACCGCCAAGTGAAAGAGAGTTGGTTGCCTGGTTTGCCAGATTCGCGCTCAGGGCGCTGGTGGCAGGCCCGGCCTGCGAAGCGCTGCCCGCATAGTTGATGCCGAGCTGCGTATTGCCCACGCAGCCGACGCAGTTTAGGTTGCTCGCGCTGGTGGCTGTTGCCGCGTTCCCGGTGATGTTAATTCCGGCTGTTCCGGAGCTTATGTTGGCAGCGGTCAGGTTGGTGATGGCTGAACCATCGCCAACAAGCGGAGGAGTTGAGGCAGGTGCGAAGGCTTCCACGGACGCGGAGAGCGCGCCTGAGGATTGGCTGAGCAGCCCGCCCATCACGTAAATGGTTCCGTTGACCTCGGCTGCCGCGGGAAAGATAAGAGCTATCGGCACGGACGGCAACGTGGTCCAGGTATTCGTGGCAGGATCATAGGATTCCATCGTTGCAACGGCTGTGGGGCCGCTAGCGTCAACGCCGCCCAGCGTGTAAATAATGTTGCCAACAACTACAGCCGCCAAGCCGCCACGAGGGTCGGAGAGCGGCGCTTTTGTGGACCAAGAATTCGACGTGGGATCATAGGCGAATGTCGATGTTGCCAGGACGCTGGCACCATCACTTCCACCCACAACGTAGAAAGCACCGTTGACGACTGCTCCCGCTTCTGAGAAGCGAGCAGCAGACATGGGCGCTTTTGCCGACCAACTGTCTGTTACCGGGTCATAAGCATAGAGCGTTGCGAAGTAAGGAGAAACCGTGTTAGTGCCACCGGCCACATACAGAACGCCGTTGATCACTCCTACCGCGGGGTTTGTGATTCCCAAACCAAAACCAGTATCTGGAAATTGCGCCTTCGTGCTCCATGTGTTCGTGGCAGGGTCATAGGCTTCAACCACGCGGCTGGGAGGAAAACAGCCTTCATTCCCACCCACAACGTAGATGATGCCATTCAGTACCGCTGCGGCATAAGCCCAGCGCGCGGTTGGCATCGGGGCCATGGTCGTCCATGTATCGGTCGCTGGATTGTATGCTTCGTTCACACCGGTCGCCCCACAGCCGAACCAACTTACATCTCCTCCGATGACATAAATGATGCCGTTCACGGATGCGGTGGCGGCGCCGAATCGCGCGGTTGGCATGGGTGCCTTAGCCACCCAGATTCTTTGCTGGGCAAAGAGCTGGATCTGGGAGATTAACAGCACAATAGTAAAGGCGAGAGTCGTTCTTGAAGCAAATCGATTGCGTTTCATAGATCTATTACTCCTTCATTGGCTCGAGTTCAGGCGGGGGTGATCTACGAGGTGGCGAGAGCGAGAGTTCCGATCTCAAGCAGCCAGGATGACGCCAATCCTCCAAGACATGACTTTCCAGAAACGTTCAAAAGTTGTTAAAGACCTGCTCACAGCGTTAGCCGAAAAATTTGGACAACTCAGCCATCGGAATAATGGCGCAGCTATGCGTGACAGATGTTGAGAGACTGGTTAGTTGGTTTGCTTGAAGTGAGATACGAGAACTAATGAAGGGGTGAGGATTCGTTCCCAATCTCGCTGTAGTTACTATGGGGAGTATATGCGCAGATTCTGGGCATGCAAGCCAATAAGAGCCTTAGTCCAGGTTTGCTGAATGCTCCAATTTGAATCAACTTCTCATAGGTCCAGGCAATCTGCTGCCATGGCTCCGCGATTTTTTGGCAGGGTGAGAGTCCCGAAAATCAGCTAACACTTAGAAACCAGGAATTCGATAATCTCGCGACTTGACAAGGTCTGATAACTTTTAATTTTTTCATCCACCTATTGACTCCGATTTCGCTTTCGCTTAATATACGCACAGGTTCTCGCCGGGAGCGGCGCCGTCGAACCACGCTAAAGAGGTAGTGAAAAGAAGCCTTTTAGCGATCCGGGTATCCCAAGTGGAGGCGGGAAACCCAAAAAGGCCAGCAACCACGCGATCATAGCCGACCCATCGTTTGGGCCACAGATTGTGTAGAGACACGGAAAACCAGCCATTAGCAGTTAGCACTTAGCCATTAGCCAGAGTGGGCATATTTCCGCTTGGGGAATGGGCAGTTGTGCTTGCTATTTGGTTCGGATCGAAAATACCTCAAAAAGCCAAGGCACAGAGCAAAACGCACAGGCAGGAGTGTCGATGATCGCCGTGATCGCCGAAATCGCGCGTCATCGCCGTGATCTGAAAAGCAAAAACACGCAGGCGAGGCGCCTGCGCTCCACAATCCATCACAGGCAGGAGTGCCTGTGCCACAAATTCAGGAGAAGACGCATGACGAAGCAGGAGATCATGGATGCAATCACGGGCTGCGCGCAGAAACTGGGCCGCACGCCGAGCATTTTGGAAGTAATGAAGATGGGGCAGGTATCTCGCCGGCAGATGAGAGCGGAGTTTGGGTCGTTTACACAGGCGCTACGCGAATGCAACCTGGAACGCGAGATCAGCAGCGGACAGAAAGTTCCGCTGGAACAATTGTTTGTGGATTGGGCGGGCGTGGTGCGCAAGGTTGGCAAAGCGCCGAGCATGAGCGAGTACGAAGCGATGAGCAAGTTCAGTTGCAAACCGCTGGTCCGGTGCTTTGGAAGCTGGCGGCAGGTGGCGTATGGCTTGACGCAGTTTGCGGAGGGTCGCGGGCTGGCGGAACAGTGGAGGGCGGAACTGGAACTGGCGGCGGTAAAGGTCGGCGACGAGGATGCGCAATGGATGTTATCGCGGGAGGCGCCGACCGCGAGGTCAAAAATGCTGGCGGCCTTGAAAGAGCGGGCGCTGACGGCAGGGCCGACCGCGGGGGCAACGTATGGGCCTCCGATGTGGCCGGGGCCACTGGCTTACGCGCCGATGAATGAGCTGGGCGTGGTGTTCTTATTTGGATGGATGGCGCCGCAGCTAGGATATGTAGTCCACAGGATCCAGCCCGAGTTTCCTGATTGCGAAGCGATGCGCCTGGTGGGAGAAGACAGGTGCGAGCTGGTGAAAGCCGAGTTTGAATACGAGAGCCGCAACTTCCTGAAGCACATGCACGACGTGAAAGGATGCAACATGATTATCTGCTGGCGGCATAACTGGCCGGAATGTCCGCTGGAGGTGCTGGAG
>Ga0207700_10002210_pt1 | contig 11168 bp, 11 predicted proteins | sample LARL82metaG_FD_184348 | JGI IMG/M metagenome (GOLD analysis project Ga0207700, IMG submission 184348) | Corn, switchgrass and miscanthus rhizosphere microbial communities from Kellogg Biological Station, Michigan, USA - LAR L8-2 metaG... | ecosystem: Host-associated > Plants > Roots >...
GGATCTGGTAGCGGTTGCGGCGGCCGTCCTTGTGCTTGACGACGTACCCGGCCTCGGTGAGATCGGTGACGATGCCGTAGGCGGTGCGCTCGGTGACGCCCGTCCTGGCCGCGATGTCGCGCAGCCGTACGCCCGGGTCGTGGGCGATGCACAGCAGCACCCGGGCGTGGTTGGTCAGGAAGCTCCACTCGGCCACGCTCACAAATTACCGTAGATCAATACCAGAAATCCATTGCTAGTTTTTGATTGCGAACGTAGCGTGAAGACAACCCTATGAGCCGGTGATCCGCCCCGGCCGGCACCCATCGTGTGCCGGCGTCATGGATGTGGCGTCCGCGGTCACCGGCAAGGAGGAAACCATGAACCAGAACTACCCCGTAGAGGTGCGAGCGCGGCTGGACGAGCCGTTGAGCCGCTGGCTGTGGCTGGTCAAGTGGCTGCTGGCGATCCCGCACTACATCGTGCTGTTCTTCTTGTGGATCGCGTTCACCGTCGTCACCGTGATCGCGTTCTTCGCGATCTTGATCGCCGGCCGCTACCCCCGCTCGCTGTTCGGCTTCAACCTGGGGGTGCTGCGCTGGTCGTGGCGGGTCGGCTACTACACCTACAGCGCCCTGGGGACCGACCGCTACCCGCCGTTCAGCCTGGATGAGGAGCCGGACTACCCCGCGACGCTGGACATCGCCTATCCGGAGCGGCTGTCCCGCGGCCTGGTCCTGGTCAAGTGGTGGCTGCTGGCCATCCCGCAGTACGCCATCGTCACCGTGTTCGCCGGCGGCGCCGCCTACACCGCGAGCGGGGCCACCGGGGGCACGTGGCAGGCCGATGCCTTCTACGGCGGGCTGATCGGGCTGCTCGTGTTCTTCGCCGCGATCGCGCTGCTGTTCGCCGGCCGCTACCCGCGCGGGCTGTACGACTTCATCGTCGGCATGAACCGCTGGGTGCTGCGGGTCGTCGCGTACGCCGCCTTGATGACCGACGCCTACCCGCCGTTCCGCCTGGACCAGGGTGGCGCCGGCGTGCCCGCCCCCGCACCCGATGACCTGGCACCCGCATCGGCCGCATCCGCCCCGGCCCCGGCCGTACCGGTCAGCTGAACGCCTCCCTGACCAGGGAACCGGCGCAGAGGACGATCATGAAGGCAGCGGCAGGCGCGGCCGGCCGGGCCGCGACGCCCGGCGATACTGGCGGCGGAACCGCGCCGGTATCGGCGCGGCAGAGGATGCAGGCAATCGTGCAGGACACCTACGGCGTCGCCGACGTGTGGCGCGCCGAGGAGATCGGCCGGCCAGCGATCGGCGATGGCGAGGTACTGGTCCGGGTCCGCGCCGCCGGCCTCGACCGGGGCACCTGGCACCTGATGGCGGGCCAGCCCTACCTGATGCGGCTGATGGGCTCCGGCTTGCGCGCACCCAAGAACCGCGTTCCCGGGCTGGACGTCGCCGGCACGATCGTGGGGGCTGGCGCGGCTGTGACCAGGTTCGGGGTCAGCGATAAGGTCTTCGGCATCAGCCAGGGTTCCTTCGCCGACTACGCCTGCGCCCGCGCGGACAAGCTCACGCGCAAGCCCGCGAACCTCACCTTCGACCAGGCTGCGGCCGTCGCGGTCTCCGGCCTGACCGCCCTGCAGGGGCTGCGCGACGCCGGGCGCGTGCGACCTGGCCAGCACGTGCTGATCACCGGCGCATCGGGAGGAGTCGGCACGTTCGCCGTGCAGATCGCCAAGGCCCTCGGAGCGCAGGTCACCGGCGTGTGCAGCACGGCCAAGACCGGCCTGGTCACCTCGATCGGCGCCGACCACGTCCTCGACTACACCCACGACGACTTCGCGGACGGGTCCCGGCGCTACGACCTCATCCTGGACATCGCCGGCAACTCCCCGCTGGCCCGGCTGCGGGGCGCGCTGACCCCGGCCGGGACGCTCGTCATCGTAGGCGGCGAAGACGGCGGCCGCTGGACCGGCATGGGCCGCCAGCTGCGGGCCCTGGCCCTGTCACCGTTCGTGCGTCAGCGGCTCACCACGTTCGTCTCCAGACACCGCCTCGCCGACCTGGAGACCCTCGCCCGGCTCATCGAAGCCGGCCAGCTCGCCCCGGTCATCGGCAAGACCTACCCGCTGCACCAGGCGCCCGATGCCATGCGTGACCTTCTGGCCGGGCACGCCCGCGGAAAGCTCGTCATCACGGTGACAGACGCCGGATGAGCCGCCGCGAGCTCCCGGTCGGCGTGCCGGCGCGCGAGGGCCTGGAAAGCGCCGTCACCGCCCTGGTCCGGGCCGTGCTCGCGGCCGGAATTGCTGTGAGGCCGCTGGAGACATCATGACAACGTCACCCGGAACCCAGGTCAGGCCGCTTGCGGAGGCCCCGGAACACCAGGCCCGGCTGCTGCCGCCCGCCCGCTACCGGCATCCGGGCGAGGTAATCCGCCTGCATGTGGAAACCGCCAGTTAGCGTCGATCAGCACGACAGGGTGCGACGATACGAGGTGACCTGATGAAGGCGATTGTTCAGGAGCGGTTCGGGCCGCCGGACGTCCTCCAGCTGGTGGACACCGGTCTGCCCGAGGCCGGCGCCGGCGACGTGCTGGTCCGGGTGCATGCCGCCGCGCTGAACCCGTACGACTGGCACATCATGCGGGGCGACCCTCTCATCGCGCGGCTCGTGGGGAAGTGGGGCTGACCAGGCCGAAGGCCCGGGTGGCCGGGGTCGACGCGGCCGGACGGGTGGAGGCGGTCGGCGCGAACGTGCGCGGGCTGCGGCGCGGCGACGAGGTGCTCGGCTTCTGCCGGGGCGCGTTCGCCGAGTACGCGCGCGCGGAGGCGGACAAGGTGGTGCCCAAGCCGGTGAGCCTGACCTTCGGGCAGGCGGCGGCGGTCCCGATGGCGGGGGCGGCGGCCCTGCGGGGGATCCGGGATGTGGGCGCGGTGCGGGCCGGGCACCGGGTGCTCGTCAACGGGGCCGCCGGCGGCGTCGGCACCTACGCCGTCCAGATCGCGGCGGCGCTGGGCGCGGAGGTCACCGGGGTGTGCAGCACGCGCAACGCCGGGCTGGTGCGCTCGATCGGTGCCGCGCACGTCGTCGACTACACGACGGAGGACTTCACCGACGGGCGCGCGCGTTACGACGTGATCCTCGACAACGTGGGCAACCGGCCGCTGAGCCGGCTGCGCCGGGCATTGGCCCCGACAGGGACCCTCGTGCTTAACGGTGGCGGCTCACCCGGCCACGTGTTCGGGCCCGTCGCTGGCATCCTGCGGGCGGTCGTGGTCAACAGCCTCGTCCGGGAGCGGCTCCGGCTGATCCCGCACGAACAGGAGCGGGAGCACCTGCTCACCCTCACCGGTCTCATCGAGGCCGGGAAGCTCACACCGGTCCTGGACCGGACGTACCCGCTGGCCGACACGGCCGAGGGCCTGCGCCGCGTGGAGCAGGGGCACGCACGCGGCAAGGTCGTCATCACTGTGGCGTAAGACCGGCGGGGCGCCCGGGGCGAGCGCCGATTCATGACCGTGCATTGTCCGCGGCGGAAGTGCTTCTGCCAGCCCGGCAGGCAGGGCCTTTCAGCAGGAGTGGCTAAGTAAGAGCAGGACGCGCCCCCCGCCGTAGGCACGGGTGGGCCGTCAAGCGCCCGATGGGCTGAGCCGCCCCGATTTGGCTGATCTGCGCTCGACTTGACGCTGACACCTAAGGTGGCGAACTGAAAATAATCGGCGATCGGCGTGCTCCCGGCTGGGCGAAAAGGCCGAGTCGACGATCACTGCGGCCGCCCGACGGCATCCGGGGCAGCGCATAGATCAGCCTGTTGCACAAAGACTGCCCGTAGAGCCTCGGTGGGGGGTGAGGGCTGCCAACGTCGGCTTTTCGGCTGCCGAGTGGGGCGATAGCGCCTCACACGAGACCTCTTGACCACCCCGCGTGGAGATCGTTTTCGTCGGGATCCGTTTATGCGACAGGCTGAGATATGCGAGGACGCAGCGTCCGCTATTCGGCTACCGGATGTTGCCTTACGGGATGCCCCGCGAGAGTCTCGATCTGGCCGTGGCCGTCCCGGCGGCCATCCCAGGACTGGGCGTCAGGCCTGTCCGGACAGCCGCGCAAGGCCGACGATATCCGGCGAATGGCCGCGCCAGCGCCCCACGCCGACCAGCACATCGCAGCCTGACCGCGGCTGCCTGGCACGCCGGGCGCGGTCGCCGGCCGGTGAGTGTCATCCGGGTCGCCCGGCCCCGGGCGCCTATCGAGACCAGCGGATCGCGCCTGTATCCGAATTCTGGGCGCCGGCTCGTCACGAGGTAGACCTGCCCTCGGCGTCGGCACCCGGCTGCAGGTGGCAGCGGCGTAACTTTGGGGTAAGCAATCTGCGGCGGCAAAACTGATTTGGACTCGGGATGACCAGTGATCACGCTGGGCAAGGCGGAACAGGACGCTGCCGGCGCGGCGGCGCGGGCAGGGGTTTTCGTCCGTTCGGTTGATTCGGTGGCGGACCTGCGCGGGGTGGCGGACTTGTTTTCGCGGGTCTGGGGCGCCTCGCTGGCGCCGCCGATGCCGCATGACATCATGCGCAGCCTGGGCCATGCCGGGGGACGCGTGCACGGGGCTTTCCGAGGAAGTCAGCTCGTCGGCGCCTCGGTGGCCGTGTTCGGTCCGCCGGCGGACGCTTCGTGCTATTCGCTGATCGCGGGAGTGAGCCCGGAAGCCGCAAGCCGGGGTATCGGCCTGGCACTGAAGCTGGCCCAGCGCGCTTGGGCGCTGCGCGCAGGGGCGGTGTCGATGAGCTGGACTTTCGATCCGCTGCTGCGGCGCAACGCCCGGTTCAATATCTCTCGCCTGGGCGCGGTGGGCACCGAGTACCTGGTGGACTTCTACGGCGAGATCGCCGACGGGGTCAATGACCCCGAGACCGACCGGGTCGCCGTCAGCTGGGACCTCCAGGCGGCCCTGCCGGGCCTCACGGCACCTGCGGACCTCCTGGGGCCCCGGGTGCCGGCCGGGGAGGACATACCCCGCGCGATCCTGGTCGCCGGCCCGGCGGGTGAGCCGGTTGCCGCGGCTGTGCCGGGGAGAGACGGCAGCGGTCCAGGGCGGCTGCGGTGCTGGATCCCGGACGACATCCTCACCACCCGCCGCACCGACCCGAGCCTGGCGCGCCGCTGGCGGCTCGCGGTCCGTGAGACTCTCGGCGGCGCCATGAGCGATGGCTACCGGGTCGCTGCGCTGATGGAGCCCGGCTGGTATGTCTTGGAGAAGGCGCAGGCCGGACGGTGAAAATCGAGACCGTGGAGCTGAGGGTGGTACGCCTGCCGCTGGTCACCCCGTTCCGGACCTCTCAAGCCAGCCAGGACGAGCGCGTCGCTCTGCTCGTGTGCGTTCACACTGGCGAGGGCGAGGGCTGGGCAGACTGCCCGGTGGACCCGGGGCCGTTCTACGAGCCGGAGTTCCTGTCGGGCGCGCGGGCTGTGATGGCCGAGTACCTGGTCCCGATGCTGATGGCGGCGCCGGGACTGACGGCCGCGCGGGTGCAGGCGGTGCTCGCGCCGGTCAAGGGTCATCAGATGGCGAAGGCGGCCCTGGAGACAGCGATCCTCGACGCGGAACTGCGCGCCAGGCAGATGTCCTTCGCCCAGTATCTAGGGGCGGTGAAGGACCGGGTGCCGGTCGGAGTGTCGGTGGGCATACCGGGCTCGCTCGCCGAACTGATCGGCCAGGTCGAGGGCTACCTGGACCAGGGCTACCGGAGGATAAAGCTCAAGATCGAGCCGGGCTGGGACATCGAGCCAGTGCGGGCGGTGCGGCAAAGGTTCGGCCCGGACCTGGCCCTGCAGGCCGACGCAAACACCGCCTACACCCCGGCCAGCGCCCGCCGCCTTCGTGCCCTCGACCAGTTCGGCCTGCTGCTCCTAGAGCAGCCGCTGGCAGCCGACGACCTGCTCGGCCACGCGGACCTCGCCCGGCTGCTGACCACCCCAGTCTGCCTGGACGAGTCGATCACCTCCCCACGGGTGGCGGCCGCCGCGCTGCGGCTGGGCGCCTGCTCGGTAGTGAACATCAAGCCCGCGCGGGTCGGCGGCTACCTGGCGGCACGTGCGATCCACGACCTGTGCGCCGCGCACGGCGTCCCGGTCTGGTGCGGCGGAATGCTCGAAACCGGGGTGGGACGCGCGGCCAATCTGGCCCTGGCCGCCCTCGAGAACTTCACCCTCCCTGGCGACATCTCAGCGACTGCCCGGTACTTCACAGAAGACATCACCGCCCCTTTCACCCTCGACGATGGGCACATCGCCGTACCCAGCGGGCCGGGCATCGGCACCGAGATCCTCCCCGACGTCTTGGACCGGCTGACCACCCACCGCGAGATCCTGCGCTGATCGAGCCCTGGCCGCAGGACACTCTGGCCGCTGTCATCGACAAGTCTGGCCGCCGGAGGCGGATACCGGTGAGCCACTTTCATTTCCCTGATCGCGGCCCCGCCGACGCCCGCTCTGCGGCAGATGAGGACGTTCCCTGGTACTGGGCGTCCTGCAAATAACCATGCAAGTTGTCCCGACCGATCGCGACGACTTCATGTGCACTGTCGATGGCTGCTCGTCCATTGTGAGCTACCAACTGCGGGCACCCCTGCCCGCAGATCGGCGCGTGTACCGGCTCAGGACCGAACACGACGCAGGCCGTCCCGATTGCACACTATGTGCACCGCGAGCTAGTGGCGCAGCGGAGATTGGGCTGTGCAGAGCGAAGAAACCCATCTGTCACGCTAGCGGGCTGGGCGGTCGGCGGACGGGATCAGGCAACCTTCAGAAACCGGATGGCCGCCTGCATGGCGGCCTCCAACGCCGACCTCATTACGCCGACAGAGTCGAAGATGCTGATGGCGAAAAGGTCGGCCGGAGATTCGGTGAGCACATCGATCTCCGATCCCGGGGACGCTGGAGCAGGGATTCCCGCGTTGGCCAGGATTTGCGCGTACGGTGCACCGAGCGATTTGGCGACGATTCGGACACCGGTATCCCGGTCGCTGCTTTCCGCGGTTGCGGCCACGGCTTCGGCGACCGTGCAGAGAGATGTGCCACCGCCGGCAAGCAGCCCTTCAGCGACAGCCGCCCGGCCTGCCCGTACCGCCCTTTCGTAACGCGCTTTGCGCTCCGTCAACTCTGCAGGGGTCGCTGCTCCGATTCTGATGGCCGCGACCCCCCCGGCCAGCCTGGCCAGCCGCTCCTGCAACTTCTCGCGCTCGTCGTCGGAATTGGTGGTTTCGATCTCCGCCCGGATCTGGTTGACCCGGGCCCCGATGTAGTCGAGGTTGCCGGCGCAATCTATGAGGGTCGTCTCATCTTTGGTGATGATCACCGTGCGGATCTGGCCGAGCACGTCCAAGGTGGCCTTCGCCAACTGGGCGGGAGAAAGGACCTGAGCGCCCGTGAGGATGGAGATGTCCTCCAAGATGGCCTGGCGATGGCCCTCTCTGCCGAATTCGGGTGCTTTGACAGCCGCGGATTTGAATAGGTCCCTTACCTTGTTCACGACCAGGGTGGCGAGGGCCTCGCCTTCGACGTCCTCGGCGACGATCAGGAGCGGCTTGCCCGACGGTACTACCTTGTCCAGCAGGGGAAGCAGGTCCTTGTTGGCTGACACCCTGGAGTTGACGATCAGGATGTATGCCTCCTCGAGGCGGCACTCCTCCCGTTCAGGGTCGGTGACGAAGTAAGGCGAGATATAGCCCGTGGCGAAGCGCATGCCCTCGGTGAGTTCCAGCTGTGCGCCGAAGGTATTGGCCTCCTCGATGGTGATGACACCTTCTGTGCCGACCTTGTCCATCGCCTCGGTGATAATCTCGCCGACGGCTGCGTCGCGCGCAGCCATCGCGACGAACGCGGCCAGTTGTCCCTTGGTCTCCACGTCCCGGGCCCGTTGCGCCAGCGCTTCGATCGTCCGGGCTACGCCGATCTCCACTCCGCTGGCCAACGCCATTGGATGTGCACCCGCCCGAAGCGCGGCGGCCGCGCCTTCCACCATCGCCTCGGCCAGCACGACCGCCGTCGCAGCTCCGTCTCCGGCTTGCCGGTGCGCCTGTTTGACGATCTCCGCTGCGTAGCTCGCACCGAGCCGATCCCGTGGATCCTCTGGCCGGTACAGGGCGGTGAACGTATGGGCGTCGGCCGCCTCGACCTGGTCACCGTCTTCGCCTTGGACCAGGATGCGTCGGCCCAGCGGCCCGAGCATCAGCCGGACCCGGTCGGCAGAGGCCCGCAGACCCCGGGCGACGATGACCTGGTTGCGGTTGTAGTTGCTCGGCCGCACCGCACGGGCGGCCTCGTCAGTGCTGATTTCGCCTGTCGGCCTTGTGGCGCCCGCTGGGGTGGCCGCTGGCCCAGGCTGGCCCGCAGTCGCGAGATAAATGTTTAGCTCGGCATCATTCGCCCAAAATCGTGGTGTCTGATTCGGGGCCCGGCGGCGGACTCCCTCTTGTACGTACCGGAACAGCTCGTCTACACCGATCCGGTGGTCACCGTCGAGATCTGCCGCTCCACTGCTCAATCCCTCGATGAGGACATCCGTGAACACCGAAGCACGCGGCGCGGCCTCGGTGAGGCTGTCTGCCTCGTAGGCGTACTCGTACGCATCCGATGCGGTCAGCACCACATAGCCCCGCCCGACCTGGCCTTCGAGCGCAGTCTCCGGCCCGGCTTTGAAGCCTTCCGCAAAGGCGCCGCTGTAGCAGCAATCCAGGACGAGCACTTTGGCGCTGGCGACGCACGTATCCAACTGTTCGTTCACGAACGTCCGGGACACGGCGGTGCCGGCTGGGCGTGTATGCCGGGTATTGGTCGTGGCAAAATACAACCGGTGCTGCGCATCCACAATGCCGTGACAGGAGAAATACAAAAGTACCAGATCGTCACGCAGGCGCTCGGTGAGCATTTCCTCGATTGCCATCCGCAGCTGATAGTCAGCGGCGTCGTGGAGGACGGTGACGGAGGTAAAGCCACCGACTTCAGGAGCCTCGAGGATCGCGGCCAGTCGATCTACGTCCTGGGCCGGTGCCCGAAGCTGGGCGAGCGTCTGATCCTCGTACTCGCTCGCAGCGATCAGCAGTGCGTACCGGCCCACGGCTATTCGCCGTACCGGTCAGGGGCACTCGATGGGGTGAGCCAGGCGACAAGAGCCCGCTCAGTGTCGCGAGTGGCGTTCTCGACCTCGATCTTGCGGTCGCCATCCTCAAGCCTGATCCGCCCAGCGAGACCACGCCGCATCGCGGCCATCACAATCTGGGTGATCGAGCGGATCGCCTGGGCGGAAACTGCCCCACTGACAATCAGCGAACCCGCCGCGATGACAGTCCCGCTCTTTGCGTCCTCCGGCGCCGGCCCGCTGGCCGTGGTAACTGGTACACCCTCACGGACCAGCTCACGGGCCAGCGTGGTGGCCGCCTTGGCGGCATCGACCGACGGCTCGTCCTCGACCAACAGTGTTATCCACTCCTTGCCAGCCATACGGGCCCCCTCCCGTACCAGTCGAACGCGGCGCCCTCGTAGTCAACGATACGTGACAAGCGAAGAAATGCGACACCACGATGCGTCAGTGATACCCATGCGAGGATCCTTTAATTATGCGAACGACCACATAAGGGGTTCGCACGTCGATGATCTGCCCAGGGCCCGCAACAGCCCGCACTTACTAAGCCAAGAATTGGCAGGGATCTGATGCCGTCACCTCAACAGGCCAACTCTCGTGGCGGCGGCTGCAAATGTCCGCCGATATGGCTTGCCGGGCTGCATGACCACGCGAGACCGTTAACTCGGCGGAACTACAGGCAGTTTCAAGCCTAAGAGTGAATATGCCAGTCGATGCATAAATATGCACCCATGCAACGCCCTCAATTCGGCATGAGCGCTCGAGTAATGCTTGAGACCTGTGGATCGTTCCCGGGAAGGGGTGTACTTTCCGGTGGTCGAGCAGGGGTCTCAGGCAAGATCGGCGGTGCAACGCCGGTGGGGTCGTGACCATGCGCTACGGAGGGGGTGCCTGATGCTTGTCCTGACTCGCGCGCAGGTCGAAGCGCTGCTGGATGTGGACGCGCTGATCGACGCGCTGGCGCCGGCGATGGCCGACTTGAGTGCCGGGCGGGCCTCAGTGCCGGATCGGGTCGCCGCACTGGTGCCCGATCAGGAGGGGTTCCTGGCCGCGATGCCGGGCTTCGTGCCCTCCTGCGGGGTGCTGATGACCAAGCTGGTGTCGCTGTTTCCGCGTAACGCCGGCACCGGGCTGCCCACGCACCAGGCGCTGATCGCGGCGTTCGATCCGCATACCGGCGCCCCGGTGGCCTTGCTGGATGGCACCGCGATCACCGCGGTCCGCACCGGCGCCTGCTCGGCCCTGTCGGCGCGCCTGCTCGCCCGCGAGGATGCCAGCGTGCTGGCCATTCTCGGCACCGGAGTCCAGGCCCGGTCGCATGCCCGGGCGATGTGCCGGGTCCGGCCGATCCGCCAGATCCGCGTCGCCGGACGCGACCCCGCCAAGGCCGCGCTGCTGGCGGCCGAACTGTCAGCCGCGCTGGCTATCGACGTCGAGGCGGTGCCCTCCTACCGCGACGCCCTCGACGGCGCCGACATCGCCTGCGCCACCACCCACGCCGCTGATCCGGTCGTCCGGCGTCCCTGGCTGACCGCCGGAGTTCACGTCACGTCCGTCGGTTACAACCGCGCCGGCCGCGAACTCGACGACGCCACCGTCGCCGAGGCACTGGTATGCGTGGAATCCCGCCATGCTGCCCTGGCCGCGTTCCCCGCCGGAAGCAACGACCTGCTCATGCCCATCCGTGACGGCGTGATCACCGCCGACCACGTGCACGCCGAGCTGGGCGAGCTCGTCGCGGGCACCAGACCAGGACGCAGCACACCCGGCCAGATCACCGTCTACAAGTCCGTCGGCGTGGCAGTCCAGGACGCCGCAGCGGTGGCCCTCGTCCTCGCCGCCGCTCACCAGCAAGACATCGGCGAGCAGATCACCCTCTGAAAGCGCAGGCACCGCCCGGCGGCCCCCCACCAGCCGACATCAAGACCAGACCCACAGGTCTTGACAATTCCTCGAGCACGCCGTCGAACTGGCACTACCGCACGGGTCGCGGCCGGTGCCTAACGCCGCTCGGTCAGCGGCAGAAGCGGACGACCGCCC
>Ga0207700_10002213_pt1 | contig 11159 bp, 8 predicted proteins | sample LARL82metaG_FD_184348 | JGI IMG/M metagenome (GOLD analysis project Ga0207700, IMG submission 184348) | Corn, switchgrass and miscanthus rhizosphere microbial communities from Kellogg Biological Station, Michigan, USA - LAR L8-2 metaG... | ecosystem: Host-associated > Plants > Roots >...
TGTACACCGTGACGAGGGCGGCGTTCATCGCGATCCGCATGGTCATGAACATCAGGTGCCCGCGGAAGATGTCGCCGGGGCGCAGCGGCGAGGCCTGCGCCGCGATGTAGAGCTTGTTCCACTTGATAGAGCCGAACACGGGGTAGCTCGCCTCGCCCATGGCCGTGTTCATCGCCCCGGAGGCCAGGATGGCGGGAGCCACGAAGGCCAGGTAGCTCACCCCGCCGAGGCTGGCTGCCCCATGCCTGTTCACCAGGCTTCCCAGCCCGAGTCCCATCGCGCCCAGGTAGAACAGCGGACCGAGCAGGCTGGACCAGATGCTGGACCGCCAGATCCGCCGGTACACCGTCATCCAGCACTGGTACGCGCGGAACGAACGTGAGGAGGACAACCTGCCGGTCACGGGCAGGGCGACGGTAGCCATCAATCCTCTAGCCTGCGACCGGTCAGCCGCAGGAACACGTCTTCCAGCGTGCCGCGCCGGACCAGTGAGGTGAGCGGCTCGAGGCCGGTGGAGCGGACCGCCACCAGGGCGTCGTCCCCGTCGGTGACGTAGAGCAGGATCCGGTCGGCGAGAACCTCGGCCCGTTCGGCGGGAAAGTCCCTGAGCTTGTCCGCGGCCAGCTCGTGCCGGTCCGGGCCGAAGCGCAGCTCGAGCACCTCCGGTGAGCAGTAGCGCGCGATCAGGTCGCGGGGCGAGCCCTCGGCGGCGAACCTGCCGTGGTCCATGACCACCAGCCGGTCGCACAACTGCTCGGCCTCGTCCATGTAGTGCGTGGTCAGGATCAGCGTGACGCCGCGCTGCTTGAGCCGGAACAGCCGGTCCCACACGACGTGCCTGGCCTGCGGGTCCAGCCCGGTGGTGGGCTCGTCGAGGATCAGGATCTCCGGCTCGTTGATGAGCGAGCGGGCGATCGTCAGGCGGCGCTTCAGGCCGCCGGACAGCGGGTCGACCTTATCCCTGGCCCGGTCCGAGAGCTGGACGAAATCGAGCAACGCGTCGGTCCGCTCCCTGATGACCCGACGCGGCAGGCCGAAATACCGTCCGTAGACCAGCAGGTTCTCCCGGACGGTCAGCTCGACGTCGAGGGTGTCCTCTTGGGGGACCACGCCGAGCCTGGCCCGGATCGCGGACCCGTCGCGGACCGGGTCGCGGCCCAGGATGGTCAGCTCCCCGCCGGACGGCGGCGAGACGCAGCCGATCATCCGCATCGTCGAGGATTTTCCCGCGCCGTTCGGCCCCAGGAAGCCGAACGCCTCGCCGCGGTACAGGTCGAAATCGATCCCGTCCACCGCCGTGAAATCCCCGAACCGCTTGTTCAGGCCGCGCGCGCGGACGAGCACTTCGCTGTGAGACACCCGGTTCACGCTACCTGGCGGGTGTGACATTTCCCGAACGGTTTACCGACCGGTACGTAGCACCACCTGGGGGCACGGTAAGGTCGGTCTATCACGGGATGGACCGACTGAAGGACAGTAGCGAGTGGATCTCCTACGCGATCTCTACGCACGATTCAGGGTTCTGATACACGAGGTAGCCAAGTTCGGCTTGGTCGGTATCCTCGCTTTCTTCATCACCCTCGGCGGCGCCAACGCGCTGCATTACGGCGTGGGGCTCGGTCCCCTCACCTCTGTGACGATCGCCACCGTGGTAGCCACGGTGTTCGCCTTCCTGGGCAACAAGCTCTGGGCGTTCCGGCACCGCAACGGCAGTCACTGGGGCCGCGAGTCGGTCCTGTTCTTCGTCTTCAACGGCATCGGTCTGCTCATCCAGCTCGGTATCGTCGCGGCCGTGCGGTACGGGCTCGGGGTCGACGACAAGCTGTCCTACAACGTGTCGAACATCATCGGCATCGGCGTGGCCACCATCTTCCGGCTGTACTGCTACCGCCGCTGGGTGTTCCTGGCCGCGGACGGCACGCCGCTGCCTGAGCAGCTGCAGCCGGAGACCTCGGGTCGCTGATCCTGCGGCTTTACCGTTCTTCCGGCTCCTCCGGCTTTTCGCTTTCCGGCTTTTCCGGCCGCCGGTCAGGCGCAGCCGCGGACGGCGGAAAGGCCCAGGGGCGCGTTGAGCGCGGCGGTTTCCTGCGCCTGCGTCAGGTATCCCACCGCGGCCATCCGGCCGATAACGTGCACCAGCCGGATCCTGGCCTGCCGCGGGTAGACCAGCGGGTCGTCGTAGCTGGGCGCGTTCACCACCCCGGCCAGCATGGCCGCCTGCACCAGCGTGAGCCGGTCCGGCGGCCGGCCGAAGTACCCGCAGCTGGCGGCGTCGAGGCCGTAGTAGCCGTGGCCGTAGTAGGCGACTTCGGCGTACATACGCAGGATCTGCGGCCGGCTGTAGGTCTGGTTGAGCTTGACCGCCATCGCCAGCTGCTCCAGATCCTCGGTGAAGCCGCTGTGGCCGCCCGTGTAGAGGTTCTTGGCCAGCTGCTGGTCGATGGTGCTGCCGCCCTGGTCCTCGCGGCCGGTGATCCAGGAGATCACCACCCGGCCCATGGCCAGCGGGTCCACCCCGGGATCGCTGTAGAACCTGTGGTCCTCGGTCGCGACCAGCGCCTGCGCGAAGTACGGCGGGACCGGCGGGCCCGGATAGGTGATGTGGCGGTCCCGCGCCTGCGCCCGGGTCAGCGCGGTCGCCTGGCCCGCCGACGGGGTCAGCAGGAAAAGCAGGCCGACGGCGACCGCGAAGAGCACGACGATGACGAGGAGTACCTTGGCGATGCGGAACGCGATCCGGAACCGCCGCCGCCTGGTCCGCATCGGCCGGGTCGGGCCCTCGCTCTGGAAGCTGCCCTCGGAGGAGTCTGAGCGGCGCGTACCCAGTGCTCCCAACGGCCCGGCCCTTCGGTGTGAGTGCGGCTCTCGCAAGTACAACGAGCACGGCATCCGCACCATGCCCGGCACAGCGTAACTTCCCGTTCCGGCAGCAAGCACGCATCCGCGGCGGCGCGGCGTGGTGGTGCGGCCCGGCTTCGTTCCTAGCGGCATCGCGGTTGCGCTAAGCTAACTGAGCCTGCCGGAGTCCGGCGGGCTATCGTCACCGGAAAGCAACAGGTGGCGCGGGCGGGACGTGGCCCAGCTTGGTTAAGGCGCCTGACTGGGGGTCAGGAGAACGGCGGTTCGAATCCGCCCGTCCCGACACAGACAGTTCGAACCTGTAGTTAAATGTCGGCACCCGCTGGTCGCGTTCAGATTCTGCTACGTACGTACAGCAAGTACATCGTGGGCAATGCGGCCGGGCTGATGGGGCCGCGGTCGGCCGTCGCCTGACGACGGGCCTCAGGAGCCGGGATTAATCCGTACCGAGCGGAGCATGGACGATATCTGCGCTTCCTCCCGGGGCAGACCCGGGCCGCGCAGGCAGGCGTCCATCTGATACCACGTGCCGGGCCCGGCGCGCGGGATCAGCACGGTGATCGTCTCTGTCCCGCCCAGGACCGCGCACTGGCCGCCGCGGGTCTTGCTCTCGACGGCCCCGCGACCTGCGACGGTCGTGGTGGCCTTCGGCATCCGCCAGTTCGGGAGGCTGTTGGCGTTCCACCTGACGAGGACTCCCCCGGACGGCAGGACGCGAATCGGATAGGTGCAGGTCTCGGCGATCCGGCCCGGGCCGGAGCTGGCCACGCAGGTGTCTTTCAGCCGAACGGTACTCAGGTAGACGAGCAGTGCGGGGAAGTCCGAGAGGCCAACCCGCGACGTGACGGCCCGCCAGGTCGCCGGATACCGGAACGACAGACCCTTGGCACTGAAGCGCGCGGTGGGCGCAGCCTGCGCCTGGGTCGCGGCCGCCGGATGCGCGCTGGTGGAGCTGGTTGCGCTGGCGCAGCCAGCGGTCAGCGCAACCGGGACGGCCATGGCGGCGAGCACCACCGTGAGCCGCCTCCACATCATCATGCCGATCAGACGCGTCCCGGTCCGTCCCGGTTCCGGCCGTCGTCCAGCGGCCGCAAGGGGCGGCCCCGGGACACGGTGAGGCGGACGCCTGGTGTTGACTGTCCGGTATGCCAGTTGACGGAGAATACGAGCCCAGCACGGCGGCGTGGGTGCGTGATCAGGTCGAGTTGTACGAGGGTTCGGGCGGAACCCAGGGAACCACGCTGCGGGACACCGGGCTGCCGGTCGTGATCGTGACCAACCTCGGCGCCAGCAGCGGCAAGGTGCGCAAGACGCCGGTGATGCGGGTGGAGCACGGCGGCAAGTACGCCATGGTGGCGTCCAAGGGCGGCGCGCCGGCCCACCCGCTGTGGTATTACAACGTCCGCGCGAACCCGCGGGTGGAACTCCAGGACGGGCCGCGCAAGCAGGAGATGACCGCCCGCGAGGTCAGCGGCGAGGAGCGGGCCGAGTGGTGGAAGCGGGCGGTTGCCGCCTACCCGCCCTACGCGGAGTACCAGACCAGGACCGCGCGCGAGATCCCGGTGTTCGTGCTGGAGCCGGCGGACTCCTAACGCGGGGTCAGCCGCTGCGCGTGCCCACGCCGGACTGGACCGGCTCGACGCTCAGGTAGCCGGGCCCCGCGTGCGAGCAGGCCTCCAGGCCGAAGGCGGCGTAGGTCGCACGGTACTGACCTGGCGGGTAGATCCGCAGCTCGAAGGTGCTGTAGGTCGGGTGGCACCCGGGTGAGGTGGCCACCTCGACGTCGCCGTACCGCAGGATGGCGTGCGCTGTCGCGCCCGGGGCCAGCACAACGGTCCGGACCGGGATCACGTGGTCCCGGCTGGCCGGGCTGCCGAGCTGGTGGCCGTTACGGCCGACGGCGGACACCCCGGGGAAGCCGCGCATCGCACAGGCGTGTCGGCTCAGGTTGGTGAACTGCAGAGGGTAGTAGATGCTCCCGGCGGCGCCGTTCCCCTGGGTGACCGCCACCCAGGCGCCGAGGTCGCCCGCCGTGCAGGCGCGGACCGCGGCCGGGGCCGCGCGCGAGGTGTCCGCCGTCAGCGCGGCGCCTGACGAGCCGGCCGCGTAGGCGGCGGAGGCGGCGATCAGCCCGGCGACGGCGGCGACGGCGATGACCGCGGCGGCCCGGCGGGCGGCTTTCGGGATCGTGATGGGGTGCTTCATGTCCGGTCGTCCTGTTATGGCCTGGGATCCGCGGTTTGCGGCGTCCTTCTGCCTTTTGAGACTGCGCTGACCGGCCTGCGGTTGGAACTCGGCCGGGGCGAGTGGCCGCTCGGGCAGACTAGTGCGGTGACAGGACGCGCAGAGCTCACGCGCCGGGCCCGGGCGCTCGGGGTAGCAGTCTCCTACCAGGACTGGCGGGGACGGATCGTCGAGGTGCCGGACGATACGCTGGCCGCGGTCCTCGGAGCCTTGGGTGATCACGAGCCGCCGCCTGGACCGTCCGGTCCGGCGGGCACGGCGGTGGCACCGTTGCCTGCGCGCCGCTCGTGGGGCTTCGCCGTGCAGCTGTATTCGGTGCGCTCGCGCGCCTCGTGGGGCCACGGCGACCTGCACGACCTGGCCGACCTCGCCGCCTGGAGCGGCGGCGACCTGGGCGCGGACTTCGTGCTGGTCAACCCGCTGCACGCGGCCGAGCCGCGGCCGCCGGTCAGCCCGTCCCCCTACCTGCCGATGAGCCGCCGCCAGATCAGCCCGCTCTACCTGCGGATCGAGGACATCCCGGAATACCAGGGGCTGAGGGCCGGGGACCTGGCCCGGATCGAGACGCTGGCCGCTCCGCTGCGGGCCGCGAGCAGCACCGCGGCGCTCATCGACAGGGACGCCGTCTGGGCCGCCAAGCGGGCCGCGCTAGAGCTGATCCGCGCGGTGCCGCTGACCGCCAGCCGCCGGGCGGAGCTGGACGCGTTCCTGGCCGGTGACCGCCGCGCCATCGAAGACTGGGCGACCTGGTGCGCCCTCGCCGAAGTGCACGGTCCCGACTGGCGGCGCTGGCCCGCGGCGCTGGCCGACCCGGGCTCGGCCGGGGTCACCGAGCTGAGGCGGGAGCTGGCCGACAGGATCGGGTTCCATGCCTGGCTGCAGTGGCTGGCGGCGGAACAACTGGCCGCCGCGCAGCAGGCGGCCGGGCGGGCCGGCATGAGCATCGGCGTGATCACCGATCTCGCGGTCGGCGCGCATCCCGGCGGCGCCGACGCCTGGGCCCGCCAGGATGTCATCGTGCCCGGCATCAGCGTGGGCGCGCCGCCGGACGAGTTCAACCAGCGGGGTCAGAACTGGACGCTGCCGCCGTGGCATCCGGGCCGGCTCGCCGCCCAGGCGGGCCGGCCGCTGGCCGAGCTGATCGCGGCCTGCGCACGCAACGCCGGCGGCCTGCGGGTGGACCACGTCATGGGGCTGGCCCGGCTGTGGTGGATACCGGCCGGGATGTCCCCGGACCTGGGCACCTACGTGCGATACGACCACGAGCTGATGGGCGGCGTGCTGGCCGCGGAGGTGGCCCGCGCGGGCGCGCTGGCGATCGGCGAGGATCTCGGCACGGTCGAACCTTGGCTGCGGAAGTTCCTGGCCGGCCGCCGGGTACTCGGCACCTCTATGCTGTGGTTCGAGCGGCGGGCGGACGGCACCCCGCGCCGGCCCGGCGGGTGGCGCCGCGGCTGCCTGGCCACGGTCGGCACGCACGACTTCCCGCCGGCGGCGGCATTCCTCACCGGGGAGCAGGTCACCATCCGGGCCGGGCTCGGCCTGCTCACCCAGCCGGAGGCGGACGAGCGGGCCGCCGCCGAAGCGGAGATGGATCAGTGGCTGGCGATGCTCGGGCACGAGGGCCTGCTCCCTCAGCAGACCGGGGGCCCGTCGCCCGAGGAGTTCACGGTCGCGCTCTACGGCTACCTGACCAGGACCCCCGCCGTGCTGATCGGCGTCTCGCTGGCCGACGCCGCGGGCGAGCGGCGGCCGCAGAACATGCCGGGCACGGTGGACGAGTACCCCAACTGGCGGATCCCGCTTACCGGGGCCGACGGGCAGCCGGTGCGGCTCGACGACCTGCCGGCGCACCCGGGGGTCCGGGCGGTCGCACAGGCCGTTTCCGACGGCCTTAATCCCGGTCCAGGTGATAGAGGATATTAGTCCCGATAGCCCCGGTAAATACGTCGATTGGTGTTGCCAGCGTGCTAATTTGGTCTGTTTTAGCATTGTGAGCCCGGTCGGTTTCCAGGTCGCGCGAGAGAACTGAAATCACTCATCTACCAGCGCGAACCAACCGTAACAAGATTTCTTGGTACAAGAAAATAGTGGGTTCTGTAGGTCATTGACGGTTGTTTGACGCGATTGTTAGATTCCGTCCGAAGCGTCTCGCACGCGAGGCGGTCACACTGGCGTGACCGTCGGCCGGGGGACGGCCTGGACTGGCGGCACGCGTGAGCGGGAAGGGCTTGGCCCATGCGCAGATTCGGGTCATCGCAGAAATCATCAACAAGATCCGGACGCGGATCGCCACCGACGCCACGGCGGAAATGGCGGATCCTGCTGGTGCCCGCGGTCTGCGCGGGGATGGTCGTCGCGTTCGGGCCGACGCCCGGGGCTTCGGCCGCCCCGAAACCATTCGGCGGGAATGACCATCCCACCCAGACGACAGGTACGGCGGTCCGCTACGGCACATCTGCGCCGCTGGCCAGGATCGCGGCGGCCAGGCCGGCTCATGCCTCCTCGGCGAAGGATTCCGGAGTGGTACACCAGTTTTCCCGCGATCCGCGCATGAACCGGGCCGGGCAGGCGCTGCGGCCGCCGTCGCCGCCGGGCACGCGGGTGGTCCGCAACCCCGGCGCCGCGACCGGCTTCAACGGGCTGTCGCACGCGGACCAGCGGAATGCCGGCACTGGCGTCTATACGAATACGCAGCCTAGCCTGGAGCCACCGGACCAGGGTTTGTGCGTGGGCAACGGCTTCGTGGTCGAGCCGATCAATATCGCGTTCGCCGTTTACAACGAGCGCGGCAAGCAGCTGACGGCGGCCACCGCGCTCAACCAGTTCTACAAGAGGTCGCCGGCGGTCGACCGCACGACCAACCCGGCTACGCCCGGCGACTTCCTCTCCGACCCCAAGTGCTACTGGGACCCGGTCGGCCACCGCTTCATCCAGACCATCCTCGAGGTGGACGCGCCGGGCAACTTCGACGGCGCTGCCCCCTTCAACCGCACGCACGTCCTCATCGCGGTCAGCGTGACGAGCGATCCGAGGGGGACGTGGAACCTCTACTCGATAGACACCAGCAATGACGGCCTGGACGGTACCCCGTCGCACCCCGGCTGCCCGTGCCTGCCGGACCAGCCACTGCTCGGCGCGAACCGCGACGGCGTGTTCATCAACACCAACGAATTCCAGGACAACCCCAACTTCTTCTTCAACGGAGGCCAGCTCTACGGGCTCGGCCGGGCCGCGCTGGAGAGCGGCGCGAGCAGCGTGGTGTTCACCCATCTCGACGTCGGCACGGTGCCGACCGGAGACCCGAACCTCCCGTTCTGGGGATCCATCCAGCCGTCGGTGTCCGTCAACCCGCGGAGCGGCACCGAACTGCTGATGACCGGAGGCCCGGAGGACGTCTTCCAGAACAACGCGCCGCTGGACAACCGGATCGCCGCCTGGTCGCTCACCGGCACCCGGTCGCTGAAAGGCAACCATCCCCATCTGCAACTGAGCCACGTGGTGCTCCGCAGCGAGACCTATGGCCTGCCGATCAACACCGGCGCGACCCAGAAGTTCGGGCCGACGCCACTGCGGGACGCGCTCAACTCGCCGCCGATCAATGCCAACGAGGCATTCGAGAAGATCAACGCCAACGACTCGCGCATGAACCAGGTGGTCAACCTCAACGGGGTGCTGTACGGCGGGGTCAACACGACGGTCACCTCGAAGACCGGGCCGCCCAGGGTCGGCATCGCCTTCTTCACCGTCGGCGCGGTCGGCACCCCGGCCGGGATCTTCGCCCGGATTCTCCACCAGGGCTACGTGGCCGTGAACGGCGAGAACGTCCTGTTCCCCTCCATCGCGGTGAACAGGGCCGGCTTCGGCGCGATGGCCTTCACCCTCAGCGGGCCCGACTTCTTCCCGAGCGCCGCATACGTGCGGTTCGCCTTCGGCCGTGCGGTCGGCCCGATTCACATCAGCGGCCCGGGCGTCCTGCCGGAAGACGGCTTCTCCGGCTACAAGTCCTTCGGGTCCCCCACCCCAGGCGTGGCCCGCTGGGGTGACTACTCGGCGGCCATCTTCGCGGACGGCGCCATCTGGATGGGCAACGAGTTCATCCCGGGCACCCCGCGTACGGTGAACGCGAACTGGGGGACGTTCCTGTCCCGGCTCCCGGCCTAGACCAGCATCCGGGGTGCCCCGCCTGGCAGGGCGGGGCACCCCGGTGTGAGGAATTAAGCGGCTGCTAGCGCTTGCAGCCGCCAGTGAACTGCGGGTTGGGCAGGACGGCACTGGTGCTCGTGCCGGCGAAGCGAGCCACGTTTGGCGTGCCGTACTGAGCGTCCTTGCCGAACGTCTGGATGGTAGTCGGCAGGACGTTCCCGAAGTTCCAGACGCACCTGGTGCTGAAGGACCCCAGCGCGGAGAACGTCGGGCTCATCGACCAGAACGGGTAGAACCTCGAGCCGATCGGCGGCTGGGTGCAGCCCGTGCCGGTCGCTACGTCGCACAGCGCCGAGGAACCGCCGACGTTGGACTCGAACTGGATCTTCGGATACGGCTGGCCGTTTCGCTGGAACGGCCCGACGTATTGGAATGCTGTCGGATGGTTGCCGGTGCCGTCCGGCCAGGAGAACGGCACGTAATCGAGACCGTCGAAGTCCAGGTCACCGTTCTGGAACCGGTTTTGGAAGCACTGGTTTGCGGCCGAGGACTCCGTGGTCGGCACGCCGTTCACGAGCGCCGTCCGCGTGCCCTGCTGGAAGCAATAGCCGTCGGCGAACTCGCAGAGCGCGCCGCTGGCCGCGTCATTGGTCGGGCAGGCGACCGGGCCGTCGGGTCCCTGTGTCGTGGCGTTCTGGCAGATGGTGCCGCTGCAAGGCCCTTCACCGGTAGCGGTCGGGCCTTCCGAGCCACCCACGCAGGTGTCGAAGACGTTCGGGTCGCTGTAGGACTGGCCGCCCGGGAAGGAGGCGTTGAACGGGTGCTGGTTGGTCACCGAGTTGCAGACCTCGGAGTGGCCGATCTCCTGCTGCATCAGCACACCACCCTCGAGCGCGGCCCACGGCACCTGATTCTGCTGCTTGGCGGTGCTGTACTCGGCGTGGAAGGTGAACGGGGTGCCCGTGCAGTCGGCGATATTGGTGTTCATGAAGCCGTTCGCCGCGCTGGCGGTCATAAACCCGGTCCGATGTGTCGTCAAATCTCGGATCACTGTCGTGAACCCCTGCGGCGGATCCGAGATCGAGACCGCGAGCGTGTCACCTGGGTTGATCATCAGGGTGTTGCGGTTCGGGGTAAAGGTGCTGACGTTGGTCAGCTGAGGGCTCGGCGGGCCCGCGGGGACGCCGTTGGTCTGCAGGTAGGCGAAGTTGACCGGCTCGATGCAGTCGTTATTGCAGGTAGCAAAGCCGAAGGTGCACGCGAGGCTGTCGATGGTCAGCGCCGCGCACCACTTGGTCTTGCTGCAGCTCTCGCTGTCCACGAACGGGGTGTAGCCCGGCGCGTACAGCTGCAGTTCCATGAACGCGGAACCGGCCCCGTTCGGATCGCTGATCAGTCCGGAGTTTGTGTCGCTGTCCGGGGTGCAGGGATTCTGCGGGTAGGACTTCGGGTCGCACATCGGCAGCCCGAACCAGGGCGCGACCGACAACTGGCCATAATTGGTGACGCTGCCGGACGCGGTCGGGGCCTTGCGCGGATCCACCGGGATCTTCGCCAGGTAGGTCATCGTGTTACCGGAGCCAGGCGTGCTCGAGATGAACTTGACACTGGGCTCATCGTGGCCGATGTACCAGTTGTTGTCGTTGAATCGCTGGCCCTTGCCGTTAACGACCCTGATCGGGTCCGTGCATAGTGCGCCGGCCATCTTCTTGACCGTGCCGTATTTATGACTCCAGCCGTTGCAGTCAAGCTCGTTGACCGGGTTGGGCGCGACGCCGCCGGTGGCCGCGGTTTTGGCCGTCGTCGCGGCGGTCGCCGCCCCCGCGGTGCCGGTCAGGCTCAACTGGCAGACGACCGCGAGGCCCATCACGGGCACCAGCAGCAGCCGCCACCTCCTCCGTCTGCTCGCG
>Ga0207700_10002214_pt1 | contig 11156 bp, 10 predicted proteins | sample LARL82metaG_FD_184348 | JGI IMG/M metagenome (GOLD analysis project Ga0207700, IMG submission 184348) | Corn, switchgrass and miscanthus rhizosphere microbial communities from Kellogg Biological Station, Michigan, USA - LAR L8-2 metaG... | ecosystem: Host-associated > Plants > Roots >...
CCGCCGCGTGCTGGGCGGTCGCGGCCTGGCTGATGGACGGCATGGACATGGGGGTCGCGACCCGGCCAGGGCCGTTCGGGTTCTTCGCCGCGGCGTGGGTGACGATGATGGCGGCGATGATGCTGCCGGGCGCGGCGCCGGCGTTCGCCAGGCACGTCCGCCTCAGCGGTAAGGCGAGTGCCGCGCTGCCGTTCGCCGGGTACTACCTGGCCATCTGGGCGCTCGCGGGCGTCGTGGCGTACGCGCTGGACCGGCCGCACGGGTCGCTGGCCGCCGGCGCGGTGGTGATCGCGGCGGGTGTCTATGAACTAACGCCTGCCAAGCGGCACTTCCGCCAGCGCTGTCGTGAGAATGCCGCCTCTGGACTGGGCTACGGGCTCTGCTGTGTCGGCTCGGGCATCGGGCTGATGGCGATGCTGGTGGCGCTCGACGTGATGAGCCTGTTCTGGATGGCGGTGGTCGCCCTCGTCTGCTGCGCCCAGAAGCTGCTGCCGGCGAAGGCCGCGATCGACGTTCCGCTGGCGCTGGCGATCTTCGGGCTCGGGCTGGTGATCGTCTGCGCGCCCTCGCTGGTTCCAGGCTTCGCCCCGCCAGCGATGTAACGACAAGAAGGCAAGAAAGAAAGAAGGGGACAGGCAAATGACCAGTCACAAGACAGGGACACGCGAGGAGTGGCTAGCCGCGCGGCTGGAGCTGCTCGAGGCGGAGAAGGAGCTGACCCGGCGCAGCGACGAGGTGGCCAGGCAGCGGCGCGAGCTGCCCTGGGTCCGGGTCGACAAGGACTACCGATTCGAGACCGACGGGGGGACGGCGTCGCTCGCCGGCCTGTTCCGGGGCCGCTCACAGCTGCTCGTCTACCACTTCATGTTCGGGCCCGACTACACCGCGGGATGCCCGTCCTGCTCGGCGATCGCCGACGGGTTCAACGGGTCCGCTGTCCACCTCGCCAACCACGACGTCACGCTCTGCGCGGTGTCGCGGGCGCCGCTGGAGAAAATACAGGCCTACCGGCGGCGGATGGGCTGGAGCTTCCCGTGGGCATCCGCCTACGGCAGCGACTTCAACTTCGACTTCGGAGCGGCGCACACCAAGGAGGAGTGGGAAGCGGGCACCGTCGCGTACAACTTCGGCGAAGCGGACATGCGGCCTGCGGCCGGCCAGGAGGACGCCCTCGACGCCTTCAGCCAGTCGATCGTCGGCACGGACTGGCAGACCTACCGGCGCGAGGGACCCGGCATGAGCGCCTTCGCGCTGCAGGACGGCACCGTCTACCACGCGTACTCGACGTACGCACGCGGGCTTGACGGCCTGTGGGGCATGTACCAGTGGCTCGACCGCGCGCCGCTCGGCCGCAACGAGAACGGCTTCTGGTGGCGCCGCCACGACGAGTACGACAGCCAGTGAGCGGCCCGCCCGCTGGGTAACCCGGCACGATGTGGTGATGAACTCTAGGCAGGGATAGCGCGCAGCTCGGCAGCGAGACTGTCCAGGCCGACCGGGCCGAGGCTGAGCGCGGCCGTGTGCCAGCGTTTCAAGTCGAATCCAGGGCGCCGCGCGGCTTCCGCCCGGGCCGCGAGCCAGGCGCGTTCGCCTAGCTTGTAGGCGATCGCCTGGGTCGGCCAGCCGAAGTAGCGCACCACCTCGGCGTGCACCCGGCCCGGCTCGGCGCGGCCTCGCTCGCGCAGCACCCGGCACGCCTTCTCGAAGGTCCACCGGGACCCGTCCGGCAGCGGCAGGTCCAGGTGCACGCCGATGTCGATGACCACGCGAGCGGCTCGCAACGCCGATGCGGCGAGCATGCCCAGCCGCGTGCCGGGCTCGTCGAACCAGCCGAGCTCGTCGGCCAGCCGCTCGGCGTACAGGGCCCAGCCCTCGCCGTGCCCGCTGATGAAGGTGCACTTCGCGTACCGGGACAGCGAATCTCCCGCTGTCGCCGCGGCGCCCACCTGCAGGTGGTGACCTGGCACGCCTTCGTGGAATACCGTCGTCAGCTCGTCCCAGGTGTTGAACCGGTCCCGGTCGCGAACCGGCCACCAGGTGCGTCCTGGCCTGGACAAGTCCTCGGTGGGCGGTGTGTAGTACGCGGCTCCTGAGGTAGAGCTGCGTGCCAGCACGACGTCAATGGCGCGCAGGGGCGGCGCGATGTCGAAGTGCACCCCGTCCAGTGCCGCGACCGCACCGGCATGCCGCTCCTTGAGCCAGTCCAGGTACGCGTCTTCGCCGTCCACGTAGGCGGATTCATCCAGGATGGCCGTCGCCTCGTCGACCGAGGCGCCGTGGCGGACCCGGCCCGCTTCCGCGGCCATCTCGGCCTCGATCCGCGCGAGTTCTGCCCAGCCCCACTCGTAGGCTTCCCTGGGGTCGATGTCCGCGCCGAGGGTCAGCCGCGCCGCTATCGAGTACCGCTCGGCGCCGACCGCGTCCGTTTCTATCGCCCGCGGCGCGTAGCTTTCCCGCAGGTAGCGGGCGGCCTCGGCGTAGCCGGCGTGCGCGGCGCCAGCGGCCGCGGCGAGCTCGGCTGCCAGCGGCCCGGCACCGTAGCCGGCCACCAGCGCGTCGTGAGTTCCCGCCGCGTACTTCTCGGCCTGGATCGCTCCCTCGACCGCCTGACGCCGCGCGGCGGACAGGCCGCGCGCCAGGCCCTCGTCCAGGCTGGTGCGCCAGCCGGCGAACATCTCAGGGATGGCCCGCAGCCGTGCGGCGATGTTCCGCCAGTCCTCGTCACTCCCGCGGGGGAGCAGGTCCACGCTGTCGCGGACATTGCTGAGGAGGCCGAACGGAGTGCGCAGGTTACGCAGTGGCTCACCCGCGTCATACAGGGCCAGCTGGGCCTCCAGTCGCTCACGGAGATGCGCGGCGGCCAGCCGGTCGCGCTCGGACGTGACCGGCACGCCGCCGAGCTCGGCCAGGGTGCCGGACGTCAGGTCCGCCCAGGCCTCTAGACCGCTGGGGCTGTAGTCGGTAGCGGCGCCGAAGGGCTCGGCGAGGGAACCGCCGATTCCGACCGGATCGAGTGCCGCCCACCGCGTGACGAAGTCATCGCAAAACCGGAACATTGGCGTCATAAAAAAACACCCTAGGCGCACCCCAGGCTTGGTCCCCCTCGCCCACGGCCTTGATCTCCACCACCTCGGCTTGCGTATGCAGCACGCTGGCCAGCACAACCACTCGGACACAAACCCCGCCGCCGGCGGCAGCCCGGCGAGCGTCACCGCGCCCACGGCGAGGCCCCAGCCGCTCCACGGCGCCCGGCGCCCCACGCCGCGCCGCACCTCCAGTTCGTCGTCGCCGCCCGCCGTGGGCGGCCGCGGCCGGCGGCTCCATCTGATTTCCATCCCGGCTGCCCCGTGACTGCACGCGGACCGGGCATCCTCGGACCCCACTGTCCGGGCGTCGCGGGGAGGCACCCCTTGCTTGAACTGCTGGCGTTCGTCCTGCTCGCCGTCGCCGTCATCGTCGTGCTGCAACTCGTCGCCAACAAGACCGGGCTGCCGGCCGCGGCGCTGCTGACCATGGCCGGCCTGCTGTACGCCGTGCTGCCCGGCCCGAACCTCACGCTGGATCCGCACGCGATCCTCACGTTCGTGATCCCGCCGCTGATCTACAGCGCCGCGCTCAACTCGTCCCTGACTGCGATAAGGAAGAACCTGCGGACGGTGATCAGCCTGTCCATCGGGCTCGTGCTGGCCACCGGGGTGATCACCGGGGCCGCCCTGGGGCTGTTCGTGCCGGAGGTAGGCCTTGCCGCCGGGGTGGCGCTCGGTGCCGCGATCGCGCCGACCGATCCGGTGGCCGCGCTGGCGGTCGGTAACGGGGCGCGGCTGCCGGCCCGGCTCGTCACGATCATCGAGGGTGAGGGCCTGCTGAACGACGCCACCGCCCTCACCTTGCTCACGGTGGCGGTCACGGCGGTGACGAGCGGCGGGTTCTCGTTCGGCGGCGCGGTGCTGCATTTTCTCGCCGCCGCGGCCGGCGGGCTCCTCTCCGGGGTAGTGGTCGCGCTCGCCATGCGGCTGCTGCGACGGGCCATTCACGATCCGTTGCTGGTCAACGCGCTGTCGCTGGCCACGCCGTTCGCCGCGTACCTGCTGGGGGAGGCGGCGCACGTGTCCGGGGTGCTGGCCGTCGCGGTCGCGGGGCTGATGATCGGGCACGACACGCCGCGCTTCACCTCGGGCGCCAGCCGCTTGCAGGCGAGCGCCGTCTGGCGGCTGGCGGACTTCCTGCTGCAGGGGTTCGTGTTCCTGCTGATCGGGCAGCAGATCCTGCCCGTGGTCCGCGGCCTGCGGGAGTACTCGTCCGGCACGGTCGGCGCGGCCGTGGCCATCAGCCTTGGCGTGGTCCTGGTACTGCGCCCGCTGTGGCTGCTCCTCATGGCGAGACGGCGGCTGAGCGGGCGGGAGATCGGCGTGCTGAGCTGGGCTGGTACCCGGGGCGTAATCAGCCTGGCGGCGATCTTCACGGTGCCGCTGACCACCTCGGACGGGCAGCCGTTCCCTGGGCGTGACCTGCTGCTGTTCTGCACGTTCCTTGTCGTGGTGGTGACGCTGCTCGGGCAGGGGCTGACGTTCGGGCTGGTTGCCCGGTTGCTTGGCGTGCGGGCCGATCGCACCGACGAGGCGGCGCTGCGCTGGGAGGCGCGGCATGCGGCGGACCGGGCGGGACTGGCCCGGCTCGACGAGCTCGCCTCCGATGGTGAGCTGTCCGGCGCGGCGCTGGCCGCGCTGCGGGCGAGCCTCGAGCATGAGGCCGGACACGACGGCGAGCCGTTGTGCCTGGCGGCGGATCACGACGCCGCGCTGCGGGCCCGCAGGGAGGTCATCGATGCGCAGCGCGAGGAGCTGCTGCGCTGGCGCGACGCTGGGCATCTGCCCGATTCGAGCCTTCGGGTGCTGGAGCGGGAGCTCGATCACGAGGAGCGGACGCTGCCGCCGCACGACGGTCACTGACTTGCCCGCGGCCCTGTCTCCTGGCCTGTCTCCGGTTGCCGAGGACGGAGGCGACGGCGACGACAGACAGCACCGCGATGATGAACGCCGGCGCTGACCAGGCGGGAAGCTTCCACACGTCGGCGAGCAGCAGCTTGACCGCGACGGCCGCGAGGATCACCGCCAGGCCAGGCCGCAGGTAGCGGACCCGGTCCTGCGCCCCGGCCAGCAGGAAGTACAGCGCGCGCATGCCGAGCAGCGCGAACACGTTGGACGTGTAGACGATGAACGGGTCGGTGGTGACGGCGAGCACCGCAGGGATGGAGTCGACGGCGAAGATCACATCGGCGGTCTCCACGACGAGCAGGGCCACCAATAGCGGCGTGGCGAGCAGGCGGCCGGCGTCCCTGACCACGAACCGCTGGCCGTGCAGCCGGGTGTCGACCGGCAGCACCCGCCGCAGGACGCGAAGCACGCGCGGTTCCCGCGACATGGGATGACTGTCGCCGCGCAGCATGCTGGCCGCGGCCACGAGCAGGATGGCGCCGAAGACGTAGATCACCGGGTGGATGGCCTCGATCAGGCCGATGCCGGCTGCGATGAACGCGGCCCGCAAGAGCAGCGCGCCGATGATGCCGAGCATGAGCACCCGGTGCTGGTAGCGCGCCGGGATCGCCAGCGCAGCGAAGATGGCGGCGAACACGAAGATGTTGTCGACCGACAGGCTCCGCTCGATGAGGTAGCTGGCCAGGTAGGCCTGGGCGCCCCCGATGCCCGCCCAGGCCCACACCAGCCCGCTGAAGCCCAGTCCGACAACGATCCAGACGGCGCTCCAGGCGGCGGCCTCGCGCAGCGATACCTCGTGCGCGCGCCGGTGCAGTACGAACAGGTCCAGAACCAGCATCGCGACCACGAAGGCCAGGAACGCGGCCCACCCCCACAGCGGAACGGTCACCGCTGGCCACCGCCTGTCCGCGGCGACCGGGTCGTCAGCGTGCTGAGTCCGGTTCCGTTTCCGGCATCAGCCCGGCCTCGCCGAGCATGTACCGGGCGCGCTCGACGGTGCCCTCGCGCGCGATCAGGTCGTAGTGGGTCGCGACCAACTGGCGCACGGAGCTGAAGTCGCGCTGGCCCTTGGTCCTGGCGTGCGCCACGGCCCCGAAGGCCGCGCCCCACAGCACGCCGAGCGCGGCGCCGGTCGCGGCGACCGCGATGAAGGAGTGCCCCGATGTGAACAGCCCGAGCAGGATCCCGAATAGCAGCCCTGCCCACAGGCCGGTCAGTGCCCCCGCCGTCGCCGCGCGCGATGTGGTCAGCCGCCCCGTCACCCGCTCGACGAGCCGCAGGCCTGACCCGACAATGTCGAGCTTCTCTACCGGGAAGCCGTCGTCGGACAGCCGGTCGACCGCCCGCTGGGCGCTCTCGTAGTCGTCGAACCGCGCGACGGTATTCCACGCGGCACTGATGGGGTCTGCCAGAGGCATTCCGCTTCCTCGCATCGCAGCGTCCCTGTCCTTCCTTGTGGTTCACGAACTCAGCTTCCCGCTGCCGTGTGCAGGGCCGGTCAGTGCCGCGTGGAGATTCGATGGAGACGGCGGCGCAGCCGTCGCGGCGTTTCGCGGGCGTCTCCATCCCGGCTCCAACACGAGCACACCGGTCCTCCGCGTCCGCGCGGCATAACTGGGGAGAGGCTCATGATCCCTGGTGTGAGGTGACGTGATGGCATGGGTGGCACTGGTGGCCGCCGGCTTGTTCGAGACCGCTTTCGCCGTCTGCCTGAAGCTGAGCAACGGCCTGACGGCCCTGTGGCCCACGGTGGCGTTCGCGGTCTCCGCGCTGACTAGCTTCGGGCTACTGACCGTCGCGCTGCGCGACCTCGAGGTCGGACCTGCCTACGCAGTCTGGACCGGAATCGGCGCCGCGGGAGCGGCGACCGTCGGCATGATCTTCCTCGGCGACGTGGTGTCGGCGACCAAGCTCGTCTCGATCGTGCTGATCCTGTCCGGCGTGATCGGGCTCAACCTGTCCGGCGTGACGCCGTGACGTTCTTGTCAGCCGGCGGATGAGCTCGATGACGCCGCTGACGACGATGGTGGCGCCGAAGGCGATGGCCAGCCCGATCCAGGGGTCGTTCTCGAAGGCCCGGCCGCCGAGGCGGCCGATGAAGAACGCGTACAGCGCCCAGAGGATGGCGGCGGCCGCGGTCGCGGGGACGAACCTGCGGCGCGGGTAGCCGGTTAGGCCGCAGGTGAGGGTCACCGCCGTGCGGCCGCCGGGGATGAAGCGGCAGACGATGATGAGCTGCGTGCCGAACCGGTCGAGCGACCGCTCCGCCCACGCCTGCGTCCGCTGGCCCTTCGGCGTGCTGAAGAACCTGCGCTGCACCGCGGGCCCGAAGCGGCGGCCGAGCAGGTAGCAGAGGTTGTCGCCGAGGAACGCTCCCGCGGCCACGCAGGCAACGAGCAGCGCGATCCGCGGATCGGTGCTGCCTGCCGTCGCGACGCCGAGGGCGATGACCACCGTCTCGCTCGGCACGACGGGGAAGATCGCGTCAAGAGCCGGGAGGAGGAGCGCCACCAGGTAGGAGACGACCGAATCCACCTGAAGGCTAGTGAACACGCTCACGGGCATCCGTCCTCAGCGCGGCCCCGGCGCAGCCCGGGCAGTACCTGGACTCCGGGGCAGCGAAGAGCACGACTACGGGGATCGGTGCCCCGCACTGCTCGCACTCACCGTAATTTCCTGCCGCCAGCCGGTTCAGCGCGTCCTCGGTGTCGGCCAGCCGCTGCCGCGCGGCGACGGTGCGGCGGACCAGCCGGCGAGCCCGCTTGTCCGCGCTGCCATCCGGCGCGTCGCCGACGGCGACGTGATACGCCAGGGACAGCTCGATGACCTCCTGGAGCCGGTCCCGCCACCGCGCCTCGAGGATGGCCCGCCAGCGCGGGCCGTCTGCTACGTGTTCTTCTCGTCGCATGCCGCTCCCTGTGCTCAGGCTAGTCGTCCTGCCTCCGGCGCGCTGACGGCGGCCGGTGAGCCGACCGGCGGGCACGGAGCAGACCGACGCACAGGACCGCCAGGCTAACGCCGAAGACGATCCACGGCGCCGCCACGATCAGGTCGCTTCCTGTCATCAGCCCTGCCTTATGCTGCGTTGCTAGCGGTATCGCTATGCGGTACCAGTGCACCCCCCGAGCGTGCCTGCTTAGTGAAGTTGCGATGGTGACGGTGTGGAGGCGCGCCCGGTTCCGGCGGACGGAGGCACGATGGCGACCACAGTGCTAGTGGTTGAAGACGAGCGCAAGCTGCGGGATTTCATCAGGTCATACCTGGAGCGGGCCGGTTTCACCGTGCTGTCGACCGGTTCAGGCGCGGAGGCGATCAGCATGGCGACGGCCGCCGCGCCCGACCTGGTGGTCCTCGATCTCGGCCTGCCCGACGTGCCGGGTGAGACTGTGGCGCGAGAGCTGCGGACCATGTCCGCGGTGCCCATCTTGATGCTGACGGCGAAGGCGGCGGAAGAGGACCGGATCCGCGGGCTGGAGCTCGGCGCCGACGACTACGTGACCAAGCCGTTCAGCCCGCGGGAACTGACCCTGCGGGTGCAGGCGATCCTACGCCGCGGCGGGCCGGCGGCCGGCGACGACGGTGTCGCCAGCTACGGGGGAGGCGACCTCGTGATCGACGAGCCGCGGCGCACCGTGACCGTGCGCGGGACTCCGGTCGCGCTGACGCCAACGGAGTGGGGGATTCTCGGCACGCTGGCGACCGTCCCCGGTCGCGTGTACTCCCGGTTCGAGCTGATCAACAAGGTACGGGGATACGAGTTCGAGGGATATGAGCGCACCGTCGACTCGCACGTGAAGAACCTCCGCCGCAAGATCGAGGAGGACCCGGCCAGTCCGCGCATCATCCTGACCGTGCTCGGCGGCGGCTACCGGCTCGGCCTGACCCGCGATGGCTGACACGCCGCGCGGCGGCCAGCGCGGCAACACGCTGGGGCCCAGGCTGGCGCTCGCGTTCCTCGGCGTAGCGCTGGCGGCGGTCGCCCTGCTCGCTGTCCTCGCCGCCGTGTTCTCCGCCGTGGACGTGTCCTCGCTGGCGAACCGGCAGCGCGACGACCTGGCCGCCGCGGTCGCGGTGACGGCGGCCGCCTCCTGGAGCCAGGACCAGGGCTGGGCAGGCGCCGATCTCACGCCCATCCTCGATCTGGCCCAGCGCAGCGGCCTCACGCTGCAAGTCCAGGACGCGAACGGTCACGCGGTCGCGACCACACCAGGCTTCGTGGCGACGGGATCCCAGTCAACCCAGCCCGTCCTGGTGCACGGCCGGCAGGTCGGCATGGTGGTGCTCGGTCTCACCGCGTCCGGCCTCGGCGCCGCGGACAGCGTGCTGCGCACCGCGCTGTTCCGGGCTATCGCCGGCGCGGCCGGGCTCGCCGCCCTGCTCGCGCTCTTCACCGGCCTCGCGGTCGCCCGCCGGATCACCCGCCCCATCGCCCGGCTGATCACGGTGACCCGCGCGATGGCCGCCGGCGACAGGTCCGCCCGCGCGGGCCAGCTCAGCGGCCCAAGCGAACTGCGCGAACTGGCCGGCGCCTTCGACAATATGGCGGACACGCTCGACTACGAGGACAAGATCCGCAGGGACCTGGTGGCGAGCGTCGCCCACGAGCTGCGCACGCCGGTGGCGGTGCTGCAGGCCGGGCACGAGGCGCTGCTGGACGGGGTCACGGACCCAGACCCCGAGGAGCTTGGCTCGCTGCGCGACGAAGTGCTCCGGCTGGCCCGCATGGTCGATGACCTCCAGACGATGGCCGCCGCCGACGCGGCCGTGCTACGCCTAACGCGCGAGCGGACCGATCTCGCGGACATCGCTGACGCCGCCGCCGACAGCCTCGCCAGGAGGTTCGAGGCGGCCGAAGTCGACCTGGACCGCCAGCTCGACGCGGCGCCGGTACTCGCCGACGAGCGGTGGATGCACCAGGTGGTCACCAACCTCCTCGGCAACGCGCTCAAGTTCACGCCGGCCGGCGGCACGGTCACGATCCGCACCAGGCAGCGCGGCGCGCACGCGGTCCTCGAGGTCGCGGACACCGGCGTCGGCATCCCCGCCGGCGAGCTGCCGCGTATCTTCGACCGGTTCTGGCGCGGGCAGGCCGCCGCCCAGATTTCAGGCAGCGGGATCGGCCTCGCCATCGCCGCCGAGCTGGCCGTGGCGCACGGCGGCACGCTCACCGCGGACAGCCAGCCTGGGCACGGCGCCACGTTCACCCTTACCCTGCCGCTGGCCTGACCGCCGCGGAACGCCCGGTCGGCACGGCCTCCATATGACCGCCATCGCGGCGGCACAAGGCCTGCACCGTCGGCTGTTCAGCTGGCTCCAGACACCCTCGAGAAGGAGCCAGGCAGAGATGAAAAGCATGCAGCGCGCCCGCCGCGCGGGACTCGCCGTGGCGGCGGCGGCGGTGATCGGCGGCAGCGGCGTCGCTGTCGGCGCGGCCACGGCGACACCGAGCCCGGCCGCTACGAGCGTCCAGGCCGCGGCAAGCGCGCCGCCGGCCGCGGCGGGCAGTGCGCGGGCGAGTTACGCGGACGTGGTCCGCCAGGTCCTGCCCTCGGTGGTCTTGATCAGCACAGGCGAGGGGCTCGGCTCCGGCGTCGTGCTCGACAAGGCGGGGAACATCGTCACGAACGCCCACGTGGCCGGGCAGGCGACCAGCTTCAAGGTGCAGGTCTCCGGCGATCCCGCCCCGCGCACCGCCACTTTGGTGGGCAGCTACCCGCCCGACGACCTGGCCGTGATCCGGGTCGATGACCCGGCCGGGCTGCAGCCGGCCAGGTTCGGCGATTCGGCCGCGGCGCGGGCGGGCGATGTGGTCCTCGCCGTCGGCAACCCGCTCGGCCTGTCCGGCAGCGTCACGAGCGGGATCATCTCCGCCACCGGGCGGGTCGTCGCCGAACCCGCGAGCGCCGGGACACCGGGCGCCACCCTGCCGGACGCGATCCAGACCAGCGCGCCGATCAACCCGGGCAACAGCGGCGGCGCGCTCGTCACGACCGCCGCGGAGGTGATCGGCATCCCGACGCTGACCGCTGGCGGCTCGGCGGGCGGCGCCCAGGTGCAGGGCATCGGCTTCGCCATCCCGTCCAACCTCGCCAGGGACATCGCGCAGCAGATCGTCACCTCGGGGTCCGTCACCAACTCGCACCGAGCGGCGATCGGCGCCCA
>Ga0207700_10002217_pt1 | contig 11152 bp, 11 predicted proteins | sample LARL82metaG_FD_184348 | JGI IMG/M metagenome (GOLD analysis project Ga0207700, IMG submission 184348) | Corn, switchgrass and miscanthus rhizosphere microbial communities from Kellogg Biological Station, Michigan, USA - LAR L8-2 metaG... | ecosystem: Host-associated > Plants > Roots >...
ACAAGTGAAAGGGGTGGGCCCGATCACCTCTCTGGCCTACGTATTGACCCTGGAGGATGCGCAACGATTTAGCAGCAGTCGCGAGGTCGGGCCCTATCTGGGGCTGGTGCCGAAGCAGGAGGACTCGGGGGACAGTCAACCTCAGTTAGGAATCAGTAAGACCGGAGACCGAATGTTACGGCGGTTACTGGTGGGAAGTTCGCAATACATGTTGGGAGCCTTCGGACCGGACACCGACTTACGACGGTACGGACTGCGATTATGTGAGCGCGGAGGGAAGAATGCGAAGAAGCGAGCGGTGGTGGCGGTGGCCCGAAAGCTGGCGGTCTTGCTCCATCACCTGTGGGTGAGCGGGGATGTCTATGAACCGCTACGCCACACGGGGGCAGGAAGCAGGACAGCAGAAGCGGTGGCAGCATAAGCCGAGCTCAAAAGTTAAAACGACGCAATCGCGAAAGAAAGAATCCGGTGAACAGAAGATGCTTTGATGACGCGGAGGCCGATTCGTTATCGGAAAGGTTTGCAGCAACGACATCCACTCGCCTTGTTCGGGTGACTGCGGGAAATGGCCAGATCCTTGGAGATCGCCAATCAGATGGCAGCACCCAACCAGCCAGGCCTCGTCACGATGGTGATGGGGCCTGGTTTGAGATCGAACCCCAACGTGCACCGGGCCCACTGTGGCTCCTTGAGAGTGCGGATAGAAGCCGGGTAGGAGTGGTGGTCGCAAGCAAAACCTTGAGAAACGTATAGGTACGAGGCGCTGATCAGCTTACTTCTGGGAACGAACAAAAAAACCGAATCCACTAACGAACGAAGCTCCACTGAACTGCGTTTCGCTTCGTTCCCAGCTCGAGCTTGAACTGACGTGGGGACCTGTCAAGGGTCTAGATGAACGCCCCCGCGGGACGCCCTTGACAGCTCCTCACGTTACCCCCGGACGGTGATGCAGATGGAAAGCAACTAATTAAGGTAGGCCGCCACGTCGGCCTTGACTTTTATGACCTTCTCATAGAAGGCCATTTCACGCTTTGTGCAGCAAAGCGGGGTTTTGAGCCTAATAGAGATGTTTCACCAGTTAGGTGAAATGAGTGTCAGCCCAATAGCCCACGGATCATGACCAACGCCAAGAATGCCGCGATGACCACATCTTCTCACCGCCGATCCGGCCACTTAGGGATTCCCCTAGTTGTGCAGGCATCCAAGTCAAACTAGGGTTGCTTAAGTATTGCGCCAAAAGAGAGTGCTCACGTCCTAACGATTGGATGTTTTCGGGTCCAGCAAAAAGTGAAGCCTTGCTGCACGACAAAATGTTCCCAACCTGACAGCAAAAGTCGCGGAGGAGTTGAATCTTTCGAGGTGAATCATGCCCCCATCAAGGAGACCCATGAAAGAACAAGACACCCAGAATGACGAGCTGTCCCCGGCATCGGTCGTGGAATCAGCGCCTTCCTCGAACCTCAACCGCCGGTCATTCATGATGCGCAACGCCGTCATTGGCGCGGCGGCGGTGATGACCGGTCGCGTTTGGACGCCCGAAGCGCGGGCGCAACAAGCGGCGACCGAAGCGGCGAAGAAATCAGTGCTGCCGCCGCTGGACTCCAGTTCCATGTCATCTGACCTGGACGTAGTGAAAAGGTCCAAAGGGCCGGTAATGACCGTGCTGGATGAATTCTATAAAGTCGGTCCCGGCCCCTCGAGCTCGCACACGATCGGACCGATGCGTATCACCTACGATTTCTATCAGCGCTGTTCCAAGTTACCGGCTGATCAACTGGCCCAGGCGACCGGACTCAAGGTGCATCTGTTCGGCAGCTTGAGCGCTACCGGCAAGGGCCACGGCACCGAACGCGCAGCGCTGGCGGGACTAATCGGCAAGGAACCGGCCACGGTGGATCCGTTGTTCCTCGACGCGATGAAAGAGAAGCCGAACGAATCTTATCCGCTCAAGCTCGGCGGCAAGACGTTCAGTCTCTCGCTGGCCGACGTCATCTACGACTCGGCCAAGGGCGAGTTTCCGCATCCAAACACGATGATCTGCAAACTCATGGCCGGCGACAAGGCGGTTTATGAGCTGGAATATTACTCGCCCGGCGGCGGGTTCTACGAATGGAAAGGCTACACGCCGCCGAAGAAGGGCCAGCCGAAGTACCCTTTCGCGACGATGAAGGAACTGCGTGAACATGCTGAACGAAACAAACTCTCCGTTGCGCAGGTGGTTATGGCGAACGAGCTGTCCGTGTCCGGCAAGAGCGAGGCGGACATCAACGCGTTTCTCGACAAGATTACCAATGCGATGCTGGCCACGGTGAAGGCGGGTCTCGCGATGAAGGACGATGTTTTGCCCGGCCCCATTAAGCTTCACTCCAAAGCAGCGACCGTCTTCGAGCGTGCCCAAGATGACAAATACCAAAGTGATAAGGCCATCGCGCTGGTTTCCGCCTTTGCCTTGGCCGCGTCGGAGGAAAATGCTCGCGGCCACTTGGTCATCACTGCGCCTACGGGCGGTTCGGCGGGCGTGATGCCTGCCATCGTTTATGCACTGGTTAACAGCGACCGCAAACTCACGCCGGAAAAAGCCCGCGAAGGATTGCTCGCAGGCGCGGCGATTGGTTACTTGTGCAAGCACAACGCCACGCTCTCAGGCGCTGAGGGCGGTTGCCAGTCGGAAATCGGCGTCGCGTCCGCCATGACCGCCGCGTTCATCGCGCAGGTCATGGACGGTTCGCCGCAGGTCACCGAAAATGCTGCTGAATCCGCGCTCGAACATCACCTCGGCATGACCTGCGACCCGGTCGCCGGCTACGTGCAGGTGCCCTGCATCGAACGCTGCGCGTTTGGCGCAGTGAAGGCCTGGGTTGCATTCATGATTGCGACGAACGAGATCGCGTCACGTCACCGTGTTGATCTCGACACGACGATTGAGACCCTCGCCGAAACCGGCAAGGACATGAGCACCAAGTATAAGGAAACCAGCGAAGCCGGCCTGGCCGCGAACTTGGTATTGTGCTGAAGATAACATCGCAAGAAACATGAACCGACGAATCACGTTTGTGAGCGTGATAGCTTGGCAGTCGCGGTTGCATTTCTTTTCCAGAAACCTTCGCAGCCTATGACGCATGATCAGCTAGTAGCGCCCCAAGCAAAAACCCAAATTGATCACCGGCTGCCTTGGGGGAGAGCGTACCGCGAAGCTCGGATCTCTCACTCTCAAGCCAGTATTTTGAATCTGTACAGGTTGCTGCGGGAATTTGATGAGTTGTCCAGGAGGGGAACCGTGAAAACTCTGATGATCGTGGTACTAATGGGGGCATCGTGGATGGTGGGTGGGCCGACGGCCGGTGCGCAGAATACTCCACCACAAGAAGGCACTACTCACGTTATCAAGGATCAGGATTTGAAGCTGCTGCGGCAAGATCTTCGCTCGCAGAGAAAACAGTTAATTGCCGCGAACTTAAAGCTGACAGAGACGGAAGCGACAAAGTTCTGGCCAGTTTACGACCAGTACGTATCGGAGTTGATTGCCATCAACGACAAGAAGTTTGGTCTGATTCAAGACTATGCTGATAATTGGGGGAAAATGACGAACGAGCAGTCCTTGTTGTTTACCCGAAATTGGTTGGACATGGACATCGCGATAGCACAGTTGCGGCAAAAGTATGTGCCGATGGTGGCGAAGGTTCTGGATGGAATAAAGACAGCAACCTTTTTCCAATTAGACCGACGCATTGCGATGATGATGGATCTACAGGTGTCATCGCAGATGCCCCTGGTGCAGCAGCAGGAGAGCAGTAGTAAGTCAGCGAATTAGAATCGCTAAACGTTTCTTCGGGATTCCGCAAGTCTGTTGGAGCCCGCTTCACTGAGAAGGTGGGATAGTTGACGAAGTCAGATGGGATGAGTTCTACATGCTCTTTCGAGCACAACGGCCGATGAAAACGGGTTAGGATGTCGGAGCCGTCGACGTATGCGGTCGTTCGCCTTAGTGGAGCCTGAGAGCCCGCGGATGAGTTTGACCCTGGATGCCGTTGAGAACAACGGACTGTCGCCTTCTCTTCGGAGAGGAGCACGCGAGGGAGACTTTCGCGATTTGTGCATCCTTACGTCGTACGGCGGAAGGAGACAGCCATGGAAGTATTGTATCCGCGATGCTGTGGGCTGGATGTACACAAGTCCTCCATCACTGCTTGTGTTCTGTTAGCACAATCCGGCAAGCCGCTGAAGCACATTCGCCGCTTCGGATGCACGACCCGCGAACTTCGAGAGTTGGTCGCGTGGTTGCAGGAGTTTGGCGTTGAGCACGTGGCGATGGAATCCACGGGCGTTTATTGGAAACCTGTGTGGAACGTTCTCGAAAGGCATTTTCAGATCGTGCTGGCGAACGCACAGCACATCAAAGCGGTCCCCGGACGCAAGACGGACACGAAGGACTGTCAGTGGATCGCGGAACTTTTGCAACACGGACTGCTGCGGGGCAGCTTCATACCCCCGTTGGTGATTCGCGACCTGCGGGATCTCACCAGGGCACGAACCAGCCTGTCGCAGGAGCATTCTCGTATTGCCAGCCGGATTCAGAAAGTGCTCGAGGATGCCAATCTAAAGCTCGCAAGCGTAGCCAGCAACACCCTCGGTAAGAGTGGCAGAGCGATGCTCGCGGCTATCATCGGCGGTGAACAGAGCCCCGAACGCCTCGCGGACCTCGCTCTTGGACACCTGCGCGCCAAGATCCCGCAATTACAGGCAGCTCTAGAAGGCCAGGTGCGTGATCACCATCGCTTTCTTCTGCAGAGCTTGCTCCGCCAACTGTGCTTTATCGAAACTGAAATCGAGTTGTTAGACGCTCGACTCGATCAACTTGGACTACAGCACATGGACTTGTCTGAGGCATTGAATCGTTGGATAACGGTTCCGGGGGTGGATCGTGTGGCGGCGTGGGGTTTCATCGCAGAGATGGGAGCAGATGTGAGTCAGTTCCCAACTGCAGCGCATCTGGCTAGCTGGGCAGGCGTGTGTCCCGGAAACAACGAGAGCGCAGGTAAGCGGATCAGCAGTAAGATTCGTAAAGGCAGTCCCTGGCTGCGTCGTATGGCATGTCAATCCGCATGGGCTGCGGCTCGCACGAAGAACACTTATCTTTCAGCTCAGTTTAAGAGGCTTGCCGCTCGTCGAGGCAGGAAGTGCGCCATCATCGCCGTTGCCCATAGCATCCTTGTAATCGGATATCACCTACAACGGAAGCGTTGTGCCTACACCGATCTGGGCAGCAATTACTTCGATCGACTCCACGCAGAGGGTTTGAAACGCTACCTAGTCAAGCGTTTGGAGAGCCTCGGGCACTCAGTCACTCTCCTGCCGCGCATCGCATGAGCCAAGTGTTTTCGAGGGAGAAGGCCGGTCTCCGACGGGATGCTGTACGCTCCCAAGTTATCGACGTGCTCAAGGCACAGATAAAAATGAGACCGGCAATGAAGAAGGTTAGCACTGCTGCGGCAAAGCAGAGCAGGAATATTTAACAACAGAAACTGACCATCGGACTCGATCTGGGCGATCGCAACAGCTGGTACTGCGTGGCGCCCGATGTCGCAGTTCGAACCAGAAAACACTACGTCGAACTAACTCACAAGGGTTTTTCACTGTCACGACGATTGGGTACGTTCCGTTGCCCAAGCATCTTCCGGTTGTCATGGTTGCGGGTTTTGTATCGACTGCGGTGGTCCTCCCCAAGGATTGCGGGTTCGCGGTTTCCCTCAGAAACGTAGTAGGTCGCAATTCTCTTCCAGGAGTTCTCGATGCTGCGCGCAAGACTATTTAGTCTCTATCAGCTGGCTGCCGCTGTCTGCGTTCTGTTTGCCGGAATTGCGTGGGCCGCGGGCCCGACGTTTCAGGTGATCCATACATTCAAAGGTTCTCCCGACGGGGCGAACTCGTGGGCGCAGGTGGCCATCGACGCCGCGGGAAACGTGTATGGGACAACGACGGCGGGCGGAACCAGCGGAAAGGGTTGCGTGTATGAACTTTCTCCGCCGGTGTCGGGAGGAGCGTGGACGGAAAGCATCATCTACAGCTTTCGAGGTGGCACCGCGGATGGCCGCTTTCCTTCGTCGGGTCTCGTGATCGATAAATCCGGAAACCTCTTTGGCACTACCTATGCTGGTGGCGCGCAGGACTTGGGGTTGGTGTTCGAACTATCTCCTCCTACGCAGTCGGGTGGGGTATGGACCGAGACGATCCTTTACACCTTTACCACTGTCAATGGGCAGACCACTGGAGGCGGCGGGAACGCGCTCCTGCTAAAAGGAAAGCTGATCTATGGGAGTACTCTTTATGGCGGGAAGGGAAATGGCAATGTTTTCGGGATGCAGATGGGATCCGCGGGGACTTGGGTTGAGGAGGGATTATATGAGTTCACCGGCGGAGCAGACGGCGAGCAGGTCGAATATGAAGGAGCACCGCTAGTAGCGGACAGTGCCGGGAACCTCTACGGGACGACATCCAGCGGAGGACTCTATGGCGCGGGCAGCGTTTTTGAGGTGTCGCCTCCGGCGGTGAAAGGCGGGCGCTGGACGCAGACGGTGTTGTACACCTTTGGAGCATACGCGACAGATGGTGCCGGCGTGACGGGTGGTGTTGGACTCGGCTGGAAACCTCTACGGCGCAGCGGGCGGCGGTTCCAATTCGCGGGGGTAGTCTTTGAACTTTCTCCGCCAGCGACCCAAGGCGCACCGTGGACGGAGAGTATTCTCTACAACTTCGCGGGTGGGGCGACTGATGGATCGGGGCCGTACGCGAGCGTGGTCCGCGATCCTGCGGGGAATCTATACGGTGTGACGTACACCGGCGGGCCGGGTAATTGCAACTTCAACGGTCCGGGGTGCGGGACGGTTTACGAACTCTCACCCTCTTCCGGTGGAACGTGGACGGAAAAGCTACTGCATACGTTTGGCTGGTACACCGATGGAGGGTTTCCCTATGGTGGCCTGACCATCGATCGGCACGGAACGCTCTACGGAACCACGCAGGACGGGGGAGCCAAAGGATTCGGAACAGTATTTCGTATGTTGCCCTAACCGAATAGGCCTTTTGGGAAACCCAGACTTCCGCATTCTTGGCCGGAACCGGACATGTCCGGCCCTCGTACCGACGCGGGCGGAAACTCATACGGCACGACATACGAGGATGACAAATACAACGGCTCCGCATTTTGGAGCAGGACCATAATCCGCCTACCAGCCTCTGCCTTGTTCAACTGGTCGATTGCACCAGATGTTGGAGTGCCTTGGCCCGAGCCGCTTCGAAATATTTGGTCGCGCTGGTCGCTTGCTTCAGGATTGCGTCGGTGAATTTCTTTTGTCGTTGTGCGGAAGAGAGGACAGAGTTAAACGACTCATCGGCAACCTGGAAATAGTCGTTCCCTTCGGCACCGGCAAGCATTGCGATACGGCGGGCATTGTACATTTGCAAGACTTGCGGCGGGTAGCCGGCACCTGTATCGATCGGCTGGAATACATATCCAACCGGTGCGTAGCCACCCTTAAGAAACTCGCAGCTTGCGGCGACCGTCTGGCCTCCTGCAGGGGCCTCCAGCACGATCATATCTGCGGGACGTGTTACCTGCTGGTAGGGCTCAACAGTCACCACGATCGCAAAGCTGCGCACGGCGGACTTCGTCTTCAACTCGAACCGGTTCCCTTTGGCTTCCATGACTCCCAATTTGAGCACCTTTCCTGCTGGAGTAATGGCCCACACCACGTAGTCGTCATACTGAGCTCCGAAGCTGCCCGGTGCAGGCAATCCGTTGGCTTGCGCTTCGATCGTGACTTCCATCTCTCCCATTTTCAATTTCGCCTGCCCGCTTGCGTTCGGCGCTAGTTCGGCGCCCTTGAGTGTCGTGGTTACAGACCCACGAGCCGGCGGATTGATGACGCTCACAGTCTTCGTCACAAGTTGCGGCTGAAATTTAGGTTTCTGCTCCACAGTCGCGCTCCCAGATTGTTGCGCCTGCAGAACACAAACGCTGGCCCAAAACAAACTCAGCAGGAAAGCACCGGCAATTATGTGTCGGACAGAGCTCTGGTTGGCTATTGCGGGGGCCTCGGCGGAATTGGTCGCCATTAGGCTTGCAGGTTCTAGTGCGATCCGGAGTTCAGGCATGGGAGTGATGTCCTGCTACCAAGCGGCGGGCGGCCGCAGAGACATCTTATGTGTGAGGGTTATCGCTACTACTGGCAGAAGTGACAGGTCGGACTTGCAGGGGCGCTAGCCACTCGACAGCGCTTGTCCCATTGGCGTTGGCGAGGAGCTTGCCGCCCCCTAGTAGATGTCCTAGGTGACAAGGCAGCTCGGAATAACTTCCAATGGCTGAGGACCATGCAAATCAACGAAATGTGGGAGACAAATCACGCCAATGCTTCGCAAGGATCTAGCCGACTTTCTTTCTGCCCATAAATTGAACGATCTCGCTCAAAAAGCCAGTCGCGGTGAATACGATATTGGGGGTCTCTGGCCGGAAGCCAAAATTGTTGTGGATTTACACTCCGTGGGCAGGCCAGACTTGGCCGGCAAAGTACGGCGGGGGAACTGGCGGGAAGAGATTAGGGTTGGCGCAAGCTAGTCCGCTTCGTGCGCTGTCGCATCACCAGACGCCCTTCTTGCACTTCAGAACCACTCTATGAGCGAATGGGCACATTCAAAGGAATGTTCAAAACGGTCGGCTTGCGGCCATGGTTAGAAACTGATTTCACAACGCGGCGATTGCTCACCATTACAACTCGCTCCACATGTCGAGGCGACCCTTGCCGTCGTATGTGACGTTTCCATCTACGTAGTACCAGGATTCAGCGAACTTCGAAACAGAAATTGCCTTCGGTTCTCCCAGTAACTTCCTTACATCATCCTTGGTCATGTGACGTTGCAACTTGCGCCATTGGCTCCGGTCTTTCGTTCCTGAAGTCCTGTTCTCCGCCGTTTGTGCGGTTGCGAGTAGCAACGTAATGTCGCCCGCCAGCCTTTGCTGCTCAGAGACCGTGAGTTTGTTCAGGCCAGCTTCATCCCATTTCTCGCGCGGAATGAGCTGGTCGAGTCCCGCGACGGATTGCGGGTTTGCGGCTGACGCGCTGACCAAAACGAAATAGGCCGTTGCGCCGACTAAGAATGCGATGACAAAGCTGCGCACAGAGATCTGCATCATGATCTTCTCGCTTCCCGCGCGGGTAGGCTGATACTGTACTTTCCGCGCTGAGCCTTTTTATGCATTAGTGTACTGAGTAATCTCCTTCCCATCTAGAGAAGTGAAGGTAAGTTTTCGGATTATTGTCACCAGGTATTGGTGGAACCCACTTGATCAAGAGTTCAAAGACATGCCAGACCAGCAGTTAGTGTTGACGCTACTTTGTTCGGGAGCTGGAGCCAGCGAGATATTTCGCCAATAAGCGGAGCGCACCGGGGTATGTGCCCAGCCGGAAGATCAAAGAAGTGAGTTGCGGTTTGATTCCCGCAACCCACGTTACGAGGTTAGTTGGCTGCGATACCGTTGAAGCCGACGTTTGGGGGGAGACCGTCGACCGTGCCGAGATTGGTTAGAGTGCCATCGGACTGGATACCGAAGATGCTGATCATGCCTACCGCGGCATCGAGGGTGTAGAGGAACTTGCCGTCAGCGGTAATCGCCATGTCGAGATTGGTGGCTCCTGCAGGGTTTGTGCCGACGATGGTTCCGGCCAGCGCGGTTAGGGATCCATTCGCTCCGACGGTAAAGCCGGAGACGTTGGAAGTGCCGGCGTTCGAGGTATAGACCCATTTGCCGTTGGGAGTGACCGCGTTCCAGCAGGTTGCGGCGCCAAGGGTTGGAACGCTGGCGCTGATGGTGGTGAGGGTCCCGTTGGAGTTGACGGAGTAGGACGAAATGGCCGAGGCGTTTTGGCCTCCGGCGGGGCCGGTCTCAACGGCCAGAGCGGCACCGTTGGGAGCGAATGCGACCGCGAAGACTCCGGGGCCGGCACTGGGATTGTTGACGAAGGGAGATAAGGTTCCGTTTTGGTGCACCCTGAAAACGTCGATGCTGTTGGTTTCACGTTCGGTAACGAGCAGGAACTGACCGTTGGGGCTGAAGGCTAACGATGCGGCTCCCGAGGTATTGGTGCTGAGGAACCTGAGGGAATGGGGGATGGAATGGAGCTTTCCGTCACTGCTCACCCAGAAACCAACTACGCTGCTGCTGCCGCCGGTGTTGAGAACGTAGACGAGGTGTCCGTGCTGGGCTGCCGCGTTCGGTTCACTGCCTTGGGAGAGCTGTCGGTCGGCGAGCGACAGGTCGGCGCCATGGACTCGAAACACAGAGAGGTCACCGCTGCCGGCGTTGACGGCGAAGAGCAGGGTGCGGTCCTGGCTGAGAGTGAGGGAGCCTTGAGATTCGAGGGGATCGTTGTTGCCGCCACTGCCGCGACCGCCGGTGGCGAATTTGTGGGCTTGTTGCAGGGAGCCATCGGCGGCTCGTTGGTAGGAGATGACTTCATTCCGGTCGGCGGCATTGGTCATGACGAAGACCGCATGGCTAGAATGCTCGTCCTGTGCGTTGCTGTGGGTTGGGGATACGACGCTGATGGCGAGCGCGACCATCCAGAGGATGTGAACTGCGTTGCGCATTTTCGAACTCCTGTATTTTTGTCGCGGGCTGAACTGGACAAACACGCCGAACATTTGTGTGTTGGATCAGTTGCGCGCGGGGGATAGGAGTGGTAAGTCGAAAAGAAGTTTCAGGCTTTTACAAATGTTCTGCAGGTTCGCAATTTCGCTGGGAAAGCGGAGTGCTAGGACGATACGGATATTTTTATGGTGAGTTTTGAGGAATCGGAGATGGCTTGCGGGTGTATCGATGACTTGAGCAGAATCGTCGACGGGAGGCAATGAGAGGTGATGGAGATTTCTGAACGGAAGTCCTGTGATTACGAACTGCTCTTGCCTGAAGCAGTCTCGCTCGGATAGTTGAAGAAGAGCTGATTGCCGTCGGGATCATTGACGACCAGGAGCAGGTAGCCCCATGAACCGTCCTTGATGGGAACGCCCCTAGCCTCAAGTTCCACGCGGAGCGCGTCCAGCGCGGCGATCTGTGCCTCGGGGGTCTGCGGTTCGACGTTGAGGGAGATGAACATCAGGC
>Ga0207700_10002218_pt1 | contig 11151 bp, 8 predicted proteins | sample LARL82metaG_FD_184348 | JGI IMG/M metagenome (GOLD analysis project Ga0207700, IMG submission 184348) | Corn, switchgrass and miscanthus rhizosphere microbial communities from Kellogg Biological Station, Michigan, USA - LAR L8-2 metaG... | ecosystem: Host-associated > Plants > Roots >...
CAGTGCCGGCACAGGCGGTATCACGATGGGCCCGTCGCTGCCTGCCGGCCTCGGCCGACCCGGTAGCACCGCGTTCCTGGGGCACAGTGAGCTGGTCCTCCTGGCCGCTCAGTCGGTCGACAGCGTGGTGCCATCGTCGGCGCACGGCGTCGTCGTGCGCTGCGCACTGACGGGGGCATGTGCGAGCGTCTTCGAAGTGCCGGGAGAGGTCCTCTCCCTCGCCGTCTCGCCGGCGTACGACAGCGACCACACTGCGGTCGCCTACTCATCGAGCCACGTCTACGTGTCCCACGACGGAGGGATCAGCTTCAAGGACGCGACACCGGTGCTGACTGGGAGCATCAGCGGCGTGGCACTGGGGTCTGGAGGCGACTGCACCCCGACCTGCCTCGTGGTGGCAGCGACCTGGGTTGCGGCCGCTGAGCAGGGACGGCTGCTGCTCTCGGATGATGCGGGTGCCACCTACGGCGTCGTGGACGGCGTGACGCCGATCCAGTCGGTGACCATCCTGCGCGACCAACACCTGGTTGTCGGGCGCGACTCTCCCGACGTGGCGGGACAGTGGGGTGTGCGCTGCTCGGCGGACGATGGGGAGTCGTGGGGCTCCACCTGCTGACGGCGTACGGCAGAGGCGATCCACCAACGCGCGACCTATGGTCGAGCCACTCGTTTGGCCACTGGCGGCGCCGTGCTTCGGCTGCTCAGCGGGGGCCGCCGCCGCCTCTGGTAGGCGCGGCCACCCCGCACAGCACCAGGTCGGACACCACCTCCGCCGCAGCCGCGGGCCCCGTCTGCAGATCGTCAATGGGCAGTGGCGTCCAGGCCTCCGGCTCGCCCTGCGCCGAGCCCAGGAAGGCGGCACAGGTTCCGATCAGCAGCGCCGCGGCCGCCGGCGGGCTAACTCCGGGGCGCAGCTCGCCGCTGCGCTGCATCGTCGCGAAGAGCTCGGTCACGGGCTCCACCACCACCGAACGGAAGGTCGAGCGCAGCCGCTCGCGGAGCTGCCCGGAGACCTGCTCGGCGAGTTCATCGTGGACGCGGACGGGGTGGAAGGGCGAGCCGGTCAGCAGCGCCTCGGCGACGGCGCGGACGCGCACAGTCATGTCCCCGCCCCGCCGCGTCGCCTCGCGCACCGTGCCGGAGAGCTCGGCGTTGAATTCGGTGAGGCACTCCTCGAAAAGCGACTCCTTGTCGCGGAAGTGGTAGTAGAGCGCCGGCTTTGTCACCCCGGCGGCTGCCGCGACCTCACGCATCGACACCCGGGCGAAGCCGCGGCGCGCGTACAGGTCGCGAGCAGCGCGCAGGATGCGCTCCCGGGTGCCGTGGGCCGCCGCGCTAGGGGTGGAGTGTCTCATGCCGCCAGGTCCCTTCACCGCGCCCTCCCCGTCGGGCAGGACGGCGCGTGATGTCTGCTCGGAACGGGGGAGCGCGAACCCCTGCCCTTTCGCCATGCGTTCGCTCCAGTGGCCCAAGTTGCAGCGAGTTGCCCAGGACGGAGGCTGATCGAGCCCGTCCTCGATCACCAACCGGTCCTGCTCGCCATCAGCCGTAGAGAGCGGCGGCCATGTGCAACCTTGCGGTTCGAGGACCCATGCGATAGTGCATGCAGCCGTTTGTGACGCTCGACCTCACGTCGCACAGTAGACGTCGCCTCCGATGTGTTCGACGCCGAGCGCCTGCGTGCCCGACTGCGGTGGTACGTCCGTCTCTTCGAGATGCACGTGACGTCCGTCGGGCGCGACCCTGGACGACGTGACGAGTTGCGACCACGGGTAGATGTCGGGTCCCCGCGCGGCCTCGACAAAGACCTGGGTGGCATTGGTGTAGTCACCCGGCCCCTTGTACTTCTCCACGTTGATGCTGACGATGAAGCTCCCGTTGCCTGGCAGCGAGTGCTTGATGTAGACGTAGAAATCGTCGATCTTGCGCGAGCAGGCCACACCCGACTGCTCCGTGTAGGCGCACGGCCCTGTGAAGCGAAGGTTGCTCTGGACCGTTTGTGCGGAACCACCGCTCACGGTGCAGTCCAAGGGCGCCGCCTTGCTCAAGTCCATGTTGAGCTGAGCCAAGGAGGATGCCCGTGGTACCGCGGTCGGAGTTGTGCCCAGCAGGCGCGCCGGCGCAGAGCCGCCGCCACAGGCGCACAGGGCGGCCGCGATCAGCAGCATCGCCGCGAGCTGGCACGACGCTTGAGGTGGCTTCATGTCATGTTGCTCCAAGAACGCCGCACCGTGACCGCGCCGACCCCGATGGCAAGCACAGCGGTGGTCGTGAGCACGGCCAAGTCGGTGGCGACCCCCGTCAGGTCAGGGTAGAAGAGGCATTGGCGCATGCCTTCGATGGCGTACCGGATGGGGATGGCAGCGCCGATGGTGCGCAGCCATTCAGGCAGGAAGGCGATGGTGGTGAAGCCTCCGCCCAGGAAGAACAGGTAGGTCGCGACGATCGACGCCGCCATCGCCACGGTGCGTGCTCGGCGGATCCACGCGCCCAAGGTCGCCCCGATGCCTGCGGCGCAGAGCGTCGTCGCGGCGAAGAGGGCAAGCAGCGCGGGCCAGTGGTCCGGCGGCGGGCTGATCACACCGGTCACAGTGCTCAGCACCAGCGCGGGGACCAGGACAACGAAGGACGCCAGCAGGCCTCCGGTGAAGCGTCCTGCGACCAGGCCCCATGACGAGACGGGCGCCAGTACTAGGTGTCGCGCCGTCCCCCGCTCCACGTCCCGTGCGCTCAGCAGCGCGGTGCCCATCAGCCCGGTGCTCAGCACCAGCAGCACCAGGGCGGGCAGCACCTGGTAGCGGAGGAAGTCCACGTTGGTGCGGCGGAGGTTGGTCTCCGCAATGGCGACGCGGTAGGGATTCGGCATGACAAAGCCCTGGCTGGGCCCACCCAGCTCGCCCTGGATGCCGAGCTGTGGTGCGTCGAATTCCGCCACCGAGCGGGCCAGGGTGCGGCGGATGTCGTCGGCGAAGTCGATGTCGATGTTATTGAGGGTCATGTCGAGCGCCGCCGTGTGATGCACGACCGCGGCCTCGAACCCGGCCGGGATGACCACCACTCCGGCCACCTCCTGGTCGTGCAACAGCCGTGCTGCCGTGGCCGCGTCGGTCACCGTGAGCGCATACGCCTCGGTGTCGATCTCGATGATCTGGGCCATGTCCCGCGCGCTCTGCCCGGTGCCCTCGACGACCAGAGCGACAGGCTGCCGTCCCACCGACAGAGTGAGAACGGCGAGCAGCAGCGCCATTCCCAGAGGTGGGATGAGTGCACTGACGACGGCCCACGGCGAGCGCCGCCACAACGACAGGTCAAGTCGTGCCAACCTCCAGATTGCGCGCATCACGCGACGATCCTCCGGCGCAGCACGTTCCACGCGACGGCGACGGCAAGCGCCGCCCAACCGAAGAGCGCGAGCATGTCGAGCCACACCGGCTCGGGCGTCACGCGCAGGCCGTGCGCGGCGTCCTCGAGGACGCCGACCGCGTAGTACACCGGAGAGGTGTGGGCCAGGCCCCAGATGAGGTTGCCGTCGAAACGCTCCGGTTCGAGCGCACCGCTGTCGATGTACAGCGGCAGCGCGATGCCGAAGATCAGCGCGGTCACTGGCAGAGTGCGGCGGATGAGCGCGCCGACAGCCACGCCCACGCAGGAGAAGATGACCACGCAGGCCGCAAGTCCCGCCAGGATCTCCACCGGGTTGACCGGCGGCACCCGGTAGCCCACGACGACGAGTACCCAGGTGAGGAGCAGCGCGACCAGCGACACGGCCCCGGTGGTCACGACCCGTCCCGCGATGGGTGCGAGTGGATGCACCGGGCTGAGTGCCAGCACGCGCGCCGTCCCACCCTCGAACTCGCGCGCCACCGAGATGGCGGCGAGCACTCCGGCGACGACCAGGGCGTCGAGCGCCAGCGCACTGATCACCAGGTAGGGGATGAAGTCGGTGTCGTGGCCCACCAGGTCGAGCTCGGCGGGGTGCAGGCGGATGCCGGGCAGACCGAGATCCCGTGCGAAGGCGGCGATGGCTGTCGGGACGGCGCGCTGGACGTCGTCCGTGAGGTCGGCGTCGACGTTGTCGACTGCGACCGGGACGGGCACCGTGTCCCCGCGCCGGACGGCGTCGCCGAAGCCGCGCGGGATGGTGATGACGGCGACCAGGCTGCCGCGGTGCAGCTCGGCGTCAGCAGTGCGCGCGTCCATGCGCTGCAGCGCGAACGAGTGATGTGCTGCCGACAGGCTGCCCACGAAGCGGGCGGCGATGTCGCTGCCGTCGAGGTCGACCAGCGCTGTCGGCGCCCGGCTCCCGGTGAGGCCGAAGAGGCTGACCAGGACCAGGAAGGTCACGGCCTGGATCACCGCGAGCATCACCAGGAGCGGAGAGCGGCGCAGCTGGACGGCCTCCGCGCGCGCGCCGGCCCAGACCGCCGCGGCGGCTGCCTTCACGTCGTCGCCGGCGCCGCGCCGAGCGCGCGGAAGACCTCCGCGAGGTCCGCGGCACGCACCCGGAACCCTCCCACCGGCGCGTCGCGCAGGACCCTGCGCACCACGTCGTCGGCGGGCGTGTCGCCGTGGAGGAACACCGCCGCTCCGCTCGGTGTCGCATCGACGCGCAGCACGCCGTCCACGCCCGACACTGCCCGGCCGACTAGCGCGATGGCGTGCGGCGCGCACTCGATGTCGATGCATCGGCCGGCGCGGGCCACGAGCTGGGCCGGTGTCTCGTACGCAACTAGGCGTCCGTCGCGCAGTACTGCGACCACGTCGCAGAGCGCCTCCGCCTCGTCGAGGTAGTTGGTCGCCACCATCACCGTGGTTCCGGTGGCCCGCAACACGCGGATGTGGGACCAGATGGCGTGGCGTGCGTCCACGTCGACGCCGAGTGTCGGCTCGTCGATGACGAGGAGTTCCGGATCGTGCAGGAGCGCCCGTGCGATGGCGACGCGACGGCGCATCCCGCCGGAGAGGGTACCCACCACGTCATCGGCTCGCGAGGAGAGCCCAACCAGCTCGAGCACCGCGTCGATGCGCAGCCGCGGATTCGGCACGCCGTAGAGGGCTGCGGTAAACCGCAGGTTCTCCAGCGTTGTCAGCTCCTCGTAGAGCGCGGTCTCCTGCAGGACGACACCGATCCGCCGGCGCAGCGACGCCCCCCTTGCCGGAAGGCGTACGCCGAGGACGGACGCGGTGCCGTCGCCGGGTCGGCGCAGGCCGGTCACCACGCTGAGCAGCGTCGACTTGCCCGCCCCGTTGGGGCCGAGGACGCCGGTGACGCGGCCGCGATCGACGGCCAGGGTGACGTCATCGAGGAGGACGCGTCCACCGGCCCGACAGGTGACGGCGTCGAGACGGACAACCGGCTGGTCGTGCTCAGGCGCCGGCATCGGATCGGCCGGTGGTGCGACGGGTGAGCCGCCGGCGGACGACGGCCGCACATGCGAGAAGCAGCGCGATGGTGCCGGCGACGATCAGGAGGGTGGTGCGCGAGGACGACGAGGACAGGGACGCATTCCTCTGTGCGGCACTGCCCAGGGTTGCGCCCCCCTGGCCGCCGGCGCCACCGCCGCCCGCGTTCGATCCCGCCTGCCCGCCGCTCCCCGAGCCGCCGCCGGACGAGCTGCAGGATGCCTGCGCGCATGGCATGGATCCCCCCGACGCGCCACCGTTGCGCGCGTTATGGGCCGACGTGGGGCAGCTCGCGTGCCACGTCTCCCCCCCGTCGACACTGCAGAGCAGGCCCTTGCCGGCGCTGTTGAGGTAACCGGCGAAGAGACGCCCGTCTGGAGCGAGCGCCACCGCCGTGGCGCCGTGATCGAGCGGACTGGGCGACCCTCTCTTGCTCCATGTCACCCCGCCATCGGTGGTCTTGTAGATCCCGCCATCGGTGTGGTCCTGCTTGGGGTTGGCGGCGTCGTGGAACACCTGGAGGACCGCGACGTAGGCGGAGCGGTCGGGACCGTGTTCACGGTAATCCACCGGGACGGCGAGCATGGTCGTCGCTGTCGCCGTGGCTCCGGCCGTTCCCACGGGCATGGCCGTGAAAGTCGTGCCGCCATTGGTCGACTTGTAGATGCCGCGGCCCGACTGGGCGAAGACAACGCCATCATTCGCGTAGTCGCTCGACGGCAACAGGGTGACCGGAATCGAGAACGTCGATGCGTCCTGCAGCGTGGCCCCAGGCCCGGTACAGATCAGGTCGGTCGTGCATTTCTTGATAAGCGGGAGGCCGGCATGCTTGTCACCACCCGAGAGGAGCACGGGTGCGTACTTGCCACCAGACGGGTAGGTGGGCGCGAACATGAAGGTCAGGTCAGCGATCGACCCGCCTGAGCCGGTCACCAGCTGCGCCGCGCCACCGAGGAGCTGGTAGTCCCCCGCAGTCACGCCACCCACCACGATGCGTCCCGTGGACGCGTAGTCGGCTCCGACACTCGGGAAGCCGGAGCCGCCCGCCTTTGACCAGTGTGATCCCCCGTCGCCGCTCTGCTGTAACCCATCCGCGGTGGCCACGAAGATCGTCTCGCGCCCGGCGCCGTCGACGCCGACCACCGCACGTGTCACGGTCATCCCGTCCGGCGACACGCGGCTCCATGTGCTCCCTCGATCGTGCGTCGCCCAAAGACACGGTCCCTTGCAGTCGATGCCCTGTGCCACGGCGAGAGCCAGGCCCGTCGCGTTGAATGCGGGGGAGACGGCGAGCCACGACACGTCCTCGGACCCGATCGCCGACGGCATCGGGGTCGACGACGCGGAGGGCGTGGTGGCGAATGCCACTGTGCTCATCGACAGCGTGGCGATCCCACTCGTCACGGCGACCACCCGGCGCGTAGCGGTGGACACCCCGCCATGCGGGTGCATGCTGGATCTCATCCCGTCTCTCCCAACCTTCTCATCACTGCCGCTCGGTACACGAAGAGCGCGGTGACGGACAAACCTTGCGAACGACGACTTGAGCACTGCGACGCAAGGACGGAGGCCTTACGCGCTCCTCAGAAATGGCGGGGTGGGGTGATGGGACGGAAGGGAGGCCGCGATGCCGGATGCCATCGAAGAACTCTCGCGAACGCGCGAACCTCGATCAGCCGATGACTGCCTTGCTCTGCTCATCCATGCCCACGAGTCACACCTCGCTGCACTGTGCCGCGCACTGCTGCGTTCGGAGGCGGACGCGCAGGACGCGGTGCAGGAGACGTTCGCGCGCTGCCTTCCGGTGGTGCCGGAGCTGACGGGAGACATCACTCCGTACCTCAATACCGTGGCACGCAACGTCTGCCGCGACGAGCTGCGCCGTCGGCGCCGTCATCCGGCTGCCGTCGACGACCATGACTGCGTCGCCACGACGCCGGGGCCTGAGAGCATAGCTCTTCGGCGCGACACGTTGCGGGCGGTGTGGGACGGCCTACCGGTGCACGATCGGCGTCTCCTCGGCTATCGCGTGGTCGGGTACCAGTGCGAGGAGATCGCCCGAGCCCTCGGCGTCTCGCTCAGCACGGTCACCTCCGGCCTGTCCCGGGCGTATCGCAAGGCGCGACAGCTGTTAGCCGCGTCGGAGGGCGGGGAGATGGCCGGGTGGAAAGGAAATGACGCATCACGCACGGGCAGGTGACGGTGGTCGCCGCCCGGCGTCGCCCGACATGCCAAGCGATGCAGCAATCCGACCAGGCGTGGCGTACAGGTCTTTCGAGTGCCCGGGAGGCCGGGCGATCAAGGAAGGTGTACACATGAAGATCACTCGACTGTTCGCTGCAGGCGCGGCTACATTGAGCGTCGCGGCGCTCACGACCGCGTCCGCAATGCCGGCCAGGGCACAGGATGTTCCCGAAACCCCCGATCCCACCCCCATCGTGACTCATGTCCAGACGTGTGTAGAGCTGAACGCGTCGCGGTCCTGCGCGTCGGACATCATCGTATTCGCGGGCCAGACAACCTCACTCTCCCCTCCGGTCGGACTGACGCCCGTCGCCGACGGGGCTGGCTCGTATACCTTCACGTGCGACCTTGCGTGCGTGTCCTACTCGGACGGCGACAGCAATGTCGTGCCGCCGACGGCACCGGAGGTGGGGGTCAGCGGCTTCAGCGTTCCCGACGGGAAGTATGGGAACGAAGTCTGTGGCACCGGGGAGGCCACCGGCACCGCCACGATCGCGCCAGCCGCCGCTCCTGAGTGGGTCGGTGAGACGGAAGCGACGATGACGGTCGCTTTCCACATTTGGTTCAACGCCGGCGTGGGAGTTGTCGAAGGCTCGGTGACGAGCACCGACGACGCGAACGGCAACGTCTTCGGGGTCGTCGACATCTCGGCGGCCCCTGTAGTCCAAGGCGATTGCGTCAACGGGGTCACCCAGTTCAACGCCGTGGGAGCGGCGGGGGTAGCCGAGCCGGCCACCGGGTCCTGACCCTTCCACCTGTCTCTCGGGGCAATCGGAGGGGCGCCACTGCGGCGCCCCTCCTCTCCTGCGCCTGTCGCCGAGCTCTGGTAGCGGAGGTGGCCAGGCTACCCATTTGTGTGGTTGTGACGACCCCCGGCGCACCTGCGCAGGCCCATTTCGCAAGGTTGGGTCGGAATCTGGCTCTACACCGCTGAGACGACCGCCTGAGAGAGGGCGACCAGGTTCGTCGGCCTGCCCGAACGACCGGGATCAGACTGCAATGCGAGGGTCCGAAACCAGTGAACATCCTCGGCGTCCCGCGGCGGACGTTGCGTGTCGCCGCTTTGACGCTCGGCGCGACCATCGTGACGTGTGCCCTTGGCACGGCGAGCCAGCATCTCGCCGCCGACGCCGCCTCGCCGGGCTTGCAGCGTGGCCTGATCCGTCAACTCCACATTCCTCTTCCAGGGGGCACGGGTGGGGGAAGTGGTGTCGTCGTGGACTCCGCCGCGCGGCGGATCGTCCTCCTGCGCTTCGACGCGAACGGTGATCGCGTGCTGCTGTTCGACGCGGACACCGGCCAACTGGTGAGTGACTCGTTGATCATCCTCAACAGCGGAACGACGACGACAGCTCCCATCTACACCCCGAGCTTCGCGTTCGACAGCAAGCGCCACCTCCTCTATAAGGCGGTGACCTCCGTCGACGGTGCCGCCCTTGTCGGTGACACCATTCTGGTCATCGACACCCAGAGCGGTCAGCGGACCGGTCAGTTCGACGTTCCGGGATTTCAGTCTGGGAGCGACGGCGGGATGTTCTGGTCGGAACGCGACGGCGTTCTCTACTTCGTGACTGGCAGGACGGACAACCGCACGCTGATCCTCGCCGTCAATCCCTCAGACGGCACGACTCTCTGGAGGGCGACGATCCCGGGGTGCTTCCGGACCATCGCGCAGAATCGGCAGCCGGGCATCGGCGAGAGCGCCGACAGCAGCCACCTCTACGTCCTGTGTCAGCTCCATCCCGACGCGGGTCTCGCCGTCGCGCAGGTGAACCTCCCGGCATCTCCTTCACAGGCGCAACCGGCAGGCGTCTACGTGGACCCGCAGACACAGTATTTCGCCGGCGTCCTCGGGCAGGGCAACCCACCGGCAACCGAGTCGATGTGGATCGCTCAAGAACAGCGAATGGTCATCACCAATCAGTCCGCCAGCGGATGGCAGCTCTCCGTGTTCGACGTGCCCACTACAACCTTCGTGGCGGCGCCACCGATGTTCGAAACCGCGGGGACGGATGCACACTACGACGGGATCCCGACGCTGGGCCAGGACTCCACGACAGGCGTGGCCTTCGCCCAGGCCTTTGCGCGATCGATGACCACGAACAGCCAGGGCCAGACGTGCTATCAGGAACTCTCGGGCTCCGGCGAGCTGGCCGTTGTGCAGACGTCCGGGCTCGGAGGTTCGTTCGACTACGAGATGCCCGATCAGGGTGCGAGTTCGGTCACCCAAATGGGCTTCGACCCGAACACCAGCCTCCTCTGGACCATCGAGCAAGCCGTCCCGAACTGCGATGGCACGGCGAACCCGCAGCTCTACCTCGACGGCTACGCTGTCGACGTTCCTTCCGGCGCCGGCAGCGGCGCCGATCCTGACCGCGGCACGTCCGACCTCAAGGAGATTCCAGGAGCGACGGGTGCCAACCTGGGCGGCCAGGCGTCGTCGTACGGCGTTCGCTATGAGGTGGGCCCCAGTGGAGCCGAGGGCCCGCTCACCCAGGTCTCCACCGGCACCGGTCAGCTCCACTGCGACCCCGGCGTGTTCCTGTCCCAGAGCCACATTGGTGTGCCTCCCGTGGCTCCGCTGCTTCCGCCGCAGTACAACCAGTTCTGCCACGCCGGCAACCGCGTCGCCACTTTCGCACACACATCGGTGGGAATGGACCCACAGGGAGTCATCGCCAACGCGATCGCGGGCGACACCGACAACGACACCCCCGGTGACCTACGGCAGGCGACCAACCTCGCGCAACCCGGCCCGTACGTCAACACCGTGGCGGGGTATCTGAACGGGCAAACCGGCACGAACACCCTGGGACAGCCGTGTCCGCCGACCACCAGCGCGGGCCAGCCCGCGGACCAGTGCTCTCCGTTTCAGAACAGCTCATCCGCTCCGGTGGTGGGGCCGTACGCGCCGTACGTGAGCGGCGAGGCCCTGCCCTTCGCCCCCGCGGGATGCACCGACAGCGGTGGCGGCGGATCCAGCACGGTAGCGCAATCGCGTCTGCAGATGGGCGGCGCTCCGCCACTGGGCCAGGCGGGCCCCGGATGGGCCCAGGCAGGCTGTTTCGACAACGTACCGCACGCGGGCGCGACGGCGTCGACCGACGCCTCCAACATCGGCATGCCCGTCTTCGCGCAGGCCGCATCGAGCACGACCGACGTGGCCAGGGACGCGACGCTCGGCAGCGTGGCGAAGGCGGACGCCGTCGTCGAGGGCATCCAGGTGGGCGCGTTGGTCCACATCGGACGCCTTGAGATCCATGTGGTCACGTCGGCGCACGGCCGCCCGGGAACCAACGCCGCAACGCTGTCCTGCACCGTCTCTGGCGTCACCATCGCCCTGCCGGCGCCGCCCGCGCCTGGTGGCATCCCGTCGTCGCAGCAGATCCAGGACGTCGTCGCGCTGGCGGGTCCGCTCTCTTGCTACGACCCGCGCGTGACCGGTCCGCTCGACACGCTCACTCAACGGATGAGCGGGCGGCTGCGCATTGAGCTCCCGTCCGC
>Ga0207700_10002219_pt1 | contig 11151 bp, 8 predicted proteins | sample LARL82metaG_FD_184348 | JGI IMG/M metagenome (GOLD analysis project Ga0207700, IMG submission 184348) | Corn, switchgrass and miscanthus rhizosphere microbial communities from Kellogg Biological Station, Michigan, USA - LAR L8-2 metaG... | ecosystem: Host-associated > Plants > Roots >...
AAACCACTTCTCCGTCGAACGGGGACTGGAGCAGATCGGCTAAGAAGGCGCCACCGAGAAAGCCGGTTGCTCCCGTGAGGAAGACCGTCGGAGCGCTCCACGAGCGTTTACGCAAAAATCCATTTACCAAGCGGGTACACCCTGTGCCTATATTCTGGCATCGACCCTGTGGATTTCGTACGCACTCATCCGTTAAAATCCCGTAATGAAACCGCCCAAGTGAAGCAAACTAAGGACTATAAAAGTTCTTTAAGAATCCGCCCGGCGACCTCTTTGCCCCGTTCCCCGACCTCGCCGACGGGACCGACGCAGCTGGGGCAGCCTGCTTCGCACGCACAGGCAGCCAGCAGCTTCGCCGCGCCGTCCAGCAAACGGGGAGCCAGTTTGTAGAGCGCGGCGCTCTGGCCGATGCCGCCGGGGTAGTTGTCGTAGAGGTATAGATTCGGCTCAAAGGCCGCCATGCTGCCGGCAATATCTTCGGTAATTGAGACGCCCAGGTCCCGGGAATCGCACATGACACATAGAGCTCCTACTGTACGTAGGAGCGCAGCAAGGGCAGTGAGTCCTCCTTGGCGATCCGTGGGGGAGAGATCGGTAAAGCGGGCCAGGAATTCGGCCGGGAAGTGCACCCAGAACGCGGTCGTGTGCATCTCCTGCTCGGGCATGGAGAGGTTGCCCGAGCCGACGTTTTCCATGGTGTAGAACTTGATCTTCTTGAAGCCCACGATCTGCCGGTTCAAACGCACATCCCCGTGGGCCACTTTGAGGCCACCTGCCGGCGACGACTCCACCTCTTCGAGTTCCTTGACTTGCGTGTAATCGATGGCGTCGGTGAAGTAGTCGGAATCGACGCGGCGCACGTAGGCCTTGCGACCCTCGTAATCGAAGCGCTCCACCTGGTACTGCCGCGCGTCGTGCAGATAAATGGCTTTCTCATACAACGTCGTCAAAGCCGCGGTGAACGCGACTTCCGCGATCACCTGATGATCGCCGGTGACGTCCACCACCACGAAGTTGTCGCTTGAAACCGAGCGCAGGCTCACGGCGTCAGCGGGGTACGTATCCGAGGTCCAATTCCAAGTGGATCCAGAATGATGCAGAAGCTTGAGATCGCTCAAGAATCGGCACAGATCGCCGGTATCGTGCTGGCCGAATCGTTCGCCATCGCGGATGGGCAGCTCGAAGGCCGCGCATTTCAGATGCGACAGCAGGATTTCCAGGTTGTCGGGGTTGATGTGAGCGCTCTCCGGAGGGCGATCGAAGAAGTATTCGGGATGCTCAATGATGTACTGATCGAGCGGCGCGCTGGAAGCTACCAGCACAGCCAGCGACGCGGTCTGACGGCGTCCCGCCCGACCCGCGCGCTGCCAGGTGGACGCGATGGTCCCGGGGTATCCGGCCATCACCACGGCATCCAGCGAGCCGATGTCGATTCCCAGCTCCAGCGCGTTCGTAGCCACTACGGCGCGAATGTCGCCGTCGCGCAACTGGCCTTCGATTTCTCGCCGTTCCTTGGGCAGATATCCGCCGCGATAACCACGGACGCCGGAGTAATCGTCCTTGAGGTACGTCAGCAGAATTTCCGTAGCCAGGCGGCTGTTGGCGAACACCAGCGTCTGCTGGCCGCGGTCGAGAAGTTCCTTGGCCATGCGGCGCGTTTCATTCAAATAGCTGCGGCGAATTCCGAGGGCCTTATTCACCACCGGCGGATTGTAGAAGACGACGTATTTGTCGCCGGAAGGAGCCCCGTTGCGTTCCACGAGTTCGAAGGGCAGCCCGGTGAGCGCTTCGGCCAGCTCCTTAGGATTGGCGATGGTCGCCGAGCAGCAGATAAATTGCGGTGACGATCCATAGAACTCGCACACGCGTTTCAGCCGGCGCAGAAGGTTCGCCAGATGGCTGCCGTAGACGCCACGATAATAGTGCAACTCGTCGATCACCACGTAGCGCAGGTTCTCGAACGCCTTGGCCCACTTGGTGTGGTGCGGGAGGACGCCCGAGTGGAGCATGTCGGGATTGGTGAAGACCACGTTGGCGCGCTCGCGAATCGCCCGGCGGGCGTCCTGCGGCGTATCGCCGTCATAGGTAAAAGCACGAAGGTCGGAGCCCATGGCGTCGACGGCCTTCTGGAACTCGACCAACTGGTCGCCGGCTAGCGCCTTGGTCGGGAATAGATACATTGCGCGCGCGTTGGGATCGGCCAGGAGTCCGTTCAACACCGGCAGGTTGTAGCACAGCGTCTTGCCGCTGGCGGTGGGCGTTACGATTACGGTATTGGATCCGGCGTCAGCGTGCGAGAAGGCTTCCGCCTGGTGGGTGTAGAGACGGTCGATTCCCCTAGAAACCAGGGCCTTCCGCAAAGAAGCAGCCAAGGCTTCCGGAAACTCCGCGAATTCGCCCGGCTTGGCGGCTTGGCGGCGAACCGCGCGAACCGGGGATTCCGGGTCCGACATCCATTGCTCGAAGCGCTCAATCGCGCCGGAAAGGCCGCTTTGACGCGCAAGCATCCGTTCCTGCGCAGGCTCGGGCAGGCCGCCGCGTAAATCCAGGCTGAGGTTCATCCTTCGCCCTTTCTTCGCTAGAATAGCGCAGGGCGAGAGAAAAAACTAGGCGGATTCGCGGAGGAATTCGTAGCGCTCAAGAGTGGCTGCGAATGCCGATTCGGAATGTTCCCGCAGGACCTTGCCGACGCAGCGGAGGCGAACCTCCCGGCTCATGCCAGGTGAGCGCGGCAGAGTGATCAGATATTCGATCGATTCGCCCAGCGGGAGATCGCCTTCCGCAGTGAACAGCACGCCCGCGGAACTGACGTTCTTGGTCTCGCCACGCACGGACATCGGGGATCCGTTGCGCACTACTTCGAAGGGGAGACGGAGTTCGAAGCGCTGGTGCTTTCTCTGTTCGGTCATGATCTTTAACGACTGTACGTCTAAGACTTTCTAAGGTCAATAGGCGAAACCTCAGGTAAAGGCCTTACTGTATTAGTACTCCCGGCATTTAGGCCTAGTGGAGGCGGCCGACCACTGTTCAAAAACCGCGATTCAAAAAGGGAGTATGGGAAAATGAAAATCGCTTGCTAAAAAGCATCACCGTGCACGGTGCACGGCAGCACAATCTCAAGAACATCGACGTCGAGATTCCGCGCAACACCTTCACCGTGATCACGGGATTGAGCGGCTCCGGCAAGTCTTCGCTGGCCTTCGACACCATATATGCCGAAGGGCAGCGTCGCTATGTGGAGACACTTTCCCCCTATGCGCGCCAGTTTCTGGATCAGATGGAGCGCCCCGAGGTGGATTCGATCGACGGATTGAGCCCGGCGATTTCCATCGAGCAGAAGACCACCAGCCGCAGCCCCCGATCGACCGTGGGAACGATCACGGAGATCTACGACTACCTGCGCGTGCTGTATGCGGCCATCGGAGTGCCGCACTGTCCCAACTGCGGCATCGAAATATCGCGGCAGTCCACCGACCAGATCCTCGAGCAAGTACTCGCGCTCGGATCTCAGGAGCGGGTGATGATCCTGGCGCCGATTGTCAGGGGCCGCAAGGGCGAGTACAAGAAGGAGCTGGACAAACTCGCCCGGCAAGGATTCGTGCGGGCGCGGATCGATGGGGTGCTGCGACAGCTCGACGAGGAGATCACGCTCGACCGGCGCAAGAACCACACCATCGAGGTCGTGGTCGACCGGCTGCTGATCAAACCGGAGATCGAGAAACGCCTGGAAGCGTCCATTGTGACCGCCACGAAGCTGGCCGCCGGATTAGTACTGGTGGCCGTCGTGAATGGTCCGGAGCGGCTGTATTCGAGTAAGCTGGCTTGCCCGGATTGCGGATCGAGCGTGCCGCAGCTGGAACCGCGATCGTTTTCGTTCAACAGCCCGTTTGGGGCGTGCGAAACCTGCAACGGCTTGGGGAATCGCTGGACGTTCGATCCGGTGAAGATCATCGTGGATCCTTCGCGGCCGCTGCTCGATGGCGGACTGGGTCCCGGCGGCGGGCACAGCTATGTGATCCATGCGGTCAACGCGCTGGCCGCGCTGCAGAAGATTCCGATCCACAAACCGTTCGAAGACCTTTCCCGGAAGCAGCAGACCGTGTTGCTGGAAGGGCTACCCGGAAAGCCGGGCGTGCTGGGAATCTTGGACAAGTTCTACAAGAAGGAAATCGCGAGTGAAGCCTATCACGACTGGTTCATGGGATACATGTCCCCGCACACCTGCGAGGCTTGCGGCGGCCATCGTCTGAAGCCATCCAGCCTGGCGGTGAAGGTAAAGGACCGGACCATCGGCGAGCTGACGCGGATGTCCATCCGCCAGGCGTTCGAAACCGTGAAGACCTGGAACTTCACCGGGCGGGAGAAGATCATTGGCGGCAGACCGGCGGATGAAATCCGCGACCGGCTGGAGTTTCTGATGGAAGTGGGGCTGGAGTACCTGAGTCTGGAGCGCTCGGCCGCGACGCTCTCGGGCGGGGAAGCGCAGCGCATCCGTTTAGCCACGCAAATCGGCTCGCGGCTGCGCGGGGTGCTGTACGTACTGGACGAGCCCTCTATTGGCCTGCATCCGCGCGATAATGATCGTCTGCTGAACTCGCTGAGCAAGCTGCGCGATCTGGGGAACACGGTTCTGGTGGTGGAGCACGATGCCGACACCATCGAGCGCGCCGATTACGTAATCGATTTAGGGCCCGGTGCAGGACGCCTGGGAGGCGAGCTGGTGGCGCATGGCACGCCGGCTGAAATCGCCAGAAATCCGAACTCGCTCACCGGCCAGTACCTCACCGGGACGCGCGAAATCAGCACGCCCGACAAACGCCGCAAGAGCAGCGCCGGGAGTGTGATCATCCGCGGCGCGACGGAACACAATCTGCGAAATATCGACGTGGAGTTTCCGCTGGGCTTGTTCATCCTGGTGACGGGCGTCTCCGGAAGCGGCAAGTCGACGCTGATCAATGACATCCTATATCGCGCGGCGGCGAAGGTTGTGTATGGATCGCGCGCCGAGCCGGGCGCGCATAGCTCCATCAGCGGCCTGGAACTAATTGACAAGGTAATAGAAATTGATCAGGCTCCCATCGGCCGGACGCCGCGGTCGAATCCGGCGACGTACACGCAGGTGTTCACGCTGATCCGCGATCTGTTCGCGCGGCTGCCGGAATCCCGCGAGCGCGGTTACAAGCCGGGCCGGTTCAGTTTCAACGTCAAGGGTGGGCGCTGCGAGGCCTGCCAGGGAGACGGGCTGAAGCGCATCGAAATGAATTTTCTGCCGGATGTCTACGTGACCTGCGACGTGTGCCGCGGCCGGCGCTACAACCATGAAACGCTGCAGGTGAAGTATAAGGGAATGTCGATTGCGGACGTGCTCGAAATGCCGGTGGAAGACGCGCTGAAAGTGCTGGAGAATATTCCACAGATTAAAGCCAAGCTGGAAACGCTGGTTCGAGTGGGTCTCGGGTATCTCCACCTGGGCCAGTCCTCGACCACGCTCTCGGGTGGCGAAGCCCAGCGCATCAAGCTCGCCAAAGAACTTAGCAAGCGGCAGACCGGCAAGACGCTTTATATTCTGGATGAGCCGACCACGGGCCTGCATTTCGAGGACATCAACAAGCTGTTGCAGGTGCTCCAGACCCTGGTGGACCTGGGAAATACCGTAGTGGTGATCGAGCATCAATTGGACGTGATCAAGACGGCCGACTGGATCATCGACCTGGGACCGGAAGGCGGGGAGCGGGGCGGGACCGTGGTCGCATCCGGCACACCGGAGCAGATCCTGCGAAATAACAAGAGCTATACGGCCCAGGCGCTGCGTAAGATGCTCGCCAAAGGACGAGCGGCGTAGTGAGTCGATACTCGGAAAAACCGTTGTCGTTCGATGGACTGAAGACCGTCCCGATCGCCGAGCGCGGCGGCAAGGTGCAAGTGAGCCAGTTCGCACGGCCATTCCAGAAGGGCGGCGGCGTCTCGCAACTGGTCGATTGTTTTCCGGAGATTCTCGCCGGGCAGTCATTTCGGGGCGTGCTGGACGCGCTCAAGAGAGCCCGGGCCGAATCGCGCGCGATCCTGTGGGGCATGGGCGGCCACGTCATTAAATGCGGGCTGGGCGATGTGTTGCTGGACCTGATGCGGCGCGGCTGGGTGAGCGGTTTCGTGATGAACGGCGCGGCGTCGATTCACGATTTCGAAATCGCCATTGCGGGGCAAACCAGCGAAGACGTGGAAGCGGTCCTGCCGGACGGGCGCTTTGGAGCGTCTGAGGAGACGGGCCGCGAGATGAATCTGGCGATCGCCGAAGGGAATCGTCGCGAGCTTGGCATGGGGGAGGCGCTGGGGCAACATCTCGAAATCCTTGCGAAGCCCGCGTTCGCGCCGCACAGTGTGCTGCTGGGCGCCTGCCAGGCCGCGCTGCCGGTGACCGTCCACGTGGCGATCGGCACGGACACCCCACACACGCATCCCCTGGCCGACCCGGCAGCTATCGGAGCGACGACGCATCGCGATTTCCGCCTGCTCTGCTCGCTGGTGCGCGGCCTGGACCAGGGAGGCGTTTACCTGAATCTTGGATCGGCCGTGGTGCTGCCTGAAGTGTTCCTGAAGGCCGTTTCCGTGGTACGCAATCTGGGGCACCCGCTGGCCGATTTTACGACGGTCAATTTCGATTTTCTGCAGCATTACCGGCCGAAGGTCAACGTAGTCGAACGGCCGCACGCCCGTTCAGGCGGATATGGATTCGCGATTACGGGCCATCACGAGATCATGATCCCGCTGCTGGCGGCGGCGTTAGTAGAATTGAGCTGAATCGATGACGCCGTCTCGCGACAGCCGCGCGTTCTGGGGCTTCGAGGATCTGGCGCTGTTTTTGGGCGCCGTTCTTCCGTCCTGGCTGGTGGGGACGTTGTTGGTCCGATTCGGGCAGACCTTCGCGCCGGCGGCGTTTTCGAACAATGCGATTCGGCAGCTAGCGTTCCAGAGCGCGATCTATGCGCTTCTGGTGAGCGCGCTCTACATGGTGATCGCCTTCCGGTATAGGAAACCGTTTTGGCAATCGATCGGCTGGGTGGCGCCGCAGCGGGGCAAGTGGTGGTGCATCCTGGGCGGACCGGCCTTGGCCATTGGACTCTCGATATTGGGCGTGGTGCTGCGCGCCCCGCCGATTCCCACACCCGTGGAAAGTCTGATTTCCGGACGCGGCTCACTCCTGCTGGTGGCTGTCTTTGCGGTGGTGCTGGGTCCTATATTCGAGGAACTGTTGTTTCGCGGATTTTTTCAGCCGCTGCTGGAACGCGCACTGGGCGCCTGGCTCGCGATCATCCTGGCGGCTGCCGGATTCGCGCTTCTGCACGGCAAGGAATACCAGTGGGCCTGGCAGCAGCTCCTGGTGGTCGGTTTGGCGGGCGTGGCGTTCGGATACGCGCGGTACAAGACCGGCTCCACCGCGGCGGGCGCGCTGCTGCACGGCGGCTACAACCTCACGTTCTTCGTGGGATACCTGATTCAGACGCGGTAGGGTCTGGCCGCTCACTAACGTTCGCGGTTCCGTGCGAATAGATACCGGGCACAGTGGCTGCGGTTACTGCAGGTCGCGGTAGCTGACGAGTTTTACGCCCGCCTCTGCCAGCGCCGTGCGAACCTCGGGTGCGGTGAGCGCGCGCAGCTCTTCTTCGCGGCTTTCCTTGAGGCGGGTGCGCGCTGAACGAAGCTCGTCGTCACAGCGGCCGGGATGACACATGAACTCGGTCACGCCCTCCGGCAGGGCGCGGATGAGTTCGACGAGATCGCCGCTGCGATACCGGCCGGTAAGCCGGAATCCAGCAAACCAGTCCGTCGAGCGGCAATGATGACGGGTGAGCCTGTGATGGAAACGCCCGTTCATCAACCGCATGAGCGTGTTTTTCCATCCGACGCCACCCGGTTGCAGCGGAAAATCGAAGGGTCGTCGAACCCAGGGGATGCGAAGCTCCTCGGAGATCCGCGCCACGGCTTCGAGTACGGGAGGGAGCAGGTGCGTGTGCTTGTGGGTGTCCAGATGGGTCGGGCTTATTCCCGCGTCTAGGATGCGACGGACTTGTTTGACCAGTTCGTCGTAGATGCGAATGCGTCCGAGCGCGACGGCGCGAACCAGCTGCCCGACGGTGTCCGGGAATCCTGGCGCTTGAACCAGGACCAAATGGCAGCCGATATCGAGCGACGGGGTTTCGCGAGCCAGCCGTACGGCGTCCTCGAATGCATCGCCGGTCGCCATCAGCGTGGTCGCGGTCAGAATGCCATTGTGATGTGCTTCGACGATGCCGGCATTGACGTCTCGGGTAAATCCGAAATCGTCAGCGTTGACAACCAGTAATTTCACACGTTATCGCAACTGCCTACTACCAGAACTTGACCGTGATGGTCAGGAACTTCTTGGGATTGGCACGGAACTCTTTGAGGAAACCCTGCAAGTCGCGCGTAGTTCCATCCAGGTTTTCAAACAGCGATGGATCGTTCATGAGCCGTCCGATGGTCCCATCGCCGTTATTGACTTTATCCAGGACGCTGTCGAGTTTACCCATGGAAGTCACCAACTGATCGTGCAATTCGCTGCTGTTGAGCAGCTTGCCGACCGTTCCATCGCCCTTGTTGATCTTCCCGATGGTTTCGCGCACATCGCCGATGGTGGCACGCAATTCGTCGTACAGGGCCTCGTCCTTGAGGAGCTTGCCGGCGGTCCCCTGGCCTGCGTTCAGGTTGTCGAGCATGGTGTCGATCTTAGTGACCGTGCCCCGGACATCCTGATACAGGACGTCGTCGTGGATCAGGTGTCCTATGGTGCTGTCGGACGCGTTCAGGGCCGTAGTCAGCCTCTTTACGTCGTCCACGATTTCGACGGCGCGATTGTAGAGCGTCTTATCCACCAGGAGCGCACCAATGGTGCCCTTACCGCCCTGGATGTCGTCGATGATCCCATTGATCCGCTCCATGATTTTCTGCAGGGCGGCCAGTGTCGAGGAGCCCTGCTGGAACAGATCCTCGATCTCGGGCGTGTCGGAGCTGGGAATTTCCGCGCCGGCTTGAATGGTTTGCGAACTGGTTCCCTTGTTGATGTTCACGTAGCGGCTGCCGAGCAGATTCTGCTGCGCCAGCTTGGCCCGCGAATCCACAGGCACCCGCGCCAGGTCACTGTCATAAATGCTCAGAGTGAGCTTCACGATCCGGTTCGGATCGGTCGACCCGGACAGTTCTATCTTTTTTAACTTGCCGATCAGGATGCCGTTCAGACGGACGGGCGTCGCGCCCTCGGTCATGGCGACGGAATCGGGCAGATAGGTGTAAACATCCGTGGTCCTCTGGAACAGGGGATTGCTGCCCGACATGAGGATGATCAGGAAGGCCAGAAGGAGCAGCGCGAAGATGGCCATGAGGCCGACCTTAAGCTGCGCCCACTTCGATCTACTGGTTGTAGGCATCGCGCTCAGGCCCCTCCCACTCGCAGGAACTTACGGACATAGGGGTCCTGGCTGGCTTGCAGCTCAGCTTCGGCTCCCTCGAAGACCAGGCGGCCGCCCTCCATGACCAGGAATTTGGTACTCACCTGGCTGACGTCCCCTCCGCCGCCAGCGCGTTCAATCTGCCCACTGTTGGGATTGTAGCGAAAGTTCGCCATGAGATGCCCGTCCTGATAGCGATGGGTGACCATGATGGTGGCGGTATTGCGCAGATCGCGTTCCTTGAGGATCAGCGCCACGATGGTGTTGGCGGTGATCGGATCCAGACCGGCGGTGGGCGAATCGTACAGCAGCAGGGCGGGTTCGGACACCACAGCCCGGGCAATCCCGACGCGGCGGCGCATCCCTCCCGACAGCTCCGCGGGGAACTTGTCGAGGGTTTGCTCCAATTCGACGAAACGTAAGGATTCACGCACGCGATCCTCCACGCTGCGTGCGGTGCCATTGCCGCCCTCCGCGATGGCTTGCCGCAGGACGCGGTGATTGATCAGCGGGTACGCCACGTTTTCGGCGACCGTAAGCGAGTCGAACAAGCCTCCCTCCTGAAACAGGATTCCAACGCGCGCACGCATGTCTAACAGGTCCTGCTCGCGAAGCTGAGTGATCTCCTGCCCGAACAACCACACTTTCCCCGAATCGGGTTTCACCAGACCCACGGCGACCTTGAGCAGCATGGTTTTTCCACTGCCCGCCGCGCCCAGGACGACACGGGTCTCGCCGGGGTGTATCTCGAACGATACGTGATCGAGAGCTACCGTGACGTCGAAATGCAGGCTGACGTCTTCGAAGCGCAGGATGGTGGAATCGCCTGGTGTCACGTGTACGGTTTCACTGTTTTACGAAAGCACGGTTCCAGACGTATGTGATGAACGCCGTTAGCACAAAGATCCAGACCGACGAACTGACTACGGCGCTGGTGGTGGCCCGTCCCACGCCCTGGGTGCCGCCGGTGGTGCGCATGCCGTAGAAGCATCCCACCAGGGCAATGACCACAGCGAAGACCAGGGGCTTGAGCAACCCCTGAAACAAATCGTTGTATTCCAGGGCCTGCCATGCCGTGGTCCAGTATTCGGAAAACGTCAGACCGAGCATGGTGCTGGCGATGAAGTAGCCGCCAGCCAGTCCGATGAAATCCGAAATGATGGTCAGCAAAGGCAGGACAGTGGCCAAGGCGATCAGGCGGGGCGTCACCAGTTTTTGGATGGGATCGGTACCCAGCGCGCGCATGGCGTCGATCTGCTCGGTAACCTTCATGGAGCCGAGTTCGCTGGCGATTCCGCTGGCATTGCGGCCGGCCACCAGAATGGCAGTCAGCACCGGACCCAGCTCTCGAACCAGCGTAACGGCGACGGCGACGCCGACCTGGCCCTGCGCGCCATATTGCGTCAGGGTGCGCGACAGCTGCAAGGCCATGACGATGCCGCTGAACAACCCGATCAGGGAAACGATGAACAGCGAACCGACGCCGATCACGTCCATCTGGACGAAAATGTCGTCGGCGTAGTGCGGGCTCCGGAAGATATTCCGGACCGCCCGGATACTCAGCAACACAAATTCCTGAAACGCCTCGATGGGCGGTTTTAGGATGTCGAGCAATCCCGATCCCCCGATAAAGTAGATGCTAACATTAGGTTCGCGCGATGAAGGGTTTGACCGACATTCCCGGCAT
>Ga0207700_10002222_pt1 | contig 11145 bp, 9 predicted proteins | sample LARL82metaG_FD_184348 | JGI IMG/M metagenome (GOLD analysis project Ga0207700, IMG submission 184348) | Corn, switchgrass and miscanthus rhizosphere microbial communities from Kellogg Biological Station, Michigan, USA - LAR L8-2 metaG... | ecosystem: Host-associated > Plants > Roots >...
TGAAGTCCAGCCCCTGGTCAACGATCTCAACTCTTTGCTGGAACATCGTGAACGCATCGTCGAACGCGCTCTCGCCAAAGCCGGCGATCTGGCACATGGATTGAAAACGCCTCTGGCCGTGCTGGCGCAGGAAGCCGATCGCACTGAAGCGGCAGGCCAGCACGATACCGCGGCCACCATCACCCTGCAGGTTGAACGCATGCGCCGCCAGGTGGAATATCACCTCGCGCACGCGCGCGCTGCTTCTCCCGGTACCGCGCCTGCAGCCCGTTGTTCCGTTCGCGAAACCGTGGAGGGGCTCACCCGCACTTTGCTCAAACTTTATGCCAGTCGAGAGCTTGCCATTGACGTCGACGTCCCGCCGCCGCACTCTATTCGTGGCCGGCGTGAAGACCTTGAAGAAATGCTGGGCAATCTTCTTGACAATGCCTGTAAATGGGCCAGGTCGCGTGTGAAAATCACATCCGTACAGGAAAATGGCGCTGTGCTTCTCACCGTGGATGACGATGGACCTGGCCTGCCCGCCTCCATGCGCCACCGAGTCCTGCAACGTGGCGTCCGCGCCGATGAAGCCGCTCCTGGCTCCGGTCTGGGATTGGCGATCGTGCGCGATCTTGCCGAGCTTTACGAAGGAACTATCACTCTTGAAGATTCCCCGCTGGGTGGCCTGCGCGGCTGCCTGCGCCTGCCCGGCTTCCTTTTGCGCTCACAGTGAGAGCGGATGATGTGAGAGAACCTTATCTTTTTACATCGTCGCCCGGCTTTCGTTTTCTCTCGATGTCTGGCCTTTCCTCGGTGTTCCTCTGCGCACCTTTGTGGTAAAAGTTCTTGGTTGTTCTGATCCGCGCTCATCAGCGTTTATCCGCGGTAAATTCTTAGTTCTTCCCCGTTTTCTCCGTGTCTCCGTGCCTCCGTGGTGGGTGTTCCCCCGATCACGTGCGATCATCGGATCACCCGATCTAACTTTTCCCTCCTTTTGTGGTTACAGGGTTTTTATTTTTGCAGATCAGTGTCATCAGCGTTTATCAGCGGTAAGATTTTTATCCTTCCTCGGGCTCTCCAAATCTCACCCGTCCCATCACGCTGGCTACAATCTGCATGCCGTAAAAAAACATCCCTGCCGACTTCAGGTCCATCTGGCCCTTCATCATTGCATTCAAAGCCTTGGTCAGGCTCAGCACAATGGCATTGGCGTCTTCCAGTGGAGGCAGTTCCATGTCTTGAGTGCGCGCTGCCATCAATCTGTCATGACCGTAGCAGTACTTGCTGCCCCTCATGCGCGGCGACCCGCAATACTCCCCGCCCGCTCGCCGATGCGAGCAGCGCGCCGCCAGCTTGGCTTTTTCCAGGTTCCGCTTGTCCTTTTCTTCTCGTTGCTTCTCGTATTCGGCCATCCTGCGCACTATTTCGTCATATATCTGGTGCTCTTCAAACTCCAGCGGAGTGTCATTGCCCTCTCGCCAATCGCGTGAATGCTCTTGCAGATGTTCTTTGTAAGCCGTGTAGGCGCGGTAAAACTCAAGGCATAGCTTGCCCTCTTCGCTGCTTTCCCATTGCGCACCGCGCTTTTCGCGATATTCTCTCCGTCTCTGCTCCAATGGTTTGGCTTCCTCTTCGGCTGCTCTGTCCTTCGCCAATTTAAAGAGTGCGTCCAGGCTCATGCTCATCATTCACCTCGCCTAAAGTTTGATCTTTACCCTTTGTCCGATTGCCCTTTATCCAGTTGCCGTCTGTCCAGTCGCCATCGCGCCGTCGCGCTTGCCTTGCGCTGTCCGGTCCGTTTCAATCTTCTTGGCAGAGTGGGGACCACCGGGATACCCCTACCCCTCCCCTCATCCCCATTTCTAAAGGACTTACGCCATTCCTCCCCAAGTGTCCCCAACTTGCTCTTATTGCAAACAAAGCCGGTTACTCGATTCCTCCCCATTTGCTCCCCATTTCGGCTGAGAGATCAGGCAGAGGGTCGCAACCCCAAAATGCAAAAACCCGGCGCAAGCCGGGTGTTAAAACCTCTATGTGATGCCGATCCTATTTCGAGCCAAAGCTCAAATATTATGCTGCTTGGTCAACTGTAATGTGAAAGTTGCCAGCTTCATCCTCACGAATCAAATTCCGTTGTTTTGCAAGCTGAAATAGTTCATTGATGCCGACTTCGGGTGAAATTTCTGCGAGGTGCTCACGTCTAATTTGCCGGAGAATGTCTTGCAATTGATCAAAATCATATTGTCCACGGAGATCTGCAAGAGCCGCTGCAATATTAAACATTGAATACACCTCTTCGGAAGTACTTTTGATTATTGTTCGATATTCAATAAATGTCAACACATTTATTGAACAACGTGGTTACCATTGTCAGTCTTTCACAATCGCGTCAACAACCTCATCTAAAGTTAGGATGCTTTCCCGCTCAACGAATGCGTAAATATGGATATCTTCCTGCCATATCGAAATGACATTGCGGATCAAGGGAGAGGCCATTGACGCAGGCTCAACTCGATACTTGCCTTTGATTAGCATCACGCTCTGCTTCGATTCTTCCCGAATTGTGTATGGCTTGAATTTGAAAACATTAAGAAGAATTCCTTTTTCCAAAAGTTGACGACGCTTTTGAGCAAGAATCATTCGCCCATTTCCGGATGAAAAAAAATTATCAGCTCTGGAGTTGAGATCAATTAGTTGTTGGGGTGTTAAGTCCCCTTTGCGTTTCCAGACACTCCGTAAAGAACGCGCACGTTCTAGAACGAGGCTAAGGCAGGCATCCGTTAGGCTGTCATTTTTCTCCTGTCGAACGCTTCTGAGTACTTGTAGCCACCAAGCCTCATCGAACACCGAGAATCGCTTGAGTAGGTCGTCCGGGGCATTCTCCCCGTCACCGCCAAGCGCCGTCAACAAATCGAGGAAACTTTTTGCGAGTGGGTGTGCAAAACCCCTAACAGAGGAATGTCGAAGGGCAGCGGCGGATTGGGCGACTTTGTGGTGCCGAATGAAAACTTGGCTACTTCGTGACCTTGCCAGGCAGTAGCTTTCCAATGCCGCAAGTCCCGTCTCTTTTACAGCAGTCACAAATCCCAACTCTGGATCTTCTATCAAGACTAGGTTGCTGACGAGTCTATCAAGATCGTAATGAACAAAATCGAGACCCAATGCCTGGCCGTCACGAAGCAAATAATCGGCACGATCTGCATCGATCTCGCCGTCAACTAACGAATGCAGCCACTGAAGTGCCGAGGCGCGCGGCTTCTTACGTAGACCATAACTAGGGTTCTTAGAATTCAAGATCTTTGTGGCCATTTCAAAACCGGCTTTGACAGAGGGCTTGGTATCCGTCCCAAGCGAACGAAATGCCAATTCCGCAAGTCTGTGACCAATCTCCTCGTGCGGTGCTTCGTCTCCTGCGATTGCCATTAATGAGTTTGGGATTGGCCGCGCTTCTACTTTGAGCTGAGCCGCATAATCCTGCAGCGCATACTCCACGTCATGGCTAAAAGGCAAATGCCCAAGATCATGAAACAGAGCCGCTAATCGAAGCCCTGCTTCAGTGACCGCCATTAGCTGTCTGATCTTCTTTTCGCTAAGTTGCGGGTATTTGAACGAGGAGCGGACGCTAGCCAGCGCACTCAAAGTTCCCTCTTGTTGCAATAGGTCTTCGAAAGTTTCACGCTCACCCGAATATCTTCCTACGTAATTTTCAATCTCTGCGAAAAAACTAAGAGCCACATCGAGCTCAGCATTTTCCAGAGAGGCAAGCACAAACCGGGAAGCGACGTGCATAGCACCCAAGCTGTGAACGAATCGCGACGTTCGCGCTTCAGGAAATACATACTCTGCAAGCCCAGTTTGCGTTATTCGGCGTAATCTTTGCGTGACTGGATGGTCCACTAACGCTCGCTCATGAACGGCGGCGACGAGATATCCGTGAACTGGATCCCTGATTACAAATGGACGACCAGGGGTGACTGCATTAAGGGTATTACCTTGCGTGATCATCTGGGGTGAGCACCTAGGGGATCGAAAACCCAAGATTCTACTCTGGTTTAGTCCGTTCCCCAAACAAATAAGATTGGGTCGGCTGCTCCCGCCGGCCATGCCACCCCTCGAAGCGTGGGTACTGAGAGACCGATCTTCATTGATGAACTAAAATTTCAGTCTGCTTGGGTATTTCAGCGCACCACTCTCTTCGAAGACAACAGGAAAAAAGCGCTCAAAAAACACATCGAGAACCTTCAATACATCGTCATTATTTTTGACAATCGCTTTCTTCCATTTTTTCTTCACGTCGGAGTGCACAAGACGATAGTGTATCCGCATGTACTTCGACAAACTACTGTCCTTGCTCTTTGTAAGCAATCCAATACTCTTCAGCCGATCGATACCACTGTCGGTAACTCGTGCTTGATGAACGTGAGAATGTCGAACGCGGAGCGGTCCTTCCAGGGCCTCGGCAGCGAGAACTGGGAGATTCTTGCACTTAGCTATGATTTCAGGTAATAGAGGGTCGCGCCGATATTGACGCTCTATTAAAACAACATAGTGATTGAGGCGCTGTTGAAGCAGGTAGAGTTCGGAAAAATACGTCTCAATATGGAATTGTAGGTAGCGGTCTCTCGAAATTCGTGTGTTCTGAAAAGGAAAACGTCCAATATAGAATTCTATGTCTTCCAGAGTTTCTAGGGAATAAGTGATTTCCAGGAAGGCCTTGAAAACTTTCCCAAAATAAATTGCTCTACCCGTATGTTTTGTCGGAGCTTCCCGAGGCCCGTCAAGATCGAACAAATGGTTCCAGAGGGCTTGTCCTGCCTCTTTATTTTTTGCCTCAGTCAACGGCTTCATGATGAGAGTAGCAGCCTCAAGCATCGCATATTGAAATTTTTCAAAGCCTTTCATCTCTAGAGCCCTGTCTTCTAAACATTGCGCGTCAACCGCCGAACGTCAAATCTAATTTAACTTCTTTGGCTTCATCTCGTCGGCATTAAGGCGGATGCGGATGTCCTCAGAGTGCATGATACCGGAAGGATTCATCACGCGCTCTGCGCGTCCCATTCCTTGCGCCGGGGGCTCGCGCGCAGCAAAGCGGAGCACACTAAAAATCGCGCGGGCCTAGGGGCTATTTTCGAGTCGGGTCAGCCTTTCCCGATTGCAATGGGAGATCTGATGGGCGTCAGCAAACCTGTTCGGAGCGGCTACCAGGATCTTCGCGGTGTCCTACACACTGCGGGACTTAAATTCATTCTTGTCGACTGGCGTTGGAATTTGCAGTTTGCAATGTGGATCGTAGTCCCGTCAGCGCAACTCGTTCCATTACAGGAAGAGATCAGCCTGCACTGCAGCATGCTAATGGGCCACCTTACAGGGCACGGGTATTGCCCTACAAAGTCGAAAGTGAACGTCACCATCGACTGAAGACAGCGCTTAGACATTTCCAACAAGTATCAGGGTATGGCTTGACCGGCGAATCGTCCTGCTCAAGCGGAGACTCCGAAGAACGATGAACTCAGGCCGGAGCTTAAAGGCTCGAGTTCAAGCACAACATCGAACCGCGGTGCCCATCAGTTACCATTAGGGCGTGACGCCCATCTATCACATCACCCACATCAATAACCTGCAGCGAATTATTGCTGAAGGCGGGCTGCATTGTGACCGGGATGCGCAAGAATTGAAGGCTATCAATATCGGGCATCGGCACATCAAGGAACGGCGGATGAATCGACAAGTGCCAACTGGCCCGAAAGGAACAGTGGGCGACTATGTCCCATTTTATTTTGCCCCTCGGTCCCCGATGTTATATGCGATTAATAGCGGAATGGTGGAAGGATATGCGGATGGGCAGAGGCCGGTCATCTACCTGTGCTCAACGGCTGAGACGGTGAGAAAGGCTGGACTTCGTTGGGTTTTTACTGAGGGGCATGCGGACATGCTCTTCACTGATTTTTTCGATGATCTGAAAGATCTGGACAAGGTAGACTGGAGCTTGATGCAAGCCCGATATTGGAATGATACGAATGACGATCCAGATCGGAAACGGAGACGGCAGGCTGAATTCCTGGTACACGAGTTTTTCCCTTGGGAGTTAGTGTCGTATATCGGTGTATATGATCGCTCCATTGCTGAAAAGGCCGGCGAAATAATAAAGGGAGGCGGTCCCGAGCTGGGGATTGAGCGGGGCTGGTATTACTGATGATTTATAAAGCAGAAGGCGATCTTCTAAGTGCGGACGTCGAGGCACTGGTCAACACAGTCAATACTGTGGGTGTGATGGGTAAAGGCATCGCCCTACAATTTAAGCAGGCTTTTCCCGACAATTACTCCGCTTATGAGGCCGCGTGCAAGCGTGGCGAGGTACAGCTAGGGAAAATGTTTGTGTTTCACAGAAATACCTTTAGCAATCCCCGGGTTATCGTCAACTTTCCAACCAAAAAGCACTGGCGAGGAAGATCCAACCTCAAGGACATAGAGTCAGGGCTGCGTGCACTCATCGAATTCGTGAAAAGCGAAAACATACGATCGATTGCCGTCCCGCCTCTCGGGTGCGGCAATGGCGGACTTGACTGGAACGACGTTCGTCCGCGTATCGAGCAGGCGTTCATGGACATGCCTGAGGTGGCGGTCCAGTTGTTCTATCCGGACGGGGCTCCAAAAGCGGATGAGATGAAAGTGGCAACAAAGCGGCCAGCGATGACACCTGGACGGGCCGTGATCCTGGCGCTACTTAGTCGGTATGCTCTACCGGGCTACCGGCTCACGCTTTTGGAAATTCAAAAGCTTGCATATTTTCTTCAGGAGGCGGGGCAGCCTTTGTCGCTCGACTTCCAGAAGCAAACGTATGGGCCATATGCTGAGACAATGCATCATGTGCTGCAGCGAATGGAAGGCCACTTTGTTCGCGGATACGGTGACCGCAGCCGAGACGTTTCCTTGCATTTATTTCCCGACGCAGTACGTGAAGCAGAGCAATTCCTTGCTCACGACGGGGAAACGCTTGATCGACTGACCCGCGTTTCTGATCTCATTGAAGGATACGAGACACCTTACGGGTTGGAACTGCTTTCAACAGTCCATTGGATTGCGATGCGTGAGATACCAGAAGCCAAAACTAACCCGGAATTCGCCGTCGCTGGGGTTCATGCATGGAACGATCACAAACGTAAAACCTTTACCCCAGAGCGGATCGCCTCGGCCTGGGATCGCCTACAGGAAGAACGGTGGTTCTAAGTAGTTCTCAATGTCGTCAAACATCTACTTCAATCCCCTTCGCCGCGGCCAGCATCTCGTCGGACCTGGCGCGGATGCGGATGTGCTTTGTGATTTTTAGAATCGGGCCACCCTTGCCAGTAGCCAGCAGGCCGCGGCTCCATTTATCCTAGAACTCCCATGAATCTCCAAGGCTGCGGCACCGCGCTTATTACCCCGTTCAAGCAGGACCAGAGCATTGACGAGCAAGCCCTTCGTTCGCTGGTTGAGTGGCAGATTACCTCCGGCATTCACTTCCTTGTCCCGTGTGGGACTACGGGAGAAACGCCGACGCTTACCAAAGACGAATGGCTGCGCGTGATTGACATCACGATTGAGGTGAACGGCGGACGCGTGCCGATTGTTGCCGGCGCAACGTCAAACTGCACCGCTGAGGCCGTGGAGAAGGCGCGCGAACTGAACAGCCGCAAAGGCGTGGACGCGATCCTGACCGCTTCTCCGTACTACAACAAGCCGACGCAGGAAGGGCAGTATCAGCATTTCAAAGCCATTGCGGAAGCCGTGGACAAGCCGCTGGTGCTTTATAGCGTAGTCGGTCGCACTGCCGCAAACATTGAACCCGCAACGCTGGGACGGCTGGCGAAGATCCCGAACATTATTGCGGTGAAGGAAGCCAGCGGCAACATTTCACAGATTGCGGAGGTCTTCAACCACGTGCCGGAAGATTTCCTCGTATTCTCCGGTGATGATGCCATTACGATTCCGGTGATCGCGCTGGGTGGCGTCGGCATTATTTCTGTCTGCTCGAATGAGATTCCCAAAGAGATGTCGCAGCTTACGGCGGCTGCGTTGAATAACGATTGGGACAAAGCGCGCCAGTTGCAGCGCCAGTTCCTGCGCCTGATGCAGGCGAACTTTTTGGAATCGAATCCCATGCCGGTAAAAGCCGTGCTGGCCATGATGGGGCGGATTGAAGAAGTCCTGCGCCTGCCGATGCTGCCCGTGAAAGCCGAGACGCGGTCAAAGCTGGAAAAGATTGCCTCTGAAGTAGGCTTGCTCCAGGTGCATGCTTCGGTTTCTGATCTTTAGAAAAGCCTTTACTACTGATAAACACGGATCAACACTGATCTGCGCGGTAGCTGATGCTGAGGCGTGCTTTGGCTGCTGCAGAGTGGCGATTGCTAGTGTGGTGTCTCAGAAATAGCTTCACAACACCATGAAGTTATATTCAATCAGAGTGTTTATGTCTGTCTTCCTGAGCGCAGCGCCGCCACGTTTTTTCCAAACCGAGACCTTCGAGCGCGAAGTCGAAGGATCCCGAAGGTTTTTCTTCTATCCATGTTGCCTCAGGGAGTTCTCACAATACCTCGCCTGCTCTTAGGCACGGTCCATCATCATGCTTTTCTTAAGCTCAGCCTTTGCGTTACTGTAAAGCTATTTCTGAAACACCACACTAGCTGCATGCTTGCTGGCGGCACAGAAAAAAGCGGCCACGCCGTTTAGCGCAGCCGCTGTTGCATCGCCTCCGGACACGGCTGCCGGGGGAAGGAGTTCAGATTCTTGCCCGGCGTCCGTTTCCAGAGGGCTTACCCACCTAGGAGAACATCCCTCATTGAGAAGATCGCGGTAAGAAAAGTTTCTTGCAAAGATTTTTTGCTTGCTGTGTGGCGCTTAACACTTCTGTACAGCAAGTTCTGGTCGTAGGATTCTAAGTCTTAGGATTTCAAGATCTTAGGATTTCAGTGGCGTCGGATGTCCGTGGCTTAAGAAAAAGCTCTTAAGCTGTCTCTTGTGCAAATCGCAAAGCCTTCTCAGAGTGCGTGAGCCGCTCATAGAGCTGAAGATATTTTTCAGCCATCGTTATCGCGCTAAAGTTTTCGCGCGCATGGTGTACACATGCCGCTGAAGCGATGCTCCCAACTTGCCGCAATGCCAAGACAGCCTGGGAAACATCATCGACAAGAAAGCCTGTTACGACATCGCGCACCACTTCAGCCAGCGCGCCCCGGCGGAACGCGGCGACCGGCGTTCCAGACGCCGCTGCTTCCATCGCCACCAGAGAGCTTGTTTCCGCAGCCAGGCTGGTGATCAACAATGCTTGTGCTTCCCGCAGCAAACGTCGCTTCAACTCTGCCGATGGCGACGAGATGTACTTTGCGTTCGGCATGGCTCCAAGCCGCGGCGCTATCTCGCGATCGAAATATTGCTGATGATAAGAAAATGGATACACCTGCCCGGCGAGAATGATCGGCAATCCAGCTTGTGCGGCGATCTCCAATGCCAGATGCGGAGCTTTCTCTTCGCAAATGCGCCCCAGCCACAGCAGCCCTTGACGACTCTGCTCCGCCGCACCCGACTCAAAACAATCCAGCGCAATCCCGTTCGGCACCACGCCAGCCAGCGATTCCAGATCGCCAAAACTGCGTGCCTGCGAATCAGAGACACAGTTAAAGCTCACGTTAGCCGGAACGTCCTTGAAATTTTCCGCCGGGTAGAAGCTGCGCGGCAGATGCAGCGTGGCCAGCACCGGCGAATCGATCTCAGCCGCGCGCTGCCAGAAGCTGCCGGAATGATCATGAATAAGATCAAACGCCGTGCCCTCGCGCGCGCGCCGGCGCACAAAGTCAACCACACGGTCTTCATGTTCATTGCGACGCCGTTCATAATCGTCGGGCTGCGTGCAGGTCTCGCCGGTGGAAAACAGCTCGCCACTCACGCGTGATCCCGCGGAGGCGGCAACTGTCGTCTGCGCTCCGCCGCGCGCAACTTCGCGCTCCAGCGTCCACAGAATCTGTTCCGCGCCGCCCGCAGATTCGTCATGGACCCGGAGCAGCGGATACGCAACGTAAAGGACCCGTGTCATCTCTCTTTAAGATGCAAAATCAGCAGAATTGAATGTCAGTTTTCGGATGAATGATGTCCGATAGCTGGGGCGGAATCGCGCCACTAGCAGCCTCTTTGCGCGGTGGAATTTTTGATCCGCGACCATCCGCGTAAATCCGCGGTAAGCGCCTCCCGATCACGCGCGATCACCCGATTTGCCGCACTCTCACGCTTCGATCGAAACATAGCTGGCATCTGGATCAGCTTCTTCCGGCAACTGCTGGTCTTTGGCCGGCGATGCGAGGTAGTCGCTCAAGGAAGGAAATTCTGACTGCCTTGCTTCCAGCACCTGCCGTGACGATCCATCCGGCGAAGTCAGGAAAGCCAGGAACTTTTCCTGCACATGAAGACCAGTGTTGGCCGCGTCGAGCCAGAGGAACTGCCCTCCTTCATTGACTTCAAGGAACCACCACCGGTCCTGGTTGTCGATGGCGAAATCAAAGCTGCCGAAGGCGATACCGGACTTCGCAGCAAATGCCAGCACAGATTTTTCAACCTCCGGCGGCGTGACGATGGCTTCTACTCTCACCAGGCCTTGCGTCGCGTCCCCGCGCCAGTCAAGTGCGCCCTTCGGGTTGTGGAGAGAATAGGAATACACGGCTGCGCCCAGCAGCACCATGCGTACGTCAAACTTCTTGACGACCATCTCCTGGTAGATGGCGGGCGCGTAGGTGAGCACTTCGTCGTCGGGCAACCTGCCTTCGCTGAGTTCAAAGGTCTCCGTAACCACCACCGGGCCACCCTGCTCTTTTTCCCAGATGTGCGTGGAGAAGGTCTTGCAGATCGTCCGTTGAGGGTTACCGCGAAAATACTCTCGCACAGCCTGCGGCGAGTTGGTCATCAACGTCCGGGGCACGTTCATGCCGCAGGCACGGGCCAGCATGAGCTGCACGGATTTATTGTTGATGAAGCGCGAGGCCGTGTATCTGTTGACCACGCGCCCCGGCAAGCTTTCAAGCAGATACATCAGAGAGTCATAGAACGAGCGGTATTCATTCGCTGCAAACTTTGCGTCTTCGGCAGCAGTCTGCGGATTGCCCTTGGGCTCCGCTGGCTTGCGAACCCAAATCACGT
>Ga0207700_10002224_pt1 | contig 11143 bp, 9 predicted proteins | sample LARL82metaG_FD_184348 | JGI IMG/M metagenome (GOLD analysis project Ga0207700, IMG submission 184348) | Corn, switchgrass and miscanthus rhizosphere microbial communities from Kellogg Biological Station, Michigan, USA - LAR L8-2 metaG... | ecosystem: Host-associated > Plants > Roots >...
TCTAGATCAAAGGAAGGCTGTGCTGGATGAAGCCCACGCTGAAAGTGGCGCAGGCGACGTTCGGTCACCCGCCGAAGGAATTATTGTTGCCAGGTGCTGTCAGGTGGGAGAATCGGTGACCGCCGCCTCTACCAATCTCTTTCAAATCGCCGGCGATCTGACTGCGCTTCAAGTGAACGCCACGGCGGATTCCGCCACCACTGCAAAAATTCACCCCGGCCAGCCGGCAGCTATCGAAATTGCGAACGTGCCGGGAACGATCACTGGTAAAGTTCGTGAGGTCAAGCCCGACAACGTGACCATCGATTTTGCCAGCCCGTCGCCTGCAGTGCGGCCGGGAATGACGGCGCGGGTGAAGATCAAGCTAAGCTAAAGTACGAAGGCCAATCACAGAAATGAATTTTTTGAAGGACAGTCTCATTGAACTGATTACGCAGACCTCCACTAATCTTCCGCCGGACGTGCGCGCCGCCATGGGGCAGGCACTGGAAGAAGAGATCTCGGGAACGCAGGCGGCACAGGCCTTGGGCATCATCGCCACCAATATCGACATGGCGCAACAAGATGAAGGGCCCATCTGCCAGGATACCGGCATGCCGACGTTTCTAGTGCACACGCCAGTGGGCGTCAATCAGCTCTATGTAAAGCGAGCCATCCGGGAAGCGGTGGCCGAGGCCACTCGTCGCGGGAAGCTGCGGCCCAACTCGGTGGACTCACTCACCGGGAAGAACAGCGGCGACAACCTGGGCGACGAGACCCCCGTCATGCACTTCGAGCAGTGGGATCAGGATGAAATCGAAGTCAAGCTCATACTCAAAGGCGGCGGCTGCGAAAACAAAAATATCCAGTATTCGCTACCTTGCGAGTTGGATCATCTTGGTCGCGCCGATCGCAATCTGGAAGGCGTGCGACGGTGTATTCTGCACGCGGTGTGGCAGGCGCAAGGGCAGGGTTGCGCACCGGGCGCCGTCGGTGTCTGCATCGGGAGCGATCGCGCGCATGGCTACGTTCTTGCCAAGGACCAGCTTTTCCGAACGCTGGATGATGTCAATCCGGTCCCCGAACTTGCCAAGTTGGAAGCGGAGGTAATGGAAGAAGCCAATCGCATCGGCGTCGGCGCCATGGGCTTCGGCGGCAAAGTGTCGCTCATCGGATGTAAGGTTCGCGCCGCCAATCGACTGCCTGCCAGTTTCTTTGTTTCGGTGGCCTATGACTGCTGGGCGTTTCGCCGGCTGGGCGTTCGTCTGGATGCTTCGAGCGGCGCCATCACGCGCTGGCTCTATCGCGATCCGAACCGCTCCGTCCAGAAAATGGCCGGCATGGAAGGATTCCCGCTCACCGGACGGGAAGTCGTGCTAACCGCTCCGCTCTCAGAGGAATCGGTGCGGGCATTGAAAGTCGGCGACGTCGTGCTCATCTCTGGCGAAGTGTATACCGGACGCGACGCCGTGCATGCACATTTAATGAAGAACGCGCCACCGGTTGACTTACACGGAGCCGTCCTATATCACTGCGGCCCAGTTATGTTGAAGCAGGGAGACGTTTGGGCCGTCAAGGCCGCGGGGCCCACCACTAGCAGCCGCGAGGAGCCTTACCAGGCGACCATCATCGAGAAGTACGGCGTACGCGCGGTAATCGGCAAAGGCGGCATGGGAGCCAAGACTCTCGCGGCCCTGAAGAAGAGCGGCGCTGTGTATCTCAACGCCATCGGCGGCGCGGCCCAGTTCTACGCGCGCACGGTCGACCAGGTTTTGGGTGTTGACCTGTTGGAGTTCGGTATTCCGGAAGCGATGTGGCATCTGCATGTTAACAACTTCGCAGCCATCGTGACCATGGACGCGCACGGCAACAGTTTGCACGCCGATGTGGAGAAAGAAACCGGCGCAAAACTCGCGGAACTGCAACAAGTATAGTGGTCTGATAAAATTGATCTTAAGGTTGTTTCGCGGCGAGTTTGCACACGCGGCCAGGTAGCTCAGTTGGTAGAGCGCAGCCCTGAAAAGGCTGGCGTCGGCGGTTCGATTCCGTCCCTGGCCACCGTTCTAACCTGTTGATAATCACTAACCCGAATCTCCTCTCGCGTCGACTGTCATACAGCCGATGGTGCTGTTCGGGAAATCGCTCGCCGAAGTCACCGACTCGGTGCTCGTTCCCGGCCAGGTCGGATTGTATCGTGTGACGTTCAAGGTCCCCAATGATTTCGGCTTCAAAACTCTTTCTGTCACCGTCGCCGGCGTCACCGTGGAAACACCCCTGGCCGTCGGCAACGCGATCATGCCGTTGTACACGTCCGCCACCCAGGATCAGATCGAATACATCGTTCCGGAAGGAATTGCTTCCGGTACGGCTGAACTCACCATCGCAGTCGGCCCTGCTACGTGGCGCGGAACGCTCGACGTCAAGCCGTATGCGCCAAGGGTTCTATTAGTCGCGCCCACCGTCGCGGCCACTTATCTTGTGCGCGTTAGCAACGGAGTGCAAACTGTGGAACCTACCTTCCGCGTCACCGCCGATGGCAATTACGAAGCAATACTGATCGACCTCGGGCCAGAAGGCGATTCCGTTTACCTATGCCTGTTTGGCACGGGCTGGCGTGGACGTGCCCCCGGTTACGAGGTAACTCTCGACCATTCGCTGGGCGACGGAACGTACCTCAGCGTTCCGGCGATCCATTCGGGCCCACAAGGCGAATTCGCAGGCATGGACCAGGCCGATTTCCTTCATCCGAGAAGCATTGGGGGTTCAGGCAATCTCTACACGCTTCATACCTTTCTAAACGTGGGCGGAACTAGAGTCGGATTCCCCGGCTTAGTTTACAAATGACGACCGAGCGCAGCCGCGGGACGAGTGAACTAGTTCGTGAAAGTGAGCCGTTGGAATTCCGGCTTGGAAACTTGAAGAAACTCACCAAAATCCAGGCCCGGCGCTCTAAGCTCCTGGCGCTTGAAGGGCTGGATTTGCACGTCGAGCACCTCCGCACCTCCTTTCGAAATCAACCAGCCTGGCACCGTGAAGCGCCCCTTGTCGGTGCGTTCCAAGCATTGGAATCCACCTAGGCCGTAGCCGTTCGGGTCCGTTTCAAAGGTGAGGAACGTCCCCTGAAGCATAACGTATCCTTCGGCCGATGTGCCCGCAGTCCAGGTTAGATTGAGATCCTGACCAATCTGCGCGGTCAAAGCGCTCCGGTTCGTCCACTCGAAGGACGGTCCATCGATCTGAAAGTCAAAGCGAAAGGGTGCGATATCGGGACCGCCGTTGCCGTTGTCGATGGTGTAGGCTCCCACCAACAGATCGCTAGTGGTGAAAGCTCGCTGATAAAAGCTGCCAAGTGCCGAATTGAAATCATCGAGGTCCTGAGGGACCATCAGCTTGACCGAATTCCCGCTAAGATTGAGCTCTGGTCCGGCATCCCAGTAGAAACTGTCAGATGACCCTGACAGACTCCCAGACGGCGGCGGATAACCACACGTTCCAGCTGGGATCGTGTAGGAGTTTCCAAATCGAGTGAAATACGCCGAGACCCCATCGGGCGACCAGCCGTACGAGCCCAAAACAATGCGCCCGATTTTCCCTCCACCTTTGGCAGCGAATTGTTGGCGCACCACTTCCGGCATCCCGTGCGGGTCCGAGCAGCCTCCACGAGACGCAACGGCAACGGTAGGGAACGATCCTCCGAAGTTGGCGGGCAGAGGTCGGACTACCGCTGGGACGCTGCATCCCTCGATTCCGGCTGGCGTCTCGATGACAATCTGATCCAGACCGGCACAGCAACCCGAGCGTCCAGCATATAAGACCCGCGCCCGCTGCAGCCCCAGCATTACTTCAATGCCCATCCCACTGGCTGACGACGGTACGGGCCCGCTAGCTTCGTCGCCAGGCACCGCGCCTAAGCCTGTTCCCCATAGAATCAAAAGTTGACCAGGCTTCACCGGCTCGCTGAAAGTGTTGGATTGGACGGTGCCATCCGCGCTGACATTCTGTGCTATCGAGAGCGGGCTGTGGACATAGATTTGAAAATCGCGATCGACAACTTGGATTTTGTGCGGAGCCCCCGCTATGCCATTGTGCGTGACTACCAAGACCCCGTCTCCAACCGGCGTTTTTGACGGAACCATAGCCTCGATGCGGTTCTTCTGAGCGGAAAGCAGGAAGGCGTCCACATCAGTTCCGGCGACGGCGAGCCGAACGGATGTACCAGAAAGCGTGGTTCGCAGGGGGAACGCAGCGCTGTGCTCTTCGATAACCGGACCCAGGCCGTCGCCCGCCACAATAATTAACGACCCAGGAGCGACGCTCGAATCGCCAGCGCATACCGGACTGAGCGTTCCCGGCGTAAAGCTGGATACAAAAGCGCTATTGGATACCGCGCACACGCCCGGATCGGCCTGCAACCATCCGCCGGCAATTAGCGCTGCAACGACTCCGAAAATGGTCTTCAACTGTACTCTCTCGAATTGATCGCGCATTCGAGTGCTCCCTTGCTGCGCATTTAGTATATCCGCATCGCGGCCTTCGGTCATAACCCGTCTTCAAATTCAGAACGAATAGCTCCTGATAATGGCTCTAACGGGCACGCATCGGTAGGGACTCAGGCGGCGCTCGCCAACGAATTAAGGTAGTGATCCGATTGTCGTCACCCTGAAGCGTTTGTCGGGTTCTATAAAAAAGGCACCAAACCCGCCAATTTGCCCTTAACCATAATCGAATTTCGCCTCATCGACCCCTATCGCCAGCAGATTCCACTTGATGTTTCTCCCTACGGGAGTGATCAACTGCGACCGCAACATGCGGCAAGGAGAAAACCTGAGTACAAACACAATCGGTTCAGGGATGGTGAAACGTCAGCCCAAAACAAGGTGGCGGACGCGCAACGCGTTTTGCTGCCAATTCTTCACCGCGCCGACGCTCCGGGTCCGCATGGCGACGGATTAAGGCGCAGGAAACGGGCCGCGTTGTTGCAGAGGATGTCGGATTTCTGTTCGACGCTGAGAAAGTCTGCGGCCAGAATCGCATCGATACCAGCGCCGACCCGATCCGGGAAATCTGAGCCGAACATTATACGTTTGGAAAATCCTGATTCTACAAGTCCCTGCAAATAACGGTAGTAGGCCGGACGAGTCATCACGGCCTCCGATTGCAAAGCTGCGACATCCACGTAGACGCCAGGATGGACCGACAAGAGCGCGATCATGGATTCGAGCCTCGGCCAACCCGCGTGCATGACATACAATCGTAGCCGTTGATGTTTCAAGAGGACCTCCTCCAGCAGGAGGGGATCGCCGACGGACATTCGATACCGCGGCGATTTCACTGGCGGCCAAAGCGGACTTGATTCATACGCGATGCCGAGTGGGCCTGGTCCGATATGGATCCCGACGGGAACGTCGAATTCTTCAGCCAATTGCCAGAATGGTTCCATGCGAGGGTCTGCCGGCGACAAGCCCAAATATTGAGGTTCCAACTCACCGAAGGCGTTAATTCGTCCCGCGGTCAATTCGGCGCGTAGCCAGCCGACATCCGGGAATTCACTCTCTGAATTGAAGCATGACTGACCATTGTACGGCCCGCGGCCATGGTCGCACGGAAACACCAATCCAGCAGCAAACTGATTCCGATTGAGCGCGCTCGTCCAGCGAGGCAGATCCGCGAACAACGTGGACACGAAAACGTAGCGAATATTCAGTTGCTTCATCTGATCCAACGTCTGTTGCGGAGTAGTGTTGGTGCTGTGGACATGCATGTCAATGACAGGCACGCGCATGGTTGGGTCCTGACCGACAACTGTTGTCGTCAGCGCTCCAAAAAAGACAGCACAAACAGCAATTCGCATGACACCTCTTTTAAGGAATCTAGAGTCCTCAGTGTACGTCTTATGTGACGCTAAGTGCGAGGAGGCCATCTACAGGTCCGCCTGATTTTGTCGCCCATTTAAAAAAGGGACCTCGCCCGCCAAATCGCCTTATCCCCATCGCGCATTCGCCTCATCGACCTAATCGCCGCAGATTTAGCTTGATGTTTCTCCGAAGCTGAGTGATGACTTGTCACGACCGCAACCCGCGGCAAGGAGAAATTAAAATGAGCGAAAACGCAATCGATTCAGTGAAGGCGACGCCGGAGCCGGCGGCGGCAAAGCAAAAGCGCAAGGCGGGAAAGAAAGCCAAACCGGCGAAGAAAGCCCGGCCCAAGAAGGTCCTTTCATTTGACGACCTTCGTAAGTGCGTTGACAGCCCTATGAGGAAGAGGCGGATGCCGTGAACAGCTTCCATCTGGAGCGCGTGGTTCCCCATTATGAAATCCTTGAATTCTTGACGGAGCAGGAAAAGCGACGGACCGAAATCCTTGACCTCAGTTGGACCCCAAAAAGGTTCACCTAGTTTTTGTCGGCCATATAAACGGACCAAGCCCACCAAAACCGCCAGGGTTCAAGGCGCCTCCGTTCCCCGTTTCAGCAAGTCAGTCCAGTTTATGATTACCTTCAGAGAGCGGCTGGCTTGTTCCGCGGGTGTACGCACCAGGAACCGTTGGCCGTCAGGCGTGACCTCATACGGAGAGAACGCACTCTCACCACCGGGCAGAGCGAATAACTCACTCGGCGCGGAAGGCTCAAGAGCGGCTGCAAGCTTGAAACTGACGGACATCAATTTATTATCCGCGGAGACATAAAACAGCTCGCGGCCATCCGGGCCCCACTCTGGCCAACGGCCTCCTGCCGTTGAGATCCGCACGGCACTCTGAGGCTTCGGAAACGCTTGAACGTAGACTTCGTATCGGCCGGATTCGTTCGAATAGTAAGCAATCCATTGAGGATTTGACATTGGCGAGAAACGGACACCAGTGAGATTACCCTGCCGCTCCATGTACAGCTCTGGCTTAGCCTCCGGCGACGGATTCCCATCCTTTGTGACTGCGAGCGTCCAAACACCACGCCCACTCGAGTAGAGGAGCAGCCGGCCGTCACGCGACCAGTCGTAGGGCAATTGAAGGCCCGAGGAGGGAACGAGGCTCATCTCCTGTCCCGTTCCACGAACCGGCCTGCGAACCAGCCCCGACTTGGGACCTGAGAAGACAATGACGTTGCCATCGGCGGACCAGACGGGGTAAGCGTGCGGGCCCCGGCCAGTGGAAAAGGGGCTTGAGATCCCACGTTCCAATTCCAATAACCAGAGATCGCTACCGCCAGGCGTGAGGCGGGACGCGACTACTTGGCGGCCGTCAGGCGAGAGGCGGAATGTGCTGTAATCGGCAAGCTCGCCCACTGTTCCAAGAGCTTTACCGCTTCGATCGAACCATGTGAATCGGGCCAGCGCGGAGGGTTGATAGATCAGCACACCATTCGCGGAAGCAGCCACATGCATGTACGCCGTATTCCCCGAAGAGCCGACGGGATTACCTACCAACAGAGGAGCACCCTTGAGTCGGAGAGAATCCCGATCGACCTCCTGTGCCAGCAACGCAGCGCCGCGGAGCGACAGTAGGTAATACTTCCCGTCACCGCCCGGCGCAAACAGGGCGTTGGTATCCGAAGTAATCGCCTTTACTCTCTCAGCCGGTTTGGCCAGAGAAGCGGCGTAAGCACCACGCTCCAGATTCCCACCGACATTCCAGTACAGCAGGCGGCCCCCGGAAAGTACCTGCGGCCACAAGCGCTCCTCTAAAGAGGCATTGGGTTTAATGATCTCCAAGGGTGTGCCGCCCGACTCCGGTACCTGAAACATACCGCTACCGAACGTCCCGAAAACAATGCGGCCGTCCTCAGACCACGCACCGCCGCGTGGCGAACCCACATCACAAAGGACCAGTGGAGTCCCGTCGGCGACGGTTGTTCGCAGTAATTTCCGACCTGCAAAGAAAGCAATCGACTTGCCATCGGGAGACCAAAATGGGAAGCCAGCATCCTCTGTTCCAGGGAGCATCCTCGGGTTGCTGTCCAGAGGGTGAATCCACAGGGCAGTCTTCCCTTTGACGTTGGCCACGTAAACAACGGCACTCCCGTCCGGTGAGATGGCGAAACCTCCGACAGACGTGGCGGCGGCGACAAATTGGCCGTCCTCGGGCGGTTCGAGTTGAAGACGATAGGCGCGTGGGTGCGCCGGTGGGTGTTCGCGGAAATGAACAAACGCGAGTGCGGCGACACCGGCCATTGCGAACGCCGCGACGCCCCAGGCAAGCCATATCAGCTTCGGCCGTGCGGGGCCAACTTCCGCTTCGGGCCCGTTGGGATTCGCCAGATACTTTTGAATCGCGATTCGCGCCTCGCCAATGTCCCGCAAGCGCGTCTTTATATCGCGGTCCAGGCAGCGCTGTAGTAGGTCACGAATCGGCTTAGGTGTTTCCTTCGGCAGCTTGTTGAAATCAATCGGGCCACGCAGTACGTCGGCCAGGGTGTGCGAAATAGTCTCGCCATCAAACAGTCTCTTCCCAGTCAGCATCTCCCACAACACGACGCCGAACGACCAGATGTCGGCTCGCTTGTCCACGTGTTTACAGGCAGCTTGTTCGGGCGACATGTATGCCGCCGTACCCATGATCATTCCAGCCTGCGTGGCTTGCATCGTCAAAGTAGGCGAGTTCGATGGATTGCACTGCCCGAAGCTGGATCTTGAGCAACTGCGGCGAGACCGAAGTCGAGTACTTTGACCACGCCTGCTTGGGTAATCATGATGTTGGCGGGCTTCAAATCGCGATGGGTAATTCCTTTTTCATGCGCGGGTTCGAGAGCGTCCGCAATCTGGCGTGCGCAGTTCAAAGCGGTCTCAACCGGGAGAGGCCCTTTCAGCGTTTCACCCTCGACCAGTTCCATCACCAGCGCGCGTTCTTCGATTCCGTAGATCTGCGCGATGTTGGGGTGGTTCAGCGATGCGAGTACCTTCGCTTCTCTCTCGAAACGCGCGAGCCGTTCAGGATTTTGCGCGAGAACAGTAGGCAGAACCTTGATCGCTACTTCGCGATCGAGCTTCGTGTCTTTTGCGCGGTACACCTCGCCCATCCCGCCCTCGCCCAGCTGGGCGAGGATCTCATAGGGCCCCAAACGAGTGCCAGCCAAGAGAGCCATAAGGCGTTGTTTGACTGATTCTAACTCACTGGTGACGAAGCACAGCGGCTCGGTATTGCGCGCGCGAGCCTTGCAGAGGGACCGTGGTTCGCGAGGGTGAGGCACGGGCGAGCGGTCGGGCTATGGTTGCTGAGTTCCGGTTCGCTGTGCCCGGCGCTTCTTAACTGCCCAGGCGGTGGGCCTCGATCAGGGTATCTTGCGGATCTCGAAGCTTCTTCTCGCACTGGTGGTGAAGCCGGCGCCGGCTAAGCAGAATCTTTAACAAGTGAAATCTGCGGGCGATTGTGTCGTTGAGGCGAATGCCAGACGGGCTTATGGGCAATTTGTGTACAGAATCAGCGGAAGCGCCTCCGCTTCTGCGTGAGCAGCGCTCAACATCGTAAAATGACGTGTCATGAGAAGACGAGACTTCGTCGAAGCCACGGCCCTTACGATGATGGCGGGCTGGGCGAGCAGTTGTGCCAGGCGGACAGCGACGGCCGTGTCGGCCCCTGCGACTCCACAGCCCCGCACCTCGGTTAATCTGGCGCTTCCCCGGATTTCATGGGAGCGAGTCATCCGAACAACGGTTGGTCTACGCCCGCATCGTGACTCAGGCTTCGTTCTGAAGGCTGAGAAATTCGATGCGAAGACTGTGATCCACGACTACGGTTTTGGCGGCGCGGGGATGTCGCTCGCTTGGGGCTGCGGCGCGATGGCTGCAAACATGGCGCTCCAGCACGATGAGCGCCGAGCCGCAGTGCTTGGTTGCGGCTCGCCAGGCCTCACTGCCGCACGACAGCTTCAGCGACGTGGCTTCGACGTTACGATCTACACACTCGCCGTGCCGCCGGATACTACATCGAATATGTCCATGGCTGGCTTTACTCCGACCGCCGGGCTGGTCTCTGCGGATCGACGCACACCTCAGTGGGACGCACAGTTCCGTGAGGCGGCGCAGATCTCATACCGGCAGCTTCAACTCCTCGCCGGCGCCCCGGGTTACGGCGTCTATTGGATCGACAGCTACACCGCCACGGAGGATCCAAATCCCCAGACTCCGGCCGAAGGCGCCGCGGGGACCAATCCAGGGCAAGATCTTCTCCCCGATCAGCTACGAACCGGACGCGACCGCGAGGTGCTTGGACCTGGTGAGCATCCCTTTCCGGCCAAGTATGCTGTGCGCACATCACAATTGTCGATCGAGCCCTCCATCTATCTCGAGGCTCTGGTACGCGACTTCGTGCTCTTTGGCGGAAAGATCGTGTTCCGCAAGTTTGACACGCCGCGCGACCTGATGTCGCTGAACGAATCGGTGATTGTAAACTGCACGGGCCTGGGATCAAAAACGATCTTCAACGACAATGAGCTTGTACCCGTGAAGGGGCAACTCACGGTGTGCATTCCACAACCGGAGATAAATTACCGCGCCGCTGGGCGGATGCCTAATACGGACGTTACTGCCAGTATAAATCCCCGAAGTGATGGCATTATCATTGGCAACATGCAAGAACGTGGCAATTGGTCGCTGGAGCCTAATCCGGAGGTGCGCCAGCAGAACGTGGATGCCGCCATCCAATTTTGCCGCGCCATGCGGCCCCCGTCCGAGCGGATTCAGTACAGAAGTTTCGGGACACCCACTGGGATGCCGGCTCTCGAGACCTTCTATGGACTGGAATCTTAGTTAGGCGATGAGGCAATGCCGCTGAAAATCCCAACTCGGCGCGGTTGTAGTTTCCGCCCTGTTTCGTCGATAGAACACTCAGGAAAACATGGCACTAGCAAGGTGTGAGGAATGCAATAGCCAGGATGGTTTGAAGCATAGGTACCTTCATGCTCACACCCCTATACTCGACATCCGAATCCCGTGCGGAGCGCGACATTGCACTCGGTTGGCGTCGATTCTGTTGACGGACGTAGAGGAAGCCGAGTACCGTTGCGGCCTACGGCGTTTTAGTGTGCTACGCCACCGAGACGTGCGTGTGACGTGATCGTTTCCCACTGTGAACTCCATCGACAAAGAAAGCGAGGGAGGATACGCGATGCTCCGTTTGCAAAAAGCTCCTGTGTCATGTGCAATGTTTCAGCGATCGCGCGTGAGGGGTGGCTTGA
>Ga0207700_10002225_pt1 | contig 11141 bp, 11 predicted proteins | sample LARL82metaG_FD_184348 | JGI IMG/M metagenome (GOLD analysis project Ga0207700, IMG submission 184348) | Corn, switchgrass and miscanthus rhizosphere microbial communities from Kellogg Biological Station, Michigan, USA - LAR L8-2 metaG... | ecosystem: Host-associated > Plants > Roots >...
CCAGGTCACCACGCCGACTCGGGTCAAGTTATGCCGGGCCGTGCAGCCTTACCTGGTAGATGTCGGCCTGGAAGGTGCCGAAGGGGTCTGGTGGCAGCTTGGTGAACCACAGGAGCAGGTACCGGGTATGCGCGGGCATGCTCAGCCGCAGTCGCACCACGCCGCCCGCGTCGGCCACCCGCGCGATGGGCCGCAAGCTGGCCAGTGCGGGCACGTTCCCGGCGCGCAGTTGAAGACCGACGCCGGCAGCGCTGCCGAGGGTGATCTGTGCCCGGGTGATCGCCGCCGGGTGCCCCAGGTCGAGCAGCAGGCCGGTGCCGTCCTGGAGGTTCCCGAAGCCGGCGGTGGCATACCAGTCGGTGTGCCATGACGTCATGGCGCTGGCATCGATCGCCAGGTGGGCAAGCTGGGGGTTGTCTCCGTCAGCTTCACCGGCGGGGCCAAACGCGGCCGCGCGGGCCGGAGTGATCATCACGAGCGGGACCGCCGAGCGCGCGCCACCTGCGGCGGTTCCCGGGTGGTGCGATGTGGTGAGCTCGCGGATGAGCAGCCCGCCTCCCGCGGCGAGAATGGCCAGCGTCATCAGGACGACGGTCAGCTTGCGCCACGGCGGCGGGCGCCGCCCTGCTGCCCAGAGCTTGCCCGATGGCCGGGGCGCCTGGTCGGCTCCCGCCGTCACCGGCGTGCCCGAATCCGCGCGGGTGACTGGCGGGACAGGCGGCTGGGCTCGGGCCAGGAACGGCGGCGCGAGGGGTGGATCCGGGCTGAGCGGCACCGTGGCAGCCACAAACTGGCGGGCCAACGGCGGACCAGAGGGTGCGATCGCGGCCAGTTCGGCTGCCAGGCCGGCCGGGCTCGTGATCGGCGGCTGGTCACCGCAGGTCTCACCGTCGAGTGCCCGGCGCGTCACCCGGTCGAGGCTGGCCGGTATCCCGGGGCGCAGCTGGCCGGCGCAGCACGCCCGCCCGTCTGGGCGCGGCGCTGGCGGCAGCCCGGTCTGTCCCGGCCCTGGCCAGTACCCGGTCAGCGCGGCATACAGCAGCCGGGCCAGGCCGCGGGTGTCGGTCTGGGCGGGATCGCTGGCCTGCGTTCCGAACAGCGCCGCGTCAATCTCCAGCCCGGTGATCTTCACCTCGTCCTGCACACCGAACCACAGCGAGCCCGGGGCCAGGCACAGGTGGGCAAGCCCGCGGTCATGCGCGGCCGCCATGGCCTGAGCAGCCTGGGTGATGATCCGTGCTGCCCGCCACGGCTCCAGCGGGGCGGCCGCCACAAGATCGGCAAGGCGCACCCCCGACGGCCATTCGGTCACGACGTAAACCGGGAAAGCAGCATCGCTGGCGTCGAAGATCCGCACCAGCCGGGGATCACTGACCCGTGCGGCGGCACGGGCAGCCGCCATGATCTCCCGGGCACACCGCGAGCCCAGCGCCAGGGTGAACACCGTCACCGGGCGGGCGAGAACCTCATCGGCCGCCTTCCACACCACCGATCCGCCGCGCGCCCCCAGCCGCTCGATCAGCCGGTACCGGTCAGCGACCCAGCTGCCCTCGCCAAGCCACCCGGCGCCCTCGCCAGGCAGCGCCGCGGCCTTCTCACCCGCCGATGCCGCCGCCCTCATTACTATCACCCGCATCCAGCCCACCCGCGGCGCGCACCGGGGCGGTAGAGCCGTTCGTCCTGCACCACAGCTAAGCGGCGCCTGCGGCGCCCGAAGTTCCCGGCGGGCAGGGTGTGGCCTGAGCAGGTGGCACAGTGGTGACCAACGGCCCTGCCCAGCCCTCCCTGAGGCGGGGCAGCATCGGTGCCATGAATAGATCAGCGGAAACAGCGCCCGGCGGTCCCGGCCAGGCCACGGTTGACGACCGCGTGCGCCTGCTCGAGGCGCAGGTGGAGTCGCTCATTGACGCCGTCGAGGTGCTGGCGCGCGGCCTTGAGGACGGGCCGATGGCCGAACCTCGCAGACGGCGCGCCGAACACGCGGCCAGGCGGACTCACGAACTGCTGCTTCTCGCCAAGTCATCCCCGCCAGGCCGACCGCAGTCCTGACTGGCCGGCGCCGTCTGCTTCACCGGCCTGTTGGAGGGTGGGGATGATCGATCGGACCGTCGAGGCGGTGGTAATCGACTGGGACGGCACCGCTGTCGCTGGTCAGCGGGCATCGGCGGCGCGGGTGCGGAGGCGCGTCCTGGCGCTGACCTCGTCGGGGGTGGATGTGGCGCTGGTAAGCGGTAAGGGCGCCGAGGATATAGCCCGGCAGTTGCGTGCCCGTCCGGCTGGCCCGGGCCGGTTGTGGCTGTGTGTCCACGGGGGTTCGGAGCTGTTTGAGGTCTCCCCGGCTGGCGCCCGGCTGGTGCGCCGGCGTGTCGCGTCAGCCGCCGAGGATTCGGCCTTGGACGCTGCCGCCGCCCGGACCATCAATGTCCTGCGCGAGCGCGGGGTAGTGATTGGCCGGGCCGCCCCGGGGGTGAACTGCCGCAAGATCAGCTTGCGTCCTGAGCTGGGCGGGGCTGGGCCGGCGAAGGGCAGCACGGGCCGGCTGGATGAGCGGCGCTTCGCCGATCTGCCGGAGGTGGCACGGATCGCGGCGGAGTCTGCCATTGCCGCGGGACTGCCATCCCCGCGCGTCACCTGCGATACCGGCCATGTGGAGATCGGTCTCACTGGCAAGGGCGACTCCGTGCGCGAGGTGCTCACGCTGCTGGCGCGCCGGGGTGTGGGACCCGGCCTGGTCCTGGTGGTGGCCGGCGAGTCCGGCGTGATCGGCGGCGTGCCCGCAGGCGACTCGCTGCTGGCTGCCGCTGAAGCGCAGCGGGCGATCGCGGTTCCAGCCAGGGCAGGCCTGGCCGGGGGGCAATCGGGTGCTGGTCAGGTGAGTCCAGGGCTGGCTGGCCTGCTGGGGCTGCTGGACGAACAGGTGGCCCGGCGGCATGCCCGCCGGGTGCCGGGCATCGACGAGGATCCCGCGTGGATCCTTAGGGAGGACTCGGGTGACCCGCTGCGGCGCCGTGTCGCCGAGACGGTCTGCAGCCTGGGCGCGGGCGGCTTCGGTACCCGCGGATCAGTCGAGGAGCCTGCGGCGGGGGCGACGCCGCTGGTGGTGGCCGATGGCATCTACCGGGACCATGGTGCGGACGATCTGCTGCCTGGCCCGCTGTGGACGGGCCTGCTGATAGCGCCCACGCCGGACCACGACGAGCGTGTCCTAGACCTGCGGACCGGGGTGCTGGCCCGCCGCGAACGCGGCGGGACGCTGCGGACTGTCCGGTTCACCAGCGTGACGCGGCGCGGGGTAGTTGGCCTGCGGGCAGAGGCGGCGGCCGGGCGGCTGCGCGCTGGCAACCCGCTCCAGCAGCCGGACCAGACACCGATGCGGCGCGGCAGCCTCGGGCCGCGCTATTGGGCACGAACCGGCCCGCCCCAAGGACCCGGGATCGGTGCGCTCGCTGAGCAGCGAACCGGCCGGGCCGGACCGGTCCGCAGCCTGGAGCGGATCGCCGTGTACGCGGCTGGACGGCGGCGCCAGCCGGCGCTCGGTGAGGCGAATGGCCTGCTGGATGCGGCAGTGGAGGCCGGCTTTGACAGGCTGCTGGCTGAGCACCGGGCGGCATGGGCGAAGCGGTGGGAGGCGGTCGATATCGCTATCCCGGACGACCCGGCCACCCAGCTGGGCGTGCGTTTCGCGCTGTTTCAGCTGTGGTGCAACGTCAACCGCCACGACGAGTCGGCAGTCGGCGCGCGCGGGCTGTCTGGGAAGGGCTATGCGGGGCACGTGTTCTGGGACGCTGACGTGTTCGTGCTGCCGGCCATGGTCAGCATCGACCCGCAGGCCGCCCGGGCCATGCTGCGTTACCGGCTGCGCAGGCTCGGCGCGGCACGCTCCCTCGCGGCGACGGGCGGCTACGAGGGCGCACGATTCCCGTGGGAATCGGCTGCTACCGGGGAGGACGTAACCCCGCGCAGCGGGCGCCTCGGCGGCATGGTAGTGCCGATCCGCACCGGCCAACTGGAGGAGCACATCACCGCCGATGTCGCGTGGGCCGCGGCGCACTATGCGGCGTGGGCGGGCCCGGTCGGCGGCCGGCACTACCGGGCCCAGGTACCGCTGTTGGTGGAGACCGCGCGCTACTGGGCTTCCCGGGCGCGCCGCGATGCTGACGGCCGGGTGCACATCGACGCGGTCATCGGCCCAGACGAATACCACGGGCCGGTGAACGACAACGCCTACACCAATGTCATGGCGCGGTGGAACCTGCGGGCCGGCGCGGACGCAGCGGACCAGGCCGGGATCGCCGCAGACAGGCGGCGCTGGCGGGAACTGGCCGACGGGCTGGTCGATGGCTACGACGCGGCGACCGGGCGTTACGAGCAGTTCGCCGGATACTTCGGGCTGGAGCCTTTGCTGATCGCGGAGTTCGCCGAGCCGCCTGTTGCCGCCGATCTGCTCATCGAGCCGGGCCGGCTGGCCGGCTCGCAGATCATCAAGCAACCTGATGTGCTCATGCTGCACTACCTGGTGCCCGCACAGGTGCGGCCAGGCTCGCTCGAGCCGAACCTCGACTTCTATGGCCCGCGCACCGCGCACGGGTCCTCGCTGTCACCGGCCGTCACCGCGGCGCTGCTGGCCCGCGCCGGCCGGGCAGACGAGGCACTGGCCATGCTCGGCTTGGCGCTCACGCTGGACATCGGGGACACCACTGGCATGACCGCGGCGGGCCTGCACCTGGCGAACCTCGGCGGCATATGGCAGGCCATACTCCGCGGGTTCGCCGGCGTCGCGGTGCAGGAAGGCGTGCTGACGATCGATCCACGGCTGCCGTCCGCGTGGGGCAGCCTCGACATCCGCTTCCGGTGCCTGGGCCGGCAGGTCCGGCTGAGCATCAGCCGCGATGACGTCGTCGTCCACAGCGACGGCCCGCTAGAGGCCCGCCTGGCCGGCGACGGCCCGCGTGCGGTGTCGGGCACCGCACGCCTAGGCAGGCCGCCCCGGCGCGCCGCCATTCAGAAGGGGCGACGTTCATGAGCGCTGTGCTCGCTGTACTGGACCATGGTGCCGTCGGCCAGCCCGTCGCCGACGTGGCGACGGCGATCGCTGCGATCATGAACGCAGAGGTGCGGCGAATCGATCTCACCGGTGTCACCGGGGCCGCGCGCAAAGCCGACTGTGTGCTCACCGAACTCGCCGAGCCAGCCAGCGTGCTGGGCGTGCTCCCGGGCGCGGCACCGCTTCAGCGACTGGGCTGGGCCGTGCTGCAACGGGCCCGCAAACCCGTTGTGCTCGTGCCGGCGGCTGTCCGCCCGGCCCCACAGATGATCAGCCGCGCCCTTATCCCGCTCGATGGCACCCCGGAGTCGGCGGCTGCGGTCGCCGAGACGATCCGGCTGCTCGCGGGCGCCGGAGTAGACATCGTCGTGCTACACGTCTTCGACGCCACGACGGCACCCAAGTTCTGGGACCAGCCCGCGCACGCCGAGCAGGCCTGGCAGGACGAGTTCCTGGCCCGCTACTGCGACCATCCCGGCGTCCGGCTCCAGCTGCGCAGCGGAGTGCCCGGCGAGCACGTCCTGGACGTGGCCACCACCGAGCAGGCCGATCTGATCGCCATCGGCTGGTCCCAGCAGCCCGGCCGGGCCCGGGCACGGACCCTGCGCCAGACGCTGCGCGATGCACGCGCGCCCGTGCTGGTCGTCCCGATCGCCGCGCAGCCGTAAGGACCTTCGGCACTTACCGGGCGAACCGGCCGTGTGCTTGAGATGTGATCAGCTACACCGCTCACTTGGACCTCGGATTGGCCCTGTCGGCACCACAGTGCTGCCCCGGCTGCGGCGCTGCGGGCCTGGCCGCGGTCCCCGGAGGCGAGGAAGCTAGCTTCCGCTGCGCGTCCTGCGGGCAGGCCTGGCACCTCGGGCTCGGCTGGGCATCCCCGGCCGGGCCGCAGGAGCCCAGCGTGCCAGCGAAAACGCTGAAACGAGGCCCGCCATGCGGATCGGGCTGATCGCCCCCGCCCTGGGCGCCCGTCCCGCCGACCGGTTACGGCGGCACCGAGGTTATGGTGGACAACCTGGCCCGTGGGCCTGGCCGGACTCGGTCATGACGTGGTGCTGTTCACCGTCGGCGAGTCGACCTGCAGGGTATCCCGCGACTGGCTGTATCCGGCCGCTGCCGAGCCGATGGGTACCAGTGTCGAGGAGGCCGCCCACGTCCTGGCCGCCTACGAGGCGCTGGCCGATGTGGATCGGCACCCTCCAGACCCTCGCCGAGCATCAGGGTGCCACGCCCGACAGCACTTCCGAGGAGGAATCCGGCCGCATCCTGCACGAGATTCGCCTCGGGCCGGCGACCGGCTTCACCCTTGGCGGGCGCAACATCTACTACGGCATCGACGACGCAACACCGCTGTTCGTGATGCTGCTCGGCGAACTACTGCGCTGGGCGGCGACGCCACGACGATCGACACGCTGATCCCGCACGTCGACCGCGCCCTGGACTGGATCGAAGCGCGACAGCGACAGCGACGGCGACGGGTCCGTGGAATACCAGCGCAGAACCGGCAACGGCCTGGCCAACCAGGGCTGGAAAGACTCCTGAGACGGCGTCAGCTTCGCCGACGGGCGCATCGAGGCCGAGCACGCCCGCGCAGGACGCCCCTGCGGCATCCGCGCCAAGATGAACCAGCTCCAGGACCCTCAGATGATCCGGGAGCTTTACCAGGCGAGCCTGGTCGGCGTCCCCATCGTCCTCAACATCCGCGGCCGGTGCTACCTGCGGGCAGGAGTCCCCGGGCTGTCACCGACAATCCAGGTCTACAGCACCCTCGGCAGTTCCTCGAGCACAGCCGGATCTACCGCTTCGAGAACGGCGGCACGCCCGAGTCCTTCATCGGCTCGGCCGACTGGATGACACGCAACCTCTCCCGGCGGATGGAGGCCGTCACCCCGTCTGCGACCCGGCCATCAAGGCCGAACTAGAGATCATCCTGCACACCTACAAACAGGACAACTGCTCGGCATGGGACATGCAACCCGACGGCGAGTACATCCGCCGGCACCCAAGCCTCGGGCGAGGCCCGGCGGAGTGCCTAGCAGGTATTCATCGAGCGCGCCGCGTCGCGTGACCCTCGACCGCGAAGGCCTGATGCCCTGCCATGAGGGCCGTATGGCCCCCACCATTCTCGCCTACCCCGGGGAGCCTTTAAGGCAGGACGGCTATGCAGCTGCCAAGCCGGCCGGGCGGCGGTTGCGTGATCGTTAGGAGCAAGAGACGTGGCCACCGTCGTGCGTGAGATCGAGCGGAAATACGATCCTGCCGCAGCCGCGCGGGAACCGCCACTCACAGCCCGGTCGAGCGCGGGCCAGGTGGTGCTGGCCTATATACGCGACCAGGTCGCCGCGATCTCCCGTTATGACCCGCTGGTCCGCCGGGATGAGCCAGACGCGGTGCACCAGATGCGGGTCGCCACCCGCCGGGCCCGCAGCGCGCTGCAGGCCTTCGGCACCATGATCGACCGCGACGCCACCCGGCCGCTATGCGCGGAGCTGAGGTGGCTCGCCGCCGCGCTCGGGCAGGCCCGCGACGGCGAGGTACTGCAGGCCCGGCTCACCGCCGACCTCGCCACCATTCCCCCCCGCCCTGGTCGCGGGGCCGGTGCAGGCCCGCATCAGCGCCCACTTCGCCGCCGAACTCGCCCAGGCGGGCCAGGCCACGCTGCGCGTGCTCAACGGGCAGCGCCACCGCCAGCTGCTGGATGACCTGGATGCGTTCCTGGCCGACCCGCCGCTGACACCGCGGGCGGAACACAAGGCGGGCAAGGCGCTGGCCAAGCCGGTCCGGCGGGCGGAACGACGGCTGCAGCACGCCCTGGCGGCTGTGCCGAGCGCCGAGGACCCTTTCGTCCGCGTTAAGGTCGCCTGCCTGCGGGCGGGCCAGGGCGACCCGGCGGGCGGTTTCGAGGCGCGCCACCTCGCCGAGGTGGGACTGCGGCACCTCAGGGCGGGCGCGGTCAGCCTGGTTCTGGTTGGGGGGCTGCCCGGCACCGGCAAATCAGCGTTGGCTGGTGCCGCGGCCGACCAACGAGGGGTCACGCTGCTAAGCAGCGACCGGGTCCGCAAGGAACTGGCCGCCTGCCCGCCGATACCAGCGCCCATGCACCGTTTGGAAAGGGCATCTACTCCGCCGAATGGACCGAACGCACCTACGCCGAGCTACTGCGCCGCGCCGCGACCTTGCTCGCTCACGGCGAGTCGGTGATCATCGACGCGTCGTTCACCTCTGCCAAGCACCGGGCCGCCGCCACGGCCACTGCCGCCGACACCAGCACCATCTCTGACGCCGATTGGCAGATCGCCCAGGACATGGCGGCCGTCACCGACCCGTGGCCGGATGCACTGGCGATCAACACCGACAGCGGCGGCATCACCGGGGACCCTGGGCAGCTAACGCAGCAGGCGCTGCGCGGTCCGCCCATCCGGCCCCGAACACCCCTGGCACCCCACCCGGCCCTACATGAGCCCCGGGTGAGCCGCGACATAACGCCGTCGAACACCTGCCTAGCACCCGGGCGCTGGTCCTCTCCGGCAGGCTGCGCCCGGGTAGGTTCATCCAGTGCTCCCCGTCCCGCTGGCTGGGCTGTGCCCGCCTGGGCTTGGTGAACCCAGGCCGGTGTTGTTTCATACGCCTGCCCCAGTCAGCCTGCGGCACCGTAGCATCCGCTGCAGGTCAGCCGCCCGGACCAGGCCAGTCACGCGATCGTGGGTGAGCACGATCGCGGCGATCTCGCCGCCGAGCGGACGGCGGGCCGCCAGCGGGCCGGCCGGGTCGTCGGGGGCGGCTAGGTACTCAGGTGGCACCGGCGTCGCGATCTGGTCTAGCCGGGTCTCGGCCCGCTGGCCTGGGGGTATCCGGGCGAGCTGGCCGGCGGTGACGATCCCGGCGAGCTGGCCGTCGAAGCCGACGACCGGGAAGACGCTCTGCGCAGAGTGGGCCGCCACCTGGTCGATGAAGCCGGCGGCGGTTGCCCAGCCCGGCGCGGGCTCAGGGTGGGTGATCATTACGTCGGCGACCCGCACCCCGGCCAGGGCGGTGGTGGCCGCCGCGGCGTTCTGCTCGGCGCTGGCGGCGCTGGCCAAGAACCAGCCGATCAGCATCAGCCACAGGCCGTTCACCAGGCCGGCGAACAGTATCTCCGCGAGCCCGAGCCCGGCGATGGCCGCGCCCAGGACCCGCCCGCTCTGCGCGGCGGCCCGCTCGGCGCGCCCCCAGTTGCTCCACCGGTGCCACAGCACGGCCCGCAGCACCCGGCCACCATCCAGCGGTGCTCCGGGCAGCAGGTTAAACACCGCCAGCACGGCGTTCATCACACCCAGCCAGGCGGCGGCCGCGGCGCCCATCTTCGGCCCGCCGGCATAGCCGATCAGTGCCGCCGCGCCCACGAATATCCCGCCCGCGAGCAGGCTCGTCACCGGTCCGGCCAGCGCGATCCGCAGGTCCGCGCCCGGGCTGGGCGGATCACCCTCCAGCTCGGCGATGCCGCCGAGCATCCACAGCGTGACCGAGCGCACCCCAACCCCGTTGCGGCGAGCAACGATGGCATGCGCGAACTCATGGGCGGCCAGCGACGCCAGGAACGCCACGGCTCCCGCCACCGCGACCCCCCAGTACACGGCGGCTGGCTGATGCGGGAGCGCCGCGGGCAGGACGCTCAGGCCCAGCACCTCGGTGATGATCGCCAGGATGACCGCGACCGACCAGTGCGCGCCCACAGGGATCCCGGCAACCCGGCCCAGCCGCACGCTCTGCCTCACCGCCGTCTCACCTCCAGTGGGCCCCTTCCTCCTTCACGCTGCCCGGCGGCCTAACACCGGCCAAGGGGCAAAAGGCCCGCAGTAGCGGGACCTCGGCCGGGAGCGGCGCCCGCATGCTCGACGAAGAGGCGGTCCTGCTAGTGCCGTGTCCAGGAACGTTGTTCGCGTAATTGATCTTTAGCGGAGTAGGGCAGGCTGCTTCTGGGAGAGTTCTCGGAGGTGGCGATGGCACGTCCCCCAGGGGTGTTTGTCCGGCCGGTGACGATGACCGAGGGCCGGCGGTTGCAGCGGATCGGCCGGACCGCCAGGGACCCGGTGAAGTTGCGCCGGGCGATCGTGGTGCTGATGTCGGCGCAGGGGCAAAGCGCCCCGGACATCGCGGACCTGCTGGATTGCTCGCAGGAGTATGTGCGCGGGGTGATTCACGCGTTCAACGAGTCCGGGTTCGCGGCACTGGACCCAAAATGGAGCGGGGGCAGGCCCAAGACGATCAGTGACCAGGTGCGGCGGCAGATCTGCCTGATCGCCCGGTGCTGTCCCCGCGACCTGGGCCTGGCATTTAGCACGTGGAGCTTAACCAAGCTCGCCGAGTATCTGGCCACCGCCGGGATCGCGGCGATCAGCCGCGAGAGCATCCGGCACATCCTGCACGACGCGGGCATCAACTGGCTGGCCACCAAGACCTGGAAGGCCTCCACCGACCCGGATTTCCTCACCAAGATGCGCCGGGTCTTGGAGTTGTATGACCACCCGCCCGCCGATGGGCGGGTGATCTGCGCCGATGAGTTCGGGCCGCTGAACCTGCAGCCCCGCCCGGGCCGCGCCTGGCGGCCAGCAGGCCACCCTGCCCGGCTGCGGGCCACCTACCGCCGCACCCGCGGGGTGCGGCACATGCTGGCCGCCTTGGACCTGGCCACCGGCACGATGACCTACCGGATCCGCGAGCGCAAGCGCTGGCGCGAGTTCCTGGCCCTTCTCAAACTGCTGCGCGCCCGCTGGCCCGGCCAGAAGCTGTACCTGATTGTGGACAACTTCTCCCCGCACAAACACCCCAAGGTCACCAGCTGGGCGGCAGGCAACAACCTTGAGCTGGTGTTCCTGCCCACCTACTCTTCATGGCTGAACTGGATCGAACCCGAATTCGCCGCCCTGCGGTACTTCGCACTGAACGGCACCGACCACCGCACCCACGCCTGGCAAGGCGAGATGATCGACAAATACATGCGCTGGCGCAACGCCCGGGCCCAGCCCAAGACCAACTTCGCGGTGGGCTCAGTCATTCGCACCTGGACCGGTTACCAGACCAACGTTGCATGACGAGGCACTAGCAGCACTGCTCT
>Ga0207700_10002227_pt1 | contig 11135 bp, 8 predicted proteins | sample LARL82metaG_FD_184348 | JGI IMG/M metagenome (GOLD analysis project Ga0207700, IMG submission 184348) | Corn, switchgrass and miscanthus rhizosphere microbial communities from Kellogg Biological Station, Michigan, USA - LAR L8-2 metaG... | ecosystem: Host-associated > Plants > Roots >...
CGCGCACCATCCTCCTGCAGCTTCCTGTCGATGTCCCAAACAATCTGTCGGCGCTTCTCCTGGTCTTTCTCCATAGACTGCCGGTCCATCAGCTTGTCGAGTTCAGGATTGCAGTAACCCGTGTAGTTCCTATCCGATCCACAAGCATAGTTTTCATAGAATTGCACATCGGGATCGTCCACCCCGGCACCCGTCAGGTTCAATCCGACCTTGTAATCCTTTCGATACACCTTCGGAAACCAGTTGGCGGTCTCGACCAACTCGAGTTCACCGTCGATGTAAATTTCCTTCAGCTGGTCAATCAGAATGACGGCCGGGTCCCGAAAGGGGGGCGTGTTGCGGGCAGAAGCTTTGATGGCAAGCCGATTGGACGGCCCATAACCTGCCTGCTCCATGAGCTTTCTGGCTTCCGCCCGGTTTTTACCGACATCAGAGCCATAACCCGGCAATGTCCCTAACATCTCGGCCGGCATGCCCCAGATGCCCTGCGGTGATGGCTGCATCGCGCCGCCAAGATCGCCCTGGCCCTGCGCGACGATGTCAATGATGCTCTTTCGGTCAAGCGCGAGGGCCATGGCCCGCCGAATCTCCGGGCTATTAAAGGGTGGCGCGTCTCGGTTCACGATCAGATTGGTACTTTGGTTTGCCGACGCCACCTCACATATCGCCTTGGGCGCCTGCTCCTGCACGTTTTTCATCAGGGGCACACTCACCCCGAACGGAAATGACAGATCGAACTTCCCGGCGATGAAAGCGAGAATTGCTGTCGATCGGTTCGGGATAATTGCCCATTCGATGCCATCGAGGTAGGGCCGACCCGGTTTCCAATATTGTGTGTTGCGGGTCAGCTTGATCGCTTCATTCGGCTTATACGAAACAAATTTGAACGGGCCAGTACCGATCGGATGTTGCCGGATGGCTTGCGGGGAGACATGGCAGGGATAAACGGGTGAATACCCCGACGCAAGTAACGCGATAAAGGCGGGCTGCGGCCGCTTTAAGTGAAAAGTGGCAGTGTCACCTTTGGTGCTGACCGACTCCAAATTCCGATACCAGGCCTTGCGCGGATTGGCACGGAGCTTTTCGGTACCGTTGCCCAAAATAAGATCCCAGGTGCACTTCACATCAGCGGCTGTGAACGGTTTGCCATCATGCCAGTTCACGCCATGTCGAAGCTGAAACGTCAGCTCGTTCATCTCGGTATTCCACGACCATTTGGTCGCCAAATCCGGCACAATTGTATCAATTCGATTCTGGGGCACGTCTTGTCTAAAGAGAACCAGGTTATTGAAAACGGCCATCATAGGGTTCTGAGCCGAGTTGAGCGCTTCCTCGTGTATCGACATACTGGCCGGGCTGTCATATTGAAAAATGCGAAGCACGCCGCCCCTTTTTTGCGCATTTGCTGAGGTCGCCAGTGCTAGTGCGACCAGTGCAACAGCTGCGTAGGGCAGCGGAAATCGTCTCATCGCCTTCGTAGCTCCTTTTTGTCAGGTGGTGTTCAGTGGCCCCGGGTTGACCAGCACTCGGCCCGCGCGCGAAACAGCGCGCAACCTACTTATCTATCCAGAGATCGGTGAGGTCCTGTCCCAGGAAGTGGCTGGGTGTGATGTTCCAGCCCTTGAGCTTTGATGAGGTCGCGACAATCCGGTCCCACCATAATAGCGGCACCGTGTAGGCCTCCTTCAGCGCGTGCCGCTCGAACGCGCGGACGATGCGGGTGCGCTCGCGCGGATCCGTCGTCATCGCCTGTGCGACAAAAAGCGCGTCGAGAAATCGATCGGTCGAGCCGGCAAAATTGACTGGCGATAGGTCCGGCGAGACATACTTGGTCAGCTGAAAGGTCGGGTCGTCGTAGAAATCGCCTGAGAAGTCGAGTGCGATGTCAAACTCGCGCGCATCGACGACTTTCTGCCAATCCCAGATGTTGCGGCGGTCCTGCGTGACATTGATCCCGATCTCTTTCCAGCTCTGCACCAGGAGATCAGCACCAGCGTAATGCGGAATCGGGATGTCACGCACCAGAAGCGTCAACGACAATTGCCCCAGCCCGGCTTCGGCGAGAAGCCGCTTTGCTTCGATCCGCGCGGCCCCGATATCGCGCGAAAATCCGGGCATGGTCATCAGCTCAGCTTCAGACATTGCCAGGTTCGCGCCGGGCCGCATCAGGCCGCCGACATATTTTAGGAAGGTCGTTGCTTGCAGCCGCTCGGCCGCGCCCCAGCGGTCAATCGCCAACGATAACGCGCGCCGAACGCGCGGATCATCGAAGGGCTTCTTATTCGTGTTGAAGACGACGAGCAGGTTCGAAAGCCACGGGCTCTCGCTTGTTGTGATGCGGTCGCCCAGTTTCTCGGTGAGTTCGTCCCGCTGCGTCGGCGTCACACCACGGAACTCGGCCATGATGCGGCCGCTTTCATAGGCCTTTATAACCCCTGCTGCCGGCATAAAAAGCGCCTCGTAGCCGTCCAAATAGGGTCTGCCGGCCTGGAAATATTTCTCCCATCGGCGTCCGGTCCAACTCTCCCCCTTCTTGTGCTCGACTAAGACAAAAGGGCCAGTGCCGAGGATATGCGTCTTCGGGAATTGCGGATCTTCGGCGAGCTTCGTGGCGCTATAAATGCAGTTCCAGGGCGAGGCGAAATTCGCCAGCATCGCCGCATCCGGCCATTGCAGATGAAAAACGACGGTTAGCGGATCAGGCGTATCGATCGTAGCGATGGCGCCGAAGTCCACCTGACGAGACGAGACAACCCCCGGGGGCGGATGCGCAATCCGCTGGTAGCTCGCCTTGACATCGGCCGAGGTCAGACGCGAGCCGTCGTGGAACAATACATTGGGGCGCAGCTTGAACGTATAGGTCTGCCGGTCAGACGAGATCTCCCATGATTGCGCCAGGTCGCCGACCACCTGCGGGTAATTGGCGGTGTCGAATTTGAGAAGCGTCGAATAATGCGGCGCTATCGGGTGCAGAAACGCGAAGGACGTGTTGCCATGACAATCGTAATTACCGGGCTCGACTGTCGAGGCAAATTCCAGAATCCCGCCGCGTTTCGGTACGACTTGTGCCGCAGTTGGTTGGCAGGCGAGCATAAAGGCAGCTGACGCAAAAAGGGCAACGCTGAGCCACCGGAGCCGCTCAACCGGTAATCGCGCTGTGTCGCATAGCCAACTGAGTGCCTTCACCGCCCCAGGTCGCCTCACCGGGGCTGCTCCCGCTGCCACGATTGGAACTGTTGAAACAGGGCATCTTTGTCTTGCTGGCTCATGATGCCCTGTCCTATAGCCTGCCGACGCTCATCCAAAAAACGCGAAAACATGGTTTGTAAAACCTCCGGGCTCGGAGCTTTCACGATCTGCATGTTCCGCTGCAGCCATTGTTCGGCCGGAGCATACCTGCGCCACCCCTCTACCTCGGCGGCGAGGTTCACCTCATTCCATTTTGGGTGATGTCCTGGGGTCAGCAGCGACTGAAACCCGGTAAAAAAGATATCGACGAAATTGGCCACATTGCGGAAGCGCTCCGGCACCTGACGAAGCTCGGTAACCGCGAGCACATTGCCAACTGCAATCGTCTCTACCGGTGTGTCTTCGGGGACCAGCTCGGGATAATCCTCCCTGGAGAGGCGTGTCGGAATATAGCTACTCGCGATTTCAGCGTTGACGGGAACAGCCAAAAAATGAATGCCCTGCTCGCGCTTCAAAGACACAAAAAGAGGCGCTGGTTTACCGGCGACAAACGCAATGGCGGCGATCTGGCCCCGGCGTAGCTTATCCAGCGCGACTTCCTGAGGATCGTTCGTCATCGCCACCGGAATTTTCAGCGTCTCAAACACCCGGGTTGCGGTGATCGCAGTTCCGCTTCCCGGGAGATCGACGTTCACCTTGCGCTCTTTAAGGCCAGCGATATCCTTTATGTCGCTGCGGGCCAGCAGGTGAAACTCATCGTTGTGCAGCTTGGTGATATAGGTCAGAGAAGATTCGATACCGGGGTACAGTCGTTTCGCCTTTGCGTACTCCAGCACGTCGATGGGTAAGATTGCCATGTCGATGCCGCGCAGGTACTTGAGATCCACCATCATCTGCAACGCGCCTTTGCCAACCACAGGCAGGACCCGGCGGGTTGCTCCATCATCGACAAGGTTCGCCAGATCTTCGACCAGCCGGAGCGACACGCCGGTGCTGCCGGAGCTTTCGATTTCGACGACTCCGCGATTGACCGCCGCCGCTTGCTGAGCCGCCACGGGGTGGGACAGCAGAATGGCTAGGGAAAACGCGGCAATCGCCAATCCGCTGGACAGTCCCAATCGAACCACCGCGATCACCCTCGCATTGCTAGCCGCTGGTCAGCCGACTGCCCAATCTGCGCTCCCCCGTCCTTTATGAGCTCTTTAAGGTTCGCCGCAAGTTGATCGCGCCGATATGGCTTGCCGAGAACTGGAAAGGCTTTTGGTAAACCGTGGTTATCCGTGAGGACAGCAGCCGAATGACCAGAGGTCAGCAACACCTTTAGCGCGGGGTGCAGTCGTCGCGCCTCCTCGGCCAGCTGAATCCCGCTCATGCCGCCGGGCATCACAATGTCCGAGAACAGAAGATCGATCTTGTCCGGACCTTTTAGGATTTGGAGCGCCGCCGAGCCATCATGCGCAGCCAGGACCCGGTAGCCAAGGTCCGCAACCGTTTCCTTCGCGGTCTCGAGCACAGACTCATCGTCATCTACGACCAACACCGTTCCATCAGCATTTGCTGAGGCACGCGCCTCAATCGATCGTTCTCCAGGCTCTACAACGGTTTCGGCGCATCTTGGCAGGTAGGCCCGCACGGTCGTCCCTCTACCCGGCGTGCTATGGATCCGTACCCCACCGCCGCACTCGGTTGCGAATCCGTAGACCTGGGACAATCCGAGCCCCGATCCCTTACCCACTTCCTTTGTCGTGAAGAACGGCTCAAAGACGTGAGGCAGCACGGCCCGGGGAATGCCGGTGCCGTTATCTTTCACCGAGACCATCACATAAGCCCCAGGTCCTATTTCGGGGTTCTCATCGGCACGTGGCTGGTCGAGAACGACATTTGCGGTCTTGATCGTGATCCCGCCACCTTTTGGGAGAGCATCTCGCGCGTTCACGACCAGGTTGAGGATCGCCGCCTCGAACTGTGCCCGGTCGATGTTGCTGCGATCGAGCGCCGGATCGAGCTTCAATCGGAGCTGGATCGGCGGACCGGCGGCATGACGCATCAATGTCTCAAATTCCAGCAACACCCGGTTGATATCGAGTGTGGTCGGCCGCATGACCCGACGACGGGAGAACATTAGCAATTGTTCGATCAGGCGCTCACCGCGTTCGGCGGCTTGGAACGCGGCTTTCGCGACGCGCACGACACGGGCGTTGTCCTGCGGCCTTCGCAGGATCAGCTCGAGATTGCCGGTGATAACGGCGAGAAGATTATTAAAGTCATGAGCGATGCCGCCGGTGAGCTGTCCAACGATGTCCATTTTCTGGACGTGGCGCAGCGAGGCCTCGGCAACCTCGCGGCGCTCGGAGTGAACCTCTACGGCAACAAGTGCCGCATCGGCCGCCCGACTGCGCCGAAGCGCGAGCCATGCCAGCAGAAACAGGCCGATGGTAGCCGGCAGGCCTATCGCCAAATGGCCCGCCATCAGCCATATCCAGCCCTCGACGACAGCAGAGCGATTAACACCGACCGAAACATAGACGGGATAAACGCCGAGCTGCCGATACGAGAAGAGTCGTTCGATACCGTCGAGTTCGGAGGCGCCCTCATAGCCTCCGCTCTTTGGCTCACGGGCGATCGCTTGTCTGAAACCGCTGTTGATTGAGAGGGTCTTCCCAACCAGTTCGTCGCCCGGCGAGCGAGCCAGCACGGCACCGTCTGACCGTATGAGGGTCACCAAAAAATCTTTGAGGTCAATGATCGTGCGATAATACCCGGCAAAGTCGGACAGCTTAGCCGAAACGAAAATGAGACCGGTTCCCGCGTCTTGAGCTGATGTTCGATCAAGGCGGACAACGCTGAATTGGGGCGCCTCCGTAAAGGTGCCCGATACGGCCCGCCCGATGTAGATCGGCTCCTTATCGCTCCGGTCCACCCGTAAATAGTTGGGCGGCTCCACTGTGATGGTGGGCACCGGAAAGACCGGATTACTCGCCGCCAGACCCTGACCGGGAATAATAAGACCGACAGCCGAAATCTGCGGCTTACCGTCAAACTGTCGCAGATAACCATGGAATTCCTCTGAGCCGATCAGCTCGGACCGGTCCTTTCCGTCGATATGTTCGGCGACGCGATCAATGATCAGTTCATCGCTCTCAAAGGCTTTCAAGGCATACTCGTGAATGGCCTCCCTCGCACGATCCACACGCTCGCGAGCATCGCGAAAGGCTACGACATAGTTTACCCATGCCGCAGTCGCGAAGAGGATTACAGGAACAGCAATGACTGCTATGGTCAGGAGCCGCAAAGCACGCGTGATGCCCCCGACGGGTGCCGCGTCACGCATAATGTCCACCCGATGCCCTACTGTAAGACTAAACCTAACGTTAGTTGTTGGGTACCCGGTTGTCGCGGCGGCAGAACCGGAGTGTGTGGATAACTTCCATGCATTTATTCAAAATTTACAGCGCCTACTAATCATCCGTTCCAGTAAGACGCTCGGTCAGGCCGCTTGCGGCATCGTCATTGCGGCGAACAGGGATGTCTGCATTCCCACCCCAATCCTGCCGATTTCGGGCGCTGCGATGACGGTCGGCTTTGGGGCAAAATCGGAAGCAGCTGACCACTAACACGAGCTTCCGCTCAGCGCCCCGAAAGCAGAAATTTCTCGCATTACGGATCAACTCACAATGCGATTTGCCAAAATGGTAGGCGTGTCCTGCATCAAAGGAGCTCCAGTCGCTGATTTTCCGTACTTGCACCGGCACGGAGCTAATTGCAGCATGTCTGGCTTCAGCGGCAAGCGCGTCCGGCGTGCCCTGTTTTCTTCGGGGGTCAAATGCTGGTTCTTCTTCAACTATTCGACCTGCACTCGTCGACCTACACTTATCTGCTTGGCGATCGGCCGAGCGGCCAGGCGGTGCTGATTGATCCTGTATTTGAGCAGGTCAGGCGTGACGTGGCGCTCCTTGGCGAGCTGGACTTGAAACTCGTCGCGACGCTCGAAACTCACGTGCATGCCGATCACATAACTGGCGCCTGGCTGCTGAGGGCGCGTACCGGTTGCCACATCATGGTAGCTAGGGCGAGCGGTGCGAGCGGGGCCGATCGCTATCTCGGCCAAGACGACATCGTAGCGTTCGGTGCCCGGCATTTGTTGGTGCGTCCCACGCCCGGACACACGAATGGCTGTCTGACCTATGTGCTCGACGACCGCAGCATGGCATTTACTGGCGATTGCCTCATGATCCGCGGTGCCGGTCGCACGGATTTCCAGGGCGGCGATGCGGCGGCGATGTACCGCTCGATCCACGAGCAGATCTTCACTTTGCCAGATGATTGCCTGCTCTATCCAGCGCACGATTATCGCGGGCTGACCGTGACCAGCGTCGGCGAGGAGCGCCGTTTCAACCCGCGCATTGGCGGGGAGATCGGGATTGGTGACTTCACGGGCTACATGAAGAATCTCGGCCTAGCCCATCCAAAGCTGATGGACATCGCTGTGCCGGCCAATTTGCGCTGCGGCCAGCCGGAGCTCGACGAGGCGGCAGAAAGCGTTCCGCCCGATCCCGGCTGGGCACCGCTCCGCTACAGTTTCGCCGGCGTCTGGGAGATCGATCCGCACGGGCTGGAGGAACACGCGGCCTCGATACAGATCCTCGACGTGCGCGAACCTGACGAATTCATCGGGCCGCTAGGCCACATAAAAGACGCGGTTCTGATCCCGCTCGGGGAATTGGCAGAACGCGCTAGTGAGCTGGCGCGCGACCGACCAATCGTCGCGGTGTGTCGCGGTGGTGGCCGCTCGGCGCAGGCTACGAACATCCTGCAGCAGGCTGGCTTCAAATCGGTCGCCAATCTGACCGGCGGCATGCTGCGCTGGCGCGCGGAAGGCCATCCGGTCAAAGGTGGCAGAGATCTTTCCTAAAGCGCGAAACCGCTCTGTCCTGAAGTTGATTCCACAAATTTCTGCTCAAGACCTTTGTCGGATGATCCATGCGCAAGGCAAGAATCGCGCTCGCCCGTCTCGTCTCGCTATCATCACGCATGTCATGCTAAGCGGTATGTCGGCTATCGCTCTCGTTCCTGATGCCTTGAGCAGCTTGGAGGGTCCGTAATGGGGCAAAACCGGAAGCCGCCGATCTCAAACGCGGGCTTCCGCTAAGCGCCGTTTGCGGTCGTTCGCGGGACCGCGATTGAACCCCGAGGTTCGACCCAAAGCGGGCGCTCGCCTGCCCTTACTCAATAACCTCGTCAGCGCGCATCAGCATCGATTGCTCGATTGCGGCACAGTGACAGACAAGTGTCTGCGTCCCTTTCGCTTCCTGGCTTCCCGACACGCTCTCCGGTCTCATCGGGAATTTGGCGGCTTAACAACATGTTTCATCTGAAGCGGCAGCGCCGCTGATGGAGACGGCCATGGACGATAAAAAACCGGACGCAAGGACGATTGCTGCAGAGGAGGTAGGCGAGGCTCGGGGGGCGCCCATCCCAGACGCCGCGAAGAACAACCCAGCGACAGAGGAGGTTATCAGCCAACTTGCGACCTCGGCCGGACCAGAGGCAGACATTGCGACCAAGACCGCAGAGTCGGTTGGCGAGAGGGTCGGCGATGCGTACGCCACGACGGCCGAGGTGAAGGCGGGGTCACGGAAAGTTGCTCGAACCGTCGCGTCTCAGGCAAGCCCTGCGGCCCAACAGCCGTTCATAACGGTGGCCGCAGGCTTTGCCCTCGGTTATGCCGCCGCTTTATTGATTCACCGCCGTCAGTAACGGCAGAAACAGTCCGATGACGGACCCCCGCCTGTCGCTTGAGAGCGCGCGGGGATCTTTGCTTTCGCGACTCACCTGATAGAGCTGTCCTGATAGAGAAAGCCCCGCCGTCAGCGGAGCCGATGCTGGGCGGGCGGGATGCCGATATCGTCGTGACCGCAAAGCGGCGCTCCTAACCATCCGCTGCGATCTCGCCCTCGCGCAAAGGCGACAAAGCCGCTTGATCGTTCGATTTTTAAGCCGACGCCACGCTCACCGGCCTCCCGGTTGCGTGATTGGAAGAACCTGTATCAAGTCGTCACTGGTCATTTTGATCTGCCAACCGTTCTCAGCGGCGACGATTCCCATTGAATCGGCAAGTTGTTCTCTCGAGAGGTCATGGCCGTGCTGGGCCAGCTCCGACCTTACTTGGTCCACCGTCACCCAAGCGGTCACGTCCTCCATCCACAATTGCAGGATGATGTCTGCGAGTTCGGACTGCCAATCGGGAGCCGCCATAGCATTCTCCATGCAGGTTTAGAGCCCTACTCGCGCGTCAGCGTGCGGCTCTTGAGCCGCTGGCGGTTATCCAGGCTGTCCGCAAGCTTCTGGTATTGCTCAGCCACCGCAAGCAACTCCTGGCGGATATGCTCCACCGGCTCAGCTTCGGCCATGCGGCGGAATTTGTCGGCTTCCTGCTCGTAGTGCGCCGCTCTTTCTTTGGCGGTCCTCGTTGGGAAATCCATTTCCCGGGCCATGGCTGCCGTTGCGGGAAAGGTGCGTGCAACGCGGCATACTGCTGGTGCGTTGTTCAGGGTCAAGCCATCTTCAATTGTGTCGGTAGCACCCCAATGAATGGGGGCCATTACCGCCTCGGATAATTTGAAATCCCGCTGCAACGCTCGACTTGGGTCGATATGGATTGGCTTGCCATCGCGGCGGTACTCGCACTCGCGTTCATGACCGGGCGTGTGCTGAGCAAAGCGGGTCGTTAACAACCGATTTGGCCGGTCCGGGAAGAAATCGCGAGCATGAATTGGATCAGGCTCGCGCTTTTCGGCATCATCGCTGCCGCCGCCATTGCGGCGGCCCTCCGCTGGCCTGGCGACATCGCGGCCGACGCCATTATCCCACTCACGCTTATTGCGCTATATCTCGTTTGGGTGTTTCGGCGATGACCGGGCAGTGCACGATCCCGCTGCCGAGCCAGCCGCCTCTTGCGCGAAATCGGATCAGATACGGGCCGGCAACATGGTGATCATGCCCGACGTCGGCCCGGTGCCGATCGGCTCGGTCCTGAATACGTCTCCGTGACTTTACCGCGCCAGGATCGTTCCGCTGGATCTTGACCAAAACTCAGTAGCCCCAGCCTCGAAGTTGCTGACGGTTTAGCTGGTTCGCCGCGCCATAATCCCATGTTGAGGGCCGATTCCATGGCTGATATCTGTAGCCGTAATAGGGACGATCGTAAGGGTGGGAATAGTACCCGTACCGGTTCGGTACGCAGCGCCCCCAGCCGTTGAGATGAAAGCCCCGACCGCACCCGCCGGCTACCTTGGTGATGTTTGAGGGGTTCTCATGTGCTCTGACCGGAGCAATCGGAGCAGCGTTCGCCGACAACGCAAAGGCAATCGCGCCAGCCAAGCCTAAGGCTGCGATGCGCATGTGAGTTTCCCTTGAAATTAATGCACGAATGACAACGGTGACTCGCGGAAACAAATTCCCAGCATCAGAACTCCGCCCGGGGGTTGGTCAGGGCCCGAGTTTGGGCCGTTACACCAGAAACTCGATCAGCTCGCCAGCACCCTTGAACAGGGCTCCGGATGCTACGGCGGCGATCGCCCAAGCTACCCATCTTACGAACTTCCGAGCTCTGGGAAATTGGCCGACCAGGGTTATCTCGCCGCGCCACACATTCACGAGCTGCGGTAGCTCTGCAATCCCGGTGCGCTCGATAAAAGCACCAATCCTCGTCTCGGGTGCACCATGCCCAATCGCGCGCGAACCACGTTCCGGGTCGTGCACGGTCGTGCGAAATCTCAGCAATTGCAAACGCCCGTTCCGGCCATTGCGGAGCGGGCGATAGATCGCTGGACCAACGCTGTCCAGCTTGATAGCGGCATAAACAAACATCATAAGCGGCAATGTGAACGCGATCAGCAGCGTCGCGATCAAGAAATCCCCAACTCGCAATAGACGGTCATCGAGGC